>Ga0209181_10000999_pt1 | contig 50634 bp, 42 predicted proteins | sample MAT05_FD_187208 | JGI IMG/M metagenome (GOLD analysis project Ga0209181, IMG submission 187208) | Freshwater microbial communities from Lake Fryxell liftoff mats and glacier meltwater in Antarctica - MAT-05 (SPAdes) (version 2) | ecosystem: Environmental > Aquatic > Freshwater > Ice > Liftoff... | reverse complement strand
ATTGGACAAATTCCTATTGGAGAGGTTAAAATAACTTTAAAATGTAGAGATTCGATTGTCGAATTACTTGCTGCCTTACAACATATATTTGTTCATCCAGAATATAACAAGAAGATATTCAATGTTTTAGAATTATCTATTATTGGAAAGAAGAAGAGTACTGGTAGAATGGGTATGGATTTATGGCAAATTTTTGTTCTGGCTCAGGTACGCTTATGTATGGATCTTAGTTATGACCGATTGCATTACCTGGCGAATAGTGATAAACTCCTGCGCTCAATAATGGGAATAGAAAGAGTATCAGGTTATGGGCAAATTGAATTAGACTATCAGAATATATATGACAATGTGAACCTTCTTGATGACAAAACATTATCAGAACTCAACCAAATAATAGTATCTTTTGGACACGAGGTATTTTAAAAAAAAAGAGGGGGGAAGTCTTGGGCTTAAAGACAGACAGTTTCGTGGTTGAGAGCAATGTTCATTTTCCTACCGACTATAATTTAATGTGGGATAGTATGCGCAAAAGCCTTGATATTATTGAAGATTTTGTTGACAAGTACAATTTTTTAACAGGCTGGCGTAAAATGAGCAACTGGTACTATGAACTTAAAGGTTTGATGCGTGAACTTGGTAAAGCAAATAGCTCGTCTGGAGTAAATAAAGACAAAAGAGTAAAAGCGGCTGCCACCAAGTATTTGGACAAGGCCAGATTATTGGTTAAAAAAATAGAAAAAGAAGTTCCTGAATTGCCATTAATTGACGAGCTAGACCTGTCACTTCTCTTAGCATTGGAGGCATTTACAGAATTGACAAAAAAGCATATAGACCTTTTACATCGCCGGATAATACTGGGAGAAAAGATACCACATCAAGAAAAGATATTTTCGATTTTTGAGCAATATACAGAATGGATAAAAAAGGGCAAACTATCTCCAAGTGTTGAATTAGGGAAAAAACTTGCCATTACAACTGACCAATTTAACCTGATAGTAGACTACCATATTATGGAAAATGAACAAGATAGGGATATTGTTATTTCTTTGACAGATAGAGTATTGAACAAGTGGAAAGTGCAATCATGGAGCTTTGACAAAGGTTTCTGGAGCAAAGAAAATAAAGAATTACTTCAATTAGTTGTACCAGAAGTTATCATGCCAAAATTGGGTAAATGCAACCGAATTGAACATGCCCAAGAGAATTCTCCAAGGTTCAAGCGATTGAAAAACAAGCACAGTGCAATAGAATCCAACATCAATGAATTGGAAAATAGAGGTCTCGACAGATGCCCCGATCGTGGTTACAATCATTTCAAAAGATATATTGGTATTGGGGTTTGTGTCTATAATCTAAAGAAAATAGGCAGAGAGTTGCTGGCTCAAAAACGTGAAGCTCAAAGCCTTGATAGGCTGAAGGCAAAACAGGATTATCTAAAAGCAGCCTAAGACAAATATTTACCACAAATTAGTATCAGCAATGGGAGAGGTATGCCCCAAGAGGTTGAAAAACAGTAAAAATTTAGTATAAAATGGTGCTTTGGGTCCTCTTTAAAATAAGTCTGACCAAAATCCTAATACTTACAAAATAAAACCATAAAATTTACCCACTAATTGACAAAATTTTATTGCTCATTTTTAAAAATGAGGTGTTTTCTTATTAGCACTATTTAAAAAGATCATAGCACCTCAAAAAAAGAATTAGCCAAATTAAGGCGTTTTTAAAATTTCTAGTTTAAAATTCGTTTATTAGATTTATGCCTTTCTTGATATTTTCGAAATATAAAATTGTAAAATTCACCTCACATCAATTTCATCAATAAAAATAAAGGCATCTCCGCCGGCACCTGGATGCCATTTGGGCAGTTTACCATAGTTAATTGCTTTAATACGAATAAATCTTGCCTTGGTTGGAGCAAAATCAACATCCATAGTCCTAACAATATTCTGCATAGCTGTATCGGCTAAGGTGTTTAATATTTTGCCTCTAGAAATATAATTTTGGCCATCTGTAGAGGTTTCAACAATCATTTCCTTGGGCATTAATATCCAAGAACGGGAGTCTTGAAGAAATCCTGCATGCACACTCGAAACCGTTTCAATCGCTTTCAAATCAATAACTGCTTCAAAGTTTTGACCCTGATAACCCTGCCAGCCACCTTTTCTCCAATCTTCGTAGCCACGCAATCCATCAATTAGCCCTTCGTCGCCTCCGGCAGTGTATTGTTTGTTATAAACCGATTTTATTATCACGCTCCAAGGATGTGGAATTTTATGGAAGTGAGCCTGTGCTTGCGTTCTAAGCGTTCGTTCGTTTGGATTTAACCCATTATTAGCAAGCAAATTACACGATTTATAAACAAAAAAAGGTTTGGAATAAATTTGCCAGTTTAATATGCTGCTTGAATCCATAAAAGTATAGTAAATAGGAGCAAGGTTGCCGTTTCCTGAAAGTGATACTTTTAAGCTATCTCTAAAAGTCATCCCCTCCGAATTAATTAAAGGAGCAGAATTAAATGTTTTATTTTCAGAAATATAGTTGTAGGAGGTAATATTCAAATTAAGATCTTCTAATTTTTTACCATTGATAAAAATTTCATCAAAAATAGGTTTGCTTCCTTTAATGTACTCATTTTTGCCGGGACAAACCGGATAAAATCCCATGGAACTAAAAACATACCAAGCGCTCATTTGTCCACAGTCTTCATTGCCAGCAAGTCCATCCGGCGAATTTTTATACATCGTATTTAAAATCTGATTAATCCGAAATTCTGTTTTTTCAGGCTTACCGATGTAATTGTACAAATAAGCCATGTGATGACTTGGTTCATTGCCATGAGCATATTGACCAATAAGACCTGTTATGTCGGCTTGCTCCCTGCCGGTTGTTTCGCTTGAAGTGGTAAACAATTCATCGAGTTTTTGTTCAAATTTAGCCGATCCGCCCATAGCATCTATGAGAGCTTCAAGCTCATGTGGAACGTAAAACGTGTATTGCCAAGCATTTGCCTCGGTGAAATGATTGTTAACTTCCTTTGGATTAAAAGGTATATACCAACCTCCATTTTTACGAGGTTGAATAAAACCGGTTTGGGTATTGAATAAATTTCGCCATCCACCACTCGTCGCTTCAAAATCCTTGGCAAGCGAATAATTTTTACCAGAAGTATCCGAAGCCAAGCCAGCAAGTAATAATTTGGAAATACACCAGTCGTCGTAGGCATATTCTAAGGTTTTTGAAACCGATTCCGATTCATCTTCAACCGACAAGAAACTATTACTATGAAAGGTAGGAATGCCGAATTTCGAATTATTAGAATTATTTAAAATGGCTGCGATTGCTTCTTGAATATTAAATTTATTGTTCCGTTTTGCAAGAGCATCAAGCATTACACTAGCAGCGTGGTAACCTATCATGCATTCGGTTTCATTCGATGAAAGTTCCCACATCGGTAATTTTCCAGATTGCTTATACTGTGTTAAAAATGTTTTGATAAAATCGAGATTGCGTTCGGGTTGAACTAGATTATACAAGGGGTGGGCAGCTCGGTAGGTGTCCCATAAACTAAAAACTGTATAATAATTGAACCCTTCGGCCTGGTGAATTTTAAAATCGCGCCCTAGATATCTTCCATCAACATCATTATAAATATTTGGTTGTAAAAAAGCATGGTATAAAGCTGAATAAAAAATAGTTTGCTGATCTTTGGTTCCACCCTTAACAGCGATTTTTTTCAATTCCTTATTCCACATTTCAGAAGCTTCTGATTTAGTTTGTTCAAAATTCCAATGTGAAATTTCGGCATCCATATTTTTTTTGGCACCAGCCATATCAACAGAACTTAGACTTACTTTTATCAATATAAAATCTCCTTTTTTAATATTAAAATTAAAGGCTGCGTTACCCATATTGTCTCCTTTTTTACCAATGACAGAACTTGTAAATTTTTGAGAAAATTCCATTCGAAAGAAAACCCTTTGGTCTTTAGCCCAAGCTTCACTTCGTCTAAATCCTTCAATGCAATGGTCATTTACAATTCGGATGGTATCATCCAATAATTTATCTCGATGCCATAAGTCGAGAAGTATCGATGCTTTACCTGTATTGTTAAACGTATATTTATGAAATCCTACTCGCGTTGATGAGGTTAATTCTACATCAATATTTTCATCCTCTAAATGAACACCATAATAACCGGCAAAGGCTTTTTCTGAAGCATGTTTAAATTTTGAAGAGTACCTATTTTTATCGAATTTAGGTTTACCCATCATCGGCATAATCATTATATCTCCATAATCACTGCATCCGGTACCGCTTAAATGCGTATGACTGAAACCATAAATTATGGAATCGCTAAAATGATAACCACTACAACCGTCCCAACTTCCATCTACGCGAGTATCCGGACTTAATTGGACCATACCAAAGGGAACCGTAGCTCCCGGAAAAGTATGTCCATGACCGCCGGTTCCAATAAAAGGATTTACAAGTTTCGACAATTCTGTATTTTGTCCAAAACTTGAAATAAACGATAAACAGTAAACAAAAGTTAAGACAAGTTTCATCATGATATTGCCTCGAAATTAAGTCAAATTCCTTAAAAATCAGGAACCAAACCAAGAAAACCTAACAAAAAAATACCTCTTTAAAAATTGTAAATATTTGCAAAGGGGTAAAAGATTTTATTTTAAACTCCGAAGCCCGGAGTTTCTATGTTAAAAAAGTTAGATTCTTCTGCCGGTACTTTGTTAAACGATTTTACAATATCCTTGTTGGTAATAATACCTTTTAAAGCGCCTTCAAAAGTTATAGGAATAGCTTGAAACTTACCTTCTGCTAATATGCTTATTGCTTTTTCTAATTCATCATTAGGTTGTAAGGTAAACGGATCTTTAGTCATTATATCTTCTAAGCCGAAATGGGTGTCAAAATACGCTTCATTTAAAGGTTCCGTTTGTAAATGTTTATGAAGAAAGTGAACAATGTCATTGACACTAATTATCCCAACCAATTTATCGTTATCCATTACTGGTAAATGCTGTATCTTGTAGAGCGTAAAAAACTCCAAGACTTGTGATAATTTATTGCTAGGATTTGCACAAATTACCTTGGTTGTCATGATGTGCCTGATTAAAAGATTGTTTTTCATATAATTTTATGATTAGAGTTGATAGCGTATTTGAAAAGATTTCTTTTTAATACTTGGCACCAAAATTAACTTGATCTTGATGGTTCGAACATGACTTAAATTCTATCAAGTATTGATATTTATCATAACATTCGCTGATAATTTTAGAAACAAAAAATCCTTGCTAACTTTATAAGTTGACAAGGATTTGGTTATAAGACGTTTGATTGAATTTAAACTTTTTCTGTTTTTGCAGCTCTTATAGCAGCAAGTTCCTTTTTCATTCCATCAATTTGAGAATTGACTTTTGAGATTTTTTCTTCTATATCTTTTCTAAATTTTTCAGCGTTTTTACTTCGAGCAAAAAATTCGATATTATTTTCCCAAGTTTCAATCTCTGTTTTTAAGGCATTAATTTTATCGCGCAAACGACGTTCATCATCACCTAATTTTTTATCTCCTCCTGGTTGTCCTGAAATTTGATTGTAATGTTCTTTAAGATGAGCCTGTTTATAGGTGTCGCGATTTTGACGAAATTTCTTATAAATCACATCCAAAAGGTTGTGATAAGTGTCGCCTATTTCTTTTTTATTTTTAAGTGGTACAAAACCAATTTCATTCCAGCGAGCTTGCACTTCTTTAAGTTTACTTAAGACTTCTTCTGCATTTTCATTGCTTTGAAGTTCTGTCATTTCGCTGATAATTGTTTGTTTTGCAACTAGATTTTCACTTTCTAAGCCTTTTCTTTCTTCAAAATGCTTTTGTTTGCGGTTGAAAAACGCATCACAAGAACCTCTGAAACGTTTCCATAATTGTTGTGATATGGCTTCAGGAACAAGACCTGTGGTTTTCCATTCTTCCTGCAACTTGATAAGTTCTTTGGTAGTGTAACTAAAGTCCTCATTGTCCTTTAAATCATCAGCACGTTTTATTAAATCTTCCTTGAGTGCAATATTGGCTTTTCGCTCTGAATTTGCTTTTTTGTATTGCTCGTTTCTGTTTTTCGAAAAAATATTAAATTGTTCGCGGAATTGCTGCCAGATGGTTTCATTTTGAGCTTTTGGAACTTGACCAATGGTTTTCCATTCTTCCATCAGTTTGTTTAGTTCTTCAAAATTTGATTTCCAATCGTTGGTTTTGCCGGGAATATGATTGGCAATTAAACGGGCTTTTTCGACCAAAACTTCTTTAAGCTTTAGATTTTCAATTCGCTTTTCCTGTATTTCGTCAAACTGAGATTTTCTTTGAGCGTATATTTCGTCAACCGTTGACTTAAAACGACTCCATATTTCTTCGCTATATTCCTTAGGAACTGGTCCAGTATTTTTAAATTCTTCTTGATATTTAGCAAGTAGAATAAATGCCCGCTTTAATGAAGGTTCCTTTTTTAAAGCTTCAACCTTATTGCATAAATCAATTTTAATGCCAATGTTCTTTTGACGGTCAAGGTCTTTTAGCTCACGATTGATTGCAAAATTGTCGTAAAACTTATCCAAATAAAAGTGATAACGATCATACAATTCTTGCAAATTTGCTTTAGGTACAACCCTAATTAATTTCCAATCGTTTTGTAATTTTTTTATTTCTTCTAAACTGTGAACAGTTTCGTCAGACTCTGTGAGTGTTTTAATTCGCTCAATGATGGCATTTTTTGCAGCAAGATTTTTTACTTTTTCGTCTTCGATGCGTTTTTTCTCTTCCCATCTCGCTTCTTGTGCCATTTTAAAGGCATCGTAGAATTTTTGACGCGAACCATCATCGTGAAATTCAAAAGATTCTTCATCATTTCCTTCTTCTAAAAATTTGTGAAGTTGTTCGTGACGCTCAAGTTTTAAAATAGTGTCAAAAAACGGACGCATATTTTGTATCTTCTTTACAGCTTCTCTAGGTACCAAAAGTTTTGGCGCCTCTGTTGCTAGTTCGAGTAATTGTAATTTGGTATAGGCAGAATAATCAATATTGATGACATCTTCTTCATCAATCATTTTAGCTTCATCATCCTCGTCTTCTTCCTCGTGATGTACTGTTTCTAAATTGGAATCAATTTCTTTTAAAGGTTCTGTTTCTAAAAGTTCTTCAGAATTTGAAGAAGTTTCAGAAATAATTTCTTCTACAACAGTCTCTGGTTCATGAATTTCTTCTTGCGTTTCATGAATTGAAGCCTTATCACTGTCTGCAATCATTTCCGGTTCTTCAGTCATTTCAGGACTTACTTCTGTTTCATCTAAAATTACTAACTCAGGTTCGTCTTGTACACCATCATTTCCTTCGATTAAATCAGATTCAGCCTTCATTTCTGAAGAAGCTTCCATTTCAGGTTCAATAGAATTTTCAATCCCATTAGGAGAATTTTCCATTTCAGTTTGGTTTACAACCTCTTCCTCGTTAGTATTCAATACTTCGGGGTTGTTTTCTTGATTAAGCATTATTGGTTTTTATGTAATTATTTCTTTCGTTGTTCTAAAGGGCAAAAATGGTAATTTTGACATCATTAACAAAGCACTATTTATGGAGGTTAAAATAATAGAATGTCCACGCGACGCAATGCAGGGTCTTAGCAAAATTATCTCTACCGATACAAAAGTGAATTATCTCAATGCTTTGCTAGAGGTTGGCTTTGATACCTTAGACTGTGGAAGCTTTGTGAATGCTAAAGTAATCCCACAAATGGCTGATACTTCTGAGGTGTTAAAACGATTAAAAATGACAGAAACCAAACTTTCTGTAATCGTTGCTAACTATCGAGGTGCTCAATCTGCAGTTGAATTTGAAGAAATTACGTATTTAGGATTCCCGTTTTCGGTTTCTGAGTCGTTTCAAATTCGAAATACAAACAGCAGTATGGAAACTTCTCTCAATTCGGTAGAAGCAATGGTTGATTTATGTGAAAAAAATGGTAAAAAATTTATCACCTATATTTCAATGGGTTTCGGAAATCTGAGCAACGAACCTTGGAGCCCAAAACTGGTTGTAAATTGGATAAAAAAGCTAAAACAACGCGGCGTTAATTATTTTTCTTTATCCGATACAGTTGGTGTGTCAAATCCTGAAACAATTACATCCTTAATTTCACATATAAATTCTGAATGTCCCGGATTAAATTTTGGATGCCATTTTCATACCAAACCTGATGAATGGGAAGAAAAAATTAAATCAGCTTTAGATGCAGGATGTATGCGTTTTGATGGAGCAATCAAAGGTTTTGGGGGTTGCCCGATGGCTGATGATAAACTTGTTGGAAATATGCCAACCGAAAATATGGTGTTGTATTTTGAAGAGAAAGGCGTAAATTTAGGAATTGATAAACAAAAATTTAATGATGCTATGATTATGGCAGCCCAAGTTTTTTCTTAGTGTTTCCAATAAATTGAGTAATTTATCGAATAATTTACTCCCTATTTTTCTGGAGAAATTTTAATTTTGTGCTGTTCAAGTTTTTGTGAATCCTTTTTTTTACAACTCAGAAAAGTGTTTAATTAGAAACTATTTTAAATTCAGATTTGTGCTATTACTACACAATTTTTTGGCAAAAGGGAAGCATATTGAAGCAACCCTAGAACGGCCGACAGAGCTAACCTTAAACATTCCGACAAAAGACATAAAAGCCAACCGCACATTTTAGCATATTTGGTTTTGCCCGACACAAGAGCCACAATTTGCAAAAGAGTTTGCCCTCAATTTACAAAATAATATTTCTTTTAAAAGCCTGTGCAGTCTTCCTTGTAAACCCAAAGTAACATTGGTTTTTGAGTTTTATCAATATAATTAGAGAATTTGGCAAGCATATTTGGAGAAACTGTTGGACAACCTTCGCTTTGACAGATAGATACAGGCACCGGCTCATCGGGAACACAATCGTGCGCATGAAAAACTACAAAGCGCTTAAATGCATTACTATTGCTTTCTGAAAGTCCAAATAGCTTATAAGCCGTACCAAATTCACCATTGTATTTATAGCCAATTTTATAGAAACCATTTGATGAACAATTGCTTCCAATTACGTTAGATAATATAGGATTTTCACTGTAGCCATTTTTTCCATGGCCATGGCAACATAGCGATGAAAGTACTGTTTTTTGACTGTCGAGGTTCACTAAAAACAAACGATTAGACCCGCTATGCAATTTTAAATTTAGAATGAAGCCATAGTGTGTATTGTAATTATTATGTTTTGCAAATTTCCTTAAACTGTCGATATGATTTTTAGTGTAACCCTTGACTTCTCTTTTAGCGAGATAACGAGTATTAATAAATTTGGCACGCCAGGCAAAAAGTCCCACAGCAACAAAAAACATAAAAAAACACAAAATAAGTAGTTTAGCTTTCATGGTTAACATCTTATAAAATCTTTAACGTAAATTGACTTTTCAAATTGTTTTATAAAAAAAAAAGACCACCGAAGTGATCTCTTTTTTTTTATTCAGTTAATGAATTCTATATTTTTTGTAGTTTGAGTGAATTACTACCTGCAGTGGTCGTTACTTTCACAAAATAAAAACCTGTATTAAATGAAATGATGTTAAAAGTTTCGGATAATGAATTTAACTTGTTTCTTTTTAAAATGGATTTACCAGTAATATCGAAAACTTCAAACGATTGAATAGGGTAGCTGCCATACAAACTTTGAAGGGTAAATTCACCTATGGAAGGATTGGGATAAATTCCAACAGAAACATGATCATCAATAACTGAAATTCCTGTAGTGGAAACACTCACAAATGACCCTCTAAACAAGCTATCGCTACCAAATGGATTTGAAATCCTAAGTTTAACATCGTAGAAACCTGCATCTTTAAACTTTACACCAACAGGAGAGCTTGTTGCAGAGCCTGAAACGATTGTTTGCGAAAGACCAAGGGAAGTTATAGTCCAAAGCATAGAAGTAGCTGCAACACCTTTAGATGTGTTTGTTAAAGTAACCACTTCGTCAATTAAGACAGAAGATGTTTTGCTTGCTGAGAAATTAACTGTAGGAGCAACTTTTCTAATGTTATTATAGTATAAATCGGTAACATAGAGTGAAAGCTTTCCATCGTAAGCAATACCACCTAAAATCCCAAAACGTGCATTTCCACCATCACCATTAACATTTCCTGAAGTAGTTTTGCTTCCAGCAAATGTTGTAACCTTGTCATTGGCAGGGTCTATTTCACGAATTACAGATTCATCACAAACATAAATTTTGCCATTTACAACTGTAATTCCTCTTGGATTTTTAAATCTAGCTTGTTTTAATGTTCCGTCAACGGTTACATTATCTCCGGCAACACCATATAATGTTTTAACTTCCCCTGTGGTCATGTGAATACTGCGAATTGTTCCATTATCTGCATCAGTCACTAAAATGTAGTTATTATCTAAAACAGCAACACCATAAGGTCCACCGAAAGTTGCAGCCGTTTTTAATCCGTCTTTAGAACCCTGAACTCCAAAAGTGCCGGCAAGTGTGCTAACAACACCTGAAGATGTTATTTTGCGTACTGTAAAATTATTGAACTCAGTTACATAAAAATTTCCATTAGCATCTCGAACGATGTGTTTTGGGATATTAAATTTAGCATTGGTGCCAGCACCATCGTCAGTTCCGGCAGTTCCTGTAAAACTTACCGGAGCAGCACCAGCAAAAATAGTTACTTCTTGAGGCTGCCCAGTGCTTGTAAATGCATCCATCCTTCTAATAGCATGGTTTTCGGCATCAGCAATAAATAATACTCCATTAGCATCGCTCACAATACCGGAAGGCGCGTAAAATGATGCTTGAACACCGCTTGATTGAGTAGTATAACCATGACTTGAGCTTGCGTCTCCTAAGGCGCCTGCACGATTATAAAATTTGCCATTGTACAATAAGCGAATTTTGTTTCTTTCAGTAATCCACATATTACCACTTTTGTCCCAGGTAATTCCTTCTGGATTGTAAAAATAGGCGTCTGCTAAATTGCAGGTTGTATTATTAAAATTCAGATGCGGATCGTTGTCATTTTTGTTCTCAATACCTGCAAACCATGTTACAGTTTGAGCCATTAAGTTGCCAGAAAAAAGGCATGATAAGAGAATGATTGTAATTTGTTTAAATTTCATATTATGATTAATAAATGTAAGTAGTTTGCAAATATTAAGATTTATTGTAATAATTGGTAATAAAAATATTAACAGATTGTTCAATGGTCTCCATAATATTAGAGTATGACCTTTTAATGAATTTTGTGCCGGTAATCTGTTCAAAAAGTTCAATGTATCTATCGGTAACCATAATGATAAAATTATCGGACATTTCTGGAACCATTTCACCTTCTCGGCCTTGGAACCCATTATCAATTAACCATTTTCTAACAAATTCTTTTGATAATTGTCGCTGCTGCTGATCCTTATTTTGAATTTCTTCATAAGTATCTTTATAAAAGTAACGCGACGAGTCAGGCGTGTGGATTTCATCGATCAGCATTATCTTCCCGTCATTCATACCGAATTCATATTTGGTATCAACCAAAATTAAATTTTGTTGATTGGCATGATCTAATCCGGCTTTAAATAATATTTGGGAATAATTTTCCAACTGTTCAAGATCCTTTTTCTTGAGAATTTTTTGCTTTATAAGTTCTTCTTTGGAAATATCAATATCATGACCATTTTTAGATTTGGTAGTTGGAGTTAAAATAGGCTTTGGTAAGGGATCATTTTCCTTGAGACCTTCTGGTAAACTTTCACCACAAATTTCGCGCTCGCCTGACTGATATACCCGCCATGAATGCCCCGCTAAATAACCTCTAACTACAAATTCAACCGGTATAGGTTCACATTTAAAACCAATAGTGGCATGGGGGTCAACCTCGGCAAGTTTCCAATTGGGAACTAAATCTTTCGTTTTGTCTAGAAAAAAAGAGGCTACTTGATTTAAAACCTGACCCTTAAAGGGAATAGGCTTTGGCAAAACCTGATCAAAAGCAGAAATACGGTCACTTGAAACCAGAACTAGTAACTCATCATTGATATTATAAACATCCCTGACTTTGCCTCTGCCGAAATCACGTTGCTTTTTAAAAGCCAGATTGGTTGAAATAATTGAATCCATGTTGCTTGTTTATAGCTTGTAAAGTTGATTAATTTGCAAATTAACGATTCTGTATTTTGAATGAAAAGTTAATTTTATAGTTCGTTAAGAAATTGAAGGGTATCTGTATCATCGGCATACGAATCTAATTCGGGCCATTGTGAATGTCCAAATTGAATTGCTTCATGAATAAAGTCGTTGTGGCCAAGCACAATTTGAATGGATTCTTTATGATTGTCGATATAATCTATAATCTCAAATCGTTCTGTATAAATGCTATAAAACAAACATCCAAGTGGCGAACTCAAACGATCATCTTCTTTAACCAGCAAAAATCCATTGTCGAGATGAGGTGCAAGATTCATTAATAAGATAGCTTTGTGATAAGTGTAATTGTTGAAATATTTATTATGATTTTTTAAAAAATTAAAAGATTCAATGGCTTCAAAAAACTTGTTAAAATCATAATTCTTCGGTATCCAAAGTTTTGAAATATTTCTACAACCTAAGCCAAAATAAAGAAAAATATCTCTTGCAAGCTCTTTAAGTTGTTCTTCTGTTTCATTTCCGGTAATAACGGCCAAACTATTTCTATTTTTGCGTATAAGTCTAGGAACTGAACTGAAATAATACTCAAAGTAACGTGCAGTATTATTGCTACCTGTGGCTATCAAGGCTTCGCAGGAATTCAGCCTTTCAACATATTCAAACGAATGAATTAATTGCGGATTCAAATTTAGCAAGGTATCTGTAACCCATTTAATCAAGGTAACATCTTCTGAAGAAGGTTTTATTTGAGCAATATGGCCTGATACTAAAATACATATTAAATCGTGAAGCCCAACTAGCGGAATATTGCCAGCCAAAATTAACCCTACATTTTTAGGATGATTTGTAAAGCTATAATTTTCTAACCACTTATTTAAATTTTCCCTTTGAAGATGTGTCGACCAATAATTAAACATTTCAATTTGAAAATCAGGAGTAAACCACTGATTCTCTGAGAAGGCTTTATTAATCAAGGCTTCGTTGCGTTTAGCATTCTCAAATTCATTGCCCAATAAAATAAGCGTTTCTATTAATTTGGCTTTGGTCAACTTTATATTTTTAATTTAGATTTAGGAGAGCAACTTAAAATAAGATCGGCAAAGGTCGTGTTTATTCGATATTTATTTCAAAAAAAGTGAGAAGGTTGTTGTTTAAACTATAAAACCTGATGGAAATTTAAAAGTAAAACAAAGCGAAAGACCTTTAGTGCAGGGAGGAATTAAAATAATTGTAATGTTTACAAACTAGAAAATTCTAATAAGCGTTATAAATATGGGGCTTCGTATAACAATTTAATAATTTGGGTTAAAGGATTCTTTGTTGCAAATTTGTGTATTATGGAATGGAGAAAATTTTCAGGAGAAAAAATAAATCTTTCTATTTTAGATGAAATTCGTTTAAAAATGATTGAAGAACAGGAACTTAAGTTAAAAGTATGTGTAGGCACCGATTCGCAAGTAAAAGGTGTTGTAACGGAATTCGCTACAGCAATCGTCTTTATTAGAGAAGGTAAAGGAGGATTTATTTATCATAGATCATACCAAACTGCTAGAAAAATGTCTATAAAAGAACGTATGATTGCAGAAGTAGCTGATTCGGTGAATGTGGCATATGAAATATGTCCTATTTTAGACGAATACCATGTTGAATTGGAAGTTCATGCAGATATTAACACTAGTCCATTATTTAGGTCAAACGTGGCTTTACGTGAGGCAATGGGCTATATACTCGGCATGGGATATACATTTAAAGCCAAACCTGAAGCATTTGCCAGTACTTATTGTGCAAATAAAGTTGTAAAATAAAAAATAAATATATAACTTCGTGTAACTTATTACGATTATGAAATCAATTAATAAATTTTTCGCACTTGTATTCTTATGTTTGATGTTCTCATCTTTCACTTTATCTGAAAGAGGCCTAATTAAAGCACCAAGGGTTGAAAAACCTTACATGATTGTTGGTCAAATGCCGCAGTTCCCAGGTGGTAGGATTGCTTTACAACGCTATATTAGAGACAATTTAACCTATCCGTTTGAAGCTTTGAAACACAATGTTCAAGGTAAAGTAAATGTTGAATTTGTTGTAGATAAAGATGGTAAACTTACCGAGATTAGGACTGTAGGAACTAAATTAGGTTACGGTTTAGAGGAACAAGCCATTAAAATATTTTCCAGCATGCCTAAATGGACTATAGGTAAACAAGATGGTATTGCAGTTCCAGTTTACATGATGATTCCTATTATCTTTACCATTTAATGGGGAGAATTTTAGCTCTCGATTATGGCACAAAAAGAATAGGTTTAGCAGTTACAGATCCTCTTAAAATCATTGCAACAGCTTTATGCACGATTCCAACTCATGAATCGATTGATTTTCTTCTAAATTATAGTCTTAAAGAATCTATTGAATTAATGGTAGTAGGGCTGCCAAAGAAGATGAATGGTGAGCCTTCTGAGTCAGAAATGCATATAATTCCCTATATTAAAAAACTACAATCAAAATTACCCAATTTACCAATTGTCCGATTTGACGAGCGTTTTACCACAAAAATGGCCATTAGCTCAATGATTGAAGGTGGCTACAAGAAAAAAGACCGTCAAGATAAAAAACGTTTGGATTCTATCAGTGCAACTTTAATTTTGCAGGCATATTTACTATCCACCCAATGATTTTTCCAATTAGGGCATTTGGCGACCCTGTTCTTAAAAAAAAATGCCTTCCTATTACTTCAGATTATCCTGATTTAGAGCAATTAATAAACTCCATGTTCGAAACAATGTACGATAGCAATGGAGTTGGGTTAGCAGCACCTCAAATAGGAAAGGAAATCCGATTGTTTATTATTGACACAAATGCTTTTGAAGATAATAAAAAGCCGGGCTTGAAAAAAGTTTTTATTAATGCGGAACTTAAAAGTGAGTCGGGCAATACTTGGGACTTTGAAGAAGGTTGCTTAAGTATCCCGAGAATAAGAGAGAAGGTTAGTCGCCATCCTGATTTAAAAATAAAATATCAAGACGAAAATTTCAATTGGTGTGAAGACACTTTTTCTGGTATTGAAGCCAGAGTAATCCAACATGAATATGATCATATCGAAGGCATTTTATTCGTAGATCATTTATCTCCGTTTAAAAAGCAACTTATAAAAGGTAAATTGCTCGATATTTCTAAAGGGAAAGTTGATGTTGATTACAAAATGAAGTTTTTTATCAAGAAATAATGGTTCGATATTCAAACACAGTTCAGCTATTATTCCTCTTATTAATAATCCTTTCTCAAGTTTTTTGTTCTTATTTCCTCGCCTTTAAAAACTCATGGTCTGAAGTTTTTGATAAGATGCATTCAATTATATATCTATCAACTTCGCTTTGTGTCTTGTTTTTCTATTTTATAAATAATTCCATTTCATTTCCAAATACAGAAAATAATTTTAAAGGAAAGAATCAATTTAACTGGGCAGTTGCCGCTTTGACTGGGATTGGAGCTCTGGTTTTAAGCTATGCTTACTATCACAAATTAGGACTAGTGGTAACCTTAGTCATCACCCTAGAACTATTTTACGCTTTGTTTATTAAGCGGTTGCCAGTTATTGGAAACCTTGTTCTAGCCTCATTAAATGCACTTAGCCTGCTCATTTTTCTTTTGTTTGACCCAAATATTAAACCATATCTCATTCTTTTATTTACCATTTTTATATTCGGAATTCACTTTATAATCGATTTTATTAAAGATATCCTTAATAATCAAACTGAAACAACTACGGGAAATTATACACTGCCGGCTTTAGCTGGAAATAGAGTTTCGAAGTTTTTTTTAATTGCCTTTTTATTCATTTATATCTTGGTATTAACAACTAGCATTCGTTTGGTAATGGTGAAGTATTTTGGTGCACCCCTTAGCTATATTTATTTGACCTACAATATATTATGTTTAGGAATTCCCTTGTTTAGATTGTTATCAAAATTACAAACAGGAAACGAAGATGTCGATTACAAATATTTATATCAAATTGCTTGTTACATCTTGATTACAGGCATATTTTCCATGATGTTTTTTTGAAAATGGAAATACTTTTAGGTTCAAAATCCCCTAGAAGACAAGCTTTGCTCAAAGATGTAGGAATTTTATTCACTTCCGTAAATATTGATTCTGATGAAGATTTTCATGAATCTATGAACCCAGAGCTAGTTGCTGAATATTTAGCAATCAAGAAGTCAAATGCCTATGTCGAAAAATTAGAAAACCAGGTATTGATTACAGCGGATACGGTTGTATTTTTAGATCAACAAATTATTAACAAGCCTCAAAACAAAGCACATGCAATTAATATGCTGCAAAAACTTTCAGGCAAAAAACATACGGTTTATACTGGAGTTTGTTTAAGAACAGAAAGTCAAATATTTTCGTTTACAGATAAAACAAACGTTTATTTTAAGGTAATTGCTCAGGAAGAGATAGAATATTATGTCTCGCATTTTAATCCTTTTGATAAAGCGGGAGCATATGGCATTCAGGATTGGATTGGTTATATCGGAATTGCTAAAATAGATGGTGATTTTTTTAATGTGATGGGACTGCCAATAAATAGGGTTTACGATCAATTAAAAAAGCTTAACGCAATTCGTCTAATCTAATTTTTTATCAATATTTGAGCCATTTATTTTGTTTATAACCCTTTCTTTCTAATTTTTTGAAGTACTTTTTCAGCGGTACGCGATAAACCGCTTGATGCAAATGGTAATAAATTTTCAGTTATTAGTCTTATTTCTTGGCAAAGTTCTGGATGTTTTTCCATAATTTTTGAAAGTGTATGCAAACTAAATGCTTTCACTGCTATAGATTGATTAGTGTCCTCCACCCAATGGATGCAGTAATTTGTCACTAATCCTTCTAAATTTTGAGGTATCGCTATATTTCTCAACACACGAACTATGCTGCGGTAAACAGCTTGATGGGTTTTTGGTTTTAAACTTTCTAGTAATTCTGGAAGGCGTAAAATAAACCACTCGGGCCTTTCTATACCAGCATATCCAAGTACCCAAGATGGGCCAATAGTAAAAGGCGGTTCGTCTCGAATGATAATTGATATTAATCCATCAAATAAAATTTTTGATTGAACTATTTCATGCGTTAACCATGTGGTTTGTTGTTTTGAAAACCGCTGTTTGAAGATAAGTCTAAGTTTTTCGATCGTAAGTTCGTTATTCATAAATTCTTAAATACAAAAGAATGAATAGTCTTCTACAAATTCATAAATATTAACCTAATCAGAAAAAAGAAAATTTAGTCAGCTAGAGCCTTAACCAATTTTAGAATCGGTAAATATTGTTTTCTAAGTTCAATCCACATTTCAGGATATTGTTTCAAACAATTAATAATTCGATCATGATGTTTGTTTATTGAATCCGTTAGGGCAGGGGCACTGATTGGTGGCACACAAACTGAGGAAATATTTTTTCCCATTATTGGAACATTTTTTAATATAAGCAATTGAACAGCTTCCTCATATCGATTAAGCATTTTAATGGTTTTGTTTATCTTAGAATCGCCACTTATATTCAAATTTTTAGACTGTTTTCGTTTAAATTTTAAGGTTTTAAATTCCGTGTTATCCTTTGCCTGTAGGGGAGGAGGGATGGGATTTGAACCTAAAAGCGATGGTTTTAAAGGAGCTAATTTCTTTTGTTCTGGGATAGCTTCAATTTTATTCGATACATCTGACTTAATGTTACTAATAAAATAGTCTGCTTCAATAATTATTCTTAAAGAATTAGGGTTAAGCGTTTTCGCTATTTCAAAAGCCTTTAAGCTTAATTGCTCAAGCACATCATAATCTACTTCTGAGGTTTGAAGATAATCAAGAGCAGAATTACTTAATTCTAAGGATTCATTAACGCCTATTTTTTCTCGTAAAAAGTAGAGTAAGAGTTGTTTATATACACTTGATAATTGAAGCTGAATTTTATTATATTTATGATTTAAGTTATCTATTCTTAATAATTGATTTAAAGAGACATGTAAAAATGTATCATCATGTGAATGTTCTTTAGTTGATGGATTATTTATCAAATCAATCCAGCCTTTTACGATAAGTTCAATGAGGAACTTTTGGTCTTTTCCGTAATAAATATCTTGCACATCTTCATAAACCTTAAATTTAATTAAATAAATATCTTGATTTAACGATTCAGTGGATCTTAATAGAAGACAAGGTTCCTTTAAATTACCAAGTAAATCAATTTGAATTGAGCCATCATGACTGATATTAGAAATCTCATTAAACTCAATCCAATAAGGTTGATCCTTAACTAAATTAAGTACTCTTCTAAACTTTAATGTATTAAATGCTAAAGTGTCGTAATGCCCTTCGAGCAAAAGAATATCCTTATTTATTTGAATGCAGAATTCAGCAAAGGGTAACAAATTGAAGAAAGGGGTATTAAGCATAATTTACGACAAAATTAAGAAACAAATCAGAACTTAATTTCAAAACAAATTAAGCAAATAAAATTTACTTAATTTTGCGGACAAGGAGTACACCGAGGAGAATTAAGCAAAATGAAAATATTTGAATTGGGCCTATAAATTCGTTGTTGTAGATTCCCCAAAATGAAGAAACGACAGGCATCATATAGGTTACTGTTGATGCAAATAGCCCAGTTGAGATCTGAATAAGTCTATTAAATAATATTAAGCCTAACCCTGTCCCTGCAAGCCCTAAAACACTTATATATATTGTTCCTTGAATATATTCCGGAGTGAACATTTCTGTTATGGGGAACTTAAAATAAATTAAGCATATTGCTGCGGGCAAAAAAATTAAGCTAAGCGGTATGATTGAGATCTTTGCGGGATCGTATTTGCTTAATTTTGTTTCGATAATATTTACATTTATTCCGTAAAGTAAAGTGGCTACAATTATCAATAATCCATATTCATAATTTGTTTCTGTTTCGCCTCCCGGTTTTACAAGAATTAAGATCAATGCTCCCATCATTCCAATTGCGATTCCAATAGCTTTGTATTTGTTAAACTTTTTTGAAAACAATATAATGCCGGATATGAGCGTGAAGAAAGGTGTTAAAGAGTTTAGTGCTCCTGCTGTTGAGCTTAGAATACGAGTTTGTGCAATTGCGAAGCAAAAAGCCGGAATAAAATTTCCAAGCAAACCGGCTAAGGCAAACCATTTTATATCCTTTTTATCTACAGATTTTAAACCATAAAATCCGAATGGTAAAAATATCAGTCCAATTATGCTTAATCTGAAGGATGCAAGCTGGCTTGAGGTAAAATACTTTAATCCCTCATGCATAAGTATAAATGAACTACCCCAAATTATTGATAATGAAATTAATAGTATCCATCCAAGTGACTTGTTTCCTTCTGATATCATTGCTTAATTAAGTAAATAGTTGCTATAAATTATAAATTTATTTCCGCCACAAAGTCAAGTTGCAAAAAAAATATTTTCGTTTCGATTTTAAAATATTATTTGCGTCTTGAAATAACTCAGCAAAGTTGCTTTAATAAATTTGATAATAAAATGCCTTTAACTGTCATTAAAACAAAGGATGGGTCAAGTTCTCTATTTATTTCGGAACTGAATGAAACATACCATTCAATTCATGGAGCCTTGCAAGAATCATTGCACGTATACATAAAAAATGGGTTTGAATTATTTTCTCAAGACTTAATTTCTGTTTTAGAAGTTGGATTAGGCACCGGTCTAAATGCTGCTTTAACATGGCAAATGTCTGAAAGTACGAAGGTTAATACTCATTACTTTGCTTTAGAACCTTTTCCATTAACAGATTCTCTAATTCTTGAGATTTCTAAAGGTTTTGATGATGAGTTATCAAAAAAGTTAATTCAAATTCATCAAGCTGATTGGGAACATTTAACTAAGCTCAGTCCATTCTTTCATTTCACAAAATATAAGCAATCAATACAAAACTTTGGCTCAAGTCTTTCTGTGGATTTAATTTATATGGATGCCTTCGCACCCGATAAGCAACCCGAAATGTGGACTCTTGATGTAATTTCAAAATTATCGAGCTATATACTGCCTAAAGGTGCACTCACAACGTATTGTGCTAAAGGCGATTTAAAACGCAATTTAAAAGTTTGCGGATTAACGGTGAATTCGGTACCAGGACCAATTGGTAAGCGCGAAATGATAGTTGCAAGAAAAATATCATACTAAATTAAATGCTGCACACAAAGGTTTTACGCTTCCGATTTTTTGTATTTCCAATTATTTTAGCGGACCCCATTATTTTGTTATGTCAAAATAGAAAAACGTTTATCTGTCCATCATAAAATCTGCCATTAACGGCAATGAATATCATTACGCGTAAATAAATCTTCGAAAAGCCATCGTATAGCTGGCTATTCCAATGATGTTGGAATGATGTTTAGAATCTATATTCGCTGTTGTTGACCTATTTTTTGTAAATAAACTGGGTAAGCATGCTGTTTGTAATGTAGGCTTAACAGAATTGGTTATAACCATTGTGTATTCCATAGCAATAGGTTTTAGTGTAGCAGCTACCGCACTTGTGGCCCGTCGTAGGATAAAAGCAACAGAAGAAGCTTCCAAGGCTGGTGCTTAGGCTATTTAGGTTGCAATAATAATTTCAATTTTTAATAGGGTTAGTTGGATTTGCCTTTGAAGAAGACATTTTAAAAATAATGGGTGCCGAACCTGAGGCAATCGCTATGGGATAGCCTATTGTTAAATTATGATTGGAGGGAATATTTTGCATAATTTAAATTTTTCTGTTATATGGTATTTTTAGAGGTGCTGGTAATGCCTCCATAGCAATGAAAAGTTTATGGATAGGAAATATTTTTAATATTTTACCTAATCCATTACTAATTATTGAGCTAGGATTTTTCGAAGGATTTTGAGTTACCGGTGCCGCAATTTTAACCACCATCGGTCGAAGTATCGGTGTTATTTATCAAATTTATCATTTATAAAACCAAACGGGTATTCTAAAAATTAAAAGCAAGCATTTTATTCCGAATTTTAAATTAATTAAATCTTTCTTTGAAATAGCTTTGCCTGCCTCTTTTCAATTTATTATTGCTTCAGCAATTTGGATATTTTTAGCAGCGATAGTTGCTAATTATGGAAGCGAGGCTACGGCAGGTTAACAATCAGCCATTCGTTTAATCATGTTTTTTATATTGCCTGCTTGGGGTACTAGTAATGCTGTTGCTACACTTATTGCGCAAAACCTAGGTTCCGGATTTCCTTAAAGAACTGAAAAAAGTGTTTATCTAACCGCGAAATACAATGCTATTTTTATGATGATGATTACTCTTTAGTTTTTAGCGTTTGCATGGCCGATGGTCGAAGTTTTTATTCCCGATTCAGATACCAATCAAATTAAATATACTATTTTAACCCTACAAATTTTAAGTACGGGTTATCTGTTTTAAGGCATTGGTATGTTAGCTAATCAGGCATTAAAGGTGCCGATGGTACAGCAACTCCTACTTGGATATAATTTATTGGCTTTGGTTTCCATTGCTCTGTTTGCTAAGGGAAAATGGAAGCAGATAAAGGTTTAGTGAAGCAAAATTATTTTTTGAAAATTAATGCATTCTATCTCCCCGATATTCAAAACTTTGAATTAAAATGGCCTCTTGTTCCAAAAATTCTTGCCAGCGTTTTTTTACGTATTCTTCATCCATATAGCATTTAGCCAAGTCAAGAAATAATGTATAATGACCGGCTTCTGAAACCATAAATTCATGGTAAAAGCTTTTTAATGAATCGTCGCTAATATGAAGCGATAGCAGTCTAAAACGTTCACAACTTCTGGCTTCAATCAACGCAGCAATTAAAAGATCATCCACTAAAGCTTTTTCCCGCTTATCGCCTTTCAGTTTAAATGATCTTAATTTTACCACATAATCATCGTTTCGGTTTAAACCCAGTTTGTAACCACGTTTTTTTATTTCTTTTAACACTTTTCTAAAATGACCCCATTCTTCGGCTGCAACTGCAGTAACTTCCTCTACAAGTTTCTCATATTCAGGATATCGAACAATCAAAGAGATGCAGTTTGAAGTGGCCTTTTGCTCGCAATAAGCATGGTCGGTAAGAATTTCATCAATGGATAATTCGGCAATGTTTACCCAGCGAGGGTCAGTAGCAAGTTTTAAACCTAACATGTTGCAAAAATAGGTAACTTATACGGTACGAGTGCGATTGTAAGCCTAAACACCTTTTTTTTATTTAAGTTTTGTTGTACAAATTGATTAAAAGGTTTAAGTCACATCACATCAAAATAACTTACCTTAAGATGCGTTATTTTAAGTAAAATTGCAAAATATTTTTTAATACGAATGTCTCAAGTAATCATACGCAAAATTTTAACGCTATTTCTTGTTTTATGCGGATTTACAACATTTGCGCAAACAGTAAAATTTTCGGATTTAAAGAAAAATGACGAGGGAGATTATACTTTAAAAAATAAATTATTTACCGGAAAATCAACACTTAATCATCCCAATAACCGAAAATGGCAAGAAATTGATTGGAAAAATGGCAAAATTGATGGCGTTTATCGAGCCTTTTATGAATCTGGCATAAAGCAGACGGAGATTGAATACAAAGCTGGAAAGCGCGATGGAGTTTATAAGTCATGGCATGCTAATGGCAAAAACGATGAAGTTAGCAATTACGATGAAGGACTTTTGAATGGAATTTTTAAAAGTTATCATATGAATGGAAATCCTAAAAAAGAATCAACCTATGTTAAGGGTGTTGAAAACGGAAACATTTTTTTATGGTTTGATAACGGGAAAAAACAACAAGAAGGGTATATGAAAAACGGAAAACCTGAGGGTAAGGTGATTTCCTATTATGAAGACGGCAAGATACGCAAGGAAATAGAATACAAAGATGGCATGCGCGATGGTAAATCTGTTATTTTTCATAGTACTGGAAAAATAGGGGAACTGGGCACCTACAAAGAAGGTTATCCGGATGGAAAACTTGTGAAATTTGATTCAAAAGGTCGTCAGATTAACGAAGAATCCTATAAAGATGGGAAAAAAGACGGGGAATGGATTTATTATGATTTCAATGGATTTAAACTTGAAAAATTTACTTATAAAAATGATGTTTTAAATGGTGAATTTACTTCTTGGGCTAATAATGTTCTTGAAAATAATGGCAATTATAAGGATGGAAAAAAGGATGGGCCTTGGGTTGAAAAGGCTTCTGACCCTAAAACATTATGTAATGGAAATTACTTACAGGGCCATTATGATGGATTTTGGCATTTTGGAATAAGTAATATTTATGGTAAATGTGAAGGTTCCTTTATTAAAGGAAAAAAGGATGGACAATGGACTTATTTCAATTTCAAAGGTAAACGAATACGAACCGAAACTTGGGAAAACGGTGAATTATTAAAAACGATCGATCGGTAAATGAAACGACAATTAGAACTTTCGTTTACTAAAGAATCGATTGATGAAGCGGCCTCACAACTTTTACTTTCATTCCAACCTCTCAAAATCTTTTTATTCAATGGAAATCTTGGTGCTGGCAAAACAACCCTAATTACGGCAATCTGTCGAAGATTAGGAAGTTTAAATCTCATAAGTAGCCCAACCTTTTCAATCATAAACGAATATAAATTTAATTCTGCGTCGATATTTCACTTTGATCTTTACAGATTGAAAAATTTGGAAGAAGCCATGGATATTGGTCTAGAAGAATATATTTATTCCGGAAATTATTGCTTTATTGAATGGCCCGAAAAAGTAACAAAGATATTGCCAAAGGAATTTGTTGTACATTGCGAATTAAGCTATATTGACATCAATAAAAGGTTATTAAAAGCATGGGAAGAATAAACATTCAATTTCAAAGAAGTATTGGCATTGTTATCTTTAGTTTGTGCTTAGGTTTTAGTGGAATAGCCCAAACCTATGATAAAAACGTAGCCGCTTATATTAAAAACGTTGAAAATCCTTTTGCGTTTCTACAAAAATGTGAAGATTTAGGGATTAAACTTACAGGTACAAGAGCCCTTGATTCGACTTATGCTTGGCTCAATAAATTAATCAAATCAGAGGGCTATCAAACCAAAACTCAATTTTTTATGTATGGAAAGGATACACTTAAGAATATTGAATTTGTTAAAAAAGGAGATAATGATAGTTGCATTATACTTTGTGCTCATTACGATTCTTGGGTTGGGGCAGGGGTTAATGATAATGGAACTGGTGATTTTGCCTTGTATCAATTTGCCAAGTGGCTTAAACCTTTAGGTTCAAAATACGCTTTGCGATTTGTTTATTTTTCGGGCGAGGAAATTGGGTTTGTCGGAAGTAAACATTATGTGTCATCGATAAATAAAGATTCTGTCAAAATTAAATTTGTCATTAATTTCGATCAATTAGGCGGAACTGTTGGTGAAAACAATTCTGCTGTTAAATGCGAACGCGACGAATTATCGGCAAACAAGAATGCCAGTAACGAAATAGCCTCTAATTTGGCCAGTTTTTATAATCTTTATACCGATTTAACAGGTATTGTTAGCCCTGCTTTTTCATCAGATTATATTCCTTTTAGAGATTCGGGCTTTATTATTTCGGGCATTTATCAATATGCCAATTATCCTTATTACCATTCGAGTAGTGATCTATTAAACTATGTTGATTTGCCTTCTTTAACTTCTACGGTTAAAGGTGCCTTAGCTGCAATTATTCATTTTTCCGAAAGCAAAGTTCCGGTGGTAAATGCATTACAAAGCCCTATTAAACGCGACTTAATTGTTTATAATACGGCTAATTCATTATTTGTTTTAAATGCCTCCAATTCAATTCTAACGATTTTAGATGCATTGGGTCGTCAGAAATTATCAAAAAATGTTTCAAATAATGATTTTAGTATCTCACTTGAAGACTTACCAACAGGTATATATTACGCAAGAATAGTCCTTGGTAAAACGAGCATTTGTAAGAAAATTTTTGTTTATCCGTAAATATGCGTTTCAATTAGATTTTCTTTGCAGCTACAAATACATGGAATTAACTTTTTGGGGTGCAGCAAGACAAGTAACCGGGAGCATGCACCTTCTCACACTTGCATCAGGATATCGTATTTTAATTGATTGTGGACTTCAATATGAACGCGGTGAACCAATAGAATTAAATGAAAATTTCCCATTTGAACCATCTTCGATTAATCTTTTGGTTTTAACACATGCTCATATTGATCATTCGGGCAATATACCAACATTGATAAAAAATGGCTATAACGGTCAAGTACTTTGCACCGAACCTACTGCAGCCTTGGTCGAAAATTTGCTCAACGATTCTGTAAATGTACAATTAGCCGAATCGGGTGGTAAACGCCGAAAAGGCGGATCAAATCATAAATCAAACTCCAAGGTTCTCTATGGTCAAAAAGATGTTTCTAAAACCATCGACCGTTTAATTACGATTGGTTTTAAACAAAGATTCAAAGTTAATGAAGAAGTGTGTTTTACATTTTATCCGGCCGGCCATATACTTGGTGCTGCTTCAGTTTTGGTAGAAATAACCGAAAATGGTGAAACAAAACGCGTAGGTTTTACTGGTGATTTGGGTAAAATGAATTCTAAAATTGTTGTAGACCCTGAAGTGATGCCGCAACTCGACTATTTGATTTCAGAATGTACTTATGGCAATCGTTTGCATAAAGCAACAGCAAATGGAGAGGACGAACTTTACAAATATGTAAAAAAGAACTGTATTGATGCTCCGGGTCGATTAGTTATTCCAGCCTTTAGTGTTGGTAGAACACAAGCGATTTTATTTTCCTTAAATCAGTTGTATCAGCAAGGATTGTTGCAAGGAATAAAAGTATTTACAGATAGTACTTTAGGCATAGCTAGTACAAAAATTCATGAAAAATATGGTGAATACTTAAATCAAGAATCTAAAATTTTTGGTAAAAATCATGGTGAACTTTTTGATTTTCCAAATTTGAGAGTTTTACAAACGGAAAGCGATCAAAAAGAATTAGCCTATCATAGCGGACCTTGTATTATTGTTTCTTCTGCTGGAATGGTAGAAGGAGGGCGAATTCAACAACATATTAGAAATAACATTCAAAATCCCTTGTGCACTATATTAATAGCAGGTTTTTGCGCCGAAGGAACTCTTGGTTATCGACTTCAACAAGGCCAACCTACCATAAAAATAAAAAACAAAGAGAGCGCCGTGTACGCAAAAGTTACATCCACAGATGTTTTTTCAGCGCATCCAGATCGTGAAGGCTTATTATCGTATATGAAGAGTAGCCTTAATCCAAACTTAAAAAAGATCTTTTTAGTTCATGGTGAAAGTAAATCTATTGAAGCTTTCGGTATTGTTCTTTCTGAAAATGGCATTAATAATTATTGTGTTCCTTCCAGAGGAGATAGTTTTAAGTTGTAGTCTGAAAAGTTAAATGTAAAATTGGTCTTTAAATCTCTCTTATAACCTTTTACAACTCATTCTGAATTTCGTTTATTTGCAAAGGAAATCTTACTCTTTATATTTTAGTTACTAAACTATCTGACCTTAAGCTTTCTTTTAACGTTTAAAAATAGGGTACAGGATAGTTTAACAGATATTAACGATAGAATGAATTACAAAAGGCTTTTTCTGCTTTTCTTTATTTTTTATGCAATCTACGGATTTATTAGCTTGCCTCAATTTGGCGTTCCTTTAGATGAATTAACGCAACGCTATATTGGAATTCAAAATAATCGTTTTATATCTGGAAATGCAGATATAAAGGAGGTTGAAGAAAATAAATATTATGGTCCGATATTCGAATCGGTGAGTTATATTTTTGAACAACTCATCTATAATCAACCATTACGCAATAAATTATATATGCGGCACACTTTAATGTTCAGTGTATTTCTTTTTGCGTTTTATTATTTTTATCTCATTTGTAAGCGTATCTGCAGCAAAAAAGGAGCAGCAGAACTTAGTGCAATTAGTTTTGCACTCTATCCAACATTATTTTCTCATGCTCATTACAATACCAAGGATACACTGTTTTTATGCCTATTAGTTTTTTGCCTTTATTTCTTTGTTAAATTTCGAGAAAATACCAAAATTCGCACCTTAATTTTTGGAGCAATCGTAGTAGGAATTGCAACAACGGTAAGGTTTTCGGGGATATTTATACTATTTTCAATTTTAGTAGGTTTGATGTTAAATTTCGAAAATCGTCTAAATAAACGCATTGTTCACATACTCTTGTACTTTGGAATTGCATTGTTAGCATTTTATGCATTTTTTCCTTTGTTTTGGATTCATCCTTTTGAAGGTTGGGCCAAACTTTGGTTATATGTAACCATAAATCCTTGGCCTTCGGAAGTACTTTGTGCCGGAGTTTGGGTTCAACCTGGATTTCACCCATGGTGGTATTTACCCGCATGGTTTGGTGTAAACATTCCAGTACTTGTTATCATTTTTTTTCTGTTCGGAATTTTTAAACTTATTCGTGAAAAAGGTTGCGCCATGAATTCTTTTTATTGGGTAATTATATTAGTTTTTGCTGTTCCATTTTTTTATACGATTATGCTCCATCCTACACTTTACGATGGTTGGAGGCATTTGCAATTTTTGATAGTTCCAATTTTCTTAATCGCAGGAATAGGAATGGATAAATTTTTAGAATACAGTTACCAAGTATTTAGATTTTGGATTATGGTTACTTACTTTGTTTCTGTTTTTGTAATTTCATATCCTTTACAATACAATTATTTTAATGAAGTGTACAAATTAGCTATAAAACCAAATACATTTACCCAAGACTATTGGTGCCTTTCAACTTTACCTTGCTTAAAATGGATAGCAGCAAATGATACAGCTAACAATATTCTAATTTCTTCCTTTACCAATTCTCCAGAAATGCAAAGTATTTGGTTAGGTTATGAGGCAAGCAAAAAATTTAGCTTTTCCGAGAAGACGGGTTCAGGTCAATATGAAATTCAAGTACGAAGAGATAAACAGTTTCAAAAACTAGCCGGGCAAGAAGTTTTTGTGGTATGCACAACAAAAGATACTATAGCCCGAGTTATTAAGTTAAGGCAATAGTATGTGCAGTGAATCAATTATTATACCATAATTTATAAAAAAAAATAATAAATTGGATTTGGATAAAAACACCTTTATGTTCCTAGACTTCCAATAGAATTGCTCAAAAAAGATTGTTTAAAATCCAGCCTTAATTAAGGTTGTTCATGATATTCATCAAATTCAGTGATTGGTTTTTCAATGCTGCTATGATCGTGTTCTTCGCCTTTTTTGTTCTGTTCGGTCAAAGTCCAATCATCTGTAACAGAAGTTTGTAGCCAAGTATCGCCTGATTTTCTAAAAACCTGGATTTCAATTCCATATTGTTCGCGAAAATTTGTTTCTAATGTTTTTACTTTCTGATGCCCATTGATGCTTATTGGTCCAGCAAAGTGAATATGCCTTATATCCCTTAAAGATTGGAGGGTATCTTTGATGAGATGTTTTTTAGAATATATTTTTTTAGCACCTGGTTCAAAACTAAAAAACTCAATTTTTAAAAAAGGAAAATGCTTTCTAAAGTCTTCCTGAATTTCACTTAACTTATAACTATCATGAATTGTGATTTCCATATTATTTTGCGATTTGTAACGCAAATATAAATCATTTAATTTATAGAAATCCTTGTATTTGTTATGTTTTTAATGAGATTAGTCATCTATAATTTCCGATTTTAACGCCTATTTTTCACCAGCATTTATTGAAAAACGAGAAGCATACATAGAAGTCAATGCCTTTTTATCTCGGGTATAATAAAGACTCATAAATTTAAGTATATCAGCAATACTTAAGGCCTTACGGCATGTTACTGTTATTGTTCCAATACCTTTTATGTGACCAAATTCTGTCATATTATAGGGGCCCATCAAGTTAACCTTTTTTCTCAAACGAATATGCTCTTCCAAGCCTGCACTATCCAGTTTAAGTAAGTTTATCGAAACAAAAAATTTGTCTTCCTTTTGAGTAGCTTTTTTATACAAACCCGATAACACAAACCAGTTTAATCCTCGGTCTGTTGCATTGGTACATTTATCTTCATCAATCACTTTATAAGTATTGATATTTGAGTTTAAAGGGGTGTTTTTAAAATAATTATAGACAGATTCGTTTTTAAACCAAACATTGTATTTGTTGATTATCTGTCCAAATGTGCAGGTAATAAATGCTGCGATAACTAAACCTAAAGCAAATGTTTTGAGAAGATTATTTTTGAGTAAAAAAATAATAGACACTACTAAGATGGAGTAACCAAACGGAATAAGTAGTTGATGCCTTTCGCGCCAATAAAGAAACATGGGTATTTTACCCACCATCAGGTAAGGCAAAATTGCTAAAATGAATAAAGTTAGACCAATTAAAATTAATTGCAAATTTTTGGTTAGATTTAAATTTATCTCAAGCCAATTTTTCTTAATGAAAATAACAATGCTTGAAATGATGAATATCAGGCCAAATAAAATCCAGTAGCTTTTGACTTGAAAAAGAATGAACTTCAAAAAACCAATGTTAAGGTTTAATATATTTATTGGAATCAATTTCATATTAGCCATATCTATAGAATTATAATCAGCATCCGGTCCACCTGCCATTGGCACGAAAACCGTAAGACGCAAAATCACAAAAACAATAGGTGGTAAAATGAGCCAGAAATATTTTTTAATGAATAGCCATGTGTTTTTATTCATCATTAACCAAAGGTGAACCATTAATACTGGGTAAAAAAACAAAATTGAATTGGTCACCAAAGAATATAAGATCAAAATTCCTGCCAACAGCGAAAAATAGATTTTACTTTGTTTGTAATTGTTGAGTATAATCCAATAGGCTAATAGAAACAGAAATAGACAAAAGGTGTAAGGAAGATTTATTGGTAAAAATCGAACAATATAAAAAGGTGAAATAGCACTAAGTACTACCATCCATAAAATTAAATTATGAGGTAATGTTGTGAACTTTAATATTTTATAAAAGAAATAGAAAGTGAAGCTTTGTAGAACCATAGTTAAAATATGAGAAATTAATAATGGATTGCCAAATGAGAATTGAAATTGATGGATTAGCCAGATTCCAGTATAATACCATCCTTCACTATAAAAGTTTGCAATTATATGGTCGTTGGTTTGATTATATAGCTTCCAATCGTCGATAAATGGGCCGTTATGCAAGAGCATGAGCGAATTTATTATCAAATTGAGGATAATAATTTTAGTTATCGGTTTATTTAAAAATGACATATTTGGTAGGTTGTTATTTAACTATAGTTTTAAACAAGTAGGTGCGCATTTGAAGATTCATAGCATCAATATTTCGACGTTCCTCAATGCTGTAAACTTCATATTGATAGGCTTTAAAATTCATGAAATGCGGCTTTGAATCAAGCAGTTTATAGCTTGTTGGAGCTTGATAGGCTTTGTAAAGTGAAATATCTTTGACAGGAAATAAATACCCGGCGTTTACCAAAACAATTTTTGAAACAGAATCCTTTTGATCTTGATTCATAGGAGGAAACACCGTTTTTCTATTAATACGAACACCTAGACGCCATTTTCCACCATATTCCATAGAATTGGCATATTCAAATACTTTTGTTACTTCGTTAACATGATATAGTCTTGCTAATTCACTGCCTTCCAAGTCGTGTGGGTAGCTAACCTTTTGATAATTAGTCAACTTAAAGCAAAAGTCTATCATGAGGATACAAACTAATAATAAGGAAACTAAATTTCGAGTTTTGTAAGATTTGATAAATCCAATAACAAAAGTTTGGAATGCGAAAATTGAAAAAACACACAAGAAAGGCAGAAATTGATGTATCAACCGACCGTAAAAAACAGTTTGATGTAAAAAGTAACCTGTGGATGCGTAACTCACAAAAAATAAAATGAATACAATAGAAATAATTAATAATGTTTTGTGGTTTTGAAGTTTCCCTTTCAAAACAAAATAAATTCCAGCAATAAAGAAAACGAATAATAGAAAAACCAGAACTAAACCAGAAATGCCTTCTAGTTCAAATAAATACTTAAGTATAAAAGTAAATGATTCTTCAAAAGATCCTTGACTAATAGTTTTAGATAATCGAATCAAATCGTTGATGTATGAATTTTCAGCTAATCGGGCCATCAACTCAAACCCTAAAAGCATCAATAAACAGCCAAGTCCAAAGAAAAGGGAAACTCTGAATTTTTGATATAATTTAGAGGGACTGACGGTATTAAAAAGAAGCAACACAACAATGCAAGCAAACAAAAAGACATAACCTGGATAAATTAGATAGGCACTAAATGTTAATATTCCTATAAAGAAGGCTTTTGAACTAAGCATTTCGCTTAATTTTGAATACTGAGTTATTTTAAAAATTATCCAATAAAAGAGTAAAAGACTCATATCATAAGGCAAAGCATGCCGCAAATACAAATAAGAATTGGTTATTGCTCCAAATAACACAACGCTCACCAAGGCTAATTTTTTGTCGTTTAATATAACTTTTGAAAACTTGAAATGTACTAGTAAAAGAAAACAGTATATAAAGAAATTAAACAGAAATAATGATATTGAGTTTTTGCTTTCATAAAAATGCAAGCCAAACAATTTAGCGGTAATAAATTGCATAGCATTCGGTATCATGTTTAAAAAAGCTTCACCAGGCCTTGCTCTGGTTGAAAAAAGTGCATCCATGGCGTGAATATAACGACCTTGAGAAAAATCGTGTATTGCTTTTCCAGACTGGGCATAACGGTATTCATCTGGAAATGTTAAAAAACCAGAACCAAGCAAGCTTAGCTTTATGGCAGTCATACTTACCAAAACCAGAATCAAAAAGAATTGAAATGGGGAGTTCTTCATTTCAAGTGAAAGGGACTTAAAATTGAACTTACTTGCAGAATATAATCCTTTCATAGTTTGCACTAAAACAAAATTTTTTAAAGAAGTTGCAAATTATGGAAATTAAAGTTTTACAAGATGGTACCTTCCTTGTAAATTTTAAATTATGTATTTAAGTTTATAAGTAGTCATGTATTATATACCTTGAACTAACTCTAAATTGATGAAAGCAAGTCCCTAGCTGTTAAAATAACCGTTTAAAATTCAATTATTTCTAAACTTAAAAGAGCTTTTTATTTTTTCGCTTTGAAAATATTAATCTTTCCGAACATTCTTGCCCAAACCAAAGCCCCTTTGAACTAAGATTTTTTTTCATTTTTGGAAATTTGGACTAGCTATAGATTATTAATTTAGAATGTTATTTAAAAAGTAAGAAATGGATTTTTTATGCGAAAAAATGACTTCACCTTTGCATTTGATTATGGATATTACAAATTATAATCGAATTGCCAAGGCCATTCAATTCATTGAAGATCATTTCAAAGAACAACCAGATTTGGCCGTAATTGCAAAGCATATAAATCTGAGTTCCTATCATTTCCAACGATTATTCTCAGATTTTGCTGGCACAAGTCCTAAAAACTTTCTTCAATTCGTGAACATATCTTATGCAAAGGAAATTTTGAAGAGAAACAATTCAATAACAATAAGCGAGTTGGCCTTCGAAACTGGTTTATCGAGTACAAGTCGTGTTCATGATTTATTTGTAAAAATTGAAGGTATGACGCCATCTGAGTATAAAAATCAAGGAGAAGGATTGTTAATTCGCTATAAAATCTATACTAGTTTATTTGGACTTTTACTCATAGCATCTACTTCAAAGGGGATTTGCTACTTGGCTTTTGAAGAATCAGAAAAAGCCGCATTAGTCAATGTAATTCAAAAATTTCCTAATGCGAAATTCATTTTAGAATCTGATCAAAATCAATTGAACGTCTTATCTCTTTTTCAAAAAGATTTTAAGTCTGTATCTGAAATAAAGATTCATCTTAAAGGTAGTGAATTTCAACTCAAGATTTGGGCAACACTTTTAAAAATACCTTTTGGAGAATTAATGACCTATGGCGAGGTTGCTAAAATTGCAGGAAATCCAAACGCATCAAGAGCTGTGGGGACCGCTATAGGAAGTAACCTTATTGCTTATTTGATTCCTTGTCATCGTGTTATTCAAGCCACTGGTGCTTTTGGAGGTTATCGGTGGGGTATGATTCGAAAAAAAGCAATAATTGCTTGGGAAGGATTACTTTCAAATAAAATAGAAAAATAAAGAGGTGTTTTTTTAAAAAAAAGTGTTTTGACTCGGCCGTGGATTGAAGGTATTTTCATGGCGTTGATAATCAAAATTGTTGTAAATAACTTGTGGGTATCTCAAAGCAACAATTTTACTTTAGAAAGGCTGTTTATACCTATTTTCACGGGATTATTAAAAAATTAAATGGAAGAGGTATTAGAGCCTGAAAATGATAAGATTATCCCGATAAATATCGAGGATGAAATGAAAACAGCTTACATTGATTATTCGATGTCTGTTATTGTATCGCGCGCATTGCCTGATGTAAGGGATGGATTAAAGCCGGTACATAGAAGAGTTTTATACGGAATGTCGGAACTTGGTTTAGCGAGCAATCGAGGTTACAAAAAATCAGCGAGAATTGTCGGTGAGGTATTAGGAAAGTTTCACCCACACGGCGATCAATCTGTTTATGATGCTATGGTGCGTTTAGCACAGGAGTGGAGTGTTCGCTATATGATGGTAGATGGTCAAGGAAATTATGGCTCGATAGATGGAGATCCACCAGCGGCTATGCGTTATACAGAGGCCAGGATGCGTAAAATGGCTGAAGAAATGCTAGCAGATATCGAAAAAGATACGGTCGATTTTCGTCCCAATTTTGATGATTCGTTAACTGAACCAACCGTTTTACCAGCAAAAGTTCCAAATTTACTCATCAACGGGGCATCCGGAATAGCAGTAGGAATGGCAACCAATATGGCCCCGCATAATATTACGGAGGTTATTGATGGAACCATTGCTTTCATTGAAAATAAAGATATCAGCATTGAAGAATTGATGGAATTTATAAAAGGTCCTGATTTTCCAACCGGCGGCATAATCTATGGTTATGAAGGTGTTAAGGATGCTTTTATGACTGGTCGTGGTCGTGTGATGATGCGAGGAAAAGCTGAATTTGATACTTTGGCATCGGGTAGAGAGCAAATAATAATAACCGAAGTTCCTTATCAAATTTCGCCTTCGCAAATTATTATCAAAGCGGTTGATTTAGTAAATGAAAAAGTGATTGATGGTATTGCTGAGGTTCGAGATGAATCAGGCAGAGATGGTTTGCGTATTGTTTTTGATTTAAAACGCGATGCTATTCCTAATATTATTCTAAATCAGCTTTATAAATTTACACCATTACAGAGTTCATTTTCAGTTAATAATATTGCTTTAGTTAAAGGACGACCTGAGATGTTAAATCTTAAAGATTTAATTCATCATTTTGTAGAACATAGACATGAAGTTGTAATTAGAAGAGCAAAATATGAACTTGAAGATGCACAAAAGAGAGCACATATTTTAGAGGGCTTATTAATTGCATTGGACAATCTCGATGCGGTAATCAAATTAATTCGAGGTTCTGCAACGGTTGAAGAAGCGCGAAATGGCTTAATTCAAAACTTTGCTTTATCTGAAATTCAAGCACGAGCAATTCTCGATCTTCGATTACAGAAATTAACAGGCTTAGAACGCGATAAAATAAAAGAAGAATTTGAGGAGATTATGGTGTTAATCAATTACTTAAATACTTTATTGGCTGATGAAGGCATGCGAATGGATTTAATTAAGAAGGAACTTGGTGAGATGAAGGATAAATTCGGTGATAAACGAAGAACAGAAATAGTTCATTCAGCCGAAGACCTTAACTACGAAGATTTGATTGCAGATGAGGAAGTTGTTGTAACAATTTCTCATATGGGTTATATTAAGCGAACCCCTCTAACTGAATATAAAGCTCAAGGTAGGGGAGGTGTTGGTAATAAAGGAGTTGGCCATCGAGGAGAAGACTTTGTAGAACACATGTTTGTAGCCACAAATCATAATTATTTATTGTTTTTTACTGATCAGGGACGTTGCTTTTGGATGAAAGTTTGGGAAGTTCCGGAAGGTGCTAAAACTGCCAAGGGAAGAGCAATCCAAAATTTAATAAGTATTCCAAGTGAAGATAAGATACGTTCTTGTATAAATGTAATCAATTTAAAAGATGAAACCTATGCAAACAGTAATTTTATTATTATGTGTACAAAACAAGGAATTATTAAGAAAACTACACTTAAAGCATATTCGCGACCAAGAGCAAATGGAATAAACGCTATAACCATTCGTGAAGGCGATGAATTATTAGATGTACAATTAACGAATGGCACCTGCGAAGTAATCATAGCTAAAAAATCTGGAAAAGCTATTCGTTTTGCTGAAGAAAAAGTACGTCCAATGGGAAGAACGGCATCTGGTGTTAAAGCTGTAAAATTGGAAAGTGACAAAGATGAAGTAATTGGAATGGTTTGCGTGGCAAAAGGAAATGAATCAACAATTTTGGTTGTCTCACAAAAAGGATATGGCAAGCGCACAGATTTAGAAGATTATCGAATAACCGGCAGGGGAGGTAAGGGTGTGAAAACTCTGAACGTAACTGACAAAACAGGTGCTTTAATAGCAATTTTGGATGTTAATGATGAAAAGGACTTAATGATAATAAACAAATCAGGTCTCACAATTAGAATTCCGGTTGCAGCGTTGCGTGTTATGGGAAGAGCTACCCAAGGTGTTAAATTGATTAGAATGAGAGAAGGAGATGAAATTGCATCGATTGCTGCTGTTGACCATGAAGATGAAGTTGAGAATGCTGTTGAATTGAATGAATTAGGCGAAATTGTAATCAAAGAAAATGTTGGGGATGAACAAAATTCAGATAATCAATTACCTGAATCAGAAACACCGTCAGAGGAAGCTAATTCAGAAGAAACTCCCGATAATCAATAAAAAGGTATCATATATAAATTGAAATTTTTAGTATTAACGAACTCAAATTACTTTTGAAGCGGGTTTGGCATCATTATTGATAGCATTATTTGAATGCATGCAAGGTACCTTGCTCGTGCGAAAGTGAATTAAAAAAACAAATGATAAAATTAAAACAGATATTTCTATTGCTACTTGTGTTGACAACGACATTTAGCATCGCTCAACCAAGTAAGGTTGAAACAGTAAGAATGATTTTAGAGGACCCTGACCCTAATGCAGTAAAAGATTTACGAGAATGTAAGCGATTAATCGACGAAGCAAAAGATCATCCCAAAACGGCCAACAGTCCCAAAATGTGGGTTTATCGAGGCGGTGTTTACTTTGAAATTTCCAGAAAACTTGATGATTTATCAAAAGAAAACCCCGATGCAATTTTAATTGCTGCTGAGGCCTTATTTAAATGCAAAGAAACAGATACAAAAAACGCCTGGGCAGATCAATGTGATTTCTACTTTTTGAACGTGGCAAATGTGCTTTTTAATGCCGGAGTTACAGAATATCAGAATAAGAACTACGATAAATCCATTGAGTATTATCAAACAACGGCCAAAATTATTCCTTACGATAAAAAAGGAGATCTCAAAACAATAAACATTACCGAAGATTTAATTTATCAATACAGTTATTATTCTGCAATGGCCAAAGGAGATAATGCTTTAACCAAAACTTTCATTAACAAATTAATTGAGCGCAAATTCAGTGATCCTAAAATTTATTCTGCATTGGCCAAAGTTTATTTGGATGAAAAAGATACTGTTAATTCATTAATTACCTTAGCACTTGGAAGAGAGCGTTTTTCTGTAGATCAAGATTTAATGAATATGGAACTTGATATTTTATTAAAACAAGGCAAGACCGATGTTCTTATGAAAAAATTGGATGACGCTATCGCTGCGGATGATCAAAATAAAATATATTTCTTCGCTAGAGCGTCAACCTATGAAAAACTGGGTAAACCTGATTTGGCAGAGAAGGATTATATAAAAGCCATCGAAATTGACGCTGAGTACTTCGACGCTAATTACAACCTAGGAGTTATGTATGTTAATAAAGCTAAGCCGGTAATTGAAAAATTACAAAAAACGTATACAAAACCAGAGCAAGCACTTTTGGAGAAACAAATTAAAGATGTTTACAATACAGCCTTACAATATTTTGTTAAATGTTTAGAAATAGCTGATGCTGACGCTAAATTTCCAAAGTCAGAAAAAAGAGAACTTATTGAAAGCATGCAAAGACTTTACAAAAATGTAGGAAATACTGCAAAAGAGGAAGAGTTTAAAAAGCTTAAAGAAGAACTTTAAAAAATAAAGGGAGATTGTTTCTCCCTTTACTTTTTAATTTACTACTTAACATAATATAAATTATAGATAAAAGTGAAATATTGATAATAGCTCTACATCTTGAAACTCCAAAAAACATTGTCATTGTTAAAGAGAATAAATCAGCAATCGAACATTTAATATTTAATGGCTGCGAAGCAATTTCGAATAAAACTGTTACTCAAACGTATTTTGGAATAAAACCTGAATGAAAGCCTAAAAAAAAATGGCCGTATTAGTGGCAATCTAGGATGAATCAATTCTATTATTCGGTAAATGTGTACATTAAATGAAACTATGTTTATTAAAAAATTAATTTGTTTCTTAAAATAAATTAATTTTGATTTGACAAAAATTAATGGAGTTAGAATTAGCCAAAGAAAATGCTATCAACATTTTGAGGAAATCACTTCCTGATTATTTAACTTACCACTGCGTAGAACATACTTTGGATGTTTATAATGAGACCTTCAGAATTGCTCAATCAGAGAAAACAGCAAATAAGGAAGATATTACAATCGTGCTTACTGCCGCGGCCTATCATGACATTGGTTTTGTAAACTCGGAATTAAATCATGAACAGCAAAGTTCCCTTATATGTATGGAACATCTTCCAAATTATGGCTATTCTGATGAGCAGATAAATCGAGTTTGCAATGTGATTATGGCAACAAAAATTCCCCAAACACCCAACTCACATTTGGCCGAAATTCTTTGCGATGCAGATTTAGATTATCTTGGTAGGGAAGATTTTGAAACCATTGCTGAAACTTTATTTCAAGAATTTAAGTTTAGAAAAATAATATCTGATCGAGAAAAATGGGATAATATTCAAGTGAATTTTTTTAATTCACACCATTATTTCACTAATACAAATTGCGAATTGCGAAATCATCAAAAAGCAATCAACTTACAAAAAATATTAGAAACAATAAAGACATATGGATGATCATAACAAAAATAATTTAGTAATTGTAACCTTCGATTTCACCGAGCAAGCTGATTGTGCGCTAAATCATGCCAGTTATATTGCAAAACAAACTGGTTCTGAAATTGCGTTGTTACATATTATTAATAATGAATCGAAGTCTAAATACAAAGCTGGAACAACACCTATTGAAACAGTTTTGGAACAAAAATTAGCTCCTATTTGTCTGAAGAACACAGCCGAGACTGGTATTAAAACATACTCTATTTTGCGTGAAGGTAGTATTTTTTCTAAAATTGCCGAAGTTACTGAAGAGTCTAAGGCGAAGTTAGTGGTTCTAGGAACTCATGGAGTTAGAGGAATGCAACATGTTTTGGGTGCTTTTGCGTTAAAAGTAGTTACCTCCTCTCCTGCACCTGTTGTGATAGTTCAAACTAAAAAAGTTGACTCTAATGGTTATAAAACAATTGTTTTACCAATTGATGAATCGGTTGAAACCAAACAAAAAGTTAATCAAGCTGTTTTGTTTGCCAAAGAGCATAATTCTGAAGTCCATATTTTTAGTAAATTTGAAAAAGATGAATACCTTAGAATAAAGGTAACAAGCAATGCAAATTTTGTTAAAAACGTATTACTTTCAGAAGGCATTAAGGTTATTGAGGCTGCAGAACCTGAGAATTCAAAAAGCATTTCGAGAGAAGTCTTGAGATATTCATCATCAGTAAATGCTGGATTGATTGTGATTACTACACAAACAGAAAAGGATTTAACAGATATTTTTATAGGAGACGAAGATGTTAAAATCGTAAATAACGATGCTCAAATCGCTGTACTTTGTGTAAATGCTAAAAATTATAATATTCTAGGAAGTGCGATAAGTTTTGGCGGATTCAATTAATGTCAAAGTCCGAGACTTATAAAGAAATATATTCCCAGATTGAGGCTCTTATTGCCGACGAAGCAGATTTAATTGCAAATCTTGGCAACACTTGTGCTGTTCTACATCAGGCTTTCAATTTTCACTGGACAGGTTTTTATTTAGTTAAAGATTCTCAATTGGTTCTTGGCCCTTTTCAAGGTCCAGTTGCATGTACCCGAATCAATTTTGGAAAAGGTGTCTGCGGATTAGCTTGGAAAGAATCCAAAATACAAGTGGTTGAAAATGTCCATGATTTTGAAGGACATATAGCTTGCAGCCCATTTTCTAACTCAGAAATCGTAATTCCTTTAGTTTATCAAAGCAAAGTTTGGGGAGTTTTGGATATAGATAGTACTGATTTTGGAGCTTTTAACGAAATTGATGCAGATTATCTAGAAAAAATTTGCAAAAATTTGACAAGCCATATACAAAAATCAATTTAATTATTTAGTGGTTGAAAAGAATATTTTTGTCAGTTTATTTATACTTGAAATATTATAGCTATATTTGTGAGGTTATAAAAGTCAAAAAATTTTGGTAGTAAAATTCATTAACAGATCACAAGATAAGTTTTTTTTCACCCTTCGTAGTCGAGTAGAAGGTTATTTTAAAGATAATAACATTTCCAAGTTTGGTGATTATCGAATTTGGATTAAAGCTATTGTAATGTTAAGTGTCTACATAGGTGCTTATATTATGATACTAACTTCTGGTTTATCTGCAGGTTGGCTTTGGTTTTTCGCTTCTTTAATGGGTTTAACCATGGCAGGAACCGGGTTAACAGTTATGCATGATGCATGTCATGGTACCTTTTCTAAGAATAACAAAATCAATGAATTTTTCGGATACTCTTTAAATTTCTTAGGTGGACATGCGCTAAATTGGAAAATTCAACACAATTTTCTTCATCATACCTACACTAATATTGACGGTATGGATGAAGATATTTCTGGTAGAGGACTATTGCGTTTTTCGCCCAATGCTCCCAAAAAATGGTTTCATAAATATCAACACTTTTATGCTTGGATCCTTTACGGTTTTATGACAATGCTTTGGGTTACAGTTAAGGATTTTAAACAATTGAATCGTTATTCAAAACAAGATTACCTTAAAATTTTTAACAAGAATAAAAATACAGAGTTTGCAATTCTAATAGGGAGTAAAATATTCTATTATTTTTATATGGCATTTTTACCTCTATATTTTCTTGATATTACTTGGTGGCAATGGCTTATTGGTTTTTTAACAGTACAATTCGTAGCAGGTTGGATTTTAGCATTTATTTTTCAGTTAGCTCACGTTATGGAAGATACCTATTTTCCTGTTCCCAACGAAAAAGATACAGTAGAAAATGCTTGGGCTGTGCATCAGTTAATGACAACTTCCAATTTTGGTGAAAAGAGCGGATTTTTAAGATGGTTTGCCGGTGGATTAAATTTTCAAGTTGAACATCATTTATTTCCCGGAATTTGTCATGTGCATTACAAAACTATTTCCAAAATTGTTAAAGAAACTACCAAAGAATTTGGTATCCCATACTTTACTCAACCTAGTTTTCTAAAAGCATTTTGGATTCACCATCGATTTTTAAAAGAACTAGGTAACGCCGCTTAATTTTAAATCAAATTTTAAGGTATAGTCAGGCTATACCGATTTTACAAAATAAATAGTCCAATTTTCTGGCATCCGAACTATTCTTTGTTTTATCTGTATATACCGTTGTATACATACTAAATAGCTTTTGGCTATATTTTAAATACAATTGGTAATAGAAGCTAAAACAGCTCTAATAAAATACCCTTAAAACTGTTAAGTTAGTGCAAATATTCTCCTTCAGTAGCTTCGACTCGAAGTAAAATGCAATGGTAAGATAATCAATAAATTAGAACCCAAATTATTTTAGATATTTTCATGATGATATTTCAAGCAGAACTAAAAGTTAAGCACTTGTTTTATAAATGATCCTATTCTAGTCGGTTAGCCCATTGCGTATCCATTACTTCGTCTGTATCGGCTCGAAGTGCGAAAAGCACATTTTTACTTTACTTCATCTTCTTGCAAACACACTTAACTTTTTTAATAAGCCCTAAATAGGCCCCCCGTTTAGAGCTATAAATTTAAAATTATTCAATTAGAGAATCACTGTAAATGGATTTTCTGAATGGATTTTTAAATTTTTGAAAATGGTAAAATAATATTCGTCTGCTTCTTTGGCATTTTCATGAAACCATAATTAAGGATAAATGGCTTACTTATAATTTTTTATTTAAGTTTATAATTCATATTTTAAACTTTGACTTTAGATTTATTTAATTTACTTTGTCGGTAACTATATCCAAAGTAAATAATCAGACCAATTAGTAACCATACTCCAAATCTATACCAACTTTTATGATCTATCTCCGACATCAAATAAATGCAACTCATAGTGCCTAATACTGGAATGAGTGAAAGATTATGTTTATAAGAAAAAAAGATTAAAACCATTAAACTTAACCAAAAGAAATATCGTGGTATATTTTCAATTGAAAAATCACTCAAAAAATCACCAAAGTATTCAGGAACAAATTTTTGAGTAAGTGCAATGCCTATTATGGTGAAGGCCGGCAAGATGAATTTAGAATTTGCATAAGGTATTTTAAACTTCCGTTCTAATTCAGGTTTTTTAACATCTAATATTAAAACACCACTACAAACCAGTACAAATGCGAACAGAGTGCCAATACTTGTTAAATCCGTTACAACTGTAATATTTAAAAACATGGCAGGAATAGCAACTAAGGCACATGCTACCCATGTACTAAATCCCGGTGTTTTATATTTTGGATGAATTTTGGAAAATATTTTTGGCAATAAACCATCACGACTCATACTCATCCAAATGCGTGGTTGTCCCATTTGAAAAACTAGTAATACCGTAGTAATAGCTATTACTGCGCTTATACTGATAATAAAATACAGATACTGTGTAGAAGGCGTGTTAAAAATATGAGCTAATGGATCCTTAACATGTTCTAATTGCTGATATGGAATAATTCCGGTTACGACCAAAGCTATAAGAATATACAAAACAGTGCAGATCAATAAAGAATAAATCATTCCACGAGGCAAATCTCGTTGAGGATTTTTACATTCTTCGGCGGTTGTTGAAATTGCATCGAAACCGATATAAGCGAAAAAAACGCCGGAAACACCTTTTAAAACACCTCCTATTCCATTTGGCATAAATGGTGACCAGTTTTCAGGATTAATATAAAAGAAGCCGGCAATTAAGACCAACGCAATAACTGCTAATTTTATAACAACCATAATGTTGTTTAAACGCTTGGTTTCGCGAATACCAACAAAGACCAAGTACGATACAAAAAAAACAATTAAAAAAGCTGGTATGTCGGCTATAATTCTTACACTTCCAAATGTTGGAGCACTTACAAATGCTAAAAACTCTTCTGAGCCTTGAACTCCAGAGTTGAATGCTTTAGATGCCGAAAAATAATCTGTTGAAAGCCAATATGGAATTTGAAAACCAAATCCCTCGAGCATTTTAGTGAAATAATTGCTCCAGCTTATGGCCACTGCAATGTTTCCAATTGCATACTCGATAATTAAATCCCAACCAATTATCCAGGCAAATAATTCGCCAAAGCTTGCGTATGAATAAGTATAAGCAGAGCCTGAAATTGGCAAGATAGATGCAAAAGAAGAATAGCAAAAAGCCGCGAATGTGCAGGTGATAGCAACAATTATAAAAAGTAAAACTACAGCTGGCCCACCTTTAAAACATACTTCACCAATGGTTGAAAATATGCCAGCTCCAATGATTGCTGCTATTCCGAACCCTGTTAAATCACGAACGCCTAAAGTACGTTTTAACTTGTTGGGCTCTTCATCATGATCTCGAATGATTGTTTCGACAGACTTAATTCTAAAAAGTGATTTAAATGTCATGGTCTATTTCAGTGCTATTGAGGTCTTTATAATTGAAAAGATTACCTTTTTAATATCACTTATTTTATGGTATCACTTTGAATATTTGCTCCTGCGAAAATCCCCAAACCATTGGTAACATTAGAATAAACAACTACTGCACCTCTAAACAAATTGGTTGATGTAATCCCGCCGTTCAGCCCTCCCCGATATTGTTCGAGTGTTGTTCTATATTTCCAGTACTCTTCACTTAATCGTTCAATTTTTATCAAATATTTGTAAGTTTTATTAGAAGAAACAAAACCCATAGGCGGTACTGCTGTTATAACTTTTTGTTGTCCCGAAAATGATTCATCCGAAAATAAAAATCCACCATCAATACTCTTAATCGTATTAACAGCGGTTAGTATATCTTTTAATTCAAAATCAAAAGCGGTGAACTTTCCGCTCGATTCATTATAGTAAAAGAAATTTATCTTGTAATGATCTTTCGAATTACCATCATCTGTAAATGTAAGTTTTAATAAATCTGATACATTTCCTTGCATATCTTTTCCCCCATCAAAAATACAAACAGATGATTTGTTCGCTATACTTTGCGGCAATTTACCGGTGGCTGAAATATCGGGGTATCCAAAGCTTTTTACCGACAAATTATAGACTTTGCCTGGTAACGGATTATTTGCAGTATAAAAAACATCCAAAATTTGATCATAGAGGAGTTTCAAAGGAACATTATCTTCTGTTAGTACAACAGATAGTTTGGCTGAATCCAAAACTAAAGGATTACCTTCTTTATATGCATATTTGCTTCCCGAAATTTCTATTGAAAAGGGCTCGCCATTAGAGAAGTACTCATTAACTACCAATTTTTCAGTATAAGGATCCAACTTATCAAGTGGAATTTCTTCTTCACAGTTACTTAACAAAAAAGGTAAACTTAGTAATAAAAGATTTTTTAAGATTTTCATTTAAAATTTTAATATATAACTGATACCGGGAATAAAATAGGGAACCGATGATTTTTTAACTTTATAAGATCCTTGATTTGGATTAGTTGTAGAAGGAACATATTCTACAAAAATATTGAGTGGGTTTTTAGCTAACAAGGCATTATAAAGAGTTAAATAAAGTTGATGATCAAAAATATGATCCGCTTTATGACGGTTAAAAATTACACCTAAATCTAATCTTTGAAAAAATGGTCCTTTAAAATTATTTAAAGCACTATAATCCAAAATATCATTACCATCAATATCTCTATACTTACCTCCGGGTATTGTAAAATATCGACCGGAAGCTAAAGTTAAGGTCGCAAAAATTGAATTACCTTCAGAAATTCGGTAATTCATTACCACATTCATTGTATGTCGTCGGTTGTAAGAAAATTGAAACTGCCGACCTAGATTTAAATTGTCAAACTTTCGGTTGGCGTAAGCCAAAGTATAACCGAACCAGCCGGTTAAATACCCCGAATTTTTCTGGATAAGTAATTCCATTCCATATCCATTCGCTTTACCTTTTTCTAAAATGGTTTGCCAATCAAGTGCATTATCGAAAAAAGCCGGATCTTCTTTAGCGAACAGAACATTTGTTATCGTTTTGAAATAAGCATCCGCCGCTAAACGATAACCATTTTTAAGTTCCTTAGCCAAGCCAAGATTAAAATGATTGGAACTTTGGGTTGGAACCGAATTGGTTGCCGGTACCCAAAAATTAAATGGTATTCCTATTCCTGAATTTGACAACAAAAAAACATTTTGATTCATCCTTGAATACGATGCTTTTACAGCCAAATCGGGCCTAAGAAGATATCTCCCAGAAAAGCGAGGTTCAATAAATATTTTGTTATAATTGTAAGTTTTATTGCTAAAATAAACGGCTCTTAAACCGATATTTAGTTTTATTTTACTGTTTACTTTTATTTCATCTTCAACATAAGCAGCAATTTCTGGAGAATAACCCCAATACTTTCTCCCCGATTCTTCAGGGCTATCTGCATTATCACTTGTCTTGCTAACACTGTACCCGGGATTTATAAAATGAAATGTGTTTTGCAACCCAAAGTGTAAAGTATGATTATTATTCAGACTGTATTCAAAATCTCCATTTACAGAAATATCTCCAATGCCGTTATTGTAATCAAAGGTTGATTTTTTTGATTGTTGCGATGCCGAATCAAAGTAAGTCTGTGCCACATTAAAATTTACTTTATAACGGGTAGCACTTATTGAAATATTTGAAAATAATTTTGGGTTAAAAATGTGATTCCAACGCATAGTTGATGAAGCGTTGCCGTATTTAATAACTGTTCTATTTTTGAATGTGCTATCACTGTATTGTCTTGGATATCTATCTCTTCCTGCATAAATTGAAAAGTAAACAATATCGTACTTGCCTAATTTGTGTTTGAGTTTAAAATTATAATCCGAAATAACGAAGAGATTAGATCCTCCCCCTTCATTTGGTTGAAGTAATGAAAACATATCCCAATAACTTCGTCGAATACCAAAAGAATAAGTTGTTTTATGATTTTTACCTATGGGGCCTTGAACAGATAATTTGGCAATTAATAAACCTATAGTTGCAGATCCATAAGGCTCTTTTAATGTTCCCTCGTTGGATGATATATCAATTACTGAACTAGCCCTTCCTCCATACCTTGCAGGAAAACCGGCTTTATAAACTTGGATGGAATTTGTAATATCTGGTTGAAAAATTGAAAAGAGCCCGAATAAATGGGTGCCATTATAAACAGGTGCCCCATCCAACAAAATTAAATTTTGATCTGCTCCTCCCCCTCTAATGTACAAATTACTAAAAAAATCATTGCCAGATGTAATTCCTGGAAGACTTTGTAACCCTTTTATAAGGTCTGGTTCGGATAAGATGTAGGGCAATTCTTTAAGCAAGCCGGTTGGAACATCTATTTTACCACTTACGGGATTTGCAATGTCACTCTGTGATTTTTTTAAATCATTCATTAAGGTTTCATCTACAACGGTTTTCTTTAACTTAATATCCACTTGAATATCTTCTTCAATAAAAACTGAATCTATTATTGTTTTAAAACCATCAACACTGTATAGAACGAAAAAATCTTGAGGAGGAACGGAAATACTAAAATAACCGAAATTGTTAGTATAGGTCTCTGTTTGCCAATCTGGAAGATTAATTCTGGCACCAACAATTGGTTCACCTGTTTCTTCATCGGTAATATATCCAAATAATCGGTAGTCGTATTGAGCTTTAGCTGTAATCGATACAACCAAACATATCAGAAACGTAAATAACCATTTAATCATAATAATGGTCAAACCTACATTAAATTAAAATTTTTACAAAGTGCTAATTTCAATAATTGCATAATATTGCAATTGTTTTGAAAGTAACAATTTATACTGATGGTTCGGCTAGAGGAAATCCTGGCAATGGAGGCTATGGAGCTGTATTAATATACGGAAAATTTATAAAAGAGCTTAGTGAAGGGTATCGTTTAACCACAAATAATCGTATGGAATTGATGGCAGCCCTTAAAGCTCTTGCTGCACTTACCAAAGAAAATCTTGAGGTTCATATTTACACTGATAGTAAATACCTTATGGATGCTTTTGAAAAGAACTGGATTTACGGCTGGCAGAAAAAAGGGTTTAAAAATATTAAAAATACTGATTTGTGGAAACCTCTCATCGCTCTATATAACAAACATTTGATTAAATTTCACTGGGTTAAAGGCCATGCTGGAAATCCATTGAATGAGCGATGTGATGTATTGGCTACTGAAGCTGCTGATAGTGGAAACTTACTTGTTGATCAAGGATATGAAGAAAGTTTAAAATCAGGGGATTCATTATTTTGATACCAAAATTATTGCCCTCCTGCTCCTCCGGCGCCGCAGCCAAGTTCTTCTAATGTCGTTATACTTTCAAATCTACCTTTTTTGAGTATTAGTTTCTGATGATCAATAATAAGTTCTTGATTCTCTTTAAACTTTTTTAAACGGGTTAAATCACTTTCAATTGTGTGAATAGAGCCTCCGTTTTTATAAACTAAATTTAAGTATTCCGGATTAACCCCAAAATAAGTTCCACATAATATAAAATGAATCGGGAGTTTTATTTGTTTCATCATTTCCAAATCCCTTGGTGTAGACCAATTGTCAGCTATCATAATAATTCCTTCACATTCAGGGAATTCTTTTATTACTTTTATAACTGATTCCATGTTGTTTTCCGGTCCATCTCCCCCACTACCATTTTGTTGGGCTTCAATTAAGGTTTCTTTTAAAAGAGAATAGTTATCCGTTTTTAAAGTGTAAATGCCACCAACTTTGCCCGTTTGTTTTAAATTATTGGGCATATTGTCTCCGTCGTTAAAGAAAAAAAAGTTTGAATTTTTGCTTTCAGCATTAAGATTTAGTTTATGCCAATAAAGGAATTGTCCAAGATAAGGTGCCATACTTCCCGAAACATCGGTTACTACAATACAATTTTTCCAATGTTTGTTGCGATCTAAAACCTTAATAACCACTGGTGATTCGAAATTGGAATAGAATATTTTTTTAGTGGTATCCATATATGAACAGCTTACCTCCAATCGAGTTGAAAGGTTAACTGCATCCACATTAAATTTTAAACCATTAGGCAAAACAGGTTTGCAAATAAAAACTGCATTTACTTTTCCATTCTGTTTCGAAAATGTAACAATAACGTTGCTAGGAACAAATTTTCCATTGTATCTTGAGCGGATAAATTTTAAATCCTCCAAAAATATTTCTCCGATTTTTGAGGCCTTTTTTAGCAACTAATGACCAGACACAGAAATCACCTCGCCTTTGCTGTTCAGCATAAGTTTTAGAGAAATAATAGGATTGATGTCGAGTTCTGATTTTATTACTTTTAGAATTTTACTTTTCAGTTCTCTATCCCAAGTTCGTGGACTGGCTACTATATTCGTATTTTTTATTTCAAACTGTTGTTCATGGCATTTTTTTACAAGATTACTTCCTGGAAGTTTCAACAAGGAATCAAGAACTCTTGTATCATACAATTTGCCATCAGAAAGCGCTGTAAAATAATCTAATGAGGCTAATTCAAAGGCCGCTTCTCACATTTCCGACTCAGTTTTGAGATGAATGACCAAGCCGTGAAAATAATCTGTGCAAGATTACGGATCCAAGCATCCTGTTTGCTCAATCCAGATACATTGAATCGATTTATTATCTTTTAGTCCAGGAATAGACTTCAATAAATAATCAACTCGCCTCTGATTTAGTAGCAATTGATTGAAGGTTTCGTTCAATTTATAGCGTGTAAAAATTAAGCTTATGGATTTAATTTTATGGATTTGAATTTTGCCCAGCTTTGTTTTAGGGATATTTTCTGTGAAATTCATTGAAATGAGAATTATGTTACTATCATGATTTTTAACAAGATATTTAGGCGTTCTGATTCGTTTTAGTTAGGGGCGAGACTTTATTTGACAAATTGCTGGAAATTGAAATAAGCAGCAAAGAATAATTTGAAGAATCTTGGTTTTGAGGAATGATACTTTAGATTTCATAGCTTTTTTTTTGTTATAGACATCTATCCAAATATTGACAAAAGGTAACCCATTAGAGTTATTTTTAAAATTTTTGATTGGAGATTTCGAGATACACTATCATATCGGTGCAACAAACCCAAGCACCTCAATGAATTTATCCTTCGAAGCGATAATAAATTTTGTTATTTGAAATCAAAGTTTACATTTGAAATATATTTATCTAAAACCTTAACACTCATAATTGCAATGATTAAACAAATTCTTTTTACCACTTTATTATTTGGAAGTTTATATAGTATAGCACAAGACTTGCATACGCCTTCGCAAATATTAAGCATCATGGAAAATTCAGATATTTCTTATAGTTTGGAGATTTTAAAAATGAAGAAAGCTTTGCCTAATTTTAGTGAGGCAATAAATGCGCATGATTCTTATCGGGTAATCGATGGAGATCAATTAAGTACTTATAAATTTAAGTCAACACCCGAAGTAGCTAAACTTTCTGAAGAAGCCGAGGCCTTTTTTCAACAATCAAATGCCAAAGAAGCCAGAAACACTTACTTAAAAATTTTGGATTTAGATTCAACTCAATACGGTGTAATGACTTACATTGGACAAACTTTTGAAATGGAAAAAAATCTTAAAAAGGCTGAAGAATGGTATAAAAAAGCCATTAAATCCAATTACATTGATTACATGGCACATTGGTTTTTGGCCGATATTTATAGGACAAAGGGTGAATTGAATGCAGCGGCTGATGAAATTACCGTTGCCAGTATTTTAAACCGAAATAATCCAAGAATTAAAAAGGCTATGAATGATATTTATAAGTTGAATAAACTTAAAATAAAAGACTGGTATTTTAATCCTCAATATGATTTGGACAGTTTAGAAGGAAAAATTTCTGTTAAATTTGGAAAAGATTGGTTGGGCTATGCCATTGTTAAAGCTCTTTGGCGTTATGAGCCTGGCTACGCTGCTCAAATGGGAGGCACGCCTTATAATTTTTCAACATTTCAGGAAAAAGAAGCCTTAATTGGAATTTTAGCTGTGATGAACAAAAAAACACAAAAGAAGTATCCTGAATTTAAGTCAATGCAATCGGCTTTGGATGCAAAAATGCTCAATGAATATATTCTCTACGAAATACTTTTACCCTATCATCCTTATGCAGCATATCAGCTTTCGGAAGAAACAATTTTAGGCATAAAAGATTATGTTTTGGCAATAAGAGGACAAAAAAAATAGGTGTTAAAAGCTGAATGTTTTCAAATGTTAACATACTGTCTATTTTGTTTTTGTATTAGGATTTTTTATTGAAAAATAAATTAATGATTGATAGGTATTGATTTGCCATATTGCTAATATTAATGCCCTGAACCTTTCGAAATGTCTGAATTAAAATAAGGATATTTTGTTCAATAGAATAATTTGATATTCTTCAAAAGGCAATTTTCTATTCTCGCTTTTGCCGAGTAGGCAAGCAAAAATTTCACCCGAAAGCCTCTCACAGAACCTTACGTGATAGTCTCCCATCATACGGCTCGTGTCGCCTTTGATAATCATTGACAAGTTTCTTTGTGACAAATACAGTTTAGGATAATTCTGTTTTATCGCGTTGAAATTCTCAACGGGAACTCTTTTAATTACATCTACATTTGTTTCGAATCATCCTTATTCAGTTGTTCATCTAAACATAAATT
>Ga0209181_10000997_pt1 | contig 50675 bp, 54 predicted proteins | sample MAT05_FD_187208 | JGI IMG/M metagenome (GOLD analysis project Ga0209181, IMG submission 187208) | Freshwater microbial communities from Lake Fryxell liftoff mats and glacier meltwater in Antarctica - MAT-05 (SPAdes) (version 2) | ecosystem: Environmental > Aquatic > Freshwater > Ice > Liftoff... | reverse complement strand
GTGGCGATCCTGGATCCGCAACATCTCCGGGCCCATCTTGTCCCAGCGACCCGATTCCATCCACAGTTCGGCTGGCTGCACAAATGGTGTCAGCAACTCGATTGCACCGGCGCGTTCCATTTCTTCGCGCACAACCCGTTCCACTTTTTTGATCACCCGCAGGCCCATCGGCATGTAGTTGTAGATTCCGGCGGCCAGTTTCTTGATCATGCCGGCCCGTAACATCAGTTTTTGGCTGACGACATCGGCGTCAGCCGGAGCTTCCTTGAGGGTCGAGATGAAAAACCGGGAGGCGCGCATTTTCTATTCTTTTCAATGGGTTAGAGTCAAGTCAGCGCTCATTTTACACGCTCGCTTGATGCTCGGCCGTTGCGCGTCTACCCAATTAAAGTAATTTGTGAAACAATCGACGTAACTAAAGTTTTGGAAGGGCTTGAACCATGATCGATCGAGATGGTTACCGCCCAAATGTCGCCATCATTCTTTGCAATGCAAAGAATGAGGTCTTTTGGGGCAAGCGAATCCGCGAACATTCTTGGCAGTTCCCGCAAGGCGGCATCAAACATGGCGAGGCACCGGAAGATGCCATGTATCGTGAACTGGAAGAGGAAACCGGGCTCAAGCGTGAGCACGTCAAGATCTTGGGGCGCACCAAGAGTTGGCTGCATTACAACGTCCCCAGTCACTGGGTGAAACGTGAATGGCGTGGCACGTACAAAGGGCAAAAGCAAATTTGGTATTTGCTACGCTTGACCGGGCGCGACCACGACATCCATTTGCGGGCGTCCGAGCATCCTGAGTTCGACGCTTGGCGCTGGCATGACTATTGGGTTCCGCTCGACACGGTGATTGAATTCAAGCGCGACGTGTACCGGAAAGCCCTGCATCAGTTGGTCCGCTATCTCGACCGTCCACCCCGAGTCAGCCCGCGTTCCCACATGGAACGCAACGGCAACGGCGCAAGCCGGCTGGAGTCGAGTTCGGAGGTAGATCTTGCGCCCGAGTTACGCCTAGTCCCTGAGCGCATTGTGACGGCGGCTGTTGATCTTCGGGTCAGCGATTCCCTGACTCAAACAGTGGTGACGGTGCAAGCCTCGGTCGTGAGCGCGCAAAACGACTAGCTACGCTTAGCTGACGTCTCAATCGCCATGTTGCGCCACTGTCGGGGCGGGATGTGCTCCATCCGCCGCCGGCTTCGCCTCGGGCTGATGTCCGGAGAGCGGCTTGTGTTGGTGGCCGCGGGCGAACACCGTGTAGAAAGTCGGCACGACAAATAATGTCAACAGTGTGCCGAGTAACATTCCACCGACAATCACCCAGCCGATTTGTTGCCGCGATTCGGCACCCGCGCCGCTGGCGATGGCGAGCGGTAGCGCGCCGAGTACGGTGGCTCCGGTTGTCATCAGGATAGGGCGTAACCGCAGCACCGCAGCTTCGATCACGGCTTCGCGAACGCCCTTGCCCTGTTCCTGAAGTTGGTTGGCGAACTCAACGATCAAGATGCCGTGCTTGGTTATTAAGCCGACTAGCGTAATGAGCCCGATTTTGGAGAAAACATTGAGCGAGTTTCCGGTCAGCCACAGCGCGATCAGCGCGCCGGTGATCGACAACGGAACGGTAAGCATGATGACGAACGGATCGACGAAACTCTCAAACTGCGCGGCAAGCACTAGGTAAATGAAACATAGCGCAAGCGCAAAGCTGACCAACAGCGTTGACGCACCTTCCTTGAACTCCCGCGATTGTCCGAGGACATCGGTTTGCACTTGTGGCAACACCTTTGCGGCAGTCGCATCCATCAGGTCAAGGGCCTCCTTCAAGCTATAGCCCGGTGAAATCTCGGCGTTGACGGTAGCAGAGCGGAGGCGGTTGAAGTGGTTGAGGTTGCGGGGGCTCACGCCTTCGCTCAATGTTGTCACGTTCGAAAGTGGCACCATCTCGCCGGCGCGAGATCGCACAAAAATATCGTCGATGTCTGTAGGCGTATTTCGATCAGTTGGCGCGACCTGTACGATGACATCGTATTGCTCGCCGCCTTGCTTATAACGTGTCACTACCCGGCCACCGAGCATCGTCTCCAGCGTCCGGCCTACTGTCTCGACCGGCACGCCGAGGTCGGCCAGCTTTTCGCGATTTACCTGCACCCGCAGTTCTGGCTGGCTGAGGCGCAGATCGCTATCGATGTTGGTCAGCACCGGGCTCTTGCGCAATTCCTCTTGTAAACGGTCAACCATGCGGGCCAGCTCAGGGTAGGGCGCTTGCGTCATCAGCACGAACTGCACGGGTTTGTCGCGCCCGCCGCCGAGCGAAGGCGGCGTGACGGGAAATGCATTCAGCCCCGGGATTGCCCGCATTTTCGGACGAATCTCATTCGCGATGGCAACCGAATTCCGGTCACGCTCGTTCCAGTGCTTGAGGATAAGAATCGAAAATCCAGAGTCGGGCGATGGGCTTCCAGAGTTCACAAAATAGCGACTGCCGTCTTTAACACTCGCGTAAACCGCCTCGAGTTGCCTGGAGTACTGAGCGGTGTAGTCAATCGTTGACCCTTCCGGAGCGGAAAACGGCCCGAACAGTACGCCGCGGTCTTCCAGCGGTGCCAACTCCGATTTGATGTTGAGAAATAGCGGCGCGGATACACCCGCGAAGACTACCCAGATGGCGACGCCGATCCAGCGTTTGTCGAGAGACGCCGACAGCAACTTCTTGTAGGCGGAGGTCTGCCATTCAAAAAATGCTTCAATCGTATTGAATAACTTGCCGTGCTTGGGCTCGTGCCGTAAGAGCTTCGCACACATCATCGGCGATAACGTCAACGCGACGAAGCCAGACACCAACACCGCACCGGCCAGCGCCAATGCAAACTCGATGAACAGCCGGTCGGTTCGCGTCTGCCCAAACGCAAGCGGGATGAAAACCGCCGCCAACGTCAGCGTCATCGCGACGATGGCGAAGCCGATCTCACGTGAGCCCACCAGCGCCGCCTGCACGGGCTCCATACCCTTTTCGATATTGCGATAGATGTTCTCGAGTACGACGATCGCGTCATCAACAACCAAGCCGATGGCGAGCACCATAGCCAGCAGGGTCAGTATGTTGATGGAAAATCCGGCTGCGTAGAGCAGGGTGAAGGTGCCGATCAATGAGATCGGAATGGTGACCAGCGGGATGAGTGTGGCGCGCAGATTGCGCAGGAACACGAAAATCACGAGCGCCACGAGTATCACCGCCTCGACGATGGTCTTGAATACGTTCTTGGTTGATTCCTCGATGAATACCGCCGAGTCGTACGACATCGTCAACTTCATGCCCTCCGGCAGCGTCTTGTTGATCTCCTCAATCTCTTTGCGCACAGCAATCGCAAGGTCGAGTGTGTTCGCGGTAGATTGACGTACCACGCCGAGCGAAATGGCGGGGTTGCCTTTGAACCGGGTGATGACGCGCTCATTCACCGGTGCCACCTCAACCTTGGCGATGTCGCGCACGCGGACCGGGTAGCCCGATGCATCCTTGATGATGATGGCACCGAATTGCTCGGGTGTGGCGAGATCGGTGCGGGACAGTACGTTGAACTCCCGCTTGGCGCTTTCAATGCGGCCGGCTGGAATCTCGATGTTCTGTCGACGAATCGCGTCTTCTACCTCACCTGTGGTCAGGCGATATGCGGCTAACTTGGCGCGGTCGAGCCAGACGCGCATCGAGGATTTTCGCTCGCCACTGATACGAATGTCCGCAGCACCCGGCAGCGTGCCGAGGCGAGGCCGGATAAACAAGTTAGCGTAGTCCGATTGCTGCATTTGCGTGTGGCGGTCGCTGGAAAACGCAATGAACATGATCGGAAACGCATCCGCATCTGTCTTCGAAAGAATCGGCTCGTCAATACCCTGCGGTAAACGTCCACGCACCCGCGAAACTTTGTCGCGTACGTCGGCGGCGGCAGAATCGGGATCGCGGGACAGACGGAAGGTGACCGTGATATCGCTTTGCTCCGCGCGCGAGCTGGACGTCAAGATGTCAACGCCTTCGATACCTGAAAGCGAATCCTCAAGCGGCTTGGTCACTTGACTTTCCATCACGTCGGCTGAGGCGCCGCGATAGGTCGTAGTGACATTGACGATTGGCTGATCGATCTTTGGTAGTTCGCGAACAGCAAGGCGCGAATACGAGATCAAGCCGATGAGGAGAATTGCGAGTGAAAGTACCGCCGCGAATACCGGGCGCTTGATACAGATGTCTGACAGCAGCATGTGACGTTGCCTCGTTAAGACTTCTTGGGTTCGGTCGCGGCGACTGTCGGAGGAGATGCCTCCGGTGCCTTGCCGTCAACGGTGGCGATCTTGACCGCCTCCCCGTCGCGAAGTTTGGGTTGGCCCGCGATAACGACAACGTCGCCGACGACGAGGCCGCTCACGATTTCTACAACACCTGTCGTGCGCTGTCCTATTTCAACTTTCGTCCGCAGCGCCCTACCATCGGCTATTTTGTATAGGAACACATCGTCGCCCAGCGGAATCAGCGCCTGCTCGGGAATCGTCAAACCGTTCTGTATCTGGCTGCTCAAGAGGGTAACCCGCGCGAACATTCCGGGGCGTAGCGTTCCACCGGTATTCTTGACTGCTGCACGGACGACAATTGATCGACCGTTCGCGTCCAGCAGCGGATTGATCGCCAGCACTTGGCCGGCATAAATCTTGTTGGGTACCGCGTCCAGCGTCAATTGCAAAGGTTGCCCAACCGAAACTTCCTTGAGGAAGATCTCCGGGATGCGAAAGTCCAACTTGAGAAGTTCAATTGCTTCGAGGTTGACGATGTCCTGTCCCTCGCGCACATAGTCGCCGATGCTGACCATCCGCAGGCCGACAATACCAGCGAACGGTGCCTTGATCTCTAGCTTGGTGAGACGAGCTGCCGATAGTTGATATGCGGCTTGTGCAATCTTGTAATTGCTTTCTGATTCGTCCCGCGCCTGGCTGGAGATAAAGCCTTTACCATGCAGATATCGAGCACGCTCGATGCGGCTTTTGGCCAGCGCGAGGTTCGCATCTGCTTGCAACAACTCGGCGCGTTGGATTGATTGGTCAAGGCGTATTAGAGACGCGCCTTTCGCAACCCGCTGGCCTTCGCGGAATCCGATTTCAGCGATGCGACCCGACGCTTCAGGTCGGACGATCACGGTTTCATCAGATCGCAACGAGCCAACTGCCGTGATTGCCTTCGCGAGTGGCACCAATTTGACGCTAGCGGCGTCCACGGCGGTCGGCGGTGATGTTTGCCCGGCTTTGGAGTTGCCGGCCGCGCCGGCAGAAGACTGCGGCGGGCCTGCCTTGAGTTGCCCCGCCAAGTTTTGACGGCCCCCTAGCCAGTACGACGCTCCCGCGACAGCGGCGCCCACCGCAACAACCGCAACCCAAAATACGCCCTTGTTCATTTACGGCATCCCAAACACTCACGAAGGACGTGATTATCTCTCGATTCGGTGGGCAACCTCATGTTCAGCGTCAACTACCGGTACAAGCAATCATGACTGCCCAGCCGCTCATGCGCTGATGTCCGGGTCCAACTGACCCTCCAGAAACGCGATTTGATCCTTGAGCAGAAGTTTGCGTTTCTTAAGCCGCTTGAGTCTCAATTCGTCGTGCAGCGGCGTCCCCACCAGTGCTGCGATCGCAAGGTCAAGATCTCGATGCTCCTGCTTGAGTTCGATTAGGCGGGCTTCGATTGCGGCGGCGTTTGAATCTGGCAACGAGGTGACCTTTGTGGCGATCGGGCGGGTGCCCACGATGGCATGAATATAGCAGTTGACTTATCGCAATTGACCTATAGCGGTTGACCAGCGGTGTTCGACCATTGGCGCGGCGGAGGGTGGGACCTTGTTGCAGCGCAATATAGAAACTCCACACACATCGAACGTATTGTTGTTGCCTTATTTTCCGAAACCGAGTTGAATATAGGGTAATCACCTAACCTACTCAATGCTCTATGCAACTGCGTCGCAACGACTACGACATCACGAATCGCGTGCAAACCACGGATCCTCGTGCGGTCGAGGCTGAAGTATCCAGGTTGTTTTGGCTCCTTTATCCTGGCGCTGTGCCAGTGGTGATCAGCAGAGCGTTTGGTGATGTGGCATCTCTTTACGCCGGGAACTTTCCTGGCTACCGAGCCTGCGATACGGCCTACCACGACTTGCAGCACGTGATGGAGGTGACGCTCGCGATGGCCCGATTGATGGACGGCTATGAGCGCACTCGAAGGCAAACCCCTGCATTGGGCGTCACGCTGTTTCAATTTGGCGTTACCGTCGCGCTCTTCCATGACATGGGTTACCTGCGGAAGCGTGACGATGACGTTGCGCAGAACGGCGCGTTTTATACGCGCAATCATGTTTCCCGTGGCGCAACGTTTCTTCGTGGCTACTTCAAGGAACTGGGGTTGGCCGAACTCGCGGAAGCAGGCGCTGAGGTAATCCACTTCACGGGCTACGAAAAGCGAGTCGCAGATATTCTCATCGAAGATCCAGTGCTGAGGATGCTCGGCAGCCTGCTCGGCTCAGCCGACATCATGGCGCAGATGGCCGACCGTTGCTACCTTGAGAAATGTCGCGACCGCTTGTATCCAGAGTTTGTCGCCGGCGGCATCGCAGAGCCACGTGACGCTGAAGGCAACAAGACCGTGGTATTTGCGTCGGGCGATGATCTGATCAACAAGACACCGGTGTTTTTTCAGTCCGCAGTGGACCGGCTTGAAGCAGATCTGGGCGGCGCGTACAACTACGCAGCGTCGCACTTTGGCGGTTTCAATCTCTATATTCATGCGGCAACCAAAAACGTCCGCTTCGCCAAGCAAATGAGCGTTGGATCGGCGGCGAGCCTTCGGCGTACCCCACCCCCAACGGGTTGACGACTGGAAATAACGGTTGGCCGCCAAACCAAACCCATATAACTCAACATAACTATTTGATTTATATAACTCCAGCCTAACAGCTTTCAGGCTCGAATCGATCGGGTTCATTTTTGAAGGAAGTCGGGCTACTCGGTCATGTCGAAACCCAAGCGCTTCGCGGCCTCGCCTAGCGAAGTCGCTGACGCGCCATAGCTCGCCCACGGTGCGTTGCCGACCTTCTCTGCGCGCGCTGCGATGTCGCGCAGCGTCCACTGGTTTGCGGACTGAACGCTTGCCAATTCATCCCAGCCGATCGGCACCGATACCGGCAAGCCATCACGCGCTCGCAGCGTCCACGCGCAAGCGGTCGTCGCGCCGCTTCCATTGCGCAAATAGTCAACATAGATTCTGCCGACTCGATTGCGAGGGCCGCTCTTTGCGACAAATCGTTTCGGAGCAACCTGAGCCAAGTGATGGACCACTGCGCTACTAAGCGCCTTAACTTGCATCGAAGAATAACGACGCACAATCGGCACTATGACGTGCAAGCCCTTGCCGCCACTCGTCTTGACGAACGACGGCAGAGCGAGCTCATCAAGCAGCGTTTTTAACAATAGCGCACCCTCTCGAATCATCGACCACGCCACGCCGTCGCCCGGATCAAGATCAAACACAATCCGATCAGGCTTTTCTAGCAGCGGCAAACGCGCGTTGGTGCTGTGAATTTCGATGGTGCTGTGTTGCGCACATGCGTGCAGCGCGCCCATGCTATTGATGACGGTTAACGCCTTGCCATCGGAACCGATCTTGCTGGTGATCGATTTGACCGAATTTCCAGTGATCGTTTCCGTATGCCGTTGAAAAAAAACGCTGCCACCCAAGCCGTCCGGCGCTCGCAAGAGCGCGCAAGGCCGGTTGTGCAGTTCAGGTAACAGCAACGGCGCAATAGCAGCGTAATAAGCCGCGACCTCGCCCTTAGTTGCGCCGCTGGCAGGGTCGACCACGCGTTCTGCATGGGTTACGGAAAAGGCTGGCGCTTTCACCGGTGTTGCTTCGCGTATCACTTCGTCTCCAACCTTATCGCTGCGAACCCCGCGAAATACGGCGTGCCGCAGATGATGATCTTTCGTCCGCGCGTCAAACGAAACCTCAACCACCAATTCCGGCGCCACCCATTTTCCGACCCTTCGCAGCGCTGCTGGAACGCTCGGCAGCGGTGTTGCGATAACCGTGTTTTTGAACTGTTGGTAGAGCTTCGTGAGTTGCTGCGTCGTAAACCCGGTGCCGACGTTTCCCGCGTAAACGAGCGTGCCGCTGTCGTCGCGTTCGCCAACCAATATGCTCTTGAAATGTCGTCCCGGCGCCGTGCTTGGGACAAAGCCGATCACGACGAATTCCTGACGTGATCCGCACTTGAGCTTTACCCAATTGCCGCTACGCTTACCCGTGTAGGTCGAGTCTTTTCGTTTGGCAACCAGACCTTCTAGTCCAAGTTTGCAGGCGGAAGCCAGCAGCGAAGCTGGCGGCGCATCGAACTGCTCACTTAATCGCAAGACGGTGCCAACGCTGGCACTGACGAGCGCTTTTAGTGCGTCATAGCGCAGAGTCAGCGTCGTGCCGCGCAGATCCAGACCGTTTAGCAAGGGCGCATCAAACACGAAATAGCCAAGATGCGAATCGTCATGACCAACAGCCTCTTCCAGCAGATTGAAGTGGGTGGTGCCATCATCGTCGATATAGACCAGCTCGCCGTCCAGCCAACCGTCTGTAAACGGCAGCGCTTGCACGGCCGCAGCGATCCTTGGCAAGCGCGACGTCCAGTCAAATCCATTGCGCGTAAAAAGGCGAACGCCGCCGCCATCCTTACGTGCCATCAAACGATAGCCATCAAATTTGAGTTCATACACCCAACGCCTATCCGCGTCAGTTGGCAGCGCGCCCCGGCTTGCAAGCTCTGGCGTGATGCGCTCCGGCAGGTATCGCGTCGATGGGCTGTCATTGCGATTTGAGGGGCCTGCAACCACGCGGTCGGGCAAGGCACTGGTCACTTCAAACTCATTGCTCGACCGACAAAATTCGTCACGCTCTTTTATCAGCAGCCACTGATTGCTATCGGCCGATTTTCCAGTACGAATCAGCGCCCACTTGCCGCGTAATTTGACGCCGAACAGCGTGAACTTCAGGCTGCCATCCTTGAGTGCACGTTCGCTGTCGCCAAAAGCTTCCCAAACACCGGTGTCCCAAATGTCGACGTGTCCCGCGCCGTAATTGCCCGCCGGAATATCGCCCTGAAAATTGCCATATTCGAGCGGATGTGGCTCGACCTCCACCGCCAAGCGCTTCACGTGCGGATCAAGGCTCGGACCCTTGGGCACCGCCCAACTCAACAGCAAGCCGTGATGGGCCAAGCGGAGATCATAATGCAGCGTGGAGGCTGCATGTTTTTGAATGACGTAGAGCCGAGAGGAAGATGTCGCGCCCTGACTGTCCGGCTCTGGGGTGCTTTTGAATACCCGTTTTTCTCGATATTTGTCTAGCGCTTTCACATTCACGTCATGCTCAGGTCACGCTACGCTGACCTCTTTCTTCGCGCCGCCGGGGTGGGCGCTGCGGCGGTGCGCGTCCGTTTGTTGAGAACCGAGGCCGCGACTTTGCCGGACGAGGGCGCGCTATCGGCCCCGGACTTGGCCAACTTTCTTGCACCTAGTGATCGCCTCAACAGATCTGTCAGATCAATAATTTCGGCGCTACCACCACTGCCGCCAGAATCGCTAGCGGTATCAGTTTCGAGCGTCGATACGGTCGCCGTTTTACCGGCCTTCACGCGCTGGGCGACCAATTTCATGATGTCGCTTTTGAAGTCATCCTTGAATGCATCTGGATCCCATTCTGCGGTTAAGTCCTTGACCAACTGCGCGGCCATTTTCTTTTCGGTGGTCGTTAATGCGATGTCGGAAGACAAGGTGTCCAGACTGAGCAAGGCTTTCGGCGCGCGAACCTCTTCGCTCCAACGCAGTAGGTTCAGCACCAAGAGTTTTCCTTGCGGATAGAGTGCGGCAAGGTGCTGCTTGTTCGAGATCACCACGCGCGCAATGCCGATGCGATCTGAAGCCACCAGCGTTTCGCGAAGCAGCGTGAACACCTTTGCGCCGCGGTTGATCGGCGCCACGTAATACGGCTTTTCAAAAAAACTGAGTGGCACGTCGGCCGCTTTTACGAACGATTCAATCTCGACCGTTTGTGTTGCTTTCGGGAACGAGGCACGAATTTCTTCGTCGGTGAATACCACGTATTTTCTGGGCTCATACTTTAGGCCCTTCACCACATTTTCTCTCTCAATCACTTTGCCGGTGACTTTATTTATGCGCTGGTAGCCGACCGGATCCATGTTGCGCTTGTCGAGCCAATCGAAATCGAGCGCCGCTCCATGCGTCGCCGAATACAACGCAACCGGCACGTGCACCAGACCGAAGGCAATCGCGCCTTTCCAGATCACGCGCGGCAGTGTTTCTTCTTTTTCCATAAGGACACCAGAAATAACGAGTTGAATTGGATACGATACAAACTAACGGACGGCCAGAGGAGTACGCAACGCCACAGTCGCACGCGCGCCTTACAAATTGTTTAGGTCCTCAGTCCGCCCCTTTTAACTAAGAGGCTTGCGAAGGTACGCCAATCGCTTTCAAGACGTCTGTGCGGTAGCCAATACAGCGACCGGCATCGCCACCGCAGTTCAGTGGGTTAATAGCGATGTCAAATCAAACGCTCGCGTGCGGTGCGCAAGTTGCTAATTTGGCGAAGACCGCCCTATGGGTCACAGTTAATTTTCTTTCCATCGCATCGCGCTTCGCGATGCTTGCGCCAGCTCCGCGCACGACTATGTCGCTGTGATATGCGGGGCCACCAACGGTTTTACCGCCTTGTAGGTATGCGCCTACAAGCCCCAAGATCTCGGGCTGACAGCGCCGCTGGCAAAAGCGCCCGAAAATATTGATGAGACTAGGGATGAAGCGGAGAAACAGAGTGCATCGTTCGAATAGCGCCAAGCGGAAGTGGTTAAGAACTAATGCAGTTTAAGAACAGTCCCCAAAGGATGGCACGAGCGCGCCGCGCCTCGACCTAAAGTTGACTAATCATAATTATGAGAACAAGAGTTTTGACGACGGCCGTGGTCTTTTTGCTTGCGGCATTCAGCCCCAATGCAAACGCATTGAGTAAAGAAGAGTATCGTTCTGGGAAAGACACGATCGCCGCGCAATACAATGCCGCCGAACATTCCCGCGCAAGTGCGTCCGGGAATGCCAAGGACATGTGTATGGCAAATGCAAAGGGCAATGAGAAAGTCTCCATGGCGGAGCTCGAAGCCAGCCACACAGGCAAAGAAAAAGACAAGCGCGACTGCATGTTTGCCAAAGCCTACGCAACGTGCGACGTTGCCAAGCAAAAGTGCGATGATCGAACAGGAAACGACAAAGATGCCGGCATGAAGGAAGCAAAAGCGTCGCTGACCAACGCAGCCGCGGCTGTGAAGCTCGGCAAAACAGTACAGAATGCGGCATTGGGGCCGGCGGACGAACGCGCCAAGCCCAATTACAAGGTTGCTATCGAGAAGTGTGATTCATTGGCCGGTGATGCCAAGGCTGCGAGCGTCAGCGCAGCCAAGACACACTTCAAGCAGGGCTGATCGGCAGCGATCAGGGATATTTGGATGCAGCGGGCGATGGAGAAGCTTATTGGGTCGGCCGCGAGCCAGTGACATGGCAAGCGACCGTTTCGTTTTGTTAAAGCAATAGTGCGGGTGGAGAGCATTTGGCCTCAATACCAAATGGCGAGTCGACGAACGAACCTGCGACGGAAACTAACGAAGTTAGGATTCTGATCGTAGACGACCACGATGTGGTCCGCGTCGGCTTTCGGCAGATTTTGGCGGAACAGTCGCGATTCCTCGTGACGGGTGAAGCCAACTCGGCCAAGCAGGCATTTGAGCTTCTACGCACGCAGAGATTCGATGTGGTGCTGCTGGATTTGTCGCTGCCAGATGGCTCTGGCGTAGATGTCCTGAGAAAAATTCGCGAGCGCTATTCCGAAACAAAAGTGTTGATGCTAAGTGGCTTTTCGGAAGCGCAGTATGGTGTCAATATGTTGCGCGCGGGTGCCGCCGGTTTTCTTAGCAAGACCTGTACGTCGGCTCAGCTGATCAGTGCCATCCGGACGGTTGCAGTCGGCCGACGTTACGTGAGTCCAAATCTCAGTGAGATTTTGGCGGATGGGCTGAACGCGCCAACGGATAAGTCGGTGCACGAGCAGCTATCTGAACGGGAATTTCAGATTTTTTGCCGGCTGGCAGAGGGTATGACGGTTTCAGACATTGCGGACAGTCTGTTTATCAGCGTGAAAACGGTCAGCACTTATCGCGCCCGCTTGCTAGGAAAGATGGGATTGAAGACAAATTCAGAGCTGACCTATTACGCGTTGAAAAACGGTCTTATTCAGTGAATGTTTTCATCAACACTGATGGGCTGCTAGGAAAGAGTGGGTTACAGCGAAACGATGTCAGAGCGATCAAGCGGGTCGGTCGCGATGAGTAGCGTCAGAGTCGCTATTGTTGAGGATTCTGCAATTATTCGAAAGCGCCTTGTGGAGCTGGTTGAGGACATTGGCGGGATGGACGTGGTTGGCGAAGCCTCAACAGAGAAAGCGGCAATCCGTGTTTGCCGGGAAAGCCATCCAAGCGTGGTCATCCTCGACATGCAACTGGAACTAGGCAATGGGCTGGGCGTGTTAAGGACGATGCAATATGGCCCCAGCGGAGCCAAGCCCGCTGCGCGCTATGAAGATGGTGTCGAATTTGCGCACACGCAGGGTCTGGTGGGGTTAATCAAGCCGACGATTATCGTGCTGACGAACTTTCCCTCTCCGTCGGTTGAGCGCGCAGCTAAGCTGCTCGGTGCAGACGCATTTCTAGATAAGTCGAAAGAGTTTCATAAGTTGCGGCCCTTGCTGCAGGCTGCGGCTGAGGCTCAGGCTGCGTAGTCCTCCTTCCGTCGCCCCGAGCCGACGCGGCCTCGCAATGCGCGAGCCACAAGCGCTGCCTTCAATCGGTACATGTAAGCGTCGCTTACCTGCATTCAACAGTGTCGGTCACAGTTCTGTCGGGCGTGATATGACATTTTCAAAATGTAGCGTACGTGTCAAATTCGACGGCGCGGCGACTTGCGCCTGGCGTCACCACGAACATGAACCATGGTCAAACGCAAGTTGATGCTGGCAATCGCGAACACGGCCCGCAATCGGTTGACGAAGCTTCCAATAAAGCGGTGTTGACACCCGCGTCAGCGGGGGTCGAATCGTTAATTGGCGAAGGCATCTCGTCGCCGTCTTCGCAAGGCGATCGCGACAAAGTTACCAAGATCTCCCTAGTAATCGCGCTCAGATGTTTCGCAGCGTCGCGATCGGGGTACTAGCCTTAGCGGGGTTGATCGTCAATGTCGTCTTCAAAGGTCGGATTGTTTTTAGTCCCGGATTGCGGTTGCCATCGGTGTCCTGATCTTCGGCAGTGCCAGATTCGTTTTTCTGCCGACGCGGAGATACCTGCTGCCGTTGCTCGTTCGCATCGGTTACTTCGCCTGACACGCGGCTGGTTGGTGTGCTCGGTTCATGTTCAGTTTCTCCATCTGTTGATAAAAGGGCTCCTCCGCCTGTTCATCAGCAGACGACACCGTATTCGCTGGACGCAGGCGTCGACGACGTCGGTCTGAACCGCGTTCTGGCGTGGGATTTCTCGCTATGACTTTCTGTGCGGCGATCCGAAGGAGCAACGTCCGGCCGCGCCCTCGGAGCCACCGACTGTTGGCGGTCTAGCAATGCTAACCAGACCGCGAGGGCAACTCCCGCGATTGGCCTGAACGAGGAGATTCAGCATTCAAATTCAGGCAAATCCCCAACGATGGAGCGCCGGCCAATTGGTCTGTGCACGGCCAAAACTCCGGTCGTTACGGCTACCGTTAGCAACTAATGCCTGAAAAACGCCGTCGATACTAGGGTTTGCATCACCACAATGCTACGCCCGATGCTTCTCTTTACGTATCATCGGAGCATAAGGCGGTATTGGGCCGCGTTCACTAATTTATGTGTTACCGATCGAGTTAAGAAATGCATTGGAGGCTTGGTCCGAAACGAATGCCTGGAGGGCCGCCTTTGCACGCCATGAAGGTTGGAGTGCAACGCGACGCTTGTCAGCGGGCTGATCTTCAGCGCTTAGCCGGACCTGCGAACGTGAGTACTGCGGGATTGGCAAATACTGGCTACCGTTTGCCGTTGAGACGGCTTGAGTGGCTTGGGCGTACCTATCGTCCACCGCGCCGGTGTCGGCCAGCAGCGACGAATTTCCAAGTAGTGCGATATTGACTTCGGGAGACGAAAAACGTATGTCACCAAACAAGGTTGCAAACGGCACATCTGCTGCGTCGCGACCAGTGCCGATGCGTATCAGCCCCGTCACTGGGGAAATGCCGCTGGGATCGAACAAGTACCAGCGTTGACCCAAAAAAACTTCGACATAACCGTGAAAATCAGTCGGCCCCATTGCCGGATCAGCACCGTAATCCACGCCGGTCACATAGCGAGCCGGCAAATTCAACGCGCGACACATGCTAATCATAAGGTGCGCATAGTCACGGCACACGCCGACCCGAGACTGAAAGGTGTCGATTGCGCAAGTGGTGGCTTCCGAGGCACCGGGCTGAAAACGCACATGTTGCCTGACCCAATTGCAAATGGACAGAACGCGACCATAACCGGGCGTACTGGTGCCAAACATGGCTAACGCCAAATGGCGCATCTTGTCGGAAGGACAATAGCGGCTCGGCAAAGTATAGGGGAGTACGCTGGGCGGCAGCGCTGCGACTCGCTGTTCAACGAGTGCTGAGGGAGCGTGCACGGTATGGGCAATTTCCACGACACCCTGATACTTAATCGTCAGTGCGCCTCGGTCAGCATGCACCCGATCAATGCGGTTGGAGTTGATTGGATCTACAAAAGTGGATTCATGGGTGGCTCCATCGATTGCAAATGCCTCGTGCAATACACGCTGTGCGGGAGTTTCTGCCGGACGCACATTTAGGATGAAGTCGCTATCCGATAGCGCGGTGTATTGCAGCTTCACCTGATATTCCATGCGAACCATATCGATTCCTGTACGTTTTAGTTGGTGGTAAATCCGTCGGCCGACATAAAGCGACACAAACAATTTGAAGCAAGCTTGCGCGGATTTGGCGCGCGCTAGTTCGGATGGACGTCATCCATCTCAAAATCGTGAACGGCCCTGAGACCTGCAATCGCGTGTGAACACACGAATACTGCAAACGCTGCGATTGAAAACCACACAATCAATATGCCAAGCATGGACAATTGCGGCAGCACCGCAACAACAAAGAAGACCAGCGCTGCGAAAAATATGGTGCCGACGACGGATGGGGAGACGTTTCTCATGCGGATTACCTCTTCGGTTCAATTCGTAAATTCAACAGTCGAATGTTAAGCAGGTGCGCACGGGGGGTTCATCAGACAACCCATGCAGTTGGTGTAGGACGAATGCCTACGCGCTGGCGCTGTGGGCAAGGGGCACACCGCATCTTCTCGCCATTACGTGGTTACTCAACACAGATTGACTTCTGTAAGAGCTGGACTACATGCACAGGAGGCATAGACCGATGTTGCGCGCTAGTGCAAATCTCTAGCGTCTTCATTTCGCACGCATCTTCAGCATCCGAATGCGGCTTACTTAAACATGCACTTAACCAAGGAGGTTTTATGAAAATCAATTCACCCGGCTTTAACCCGCTTTCGATTTTGGGCGCGGCGTTCTTTGCTATTGCGATTGAGGCTATACGCGCACCGAAGCCGAACAGACCGATGTCAAGCACCAGTACGAATACGCGACTGGGAAACTAAGCGGAGGCTGGCCAAGCTGAGCTCCCATTGCCCTTGCTAGTCGTCGTCTTGCTGGTACTGAAGGCATAGGAGCCCCAGCAGCAAGGCTAAGGAACTGCCAATGAACAATGCAACCGAAACGACAAACACGTTTCCCCTCCGAGCACCCCAATGGCCGAAATGACTGAACGCACGTGTAAGGCTTTGCGTCGGGCATTGGCTGCGAGCGAAGAGTTTTGGGGGAGACGTGTTGGTTGGCGCTGCCGCACCAGACACCATGTCGGCAACTCCTCGCTTTCCAGCAACGACGCTTTCCAACATTAATGTCTTCCAACGCCGCGTGCGCTCAGCACTTGTGCGCAATGCTCCATGCAAGCACCAATGATCGGGCAGCTCCTTGAATGCCGCTGTAAGAAAAGTGGCGCTACAGGTAGGCAAATGGTGACGTTCAATCCGACCGCCCGTGCGTGTCAGTTTTTGCTGACATGGATACCATCAAAGCGCTGACACCATTGTTTTCGACGACCAACGACAATAATTACCCGTCGTATCGCTAAAGTCGAGACACCATGTTGAATAGAATCGTAATTAGTGCCGTTACAAGCAGTCTTGTTTATACGGGCGTAAGATTTTTTGTCGAGCTCGCCGAACTCTCTGCAAAACGCACGGAAGCGCGTCGCAAAGTGGAGAAAAAAGTTGAGGTGCTTCGGTGGGAAGGCGAGGGCGGGAATGTTGCGTAAGGCGTCCGCGAGATATAGAGTTGTCTGCGCTTTGGCTCCTATTTTCCTCCGCATCACTGTACAAAGAAGAGGCGAGTGCGCAATTGGCGCCGGTGAAATTGGTAGCTGTCCGGCTTTAACTCGACTTGGTGACGGCCGAGTTTGTGACCGATGCCGCAATTTCATCCATTAGCGCCTCAAGGTCTTCAATGTCGAACGGCTTTACCAGTGTGCGCACATTGGCGCCAAGATTGGCGAGGCTTGTCTTGAATTCATAGCCGCTACACAACACCACCCAGAAGCCTGGGTTCGCAGCCAGCACGCGACGAGCGAGATCGACTCCGGACATGCCGGGCAGACTGACGTCGGTCACCAGCACGTCAAATTGATTCTTGTCGAACGCGACGAGAGCGGCCTCAGCAGTGTCGCACTCGTACACCTCTCTATCGGTGTCTGCCAGAAGTTCACTGATCGTCTCGCGCAATCTATGGTTGTCTTCGACATACAAAATATTGAGCGACGTCATGATTGGTCATTCACGCCGAATTTCGCAAATTGGATCAACCGGATGTTCATCACGCCTCGCGAATGCCCGTTCCACGCGTTGATTCTCCGCCCTCATCGATCACAGTTGTCGCCAGGATCTCATTCATTTTGGTGCCCAATTCTTCTACCGTGAACGGCTTACTAATTATTTCGAGATCCGGAGCGCGCATGTCGGCCCGCACCAGCACACCAGACGCATAACCCGACATGAGCAGAATCTTCAACTCCGATTTGCGACGGCGCGCTTCTTCAGCAAGTTTGCGTCCATCCATATCTGGCATCGCAATGTCGGTCAAAAGCATATTGATATCGGGATGCGTATCCAGGAGGCGCAGTGCCTCGGCTCCGCCGCCCGCCTCAACCGTGCGGTACCCCAACTCGACGAGGGCCTCAACGACAAAAATCCGCACCGCGGCAATGTCGTCCACCACCAGTACCACTGTCCCTTGAGTACCCGCCATTGCCGCGTGTACTTGAGGCGGCGCGGCTAGTTTGTGTGCAGCGCTCATCAGCCTCGGCAAACACACGTTTACGATGGTACCGCTACCTACCTCCGAGGCGATGTTGACGTACCCGCCCGACTGCTTCATAAAGCCGTAAACCTGACTAAGCCCGAGCCCGGTGCCTTGACCAACCTCTTTCGTGGTGAAGAATGGATCAAATGCCCTCGCGAGAACTTCCGGAGCCATCCCCGTGCCAGTGTCTGTGACCGATAACATCACGTATTGGCCTACGGCTAAGCTCATATGATCCGCCGCTTGGTTTGCATTGATATCAATATTGCGTGAGGCGATGGTGAGCGTACCGCCCTCTGGCATGGCGTCTCGTGCATTCACGGCTAGATTCAAGATGACATTTTCCAACTGATTGTAGTCTGCGTGGGTAGGCCATATGTCATCAGCCAGCGATGTGGTTACAATTATGTGGCCACCTAGTGTATGAAGGAGCAAGTCGGACATGCCTCGAACCAACTTGTTGGCATCTATATTTTCTGGCGCTAGCGGTTGCTGTCGAGAGAATGCGAGCAAGCGCTTGACAACGATTGAGGCACGTCGTGTGCTTTCGCTAGCAGAATCGACGTGGCCAAGTGCGATAGGATCTTGGCCGACTTTGCGCCGTAGCAGAGACAATGACCCCAGAACCACCGCCAAGTTGTTATTGAAGTCGTGCGCGATACCGCCAGTGAGGTGTCCGATCGCTTCCATTTTTTGTGACTGGCGTAGCTGTTCCGATGCGACCATGAAGTCAGTCGTGCGTGCGGCAACCAGGCTTTCCAGTTCCTCGCGGGATCTTCTCAGCAATTCACGCGCCTCCACGACTTCGTGAATATCGGTACAAGTGCCGTACCACCGCGTGATTTGTCCCTTGTCGTCGCGCACCGGGTGCGCTCTCCCTACCACCCACCGGTACTGGCCGCTGTGATGTCGCATGCGGTATTCAATGCGGTATGGACCGCCTGTTTTCACGGCGTGGCCCCACGCGTTCATTGCGCCTTCACGATCCTCGGCATGAAACACGTCCACCCATCTGGGGCCGTCAGTGGAGCCTTTCGGGACGCCCGTGAACTCATACCATCGTTCGTTGTAGTAGTCAGTAATACCTTTGGCGTCGGTTGACCACACCAAATGGTCAATCGCATTGACGATCGCTTGAAAGTTTCTTTCTCCTTCAAGAACTGCTGCGTCTGCCCGCCCGCGCTCTACAGCCGACCAAGTGCGTTCAGCCACCGTCTCGACCACCGCGACGTCGCTCGCGTCCCATGAAAAGGTTCTGGCGTCTGCGTTGGAAACAGTCAGCACTGCCGACAGACGGCCGGATCTCATGAGGGGGACAGAAATGAGCGATTGGCGACCGATACCGCGATAAACGTCTTGCACCGCCTTTGTCGCGGTAAGTGGATTGTTCATGACATCGTCAATGACGACCGTGTGGCCAGCGCGAAGCGCGGTGACCATCGCATCGCCGAAGGTATCGAGCCTATACCTGCCGAATACGGCTTGATATCCAACCGCAGCCCAAGCGAAGACGGTCGTGGCGTGTTCACCCGTGCTGTCAATCTCAACAAAACCGACCCAATTTGCATCAGTCTGCGTGCCGATTAAGTCTGCGGCGACGGTCAACACGGCGTGGGGGTCATTCAACCCGAGCAAGCGCTCCGCAATTTGCAACCGGAATTTCTTGCGAATGTCGTTTAGCACTTTGGCGGTTGTCTCTCTAGAAACCACCAACACGCCGCCGACCCGATTAGCTGAAGCGTCTTCGTCAATTGGGCTGTAACCGTACGTCCAATAGACTTTCTCAAGTTTGCCGTGGCGCGTAATGGGGATGAGATGATCCTCATGCCAAGTTGCACCTTGCCCGCTCATGACGAAAGAAATCTGCGGCTCAATCGTGTCCCAGATTTCCGCAAAAGCGTCTTGGCCCGTCGCACCCAGTGCGCGCGGATGCATTTCGGAACCAAGAGACACGCTATAGGCGTCGTTGTAGATGCAAGTGTGCTGGGTGCCCCAGAATACAAACATCGGCTGGCGGCTGCTCAATACCAACCGCACAACTGTTCGCAGTGTTTGTGGCCACTGTGTGGGTGGCCCCAACGGCGTGGCAGCCCAATCATACGCACGAATGCGCGCACCCATTTCACCACCGCCTGCTAGAAAACCTAGGCTGCTTGACGCACTTGTTGGCTGATGATCGCGGCTTGCTGGTGTCATAACGTTTCCGTGAGGCTGAGGATGTCTAACGGCTGCGGGCTCCAACCCAATTTATTGCGGAGCGCCGGTTTGGAAGGAGAGGCGCTGCGCAGTGGTACGACACCAACACGTTCTGTCGACACGACTCATCGCCTGATCAAAACCTCATCCTGCGCAGCTGAATACTTCAACCTGCAAAGGGAGTTTAGCGCGGCGCGCGGCTGCCCGCCTGTAGGACAGCGCTGACACGGCAGAACGCCTTTTGCGCCTCGTTTGGAATGGGCCCGTGGGCAACAATCACCGCGGGAATTAACCGTAAGGGGTCAACATGAGTGTAACGTCTGAATCATTGGCGCAGGAGTTAGCGGATAGCAGGATTTTGCCACCCCGCACGCTTCGTGCCGTAAAAAATCCCGTGGGCGCATTCGCGCCGCAGCGGGCCTTGGGAAACGCTTTTGCACCGAGCGCCTCGCCCACTGCACATCACAGCCCCAAGCAAAATCAGTTGCTTGCCGCATTGCCCTGCGTCGAGTTCGAACGCTTGGCACCGCACTTGGAGTTGGTACCAATGCCGAGGGGTTTCGCGCTGCACGAATCCGGTATGCGTATGCTCCACGTGTACTTTCCAACGACCTCGATTATTTCAATTGTGTTGGTGCTGGCGGACGGCGCGTCATCCGAGGTTGCCGTGGTTGGTGATGAGGGCATCCTAGGCGTTTCGCTTTTCATGGGTGGAGAGACCACGCCGAGCCGCGCTGTGGTGCAGAGCGCCGGTTTCGGCTATCGCATAAAAGCCGCAGTACTCAAGGAAGAATTTAACCGCGTCGGCGCGTTGCACACGCGGGTTCTGCTATACATCCAGGCTCTAATGACCCAGGTAGCGCAAACCGCAATGTGCAACCGGCGCCATTCGGTCGAGCAACAGGTGGCGAAGCGACTGCTGATGATCATGGACCGCACAGGTTCTAACAGCTTGACGATGACACAAGAGTTGATTGCAAATAGTCTCGGCGTGCGCCGCGAGGGCATCACCGCGGTGGCGGGTGCTTTGCAACGCGCCGGCGTCATAGCCTATCGGCGTGGTCACATTGCCGTGCTGGATAGTGAAAAATTAGAAGAATCAGCGTGCGAATGCTATGCAGTGGTGAAATTGGAGTTCAAGCGGTTGCTTTCAGGTAATGGGCCCTCACACCCCTTTTATGATGCCTAGTCTGTTAGCCCGCTCTTTCATAGTAGCGCATCAGGGGCGTTACCGAAATACCGTGCACGACGATTGACGTGACCACGACCGTTAACGTTAGGGCTGTTAGCGTGTTCGCCAATTCACCGCTTACGCCACGATTGATTGCATACGACAAATAGTAAAGCGAGCCAACGCCGCGGATGCCAAACCAAGCGATCAAACGTTGCTGCGGGGTTGAGATACGTGATCCGGCAAGACCGATCAGCACTGCCATAGGCCGCACCAATAGCAGTAATAACGCGACGAACCACCAAGGTGCCAGCGAAAAATCAATCGCCCATAGCAGCGCCCCAATGACGACCACTGCGGCGACCTCACCAATGCGATCCAGCTGTTCGCTGTAGCTTAGCATTGCGTGCGCCAAAAATGCGGGCGCATGAATAGGGTCTGTAGCGGCGCTCTCAAGCTCGGCGGCGGTCGGCGCCGCCGCCGTAACGGCCGCACCCCCCGCGCGGGGCGCGACTCCCGCTTCTGCCACACCTGTTTGAGCTGAGACCGCAAGACCTGCAGCGCGCGAAGTTCTGCGCTCCATGAAACGCAGCGCCACGCCAGCGGCAAACACCGCGAGGAACCCGTACGCGTGCAGCAAAATAGCCGCACCATACGTCAAGCCGATCAGGCCCAGTGCCAAAAAGTTATCTAGGCCTACGGCCTCGCCATGCGTGCGCCGCAGGTAAATCACCAGTTTGCCGACGAGCGCGCCGAGCGTCGCGCCAATAAACAGTCCAGCGATTGCTGCCCAAAGTACATCAATCAGCAACCAGCGACTTGCGAGCGGGCCGATCTCATGTAATCCAAGCAAGCCAAGCCCGAGCATCACGATCGGAAACGCTGCACCGTCGTTAAGACCGCCTTCGCCAGTCAGTGCGAAACGAAGCTGGTCGCGATCGTCGGGAGAAGCCACTTGCACATCGGAGGCCAACACCGGATCTGTCGGTGCCAAAATGCCCGCCAGTAGAATTGCCGCACCCACTGGCAAGCCGAGCAAAAATACGCCGATTGTTGTCACCGCTGCTACGGTCACGAGCATCGACGTTAGCGCTAGGCGCAACGGTGGTATCCAGCGCCGGTTGTCTAACCCTGCGCTTAGCTTGAGGCCGGCAGAAAAGAGTGAAACCACCACCACGACCTCGGTGAGCAGTTCGATCGCAGGCGCGTGACGGGTCAAGTCAAAATCTGCCATCCCCAGCCACACCGGGCTGAGCGCAACGCCCACCGCCAAATAAAGCATGGAGGTGCTGAGTGGTATTCTCGCAAGCACCGTGCCGGCCAGCGCCATAACAATGAGCAAGGTACCGACCAGGGCTGACCAGCCCGCTATTTCCATGCGCACCCTGCGTCGAGCAGGTCGGCGTCAATTAGCCGCAGATTAGCAATTTGCATAGAGACGGCTCAAAGGCTCAGTATAGACGCGGGTCGGAGGCGAAAATGCTTCACAATGGCTGTAGGGATAGACTTCCGTTCCCGATGTGTTCGGCCACGCCGCCTCTCCCGCGGACGCCTCAGCCGCTATCGCAACCGCGAGGGGCTGCGCTCGCGCAGAAAGTACAACATCAATTCGCTGCGCGCAGCGGATCATCTATTAACGTTGCACGCTGCCGGGTTTTAAAGAGTTACCCATCGGGTTACCGTCGCTTTTGCTCGTTTCGCCTTCTAACATGCGCGTCTTCATTTCGTCGCGGCTCATTTTTCCTTTACGCGGCCCATCCCAACGATCGTATTTGACAGCGTAGTAATTTACGTATTCCTCGCGTGAAATCATGTCGTCTTTGTTGGTGTCCATGTCGTTAAACATCCTGGTGTCCCGGTGTTCCGGCATAGCGAGTTTGTCTCTTGAGCTAGATGTTGTTGTCTGTGTTTGGGCGGTGGCGGTGCCGGCGATGATCGTGCCGGTACAAAGTGTAGCGAGTGCCAGACTAGCGGTGTAGGCAATAAGCGTTTTCATGTGGAATTTGCTATGGAAGTTGGTAAGGGGTTTGAAACTTAGCTGTGAGGTTCGTTGCCGACTGCGGCGCTGTGGTGCGTATGTAGGGCGCCTGCCCAAGATCGATAAGCTAGATCTGGCCATTGCTGTTTGTCGAAGCCCGAGGCGCTGGCTAACTGTTGCTTGCGTATATCGAGCACAAAACGCTTCTTGCAAGTGTCTAGCCGCAACGCATCCCACGGTACGGCGAACAGCTTCTCGCCGAAGCCAAATACACCGCCATACGACAAAACGGCGTAGCTGATCTTGCCGCTAAGCAGATCGAACATGATCTCTCTGATCTTGCCCAATTCCTCGCCTTGTTCATCGAAGACATCGTTGCTGCGTAGCGCTCCTGCGCCCATTAAGCGCGGGCTGGGGCCGCCGCTATACACGTAAGAGCCAGAATCGTTGCCGTGCCTAGCATTGTTGAAGTAACGCATCGACTTTTCCTTTCACCTTCGCTGATTGATCGAGCTGACCTTGCTACGGCATTCAGCAAATGCCGCCAAGTGCCCGTGAGTGGAATAGTAAGCAAGCGCGACTGTTGGCTGTGTCGGCAAGGCGCCCAACCTTTTGTAGGAAAGTGGCTACAGGAAAATTGTTCAAAGGACAGCGCGAGAGCCAGTCGCGCCTGCTTGGAGCGAGGCGAAACCGAGACGCGTCTAGGTGGTCGGTGTAAGGGTGGCTCCGCTTGGCGCTCCGAACGCTGGAATCGTGCCGCAAACAACCTGGCATGCGTGCGTGCATAGCGCGAAGGCGTCGCGCAGCCCAGGCTCGGCACAGCGGCGAAGCGTCAAGCGCCTGCTGATGTGGCACCGCACCAGTGCGTCGAATCGCGCAATGAATAGAATCTGAGAAGTGCCTATCGGCGGCTGTTTCCAGCCACTTTATGCCTGAAAACGCCCGCAGACTAAAGAGTTTGACGGACAGTCGTCGCTTGGTCCCAACTGCTTTGACGAAGAACAGGGCTGACCTGCCGCGGTAAGCAAGCCATTGGCCGAGATTCAGCCCAACTGCAGCTCCGCTGGGTTTCCCGAAACTGGAGCAACGGTAAGCTGGCCACGCTGAATGACTTGATGCGTGTCGTCGTCAGGCAGAAACAGTGCGCGTATTTGCTCAAAGACCTGCTGTGCTTCCGTGGAATTGTCCTCCGTGACATCGCGACGTAAAGATCGATTGCCACACTCGAAAACTCCGGCCAAGTGTGTCTTGCCAAATGGGATTCGGCCAGCAGGATCAGCCCGGTCGCACCATAGAGTTCAAACTGGTGAAACAGCTGTCCCATTACGTTGAGCGCCGATGCGCCGACGATCTGGCAGCATGCGACTTCTAATTCGCGGGCGGAAGCAAGGAGGGAAGGCGCGCACCGGCATTCGTTAAAGTCAGCCAGCCACTGAGTGCCACGGGCGCGGCCCTGCAAGTCACTTTCCTTTATTGGGCGTGCCGCGCAGCGCTGTTTGCGTCGCCAACTTTGCGTTGGTTACGCGTGAAGATAATCTGGCCGAATAGTGCAATCACGAGCATGACGGAATTGGTGACCACGAATACCCAGTTGTCTAGCGCGTAACTGTACAGTACGAAGCCGAGTGACGAACTGATCTGACCGACGAAAAGCCAGCGCGAGACGCCTTGAATGCTTCGCGATTTCCATTGTGTGTAAACTTGCCGCCCAATCGTCGCAATCAAAATCACGGCAGCGGTCCAACCGAGCGACTCAACCATGTGAGGCTTTGGTGGTTTTTCCCGCGGTTCTTAGCGGCGGCAGCGTCGACTGTGAGTTAGCCACGCGCATGCGCGTTTCCCTGTGAAGCGGCGGCATCTCGTCGAGAGGTAGGTGGAAAGCGTCGGTGGACGGTAGACAAGACACGGTGCGCAGATGCCTGTTGCAGATAAACCAGATTTCGTTTCGATCATTCGAGAGGATGAAATAGGCATCCGATGTCTCCGACGGATTGAACATACCTAGCGCGCGATAGGCGCACCGCTCGTTGAACCCGCTCGCAAGTGGCAGGGGCCTAGGACCGTTGTCAAGTTGCGCGATACGGAGAAACAACTGGGTGTCAATCGTCAGCATTTTTGGGCTCCATTTATTGCAATTGCGTGTGGGTTCTGCTCCCTAATGTGCCACTGGCTCGCGCAACAGGGCAGCGCACAGGCTCATCGCGCAAGCTCGTCGCACAATATTGCGAGTCGAGATGCGCTCTGCTCAGCGCCCAGGCTTAGTGGCCTAATCGAGCTTCCTTTTCTATGCGGTGCTGAACACGTGATCGCAAAACGCTGACGTCTCCAATCGGCTATCTCTCGGCGGGAGAGAGTCGATGGCTGCCATTCTGCAGCGCGCCAATTTCAGTACCCATGGGTTTGCCCAATGCCGACACCGCTGGAATGCAAATCGAAAACTATCTGACCAGAACGAAACCACGGTAGCGGTCTGTTACCGTGGTTCGGTTTTGCCAACTACCTATTGTTACGATTTCCTGCATGAGGAGTGCCGCGGCTCGCCGAGTCGCTGAGCCGGTGGTACGAGTCGCGCGTCGCATGACGGGCATCGTCCCAATCGAGCGTTGAATCTGCGCCAGCGACATCCCAGTCGCGTCCCAACTCAGATTCGATATCATCGAATTTGCGGCCAGCGTTTTTCTGGTACGCGCGGACACCATAGTCATACGCTGGGCCGTAATCACCGAAGTTGCCGTCCTTGCCGTACGGACGAGTCTCGAAATTTTCACGCCAATAGGCTTCTTCCATCGTGGGATCAATTTCTTCCGCGACGGCTTTGCCGGCCAGACCACCTGCGATGGCGCCGACCGCGGCACCGCCGAGCGCTGCTCCAACGCCAGTACCGATTGGATGTGCACCAGGCTCGTCGGTGATCGGGTCCAGGTTGGCGCTGCCGCGCTTATCGTTTTTCGTATCAGTTTCATAGCTCATGGTAATGCTCCTTGAGGAATGCACTGCGGGGCAGTATGACCCGGCAACAATTGCTGTTGAATTAGGTTGGTTTACTGGTGGCCTTTGCGAGCTCCAGCCTGCTTGTCTGTGCCAGTTTTCCCGGTTTCTGAGTTTTTTTGACCGGTAGGCCGTTCTTTGCCACTTTTGTTGGTTTGGTTCTTCTGCGTGGTGCCGCCTGTGCGCTTCTCATCGTCGGTTGGTGTTTCTACAGGGGATGTTTTGGTGTTCATCATAAAATTCTCCTCGGCGTTGAGATGGACGTTTCAAAAAAGGTCCACGGGTGGTTTTCGTCCGCGAACAAACACATTATTTGGCCCGCGCCCATCGGTATCCGTAGGACAACATGCCGACGTCGCGTCAGCGTTATCCTGATTCGATGTGCGCTGTTGGTGGGGCCTGTGAAGGAAAAGTGCGTATAACTGCGAAGCGCAGCGACGCGTTACGACACATTGGATCTGGCTGCTGTTACGGATGGACCGCGCGCGCCAAGGCCCAGAAAGCCACGCGAGGCCATTTGACGATGCGAGCGAAGCGTGTTCAACGGACTTGCGACGTGGACCAGTTGTAAGCCATCGCCTACGTCAAAGGCTGGCGCATTCCGACTTCGTCCAGTCGGCGATGACGTTAAATTTCCCCCTGTCGTGCAGCGTGGTACGCAAGCAATACGTTCGTCCTGCAACGCAAACGAATTCGAGTCGAAGACGCATTTAGCCTAGACCATCAGTGGAGAAGTTTTATGAATACCATCGCATCGCAAATGGAAACAAGGCCGGTCGCATCTGCGACTCGATCCGCTGTGAGGGCAGAAAGTATGGCTAACGAGGCCGAGGCCTCAGCGGTTTCTTGGCCTGCTGTGATTGCGGGAGCGTTTGTCGCGGCCGCGCTTTCCTTGAGCATTTTGGCGCTCGGCGCAGGCCTTGGCCTGTCGGCAGTTTCACCTTGGGCAGGCGACGGGGCATCTGCTTCTGGTGTCGGTGTCGCGAGCGTTGTTTGGTTGATCGTGACGCAGATCATTGCCGCAGCGATGGGCGGCTACGTCGCTGGGCGATTGCGGACCAAATGGGCTGCCGTGCATAACGACGAAGTGTTCTTCCGCGACACGGCCCACGGCTTTCTCGTTTGGGCGGTCGGTTTGGTCATTACCGCTTCACTGCTTGCCTCCGCGGCAGCGTCGATGACCGGCGGCGTGGCCAAAGCGGGAACGGCCGCACTCGGCGCGGCGGCTATGTCAGGTGGCGCTGCAATGGCGACGACCGGCAAAGCCGGGTCAGAAGAGCAGTCGCTGAAACCCTACTTTGTTGATTCGCTGTTTCGCTCAGAGCGCCCGTTGGCCGATCAGAACGGTGCAGCCACGCGAGCCGAGGCCGGTCGACTCCTATTTCGCGGCCGAAACGAGGTGTCGGCGGGCGACCGTTCCTACCTTGCGCAACTCGTCGCGACGCGGACCGGCATCAGCCAGCTCGAAGCGGAAAAGCGCGTCTCAGATCTGATTCAACAGATTAAAGCGACAGAAGTTGAAGCACGTCAAGCCGTCGACGAAGCGAGAAAGGCTGCAATGAAAATGTCACTGTGGCTATTCGTAGGTCTCCTGGCTGGTGCGTTCTTCGCTTCCTTCGCCGCGACGTTCGGTGGACGGCAGCGCGACAGCCTAGCGCCTCTTTCAGTCAACGCTTAAAAAGGAACTTCTCATGCGCTCTATATTACTTTTATTGTTAGGAATCCCGATTCCAATCGTAATCCTAATCGCCCTATTTGCCCGTTGACCAACGCGCTTACCTGAAGCCCGATTTACCTAAATTCCCTTTTCTATATGCTACTGGAGCTATCAACATGGCCACTACTCAATCTAAATCCGCAGCGCTTCTCAAGACGACCGTAGCATCACGTGTTACCGGCAAAATACCAACGACAAAAAACAACGCAGTTGCCAACGCAACGGCACCGCGCACCAAAGATGCATTGACACTGCTCAAGTCGGACCATGCCGAAGCGAAAAAACGCTTTAAGGCGTACGAGAAACTTGTCAAAGCGGACGCTGACGGCGAAGAGCGGAAAGCACTCGCTGATGAGGTTTGCGCAATGCTTTCGGTGCATGCGCAAATTGAAGAAGAGATTTTTTACCCAGCCGCGCGCGAGGTCCTTGGTGAAGGTGCCGATCTGATTGATGAGGCGGATGTTGAGCACGCAAGCGCAAAGGCATTGATTGCTGAAATCGAAGCGGGCTCTCCTGACGACATGCACTTTGACGCGCGCGTGAAAGTGCTCGGTGAGTACATCGATCACCACGTGAAGGAAGAGCACGACGAGATCTTTCCGAAGGTACAACGGGCTGGCATGGACACCAAAGCTGTCGGCAGGGCGCTGGCCGAACGTAAAGCTGAGCTGATGAACGAGCAAAGCTAATTCCAACGATAAATCAGAACTGGAATTGGCGTGTCAAAGCGGAAATCGGAAACAAATCGTCCTGTCTCGGTGGCCAGTTCTGCCGAGCGTGAGGCGTTGGAGATGGTCGGCTCGGTGCTGGCGACCGTGGCCGCGCCGTCAACTGCGCAGCTAACGCTGGAGTCTGCGCAGTGTTTACCGCTCGAGCCGCAGCAACTGTTGGGCATTCAAAAAGCAGGTGCCGCGTCGTTGGCAGCGGGAATGCCCTACAACTTACTGAAGACGGGTGAGCATGGTTTGGAAGGGGGCCACGCGCCCGCAGCGGGCCCGTGCATTGCGCCGCCATTGCCTATCGTAACGGCCAGCACCGTCACAGAGGACACTGCCAGCGCAAAGGCAGGTGAGGGCGGTCCACTCAATGGAGATAATCCGAGCAATACGTCGCTTGATCGGTCACGCGTAGATTCAGGTGGACAAGCCCTGACGACGAACATGGGGCTCCCAATCAGCGACAACCAGAATTCCTTGAAGGGTGGCCTTCGTGGGCCGACCCTGCTTGAGGATTTTGTACTGCGTGAGAAAATTACCCACTTTGACCATGAGCGTATTCCAGAACGCATCGTGCACGCACGCGGCTCGGGTGCGCATGGCTATTTTGAAGCCTACGAGTCGCTAGAGAGATTCACCAAGGCGGCACCCTTCGCTGAGGCGGGCAAGCGTACGCCGGTGTTCGTACGCTTCTCAACTGTTGCAGGCGAGCGCGGCTCAGCTGATCTTGCGCGTGACGTGCGCGGTTTCGCCGTTAAGCTCTACACCGAAGACGGCAACTGGGATATTGTCGGCAACAACATGCCAGTGTTTTTCATTCAAGACGCGATGAAGTTTCCAGATCTCATTCACGCCGTCAAACCGGAGCCACACAACGGCATGCCACAAGCAGCGTCTGCGCATGACACGTTTTGGGACTTTGTGTCGTTGATGCCGGAATCGACGCACATGCTGCTATGGGTGATGTCCGATCGCGCGATCCCGCGTAGTTTGCGCATGATGCAAGGATTCGGCGTACACACGTTTCGCCTGGTCAATGTGGATGGCGGGTCAGTGTTCTGCAAATTTCACTGGAACCCGGTGTTAGGTACCCATTCGGTGATGTGGGACGAGGCCGTCAAGATTAATGGTGCAGACTCCGATTTCCATCGCCGAGACCTGTGGGAGGCGATCGAAGGCGGTGCGTATCCCGAGTGGGAACTAGGTCTGCAGATCTTTACTGAAGCCGATGCTGAAAAATTTAGTTTCGACGTCCTCGATTCCACCAAATTGGTGCCGGAAGAACTGGTGCCGGTGCGGCCAGTCGGCCGGATGGTGCTGAATCGCAACCCTGACAATTTCTTTGCAGAAACCGAACAGGTTGCCTTTGGAACAGCCAATGTCATTCCGGGTATCGATTTCAGCAACGACCCGCTGCTACAGGGGCGCCACCACTCGTACCTGGATACGCAGCTCTCCCGTTTGGGCGGGCCAAACTTTCACGAGCTGCCCATCAACGCGCCGCTTGCGCAAGTACACAACAATCAACGCGACGGCATGCATCGGCAGGCTATTCCACGCGGGCGTATTGCATATGAGCCAAACTCTCTTGGAGGAGGGTGCCCGTTTCAGAGCGGAATGAAAGGATTCGTGACGTTTCCAGCGCCGATCTTCGAAGACAAGGTGCGTGGTAAGCCGGCGAAATTTGCCGATCACTATTCTCAAGCAACCCTGTTCTGGAACAGCCAGTCTGCAACTGAACAGGCGCACATCATCGGCGCATTTCGGTTCGAACTCACGCGCGTGCAAACGCAAGCGATTCGCGAGCGCGTATTGTCTATGCTCGCCAACGTGGCTGATCAACTTGTGCAGGGGGTGGCGGCGGGCCTGGGTGTTGCGGTGCCTGCTCCGCAGCCGCGCGCGATTGAGGTGCCTTCAACACCAGAAGTCACAACGTCCGCTGCGTTATCTCTGATCGCCCGACCGGGTAGCGGCGGTGTGCAGACACTGCGGGTTGCCATAATGGTGTGCGTCGGCGTGGAAAGTGTTGCGCTTCGCGACGTTCACGCGGCTCTGGTCGCGGAAGGCGCGGTGCCTCGGTTCGTAGGTGCTAGTCTCGGTGCGGTTGAGGCAAGCGACGGCCCGCCGATACACGTAGAGGTGACGTGGGAGACTGCGCCATCTGTCGTGTGGGATGCGATGGTACTTCCTGGGGGCAGTGCTGCGCGGGCTACATTGCTGGCGAGCCGTGACGTGCTCGATTTCTTACGCGATCAATATCGTCATTGCAAACCAATATTGATTCTAGGCGAAGGTTCCGCGTTTTTCGAAGCTGCCGGCTTGAGCACCGCGCTTACCGACAACGCGGGGCTCGCAGGTGTGGTGACCTTACCGTCCAACGATGCAAAAATGTCTTCGTTGGAGTTTGACGCTGGCAGCGCCGTACCGGCGTTTATTGAAGCACTTGCGCATCGTCGCTACTTTGAGCGTGAAGGTCAGTCGAAGCCGCTCGGAGCATCGACGCGGCCGGTTTCGCCTCAGCGCGCACACCAGACTTCTACCATCACTGCTAAGAAGAAATGATCTATGGCGCTCTGCGCCGCATCAACTGAAATTTGCGTTACATGCGACGCATTGGTGGTTGAAGGTGGTGGTAAAGGCGTCCACCGATATGTGCTGGTAGGTTGCTGGCGAAGAGCAGGCGACCTTACCTGTGCTGTCGGCGACTTGCCTTTACTCTGGTTTAGCGTGAAGTCGGGTTCGAGCCAGAGACAGCGGCTAACATGGACTGGTGGTGAGAGCTGCACCGCGTTGATGAACATCTATCGGAAAACCGACCAGCATGCGTACTCGTACCTTCCTTGAAAAAATGGGCGCTGCCACCGAGTTGCTTCAAGCTTCCGGCCCGGCGGCGGCGACCGCCGCCATTCAACTAGCACTGCGCGGAGAGGCGTCGGCTGGCGCTCCGTCCTCTGCGAAAAGCGATATCCGTGCGGCTGCCAATGTCAAAACAAGTTCTGTACAGCTTCCAAGCGGTGACACTGAAAAATGCGGCCCCCAAGCCGCAAGGCGCCCCATGCCAGTTGATGTCGGGATCATCAGCGCGAACGATGACGTAGGCCTAGGACAGTTTCGCTCCAAGACGTGTACGAATCGCTCGGGGTCGCGTAACTACAAGCTCTACATTCCGAACGGCTATCGCGGCCAAGCACTGCCTCTTATCGTAATGCTGCACGGCTGCAAGCAAAGTCCTGATGACTTCGCAGCTGGCACGCGCATGAACATCGCTGCGGAAGAGCGTAACTGTTTTGTCGTCTATCCTGCCCAGGTAACCACGGCAAATATTTCCGGTTGTTGGAACTGGTTCCTGCCGAATGACCAGCAACGTGATCTGGGCGAACCTTCCATCATTGCCGACATCACCCGTAACGTGATGCGCGATTACGCCATTGATCGCAGGCGTGTGTACGTCGCCGGCCTTTCTGCCGGTGGCGCAATGGCGGCGGTGATGGCCACAACTTATCCCGAACTGTGGGCGGCGGTGGGGTTGCATTCCGGTCTGCCATACGGTGCTGCCCACGACGTAATGTCAGCGTTTATGGCGATGAAGAACGGCGCTAGCGAAGTCAGGGCCAAAGAATCGCTGCTATGTAGAGCACACATGCCGATCATCATATTTCATGGCGATGACGATACCACGGTGAACGTCAGCAATGCGGAACAGGCCCTCACCCAATTTGCTGCTAACGCGAGCGGTAATACTCTCAACGTGAGCCTGACAACGGGCCGCGTGACTGGCGGTCGAGCGTACACCAGAACGACTCAGATCACGGATGATGGCAACATCGTCACGGAGTTATGGATTGTGCAAGGCGGCGGCCACGCGTGGTCTGGCGGCAGCGAACAAGGGTCCTACACCGATCCCTGCGGCCCGGATGCCACTCGGGCGATGGTCGACTTTTTCTTTGCGCACGCGAAGGCGGCAGCATAAGGTGATAGGCCAAAATCTATGGCCGGCGGCTATTTTCTCGTTCTGGACGCTTGCGTCGCTTCCTGCGGACTGGTTACGGGCGATGAAGCATCCTTAAGGTTTGGGTAACCCACCGCTGGCAGCGCATTTGGATCGCCTTGCAGTTCGCTTTGCTCAGAAGCAGCCTTCACCCGCGCAGCATTAGTTCGCAACGATTCGGTGTGATTGCCCTCCGAACGTTTTTGCTTGCCGGTGGGGACGTCGCATGCTTCAGCCGTACCGGCAACGGCCGCTGTCCCACCTGCTTTAGATTCTTTCACGGCTTTCATCCCGTCTCCTTCGGCTTACATGGTTGATGTCGACGACCGACCGGCCCTGCACAAGGTCTCGCCGAAGCGTCGTAATGAGGTGACCTCGCTTGCGTAGCACTCAGGGCACATAAGAGCGGGGCCGAAGCCTGCTAACTGTCGGCGTTACGCGGAATGGTGACGGTAATAGTCGTACCTTTGCCCGGCGCGGACACCCAGGTCGCTTCTCCACCGAGCGATCGCGCGCGATGGCGGATGCCTGCGATCCCGTGCGTAAGGTTGAGGGGGCTAAACGTCTCAGGAAGGCCGACGCCGTCGTCGTGCAGAACAAGCTGGATATTGGCACCGTCCAAGTAAAGACTTGCCGAGAACATCGCCGCCTGGGCGTGGCGTAAGACGTTAGTGGTGCCTTCTTGTACGATTCGAAATAATGCAATGGCTGCATCGGGAGAAATTATGCCGAGCTCCTCAGCGAAGCCCAGCTTGCAGCTGAGCCCGCCACGCGCGCAGTTTTCGTTGATGTACCACTCAATTGCAGGCACTAGCCCCAAATTGTCGAGAAGCGACGGACGAAGATTTTCAACGACGCGCCGCTTGACGGTCACAGCCTCGTCAACGAGTAGGGAAAGCTGTTCAAACCGCTTCACCACATCGGGTGAGTGCGCGAGATGGGTTCGCAACCAATCTAGATCCATCTTCAAGGACGTCAACACACCACCCATTTCATCATGGAGATCGCGGGCTAGCGCGGATCGTTCGCGCTCACTGGAGCGTTGCAAGTGAGTCGATAGGTCGTTCAGTTCGGAGGTTCTCTCGGCAATTAGGCCTGAAAGACGTTCGTTCTCGCTTTCCCGTAACTTGATGAATTCCTGCCGTCGCCGAAGATCGCGCATAAAAAAATAGACTGAGGCCAGTAGCAACACGAAGTTTAGCAAGGCCGTGGCCAACATGCTTATTCTCGCGACCATGATGGCGCGGGAGCGAGCCGCTCGCCCCGCCTGTAGGTCGACCTCAATTTCAGCAGAGATCTGCTGAACTTTCCTTCTCGCGCTATCCATCAGAAGTTTGCCTTTTTCCTGGGCAACTATCTCAACGGCCTCACTTCGCTTGCCAGCTTCCTCCAACGCAACGGTCATCTCAAGTTCACTAAAGTTTTTGCGCGTCACAGCCAGCAGGGAATCAACGAGGGCTTGTCGGTCGGGGTTAGCGACAAAAGCAATGGCCAAGCGCTTTTCCAATCTTGCCAGGTCGGCGGACGCACCGGTAAGGGGCGCTAACACCGCGCGATTGCCGGTCAATAGGTAGCCTCGCTGAGCCGTCTCAGCATTCAACAACGCGCTGTGCAGTTCGTCTATGAGGTCAAGATTGTCTCGATCGGTAGAAACTGAGTTCACGCCTTGAGTGACGGCTTGGTAATTTCCTTCGGACAAAAAGACGAACATGATCGTCAGCGCAAGCGCCCCGATAAAGGGAAGGAAAAGTCCCATGGGTGCGAGAGACCAAAATTCAACCAACCGCTTTAATTTGTTGGGCGAATCTTTGTCTGGCCCATCGTCGTTTGCTTGGTCCACGCTATGTACGTCCCGAAAAGGTCGTTGTTACCCGTGGGAGCCCTGGGTGTGCCCTGCGCTTCTATCCCTCAGCAAAACAATATCCACCATCGCCATGTGCGCACTGCTTGCGCCTAAGCCCGGTCTGATCAGCATTCTATCGCCTTCACCGTCCCACCCCAGGCGAGCGGGGACGGCCTAGAAGTTAGGTGAAGTACGGAGGTCTATAGCTGGCACCCTCGGCAAGGCCACCGCCAACAAGCGACGATCACCGTCGCATGGTCATCGCTTATTGATCAGGCCCATCACTAACGTGACCAAGAAAATCACTACAAACAAGTAGAAAAGCACTTTTGCGATCTCCACAGCACCGCCAGCGATACCTCCGAAACCAAATAATGCGGCGACAAGTGCGATGACAAAGAATGTAGCAGCCCATTTCAACACGATCGTTCTCCTTAGATTAATTAGCTACGCTTCGAGCAAGTCCGTAAGCTCGTCCGCATGTTCTTCTTCCATCGCCAAAATTGATTCGAGCATGGTACGAGTGGTCGGGTCCGCATCGCCCAGATACTGCACGAATGCACGGTAGCTCTCAATCGCGATGCGCTCCGCGACCAGGTTCTCGTGGATCATTTCCTGTAGATCTGTTCCTGCATGGTATTCGGCGTGACTGCGTTCGGCCAAACCCGCAGGGTTGAAATCAGGCGTCCCCCCTAGCTGCATGATGCGCTCTGCAATCTGGTCCGCATGGGCCATTTCCTCGAGCGCATGTTCGGCGAACTCCGCCGCCACGAATCGCCCTTTGATGCCTGTCGCCACGTAATGGTGGCGCTTGTACCGAAGCACGCATACGAGCTCAGTGGCGAGCGATTCATTGAGGAGCCGAATGACGATGGCTTTATCCAAAGCATAGCCTTGCGTCACTGCGCCGTCAGTCGCTTGTTTTCGCGCCATGTCACGCAATAGCGCTTTGTCGGTCAGCAAGGCAGATAAGTGTGCGGGCTCGTTCGTGCGCGCTGATTGCGATGCGTCGTTTGAATCTAGCTCTTGACTAACGGCGTGAGCCGAGCCACGATCCGCTTGCTTTGCCACAGTCTTACCGGGCAATGTTTTTTGTGGCTTTTGTTTCGACCCCATAACTGACCTTTCAGGCGCGGAAGGGTGTTGCTTACTTGACCGCAGTACGAAGGCGGATGTCGTTCTTGACAGAGGTGACACCTTTTACGCCACGCGCAATCTCGCCTGCACGATTGATCTCCGCTTGGCTGTCCGCAAACCCACTTAACTGAACGGTGCCTTTGAACGTTTCAACATTCACCCTCAATGCACTGACAGTCTTGTCTTCGACATACATCGCCTTCACTTTGGTTGTGATGACGGTGTCATCAACGCCTTCGCCGAAACTCTCCTGACGTTGTGTGCTTGCGCAACCAAGTGCCAGCAATGAAACGAAGACCATGAAGCCCATTGCTACCTTTTTAACTGCACCCATCTAAATCTCCTTGGTAATAACAATCTAATGATTTGGTTGCCGCACGGTTGCGGGAGGTTGGAGCTTAGTCGCTCGGCGCCAGGTTGCGTGTAGGCTGCACGCGCCACATGTTGGGTCGAAGCTCGCATTTAGTTGTAGGCGAATGCCTACGTGGGCTGGGATGTAGTCATCCGCCGCAGGCTGAACCAAACAGCGCATCGGCGAGCTGTGGTGTCGTCCGGTGTTGGGCTAACGCGCAAGCCGCCAAACGATGATCGCTTTTGCCGCCCATTTCGCGATCCGCGCCGGTCCAACCAATAATACTAGCGCCGCGACGCCGACACCGACCATGACTGGACGTTTAGCGATCTCCCGCATGACCGCCGATGGCGTCACACTAGCCACGAAACGACGCTGAGCATATTGCCGGATCCAGCCAAATGCGCGCGATAGTGGCGTAGTTTCCGCGGCGGGGCGATCCCAGCGTTCCTCGCGGGAGTTCGCATCATAAGTGTGAACCTTGCTGCTAACGCTATCTCGACGAGCGGCCAGAGCGGCGACGATATCTTCTGTAACCGGCCGCGCGGTCATATCAAGTCCATCGCCCATTCAGCAGTGTTTGCGAGTTCGGCGGTGGTGCGCTCGAAAGGCTTGGCTGAAGAATCCTCCGCGGTAGCGAGTGCATATAAGACGCCGCCAAGAACCGCAAGTGAAAGCGGAGCGCCGAACAAGGCGTACATGCGATAGGGTGTGTCCCAACATGACGCAACGATGCCCCCGAGCAGAAAGACCACCGCAATGGCAATAGCCGCGGATGCGGCGGCCAACAGAAGTACTTTGCGTTGAAGGCGCGCCGCTTCTGCCTTTGCGTCCGCGATGAACAGCGCTGCGTGCAGCTTGCCGATCGCTGCCGCGTCGCCGATCAAACCCTTGATGAATGGTTTGTCGGCGGTGAGCGCCCGCCACGTGAGTTGCGGTAGATTCACGTCTGTGTTCGGACTAGCGACGCGTCGACATGCAGCCCAACGCGAAGCCCAGTGCCGCACCAACGCCAGCACCGATCGCAACAGATTGCCACGGGTTGTCGTGAACATAAGTGTCGGTGGTTTCTGCCGCCAACTTGACCTTTTCGCGTCCCTTTTGTTGGAGCTCTGTGGCTGAAGTGGCGATCGAGTCCAGATAGGACGAGAGTCGGTCCGCAGCAGCACCAAGCTCAATTTTGCCGGACGCCTTGGCCGATTCAAGTAACTGTTGCATGTCAGATTTCAAGGCGTGCGCACCATTGCTGGCAGCGGCGCGGACGTCGTTTGCAGCAGACTTGACGTCCTGTTTAACGTCACCGAGCGACGAGGCAGTCTTGGCGCGCAGTTGGTCGAGATTTGATGTTGGGTTGTTGTTATCCATGTTGATTCCTTTCGAGAAAATGGCTGATTAGGTTTTGATTCAGTACTGCGAATGTCTATTGCTTTTTGACGCTCAGATTGTTCTCTACCCGCGACACACCTTTGACTGCGGCCGCGAGCTTGGCGGCGCGTACACGCGCAGTTTCCGACGGTGTTAAGCCATTAAGAACCACCACGCCCTGCTTGGTATCGACATCGATCTTTAGCACACTTAGTTCGGGATCTTTTAGTAAGTCGGCGTTGATCGATGTGGTGATGGCGCCGTCCGCGAGGGTGTCGCCCGGCCTGGCACTTGTGGAATTGGCGTCGGCAGCAACTGAGGACGCCGCGTTTGACATGTTTGTCTCAGACCTGTCCATTTGCGCGCCAACCTTTTCACCGGCGGCTGTAGCGCGACTATTAGTTCTTTCTATGGGTTTGTCTGTTCTTTGCCCGACGCTTTCAGCAGGCTTGTGCTGCGTATCGCACGCCGCGATGGTCATCGCGCTCGTAATCGACAACAACAGCATAGTTGACTTGGAAATACTCATGCGTGTACCTTCCTCACTTGAACGGACCAACAACCTGACAAAGTCATGAAGCGGTCGCGATGGTTGGCGGGCTGGTGCGATAGTTCTCGTTGCACCACTAATTGAGTTAGTGTCCCCCAGACGCGCTTGTCATCTTGTCAGCCTGAAATGGGAACACTTGTAGGATTACGCTGACCGGTAGGGTTGTGTCGGCGCTGCTCAAACGGACGTTCAGCGCAGCGTGCATGACCTCGATCAAGTTCTGCAAAGGAAAACAATGACGCCGTTGACGAATGTCCCGATGAACCACAACTTCTTTCGACTGTCTGGGCTGCTTTTCCTGATGTCGACCTTCTTCCTAACCGGTTGCTCCGCGACCGGTGTGCTGAATGCAGTTACGCCGCAAAGTACTTACACACTAAATGCCGATGTCGCCTACGGCACGCTGTCGCGCCAAAAGCTCGACATCTACACGCCGACGGCGGCACGGCCGGCGACCGGTTGGCCGGTCGTGGTGTTTTTTTATGGCGGCTCTTGGAATGTCGGCGCGCGCTCTCAATACCAGTTTGTGGGGGAGGCGCTTGCTGCGGGCGGTGTGTTGACGCTCGTGGCCGACTACCGGCTCTACCCGGAGGTGCGCTATCCCGACTTCCTGCGCGACAGTGCGCAGGCGCTGGCCTACGGTTTTGACCAGGCAGCGCGGCTCGGCGGCAACCCGAAGCGCGTGTTCGTGATGGGTCACAGCTCAGGCGCCTATAACGCAGCGATGTTGGCGCTCGATGCGCGCTGGCTCGAAGCGGCAGGTCATTCGCCGAAGGAACTGGCCGGTTGGATTGGTCTGGCGGGGCCTTACGACTTTTATCCGATCATTAATCCCGCTGTGAAGCCGGTGTTCTTTCACCCGAACTACCCGCCAAGCTCGCAGCCGATCGGGTTCACGTCGCCAGATGCGCCGCGCAGTTTTCTCGCCGCCGCGGTGGACGACGAACTGGTGAATCCGCAGCGTAACGCTCGGCAGCTGGCAGGAAAGTTGCAGGCGGTGGGGGTGCCGGTGACGCTAAAGCTTTACCCCCGCGCCGGCCACGCGACACTGATTGCCGCATTTGCCTGGCCGTTGCGCTGGATCGCACCGGTGCTGGCGGACGCGCAAGCGTTCATTGAGGCGACGCCGCCAACGAAGTAATTGACGGTTCAGCGGCACCGCGTGTCGATCCGCCTTAAGCGTCCGCGATCATCCCCGTTGGTTCGTCAGCCGAAGAGGGGCTCTCGCCTTCACCCGTTATCTGTGCTGAGCGTTTCATCAATTCGGTTCGTCTTCCTCTCATGATTGGCCCGCGCAACGATCAAGTGTTAGCAATGTGAACGACCGCACTGACGCGCTAGCGTCAAGCGCGTGCTGTAGGCGCGCGCTATTTTCAGGTGTGATTCCGACATCGATCTTGCCTCCGCAAACGAGCGTTCTTAACGCTTTAATTTTATTTTTTTGGGGACACTGCCATGAGTCGAGCATCCACCACGCCGTTAAATACCCTCCCGGGCGGCGTAGACGGTGACGCCGGTGAGCCGCGGATTGTCCCGGCTAGCATGAGTATGAACACGCTAGGGATTGACGCGTTACATGACATTCACACCGTCGCCAACGACGTGCTGAAGGGCTACGGCGAAATGGCAGCGAGGGCTCAGCCTGAAATCCAGACGGTGATCCAACGATTGTCCGACATGCACCAACGCCACGCATCTGAGCAGCAGGCTGAACTGGTGCCGCTGCACGACGCCGGCAAGGACGACACGTCGTTTCAAGGCACGGTGAACAAGGTGGTCGTGATCTTGCGTGATTGGCTCTCGGAGCTTGACGGGGATGTTCTGCCGGCGGTTCGGCAGGGCGAAGAGTCGCTGCGCGACGAATACATCAAAGCGCTTGAAGGTCTGCAATCGCGAGACCTTCCCTCAGTTGTGGCGTTGTTGAGAATACAAGCCAGGTGGTCACACGTGTACCTCGTGCGCTTGGGGCAGGCTCAAGCAACCCCATTCTTTGGAATTTTGTGAGAACGGCGCGAAGGCGACGATTCGGGAGTTAACGTCTGCTCGTTGCACCGCCGAGTTTTTCGCAAGTCAAACCCTCACCGAACTCAGAGACTGGGAAGACTATGACCTTGAAATGCAAGGTCGCCTGACTCATCCTTTGCGATATGACGCGGCGACCGACAAGGACGTGAAGGTTTCTTGGAGGGAGGCGTTTGAGCAGATTGGCGCTCGGCTCCGTGAACTTGAACCTAAGACAGCCGTGTTTTACGCGTCCGGCCGCGCGAGTCTCGAAACCAGCTGGCTTTACGCATTGTTTGCCCGTATGTACGGGCACAACAACCTCCCCGATAGTTCGAATATGTGTCATGAGACGACCTCGGTTGCCCTGAAAAACGTTATCGGATCGGCGGTTGGCACGTGCATTCTTGAAGCCTTTGAGCAGTGCGATGCGATTTTCTATTTTGGACAGAACCCAGGGGCCAACAGTCCACGCTTCCTGCATCCGCTGCAGGAAGCGGTCCGTCGCGGTTGCAAGATCGTTACGTTCAATCCGGTCCTCGAGAAGGGCTTGATCGAATTTGTCAATCCCCAGGCACCGCTGGAGATGGTCACCAACATCAGATGATCACCAACATCCGCACTCAGCTCTCCCACATGGATCTTCAGGTACGGCCGGGTGGCGACATCGCGGCGTTAATGGGTCTGGCCAAGCATGCATTTGCCGTCGACGCAAAGCGCGCCATGCTCGGAGATTCGTCAGTGCTTGACCATGCTTTCATTGAAGAACATACGGTGGGGTTCGATGCCTTCCGGGAACATGCCATCGCAAGCGACTGGTTAGACATCGAGCGCAATAGCGGGCTGGCGCGCGCCGACCTGGAAGCCGCAGCTGATGTTTATATGGCTGCCAAAAACACCATCGCAGTCTATGGCATGGGATTGACGCAGCACGTGCATGGCACGCAGTTGATCGCCATGCCGGTAGACCTGCTGCTTCTGAAGGGCAATATCGGACGCCCGCGTACCGGCATGTCGCCGGTACGCGGGCACTCGAACGTCCAGGGACAGCGCACGGTCGGAATTTCTGAGAAGCCCGAACTGGTTCCGCTTGACAAGATTGCCGAGCTATTCGGGTTGGAACCGCCGAGGGACAAAGGGCGGGCGACTGTCGAGGTCTGCGAAGGCATCGTTGACGGATCGGTGAAAGCGTTCGTCGGACTTGGTGGCAATTTCCTACGCGCCGTCCCCGATCAAAATCTGATGGAGGCGGCATGGCGGAACATGGAGTTGACCGTGCAGATCGCGACCAAGCTCAACCGCAGCCACTTAATCAATGGGCGCTCGGGTTGGCTATTGCCCTGCAAGACGCGCTCCGAGCAAGACATTCAGTCTGCGGGCGAGCAATCGGTGTCTACAGAAGATAGCTTTAGCCATGTGCATGGTTCAACCGGAAAACGCGAGCCTGCCAGCGAATGGCTACTTTCAGAGCTCGCCATCATCGCCGGCGTTGCAAAAGCAACACTGTCACCGCACCCGAAATGGCGCTGGGACGATTAGACCGCTGACTACGGTTTGGTGCGCGACTTAATCTCGCAGACCTACCCCGAGGAACTTCATCATATGAGCGAACGGATGTTCAATGCCGGCGGGTTTTACCGCGGTGACGCCGCACGCGAGCGCAAATGGAAGACAGATGTTGGCAAAGCCAAATTTAGCAAGCCAAATGTAATGTCAACGCTAGGTGCCGGCGATGCTCCGGGCCGCTTTCATCTGATCACGATGCGTTCCAACGACCAGTTCAACACGACTGTTTACGGCCACAGCGATCGACATCGCGGTCTGGACGGCGATCGATCCGTAGTTCTGATGAGTCGGCAAGACATGGATCGAGAAGGGCTGCGCGAAGGGAACCTTGTAACACTGGTGGGGGATGCCGGCGATGGTGTGTCACGAGAAGTGCGCGATTTGCGTGTGACGAAGTTTGCGCTTCAGATCGGTTGCCTTGGCGGGTACTACCCTGAAATGAACCCGTTGGCCCCACTTTGGTATCACGATAAGGAGTCGAAAACGCCAGGCTCGAAAGGGGTGCCGGTGCGAATTCGTGTCGACCAGCCTGTATCGCGTCCGATCGGTTCCGCAGGTTTGAATGACTGAGCACGATGATGGGTCCACGAATCCTCAGCCTACACCCGGCGCGTGCCATTTCGACGGTGACGGGGGGTGGCGCTTTCCAATTTTGCGTTGGTGGAAGAGTTGCATCACCCACCTCGATGATTGCTGATTTCCTAAACGATCTCGCGAGAGTGCGTCCTAGTGTCTCGCGACGTCAGAGCGCCAATGGCAGGCTCGCGCCGAACCTTTGGACGATAGTGTAAAAAATAGGGGCTGCGCTGGCTAGGCATTACTCATAGATGCTCGATATGTGAGGAGCGTTCTACTAGAGGTGAAAGAGAAGCCGAACGCGATCGGTAATGGCAACAATCTTCAGGTGATCTTCGTGGATGGCGATGGGGGCCATCCCACTTGTACCCGCAACTGCTGCGGGAACCCGGCGTACGAACCCTCGGCGCTGGACAGTTGCGCTTAGAAGGTCAAATAACCTCATTCCCGCAATGAGCCCGTTGTCTGCTGACGGTGTATAACTGCCGGCACCCGCGGCCGACTGCTAATCTCGCGTCCCGAAAGTCCGCTATGTCCTTAGATTGCAGACTAATCAAACGAGTGCTGCCAAATTCGGCATCCAACAGATCTAGCGTGTACCAGTCTGATCGATTGAGCTTGCTTGGCAATATTTTTGCGCGGTATCGCGAGATCACGTGGCCGAGTGGGGTGCGCTGTGCATCGTCAACGTTAGCGATTGGGCCTCCACTGAGTTCAGCCTCGCGCTGTGAAGCCCACCGACTCGCGAGTGACTTCGATTTGAAGATCTAGTATTCGCGCTCGCCGCGGTGCTCAATCTGAACGCGCCAGTTGCCGCTGGTGTTTCGACTAATCGAAGCCATGGTTTCTCCGCAGGTAAAACAATTTCATCCGCTACAAAATCGCTATATTTGGAGAAAGGTTAGGTTGTTTCCAGTCCGGTGTAAAACAGGATTTCATATAACCTTATGAAATTAAATGGAAAAAACTGGCGCCCTCGACACGAATCGAACGTGCGACCTACCCCTTAGGAGGGGGTAGCTCTATCCACTGAGCTACGAGGGCATCGGTAGAATTTTACGCAGAAAACGCACTTGGCGTTGGTGTGTTCCGACCGCTATCGGGCAGAACAGAACCCACGCTATGGGTCATCGTCCGGCTGAAAAAACAAAACCCTATCTACGTAAATAGATAGGGTTTCTTCTTTCTGGCGGAGAGGGTGGGATTCGAACCCACGGAACCTTGCGGTTCGCTTGATTTCGAGTCAAGTACAATCGACCACTCTGCCACCTCTCCTTGGGGTGCCCGAAGTTTCGGTGCGCGTTTCGGCTGAAATTATAACCCGCTGCGCCCAGAGTGGAAAACCGCGCTCATCGGGTTGCACTACAGCTTTGTATAATTGCGATGGTCAGTTTTTTGTCGTAGCCCATCCCGCCACCGGCGTTAGCCGCCACATTGCCCCAGGAGTTGTTCATGAAGAAGCCCATGCGCGTTGCCGTTACCGGTGCCGCCGGTCAAATCGGATATTCGTTACTGTTTCGTATCGCCTCGGGCGAAATGCTGGGCCGTGACCAGCCGGTGATCCTGCAATTGCTGGAGATCGCCGACGAGAAAGCACAAAAGGCACTCAAAGGCGTGATGATGGAACTCGACGATTGCGCCTTCCCGCTGCTGGCCGGCATGAGTGCGCATTCAGACGCGATGACCGCGTTCAAGGACATTGATGTGGCGCTGCTGGTGGGTGCCCGCCCGCGCGGCCCCGGCATGGAGCGCAAGGATCTGCTGGAAGCCAACGGTGCGATTTTCACGGTGCAGGGCAGAGCGCTCGACGCGGTCGCCTCGCGTGACGTCAAGGTGCTCGTGGTCGGCAACCCTGCCAATACCAACGCCTACATCGCCATGAAATCTGCACCCAGCCTGCCACGTGAAAATTTCACCGCCATGCTGCGTCTGGATCACAACCGTGCGCTCTCGCAATTGGCGACCAAGACCGGCAAGTCAGTCGACTCAATCGAGAAGATGATCGTCTGGGGCAACCATTCTCCAACCATGTATCCGGACTACCGGTTTGCCACCATCGGCGGTGCCGCGGCACCCACCGTCGTCGCGGATGAGCAATGGTACAAAGCCACCTTCATCCCCACCGTGGGCAAGCGCGGCGCGGCCATTATTGAAGCGCGCGGGCTATCTTCAGCAGCGTCGGCCGCCAACGCCGCCATCGACCATATCCGCGACTGGGTGCTGGGTACCAACGGCAAGTGGGTAACCATGGGTATTGCTTCTGATGGCAGCTACGGCATCCCCGATGGCGTGATGTACGGCGTGCCGGTGACCTGTGCAAACGGCAAGTACCAGCGCGTCACTGGCCTGGCGATTGACGAATTCTCGCGCAGCAAGATGGATGCAACACTCAAGGAACTCGAAGAAGAGCGCGCTGGTGTGGCGCACCTTCTCTAGGCGGTCGGTGCCCAGTAAGAAAAGCCACCGCAAGGTGGCTTTTATTTTGAAAGTCTAGCATCGGCGGGCGTCTCGGGACATAAATGCTCGTAAATACCCGCCAATGCTAGTGTTTGAAGTTTTCGACAGCCCGTAGAGATGGAGCATCTACCATCCAATTGGCCTAGCCGCACGAACTAGCCTGGCAGCGCATCGCCTGCAAATGTGGGGCCCGTGATCCCCCGCCATTCATGCGACACGCGCTCTTCGTCTATTAGCGTGCGTTCGACGATTCGTCCCGCGCGATACCAGTGCCACACGCGATGGCGATACTTGCCGCAGTCCGACAACTGAATCATTTCGTAAAGATAAAGATCATCGTCGCCTTTACGCTTCCAGTACAACATCACAGTGCGGTTCAAATCATCGAGGGGCACTTCGGCCGCCCAACCTTTGATCAGCTCGTTGTCAAACCACATACGGCCATCGTAAACTTGCGCAGGAAAATCCCGCACCTCGGTTTTGCCATCCGCCCAACTGTAATGGTTGGTCTGGTGATATGGTAGTGGGCCTGAATCAGGAAAGCGACACACCAAGCGCGAGCGATGCTCGTCCCGCATCTTGCCGTTGGGGTCGTAGTGGCGATACCAACCGTCCCAAACGCCTTCGTGTTTGGACAGCAGCGGGAGCATTTCTTTCGCAGTCGTCATGCGTCGATTTCCTTAAGTAGTGCCGAGTTCGTCGGCTTTGGCGTCTAGATCGTAGTTGTTTTCCGGTGCCGCGTTGAGCGCCTCGACTTCCTGCTGCACGATTCGAAGCACGCGCGCGATGTACATACGCGACCACTCCGAGCGTTGCGTTGCGGCATCCTGATCCGGCTCGTACGCGTCGATGTCGGCGCGGCTCACGCCACCCGTTTTCTCTAGCAGCCGCTCGATAGTGTCGAGTCGTTCGCGCAGCACAGCGACTTCTTGGGCCACCGCCATCGTGATGGCCAGGACGCGCTCAACCGCCGGGTCGTCAAAAAAATAGGGACGCTTACCGCGTGGCTTGGCGCCGGTAAGTGGTATGTAGTCAAAAGGCGCGTCGTTCATCGCGAGACCTATTTGTAAACGCCGAAGGCGTGCCAGCTAGCTTTGCGGCCGTAGTCTTCGACGTCGTCTTTTTGTTTGCCGAAAATCGCCTCGTCGACCACCGCCTGCGCGCCGGAGACAAACATCTTCTCGCGAGAAAAACCCGCGTTCTCCATCAGGCTGTCAATATCCATTTCATGCATACGGGTCCAGAACGGCTCGTTGTTGTACAGCGCATCCCAGTCGCGCATGAATTGCTCGAACGGCGGCAGGCCTTCAAACTGCGGCTGTTCGAGGTGGATGCACAGGCCGCCCGGACGTAATAATCGGTGTGTTTCGTTGATGATGTTCTTGATTGCGGAGTTCGATGTTTCGTGCAGAAACATCGTTGTAAAGACAAGATCGAAACTCGCATCCGGTTCGGGAACGTGCTCGGCGTTTGCTTGAACGAAAGTGATGTTGTCGACGCCGAGTGATTTGGCGCGGGCGTGCGCAAATCGCAGCAGCGGCGCGGCGACTTCGATGCCGACAATATCTGCGTCCGGGAATGCTTGCGCAACGGGTAGCAAGCTATGACCCAAGCCGCAGCCGAGATCGAGAATCCGCTTCGGCTTGAGCTCTGGCGCGTTCTTCGCAAGCCAACCGGCCAGCGCATGTCCCGCGCCGTCATTCAATCGGCCAAGACCACCGCCCGTGGTGGCGAAAATGCCGACGTCGTAATTTGCCGCGGCCGACACATCGTCTGGCGCCAACTCGTCGACGTAACCGCCCGGCATGCAATGAAAATCCACCTTGGCAACGTAGGATGGCACGACGAAACTCGGATCGAGTTTTAGCTTGGACGAATTTCGGTTCAAATCGGCGGCGCGTTTGTTGAGGTCTGCAAGCTGTCGCAACACAACCTCGCGGCCATTCTGCTGGCGCAACTCCATCGATGAGCGGCGCAGGGCGCTCCACGTTTGAAACTGCGGATTTTTGAGCATCGCCCGCCGCACTTCGTGGCGGTCCTTCGGCGCGCGGCCGTGCTCTTGTTCGAAGGCCGGCTTGACCTTTAAGTGGTACGCCGTTGCGTTGGCCGGCAGCACATGCGTTGCCAGATGTGTATTGAGCTGCGCCAAAAAATTAAATCGTGCGCGGTCGTCGTGGTTGGTGTGCGGCGAAACGCCATGCTTGCCAACCAGGTTGTACGGGGGAGGGGAGGGCCAGCGACTCATATTGAAACTCCTGCGAAAAAGATTCCCGGCTGAAAAGTGGCCGCGTCTGTGTACGATAACCAGTCGGCCGTAACTGCGGTTTGCGCTACATCAAACGCGTCAACTGCGCGATTGCTTTAGCGACATTGAATACACGAAGTCCGACCCCGGATGCAAATTGACCGCGGCGACGATCAGCTTGCCTGAGGTGTCGAAATAGCGGCGCGCGATTCTCAGGCACACAGACGACTTCGGTACGCCAAGTTCAATCGCGTTTGCCGCTGGTAGTGGTGCGGCGTTGATATTCTGCTCAACCAATCCGATGTGACCAATTTCGAGTTCATCAATCAATGCATAAACCGCACCGCTGACCTCCATCAGTCTCTGGGTCAACGGGTCGTTGTCGTCAATACGATAGATATCAGAAACGCAAAATGGTTGCGCACCTTTTTGCTCGCTTCTGAGGCCATGCAAATGAACGCAAGCAGTGCCGGCTGCGCAGCCGAGCAATTCCGCGAGTTCATCGTCGGCGACAATTTTCTCCGTACCCTTGATGGTCAGTCTGGTGTTGGCGCCATATTGGAGAAGATCCTGCACCGAGTTGATGCTGTGGTTAAAGCGCTGGCGCGTAGCGGCGATCACCAGCGTACCGGAGCCCTGCTTGCGTTCGATCATGCGGTCGTGAGTAAGTACGCGCAACGCTTCTCTGGCGGTGTGCCGCGAGATCTCGTAGGATTCGCACAGCGCCAGTTCGGTTGGCAACAACGTGCCGACACGATAGCGGCCCTTTTCAATGTCACGGCGGAGCTGGTCGGCGACAGTTTGGTAACGCGGTTTGGCCATTGACGATAGTCTGCTGGGAAGTTTGTGGGCCGGCTGGGGTGGTATTCACGTAAGCACCATTCATGATCCAATGGCGCAGCATCAATTCTATCTATGTGACGACCGAATATGTCCGGACAAATTTATTATGCGCTTATAATCAAAAATATGTCCGGACAAATTCATTTGAACGTCTCCCCAAAGGCCAGCGCCAGCGCGGTTGCTAATGCGTCGGCGTCTGATGACATCAGTGTACTGGCCATTCTAGCCGCTCGGCTGGCCGTACCGGTCAACGCGGCAACCCGCGCGCGCGCCGCGACACACGTACTCGATTGGTTGGGTTCGGCGCTGCTCGGCTTTCAACATCCGGGTGCCGTTGGATTCATCGCGCTGGCTGCAGAACACCCAAGCGGCGTGTGCCGCAGCATCGGTGGGCGTGGTGCCGATTGGTGGCATGCGCTGCAAATCAATGCCGCCGTCGGTAACGTCATGGAGATGGACGACCTGCACCGCTCTTCCATCTTGCATCCCGGCCCGGTGATCGTGCCCGCCGCCATTGCGGTGGCGGAAAAAGTGGGCGCCAGCGGCGCCGAGTTGTTGGACGCCATCGTGCGCGGCTACGAGGCGACCATTCGCATTGGTCGTGCGCTCGGCACCAGCCACTACCAATACTTTCACAACACCAGCACGTGCGGGGCATTCGGTGCGGCCGCCGCAGCCGCCTCATTACTTAAGTTGAGCCAGCAACAGACGGTCTGGGCGCTCGCCAATGCGGGTAGCCGTACCGGCGGCCTGTGGCAAATGCGGCATGAAGCGTGCGAGACAAAATCGTTGCACAACGCGATGGCGGCACAGACCGGCGTGCAGTGCGCGCTGCTGGCGGCGGCCGGTGTGCGCGGACCCGGCCGGTTACTCGAAGGTGAGCAGGGCTTGTTCGCCGCGACCAGCACTGGTGCCGATCCCCGCGCGGTCGTCGACAACCTATCGCCGGACGCAGCCTGGTTGATTCATGACGTGAGTTTCAAGCCGTGGCCGGCCTGTCGTCATGCACATCCGGCGATTGATGCGGCGATGGCAGTTGCTGCTCGGCGGCTTGCCATGCTGCCCGGGGATAACGCAGCGCGAATCGTCGCCATTGAAGTCGCGACCTACCAATCAGCAATCGACTTCTGCCACAAACCCGATCCAAAAACGGAAGCCGAGGCGAAGTTCAGTCTGCAGCATTGCGTGGCCGTCGCGCTGCTGCGTGGCTTAGCGGGCGGCAAGCCGATGCTGGCAGATTTTCACCCCGATAATCTGCAAGAGGCGGGCGTCGTGGCGTTGCGCAAGTGCGTGACAGTGGTTGAAGACGCCAAGATGACCGGGCAGTTTCCGGCCCACTACGCAGCTCGGGTGAGCGTTCATTTTGCCGACGGGCATGTGGTCAGTCACCAACAAGCCGACGCGTGGGGCGATCCGGAATTGCCATTGTCCGATCAGGCGCTGGTGGCCAAGTTTGTCGACCTGCTAGCAGCGGCAAAAATTGACGCGGTAACTGCCCGCGAACTCGTGACCGCGACACTCGGGCTGCCAACGGCGGCATCAGTGGCGGCTTGGTCGGCACATTGGCCGACGCTTGTTCAGCCGGTCACCCGATGAGCAAAACCGAGGGCGCCGTGCGCGTTGATCATGTCGGGCTGCTGGTCGCACATCTGCAAAAGCATCGCGACCCGGCGTCGGTTCCGCTCGCGGCGCGACACGCGGCAAGGACATTCTTATTCGACAGCATTGGCGTGGCCCTCTCCGGTGCGGCGCTGCCGGAGTCATCGTTAGTGATGCGGGCAGCGCTCGGCTGGGGGCAGTTATCGGCTGGCGAGCGCGGCGCGCATGTCTGGGGAAGCCACCAGCAATTGCCCCCGCCGTCGGCCGCGCTGATCAACGCCTTTCATATTCACAATCAAGAGTTCGATTGTGTTCACGAGCGCGCGGTGGTGCATCCAATGGCGGTGATTCTTGCCGCGTTGATGGCGGGCGCTGAGCGCCAGCAGAACGTGTCTGGCACAAAATTTCTGGCCGCGATTGCCATCGCCGTTGACGTCGCCACCGTGATCGGCATGACGGCGAGTAAGCCAATACGATTTTTCCGGCCGGCACAATGCGGATGTCTTGGCGCAGCGGCCGGGCTCGCCTACCTTGAAGGACTCGACGAGCTAGGCATTAGGAATGCGCTTGGTCTTGCGTACAGCCAACTCGCCGGCACCATGCAGGCGCACATCGAAGGCACGCCTACGCTCGCCTTGCAGGTTGCCTTCGCGGCGCGCGCTGCGGTTGGTGCGATCGATCTGGCCAAACTGGGCTTTCGCGCGCCGCACGACGTGCTCGATGGCAAGTACGGCTACTTTGCGTTGATCGAGGATGGCGCGGCCGACGTGGCGTCGTTCGCGCAGCTGGGCGTCGTGTGGCAGATCACATGCGTCTCGCATAAGCCGTACCCGACCGGGCGCGCGGCACAGGGCGGTATTTCTGGTTTGATTGGCTTGATGAAGCAGCATGGCTTTCACGCGGATGACGTCGCTGAAGTCGCGCTCGCTGCACCGCCGCTAATCCGCCAATTGGTTGATCGTCCGTACAAGATCGACATGACCGTCAACTACGCGCGGCTGTGTTTGCCGTATTTGCTGGCATTGGCACTTCGCGACGGCACAGTCGGTCTGAGTGGTTACACTGAATCGAATCTGCGCAACGCTGAGCTTGGCGCGCTCGCAAAGAAAGTCTTGGTTGAGGCTGATGGCAACACCGATGTCAACGCGCTCGCCCCACAACGCGTGACAGTGCGTTTGAACGACGGACGCAGTTTTTCGACGACAATGCCGCAGGTCTATGGGTCGCCGGACGCGCCGATGACGGCCGAGGCGCAACGTGCAAAATTCGTCGCGTGTTGCCAAACCGCGCCGCAGCCGTTGGCGGACGTTCAAATTGATCAATTGATGCGTGTAATCGACGATATCGAATCGCTGCAAGACGTCAGCGATGTGATTAAGCGAACCATCCCAACCTAGCGCAGATCATCTCCTCACTCCTACCCTCTAACCTCTTACATCACATCAATGTCCCAACCTCTTTATTTCGACACGTTCGACTGGCAGCAGCTCAAGCAGGCCTATCCGATCGGCGCGGACTTCATGACCCGTTACAAGGGCATCAGCCGTGATCGTCTGTATGCGATTCAGGACGCGCAGTTCAAGCGTTGCATGGCGCGCGGCTGGAAGATTGCGTTCTATCAGCGCTTGTGGGGTGCGGCGGGAATCGAGGCGGGTGACATCAATGGGCTCGAAGATATTGTCAAGCTGCCGTCGTTTTCCAAGACGGAGTTGATGGAGAGTGTCGAGCGGGCGCCACCGTTGGGCGACTATCACGGCCTCGATAGCTATGACGACGCGACGCGTCCGCCGCTGA
>Ga0209181_10000996_pt1 | contig 50675 bp, 42 predicted proteins | sample MAT05_FD_187208 | JGI IMG/M metagenome (GOLD analysis project Ga0209181, IMG submission 187208) | Freshwater microbial communities from Lake Fryxell liftoff mats and glacier meltwater in Antarctica - MAT-05 (SPAdes) (version 2) | ecosystem: Environmental > Aquatic > Freshwater > Ice > Liftoff... | reverse complement strand
ACGGTCACGGTAACGGTCACGGCAACGGTCACGGCAACGGTCACGGCAACGGTCACGGCAACGGTCACGGTCACGGAAACGGTCACGGTCACGGAAACGGAAACGGCAACGGACCCGAGCTGCCAAGCCCGAGTCCGTCGTATCCCTTTCGGGCGGTTATGACCGCAGCGCTCGGTGGACGTTCGCGCGCGCGGATGGTCGAGCGGTCGTCGGATGGCGCTCGGGACCTCAGCGACCCGGCGGCGGCGTGGGCGGCTTCAACCGCGTCGCCGGGGCTGGCGCCGGCACCGCGCCCTGCGGCGGCAAGGTCGCGCCCCGCCCCGCGAGCCCGCGCAGCATCGCCGGGACGTCGACGCCCATCGTCTGCTTGAGCTGCTCGGCGGTGACCGCGGCGTTCACCGCGAAGTTGCCGCCGCCGGCGGTGAGGCCCTTGTCGATGATCGTCATCTTGTCGATCTTGAGGTCGCCGACGGTCGCCATCAGCTGCGCCACCAGGCCCGACAGCTTCTGGGCGACGAAGATCTGGCGGGCGTGATCGCCGGCCTGGCCCCAGACCTCGCCGAGCGAGCGGATCGCCGCCGCGGTCGCCTTGCCTTCCTCGACCAGTCGCGCCGCCGCGCCGCGCGCGTTCTCGGTCAGCTGGGCCTTGCGGGCCTCGGCCGGCTTCACCTTGTCAGCGATGAGCTGCAGCCGGATCTGCGCGAGCCGCGCCTTCTGCACCGGCACGTCGGCGTTGGCGCGCGCGACGATCGCGAGGACCTGGCCCTTCTGCTCGGCGATCATCGCGCCGGCCCGGGTCCGCGCATCGAGGATGCGGCGAGCCGCCTCCGCCCGCGCCTTCTGGATCTCGGCCTCGATCTTGGCGATCTCCTGCGTCTGCGAGTTGGAGGCCGCGCGCTCCGCCGACAAGGTCTGGTTCTCAGCCTCGGAGATGCGCGACGTCTTGAGGAGCTCGGCGCTCTGTCGACGGCCCAGCGAGTCGAGGTAGCCCTTGTCGTCGCTGACGTGCTGCACCTTCAAGGTGTCGAGCTCGAGCCCGAGGCGGGCCAGGTCGGCGTCGGCCTCGTGGAGCAGCTCGGTCGCGAACTTCTCGCGGTCCTGGTTGACCTCCTCGGGCGTGAGGGTCGCGAGGACGCCGCGCAGGTTTCCTTCGAGGGTCTCGCGCGCGACCATCATGATCTCCTCGCGCGGGCGGCCCAGGAAGCGCTCGATCGCGTTGGCGAGCTGGCTCTTTTGGCTCGAGATCTTCACGTTGGCGACGCCCTGCACGTTGAGCGGGATGCCGCCTTTGGAGTACGCGCCGGTCACGCGCAGCTCGATCGGCATGTTCGACAGATCCATGCGGTCGACCCGCTCGAACAGCGGGAGTCGCACGCCGCGGCCACCCTGGATGACGCGGTACCCAACCACGCGCCCGTCGGCGTCGCTGATCGCGCGGTGGCTGCCCGAGAAGATGAGCACCTCGTTGGGCGGGCAGATGTAGATGAGGCGGTTCACGATCCAGACGACCGCGACGAAGGCGGCGACCAGGGCGCCAGCCGAAACGATGAGGACTTGCTGCATGGTGGTTCCTTTCAGCCCACGCTGGTCGTGGGCGTGGTGCGCGCGGTCGACTCGCCGGTGATGACCCTGCTGATGTCCACGCCGAGCGTCGCCTGGACTTCGGCGAGCAACCGACCGACCGTGGCCGGGTACGACGCCGCGTAGGCCGACATCGTCGAGCCGTCGCCGCCATCGACCAGGTTGACCTCCTCGACCTTGAGACGGCGCGCGGCCTTGGTGACCTCGCCGAAGATCGCGTCGAGGTTCTGCAGGACGAACATGTCCATCGCCTTGCCCTTGCTATCGCGCCACGCGCCGGCGACCTCGGCCAGCGCCTTGGCCATCGCCTCGCCGTCGGCCGAGATGTTGGCGGCCTGACCCGCGGCGTGGAGCTCGCGGACCTGACGGTCGATCTCGGCCGGAATCGTTACTTCGGCCGCCAGACGCAAGCCTTCGAGCTCGCCGCGGATCTCTTGCAGCTCCTTCTCGGCCTCGGCGCGAGCCTGGTTGGCGCCGGCCTCGGCCCGCTGCTCCTCGGACGCAGCCTGGCCGTCGAGCTCGGCCTTGATCTGCCGCAGCTCGTTGCCCTTCTGCTGGATCAGCGCCTGAGCGTTGGTCGTCGCGACCTGGGCCCGGGCTTGGGCCCCGGCCTCGCTCTCCTGCGCGATGCGCATGGCGTCGGACTCGGCGACCTCGGCGATGCGCAGCACCTCGGCGATGCGCTGACGGCCGATGCTCTCGAGGTAGTTGCGATCGTCGGCGACGTGCTGGACCTTGAGGGTGTCCAGGTGCAGCCCGAGCTTCTGCAGATCGCGCTCGGCCGACGACAAGAGCTGCTTGGCGAACTTGAGGCGGTCCTCGTTGACCTCTTCGGGCGTGAGCGACGACAGCACCTCGCGCAGGTGGCCCTCGAGGGTCTCCTTGGCGACGCGACCGATCTCGGCGCGCGAGTTGGCGAGGAAGCGCTCGATGGCGTTGCCCATGAAGCGCGGATCGGTGGTGACCTTCACGTTGGCGACGGCGTTGACCGTGAGCGGGATGCCGCCCTCGGAGTACGCGCCGGTCACCGACATCGCCACGGAGATGTTGGCCACCTCCATGCGATGCACGCTCTCGATCACCGGCACCCGCCAACCGCGTCCGCCGTGGACGACGCGAAAACCGACCTGCCGGCCGTCTTCGGTCGTGCGATTGCGCCCCGAGAACACCAGGATCTCGTTGGGCCGGCAGATGTAGAGCAGCGTCCGCGCCGCCAGGATGATCACCAGGATCAACCCGAGCGCGCTCGAGACGCCGACCAGGACCGACACGGGCAGTTTATCGATTAGCTCTTGCATGACCTCGTCCTCCTCGAAGGCGACAGACCCGACAGCACGACGCGACGCCGCACCCGCGGCGAGAGTAGTCCAGACCGGCGGGTCCACCGGCTGACCGCACCCGAAACCCGACGCTCGCCCCCGCGAGCCCCGGCGCCGACCCCGGCAACGTCAGACAGCTTTCGTGACCTGCACGCGCCCGTCGGCGCTGCCGCTCACCACCAGCACCTCGGCGCCGCTGGGCAACCCGACCTCGTCGTCGGTCTCGGCGATCAGATCGATCGCGCGACCCTTGGCCTCGACGCGAACTTTGCCGACGCCACCAGCGGTGATCGGCACCACGACCACGCCGCTGGCGCCGGCCAGCTCGGCCGCGCCCACCGCGCTCGACGCACCGCCGCTGGTCGCCCGCACCACGGTCGTCGCGACCACGCCCGCCGCGAGCCCGACCGCGACCGCGGCCACCGCGATGACCGCGTGGCTGGCCGCGCCGGTGCGGGTCAGCAACGCGCCGACGCCACCGCCGAACGCGAACAGAAAGGTCCAAAAGCGCAGCGACCGCGCCACCGACCACACCGCCTCGACGCCGCCGCCATGGTCGCCCGCGTCGCCATGATTGCCAACGTCTCCTTGATCACTGGCGTCGCCCCGATCGGAGCCGCCATCCTTGCCACCCATGACTAGCGACGCTGCGAGCAGCGTCCCACCGAATCCCAGAGCCGCCAGATAGACGTGGAACAAAGCGCCCTCCTGTGGCCGACACCATGGCCACGTCGACGCGCGAGCGCAAGCAGATCTCGCAATCGTCGCGCTACGATAGCCGCGTGCTCCGTTCCGCCGTAGTCGCAGTTTTCCTCGCTGGCGCGTGTGGTCCGGCGCCATCCTCGACGCGTCACATGCAGCCCTCGGCGCTCGGCGCGCTCGAGGCCGCGCGCGATCTCGACGGCGCGGTGGTCGGGCCCGCCGACGGCGCGACCGTCGTGGTGGTGTTCGCGTCGTGGTGCAGCCACTGCCGCGACGAGCTGCCAGTGCTGGCCGAGCTGCGGGTGCGGAGACCGGACATCCGCATCGTGGGCCTCAACTACCGCGGCCATGAGGAGTACGACGGCCGCGGCGACGCGGCGGCGGTGCGCGCCTTCGTCGCCGAGCTCGCCCCCTGGTTGCGCGTGGTGCCGGCCGACGAGGCGCTGTGGACCGCGCTGGGTCGCCCACCCAAGGTGCCGACCCTCTACGTCTTCGCCGCGGGCGGCGCGCTGGTGCGCACCTTCGACCGCCGCAACCAGGCGGCGCCGAGCTACGACGAGCTGGCCGCCGCGATCCCGAGCCCGTGAATGGGGCGCCGGGCTGGCGCGTTGGGCCTGGCCATGAAGCTCGCCCTGCGAGCTCGCGCTGCCGGCGGGCGCGACCCCGATCGTGTTCGCGCGCGGCTCCTACGTGCCGACGCCGACCCGGCGGTAAGCTGCGCGGGTGCAAGCCCACCTCGTCGACGGGACCTACGAGCTGTTCCGCGCGTTCTTCGGCGCGCCGTCCGCGATCGTCAATGGCGTCGAGGTCGGCGCGACTCGCGGCCTGTTGCGCAGCTTCGCGGCGCTCCTGCGCGGTGGCGAGGTCACCCACGCCGGGGTCGCGTTCGACACGGTGATCGAGTCGTTCCGCAACCAGCTCTTCGCGGGCTACAAGACCGGTGACGGCATCGAGCCGACCTTGTGGGCGCAGTTCCCGCTGGCCGAGCGCGCGACCGCCGCGCTCGGGCTGACGGTGTGGGGCATGCTCGAGTACGAGGCCGACGACGCGCTGGCGACCGCGGCGGCGCAGCTCGCGACCCTGCCCGAGGTCGAGCGCGTCGTGATCGCGACGCCCGACAAGGATCTGTGTCAGTGCGTGGTCGGCGAGCGGGTCATCACGTGGGACCGCCTGCGCGACCGCCGCTTCGACGAGGCTGGCGTGCGCGAACGGCTGGGCGTGGCGCCGACGTCGGTGCCCGATCTGCTGGCGCTGGTCGGCGACGACGCCGACGGCATCCCCGGCCTGCCGCGCTGGGGCATGCGCTCGGCGGCGCAGGTGCTCACCCGCTATGCGCACCTCGAGGACATCCCCCGCACCGGCGCCTGGGACGTGCCGGTGCGCGGCGCCACCAAGCTCGTCGAGATCCTCAACGCCCAGTGGGACGACGCGGTCCTCTACCGCACCCTCGCCACGCTCCGCACCGATGCGCCGATCCCCTGGACGCCGGCCGAGCTGGCCTGGCACGGCGCCGACGGGCCCGCCCTGGACGCGCTGTGCGCTGAGCTCGAGATGGACCCGCCGCAGCTCAAGCGCCGCTGAGCGACGCCTGGTCGGGATCGCGGTCCTGCGCGCTGACCGCCCATCACCGCGCGCGGATGGTCGTGCCGCCTCCCGATGCCACTCGAAAGCTCAGCGCTTGATGACGAGCTGCTGCGAGACGGCGGAATCAGCGCCGGTGACGGCGGGAAACCTGAGGCGGCCGATGGCGACGCCGACGCAGGTGGCGAAGTCGCCGCTGGCGCCAACGACGACGATCTTGCCAGGCTTGCCATCGGCGCCGACCGTGAACGTGAGCGTGGCCTGGGCGGCGGGCTGGTCGGTGCTGGCGGCGCAGCGGCTGAGCCAGGCGCTGGCGCCGGACATCACGCGGGCGATCTGCGCGTTGGTCCGGGAACCGGACACCGTGAGCGTGGCGCGCGCGACCGTGGGCGCGGCGAGCGGCGTGGCCTCAGCGGCAGCGCCGCCCGCGGACACCTTGCGGTTGCGGCTGCCCTTGCCTTCGACAGCGCCGTCGACAGCGGCAGCACCGCCACCGCCGCCGCCCAGGCCGCCGCCACCACCGGTGCCGCCGCCACCGCCGGTGCCATCGCCACCGCCGCCGCGACCGGACGAGCCGACGGTTCCGAGGCCAACGCCGTCGCCGGGTCCGCCGCCGCCCGGGCCGGTGCCGGCCAAGCCGAGGGCGCGGGTCAGCTCTTCATCGCCGCTCTCGCCGACCGTCACGGCGACGTCGTCGAGCGGCTTGCCAGCGCGCTTGCTGGGGGCCCGGCGGGGCGGCGCGTCGGCGACCGGCGGCGCGGCCGACGCGACCGGCGCGGTGGGCGCGACGGAGGGTGGCGCGGCGACCGGCACCTGATCGACCGGCCCGCGCGCCGCCGAGGCCGCGGTGTCGGCGGCCTCGCGCTCGGCGTTGCGACCGGCGGCGGCGCTGCGCTCGTCGGAGATCGCCGCCACGTCGCCGGACGCGCGCGGCGCATTCCACGCCGATGACTGCGCGACGACCGTCGTGAGGTTGGGCCCGAGCCGCCAGGTCACCTCGTTGCGCGCCAGCTTGATCGCGACCCGCCCGTCGGTGCCGGTGGCGATCGCGTCGTCGTCATGGACGGCATCGCCGACCGCGAGCGGGCGAGCCGCGCCGCCGCGGGTAGCGGTGACGCCGCCGCTGACCTCCACGACCTGGCCGGCGATCGCGCCGGTGGTGGCGACCGCGGTCGGCGATGGATCGGCGGCCTGGTCCTTGCCGCAAGCCAGCAGCGAGCCAAGACAGAGCAACAGCGCGGCGCGATGCATGATGAAGCGATACTACGTCCGATGCGGACTCGCCGGTCTAGGGCGCGCTGCCGACGCCACGCTAGCACGACCGCGCACCCACCTCGGGGGCTGCGGCGCGGCGGCGCGGGCGCCTCGCGGCTTACCTCCTCGCTCCTCCTCGACGTACGAGCGTACGCCTTCGTCGCTTGACGGCGGGGGCTCGCGATCCGCCTCGCGCGGCCACGCCTCGCTCCTCCTCGGAGGTGACGCAGGTAGTGCTAGGCTGCTGACACCGCGATGCGCCGCAGTCTTGGGCTCCTCTTCGTCGTCGCGATGGCCGCATGCGGCCCACGCGCCCACGCCCCCCGCAGCCCCGCGCCTGGCATGATCGCCGGGCTCATCCGCGACTCGGCCTCCGGTGGCGCCATCGGCAGCGCGACCATCGTGGTGCGGCGCGACGGCGAGCTCGAGCCGCTGCGCGACCAGTCCGACGGGAACGGCGCGTTCATGATCCCCGACCTGGCGCCCGGGCCCTACGAGGTGACGGTCTACGTCCAGTCGGTCGCGGTCGGGCAGCGCCGCGCCATCGTCGCGCCGGGCGAGGTCATCGGCCTCGACTTCGCGGTCGGCAGCGTCGCCCTCGATCTCAACGCGCCCGGTGCGCCCGCGCTGTGGCACTACCGACCCGTGGGCGCCGAGCCGACGGTCGGCACCATCGAGGGCACCGTCGCCGACCTGCACAACGCGCGACTGCCGAGCGCGGTGGTCTCGGTGACGCCGACCGGCACGGTGGCCGCGCAGCAGACCATCACCGACGAGCAGGGTCGCTACGCGGTGCACGAGCTCGAGCCCGGCAGCTACGAGGTCAGCGCGTACTACTCGGTCGTGACCAGCGGGACGGTGGAGGTGCGCCGCAGCCGCGTGATCGTGGCCGGCGGCGAGGTCGTCGTAGTGCCGTTGTGGCTCGACACCGACGGAATCTGAGGTTCGGAGCGCCCGCGACGCGCCGACGTCCGGGAGCCGGCCGCGGTCCACCGACGCTGCGCACCTACCAGGCCAGCACCAGCTTGCCGACGGTGTCGTCCCGCTCCATCCGCGCGTGGGCCTCGGCGCACGCGCTCATCGGCAGGACCGCATCGACCACCGGCGCCAGCAGGCCGCGCTCGAACAGCGGGACCAGCCGCGCCGAGGCCAGCCGCGCCAGCGCGATCTTCTCCTCGAGCGCGCGGGCCCGCATGACGGTGCCGATCACGGTCGCGCGCTTGTGCAGCATGAGCGCGAGGGGCGCTGGCCCCGACGCGCCGCCGAGCATGCCGAGCAAGATCAGCCGGCCCCGGATCGCCAGGGCGCGCAGGTTCTCCTCGAGGTAGGCCGCGCCGACGCAGTCGAGGATGACCGGCACGCCGGCGCCGCCGGTGCGCTCGACGACCGCGGCCGAGAAGCGCCCGCCCTCGGGCACGAGGGCGTCAGCCTCGGCGAGCCCGAGCTCGACCACGCGCGGCAGCTTGGCGGCGGTGCGCGACGTGCCGATGGGTCGCGCGCCGATGGCCCGCGCGAGCTGCACCGCGGCGGTGCCGATGCCGCTGGCGACCGCGTGGATGAGCACGCTATCGCCGGCGCTGAGCCCGCCTTGCAGCACCATGCCGTCCCACGCGGTGAGGAACGCCTCGGGGATCGCGGCGGCGCGCACCAGCTCGACGCCCTTGGGCACCGGCATCAGCTCGCGCTCGTGCAGCGTGATCCGCCGCGCCATCGCGCCGCCGCCGACGATGGCCATGACCTCGGCGCCTTGGTCCCAGCGAGTCGCGCCCGGGCCCCGCGAGATCACGCGCCCCGACAGCTCCAGCCCCGGCACATCGGGTGGCGCGCCCGGCGGCGCGGCGTACAGGCCCCGGCGTTGCAGCACGTCGGCGCGGTTGAGGGCCGCCGCCACGATCTCCACCTGCACCTCGCCGAATCCCGGCGCGGGCACCTCGGTCTCACCGAGCTCGATGACCTCGACCCCACCGGGCCGCACGAACCTGACCGCTTCGACGAGCATGCGACGACCTCCGCGATTCTGTCCGGGATCCGGACAAGCTGACCGGCGTCGCGGGACCGCCGCATCGTAGCCGGCCCGGCCGCGACGCTGCCACCGAGGTCACCAGTTCTCGCGGGCGCGGTGACCTCGATCGGCGCTCCCGGCCGCAATCTGGTTGCGTGGCACCGCGATCTGGAACCGCGCCCCTTGTCCGGGCTGGCTGGTCACGGTCGCGCTTCCGTGGTGGGCCTCGACGAGCGCCTTGACGATCGCCAGCCCGAGGCCGACGCCCTCGCCCTTGCGCACGCCTCGATGGTAACGCTCGAAGATGTGGGGCAGCTCATCGGGCGCCAGGCCGGGGCCGTCGTCGGTCACCGCGAACCGCAGCTCGTCGCCCCGCGAGACCACCTCGACCTCGATCGACGCCCGCGGCGCGTGGATCAGGGCGTTGCGGATCAGGTTGGCCAGCGCCTGGTACAGCCGGTCGCGATCGGCGACGAGCCGCTCGGGATGGTCGCCGACGCGGGCGATGAGCGTCGCGCCCGAGGCGGCCGCCTGCCCGGCGTGGTCGCGGCACACCTCCCGCACCAGCTCGTGAGCGTCGAAACCGGACAGCTCGAGCGCGAAGCCGCCGCTATCGAGCTGCGCGGCGCCGAGCAGGTCTCGGATCATGCGCTCGCACCGCTGCGCCGCGCGGCGGATGGCCGCCACGTAGCGCGCCTGCTGGCCGTCGTCGGAGAGGTCGCCCAGAGCGTCGCAGGCCAGGCCGATCGTGCTGAGGGGACCTCGCAGATCGTGCGACACCATCGCGAGCGTCTCGTCCTGGGTGCGCCGTCGGGTCAGCTCGGCCTGATGGCGCGCGGTGACGTCGACGATCGCGAGCACGCAGCGAGGTACTCCGACCGACTCGGCGCGCAGGACGACCGCGTCGATCTGCACGTCGATCTCCACGCCGTCGGACCGGATCATGGAGACGTCGCCGCAGCGCGGGGAGCCAGCGAGGAAGACCTCCTCGATGAAGGCGTTGAACCGGACGCGGTCGGAGTCGGCGATGAACAGCTCGAGGCGTCCGCTGACCAGCCGCAGCTGCGGCGTCGCCAAGAGCGCCTCGGCGGCCCGGTTCACATCCAGGATCACGCGGTCCGCGTCGACGGTCACGTACGCCGTGGGCGCCAGATCATACAAGGACTGGAAATGATCGCGCGCGACGACGAGGTCCGCGTTGGTCTGGCGCAGCGCTTCGTTGGAGGCGCTGAGCGCCGCGTTCTGAGCCTCGAGCTCGATCTTGTTGAGCTCGAGCTCCTGCGTCAACGAAGCCGGATGCCGGCCGGTCCTCGACACCGGCGTCGTCATCGGGTGCCGGTCGCCGTCAACGCGGGCCCCCGTGCGGCCCCCACGCGTCGTGCAGCCAGTGAACCGCGTGCGCGACGAGCGTGACGGGGTCCTCGGTTCATGTCGTCGCGGTATGCAAGCCAGAGACCGCGCCGTGGGCATCGACTCGTGCCATGGTCCGGCATCGTGCTGCGCCTCGCCCTGTTCATGTCCTTGCTCGCCGCAGCGAGCTGTTCAACGTCCGAGTCCTCGCCCACCGCGACCGCCGCGCCAGCGGAGGCGGCCAAGGATCCGGCAGCGGCCCGCAAGCTCATCGCCGCAGGGGCCGTCGTGCTCGACGTCCGCACGCCAGACGAGTACGGCTTCGGTCATCTCGACAACGCGAGCAATATCCCCGTCGATCAGCTCGCGACGCGGCTCCCGGAGGTCGCCCGGCTGACCGGGGCCGACACGACCAGGCCGATCGTCGTCTACTGCGCGTCGGGCCGACGCGCCGCGAAGGCCAAGCGGGCGCTCGACCAGGCCGGCTACACCAACGTGGTCAACGGCGGCGACCTGGACGATCTGCGCTGACCGCGCCAATCCGCGCAAACCCGCAAATTCCGCGCGAGGAGCGAGCACGAACGCATCCGATGCGCGACCTCAGGGGGGGGCCGGACCACCGGGGGCGGTGGTCGCCCGAGGCGAGCGAGCGCCCGGGACCCGCCAGGCCACCGCAGCGACCCCGGCGGCGACCGCCAGCGCGACCGACGAGCTCCCCGGCCAGGTCAGGTGGAGCGCGCGCGCCAGCGCCGGCACCGCGATCGCGACCGGCAAGCTGCCGGCGGCCAGCAACAGCACGACCCACACCCGTCGCGTGCCCGGCGCCGGCACGCGCCACCACGCCCGGTCGAGCGCGCGCTCGGCCCAGGCCAGCATGACGCCGCCGGTGATCACGGCGATGAGGGCGGCGGTGCGCGCCATCGCTTCGCCACGACCGAGGAAGCCGACGAAGAGCGCGAGCGCGGCGCCTGCGATCAGCGCGCCGCTGACGAGGCTACGCGCCATCGCGGCGCGCCCGAGGAGGGGCTCGTCGCGTCGAGGTGGCGGCCGGGTCATGGTGTCGGGCGGGGCGGGCTCGCCCTCGAAGACCAGCGCCGACACCGGATGGACGACGAGCTCGAGCCAGACCAGGTGGAGCGGCAGCAGCACCAGCGGCAGCCCCGCCAGCGGCGCGATCACCGCGAGCGCGATCACCGGCACGTGAAAGCCGATCAGGAACAGGAACGCGCGCTGCAGGTTGCCGCGGATCCGGCGGCCCTCGGCGATGGTGGCGACCAGCGCACCGAGATCGTCGTCGAGCAGAATCAGGCCGGCGGCCGCGCGCGCGACCTCGCTGGCCCGCGCGCCCATGCTGACGCCGACCGAGGCGCGCCGCAGCGCGGCCGCGTCGTTGACGCCGTCGCCGGTCATCGCGACGACCTCGCCGCGTCGCTCGAGCGCGTCGACGATCGCGTGCTTGTCCTCGGGTCGGATCCGCGCCAGCACGGCGGCCCGCGCGATCGCCTCGCCGCGTGCCTCGGCCGGCAGGGCCGCGAGCTCGACGCCGGTGAGCACGGCACCCGGGCCGACCGCGAGCCCGGCCTCCTCGGCGATCGCGCGCGCCGTGACCGGATGATCGCCGGTGACCATCTTCACCGCGATCCCGGCGGCGCGGCACGCGGTGATGGCCGCGCGGGCCTCGGCGCGCAGCGGGTCGCGAAAGCCCAGCAGGCCCCGCAAGATCAGGGCGTCCTCGGCGCCGCGCCGATCGGCGGGGACCGCCTGGTCGCGGTCGCGCGACGCCACCGCCAGCACCCGCATCCCGGCGCCGGCCAGCTCGGCGACGGCGCGCTCGACCGCGGCGCGCCCGGCGCCGTCGATCGCGCAGTGCTCGAGCACGCCCTCGACGCCGCCCTTCATCGCCACCCGCCACTGGCCGTCGCTGGTCCAGACGTGCGTGACGTGGCGCCCGGCCGGCTCGAACGGATGATCGAAGACCAGGCGCCAGCGCTGGTGCAGCGCGGCCACCTCGAGCCCGTGCTCGGTGCAGTGATCGGCGATCGCGTGGTCCATGGGATCGTCGAGCGCGGGCTCGCACGCCAGCGCCGCCGCGGTCAGCAGCTCGTCGTCGCCACCGAACCCGACGTGGCGATCGAGGACGAACCGGCCCTTGGTCAGGGTCCCGGTCTTGTCGACGCACAGGACCGTGGTCGAGCCCAGGGCCTCGACGCACGACAGCCGGCGCACCAGCACGCGGTGTCGGCTCAGCCGCCACGCGCCCAGCGACAAGAACAGCGTGAGCACCAGCGGGAACTCCTCGGGGATGGCCGCCATGCCCAGGCTCACGGCGCCGATGAACGACGCCTCGGCGCCCTGGCCGCGCACCACGCCCAGCACCAACACCAGCGCGGCGAGCCCGAGCGCGGCGGCGCCGAAGCGGCGCACCAGGCTGCCCACGCGCCGCTCGAGCGGCGTCTTTCCGCCGGCGCCGGCGACCAAGGCGGCGACCTTGCCGTAGCTGGTCGCGACCCCGATCGCGACCACCTCGGCGAGGCCGCTGCCGGCGATGACCCGGGCGCCGGCGAAGATGGACGCGCCGACCGGCTTGTCCTGGGGCTCCGACTCGCCGGTCAGGCTCGACTCGTCGGCGGTGAGGTTGGCGCTGTCGAGGACCCGCGCATCGGCGAGGACGAGATCCCCCTCGTGGACGAGCAGCGCGTCGCCGGCTACCAGCGCCTCGCTGGCGACCGAGGTCTCGACGCCGTCCCGCAGCACCCGCGCCCGCGGCGCCACCGCGGCGGCCAGCGCCGCGAGCGCGCTTCGCGACCGAGCCTCCAGCACCACGTCGACGGCGAGGACCGGACCGAGCGCGATCAGCACGGCGATGCCGTCGCGCAGCTCGCCGAGCACCAGATAGAGCGTGCCGGTGACCGCGAGCATGATCGCCATCGGATCGGCGAGCGTCTGGGCCAGCGCGCGCGCGCGCGCGAACCGCACCCGCGGCACCAGGCGGTTCGGTCCGTCGCGCGTCAGGCGGCGCGCCGCCTCCGCCGAGCTGAGCCCGCGCGCCGTCACCGTACCGAGCCCTTCACGCTCAACCGCCGCCTTCACGTGCGGGCGGACGGGGGGCGCTCACCGCCGCGAGCGTCGACGCGACGTCGGACGGGCGCACCCAGGTGTGGCTCTGCGACGCGCGCGCGATGTCGCTGAGCGAGATCAGGCCCACCGGTCGGCCGCCATCATCGAGGACCGGCAGCCGGCGCAGCTGGAGGAGGCTCATCTCTCGCTCGACGGCGTGCAGGTCTTGATGGGGCCGCGACGTGACCACGGCGCTGGTCATCGCCACCGACACCGCGATGGCGCGCAGCGGCTCGTCGCGATCGAGCGCGGTCATGCAGATGTCGCGGTCGGTGACGATGCCCGCGAGCGCGCCCGCGGCGTCGAGCACCACGACGCAGCCGATGTCGTGCTCCCGCATGAGCTGGACCGCGCGATCCAGCGTATCGGCGGCGCGGCACACGACGAGCTTGGTGGACATGATCTGGGCGACGTTCATGGAGGCTCCTTCGCCTCCCTGAAGCAATCGCCGCACCAGCCGCCGCGCCGCTGGGTCCCGCATGGCGCGCAAGACTTGCGCACACCTCACCCGCGGCTGCCCGGCCGACCGCGCTCCCTAGTTGAGGTAGAAGCGAAAGCCGAGGGCGCCTTCGAGGTCGCCGTCGTAGTTGTCTTTGTGATCGACGAGGAAGTCGGCCACCAGGGCGAGCTCGAAGAAGAAGTCCATCGGCGTGTTGTTGAGGTCGATGGCGATGCCGACCGGGACGCGCAGGCCGATCGCGGTCGAGCCGTCGTTGTAGTCGTCGTCGAAGTTGAACAGGCGGAACCCGATGCCAAGGTAGAGCGGCATCTCGAAGGCGGGATCGGAGATGAGGCTCACCGGATGCCACAGGTGATCGGCGTGCAGGTGCAGGCCGCTGCGCCCGCGCCAGTAGCGCACGGTGCCGATGCCGAAATCGAAGGCCTTGTCGCCGGCGTAGAAGTACTTGCCGGACAGCGCGGTCGGGGCGCCGACCATGAGCCCGAGGCCGAAGGTCTTGTTGGCCTCGAACTTCTTGGTGCGGCGCGGCCGGGGACGCGCGTCGACGTCGGTGACCGCGCCGGCGGTCATCGCGAGCGCGATCGAGCTCGCGATCAGCATGCGTAGGTTAGGCATCGTCGCAATGTACACCGGCGCGCGACGCTGGTTCGACGCGTGGCATGATCGCGGTGTGCGCGAACGGCTCACCTCCCGCGCCTGGCGCGCCGTCGTCACGACCGTGATCGCGAGCTGCGCGACCGCGCTGGCGTGCAGCGCACCACCGACGCCGCAGCCGGCCCCGGCGATGGCGCCGACGACGACTGCCGACGCCACGACCCGCGACGCCAGCGCCGACGCGGCGACCGCGGCCGGGCTGGTCGCGTGCCCGTCGAGCGCCCAGGCGCGGCGCGAGGCCTGGCCGACCCGCGGCGTGGCCTGTCGCGATCGCGCCGGCCATCGCGAAGGCCCGGCGGTTACCCTCCACCCCGACGACAGCGTCGCGGTGCGCGCGCACTACCGCGCCAACCAGCTCGAGGGCGCGTGGCAGGCCTTGGCACCCGACGGCGCGCTGGTCGTCGACGGCAGCTACCGCGACGGACGCCTCGACGGCACCTGGCGCCAGCTGGCCGGCGGCGGCGAGCTGGGCCGCTCGCAGTTGGCTAGCGGCACCGGCGTACGTACCACCTGGTACCCGACCGGCGCGATCGCGAGCACCACGACCTGGAAGGACGGCGAGCGCGACGGCGCGGCCCAGGTCTTCGCGCCCGACGGCACGCTGGTCGTCGACGAGACCTGGCGCGCCGGGCAGCGCGAGGGCGATCGCGTGATCGGCCTGCGCAGCACGCTCGAGCTCCGCGAGCACTTCGCGGCCGGCGTGCGCACCGGCCCACGCTCGCTGTGGCGACGCGGTCACCTCGAGCTCGACGAGCGCTACGATCGACGCGGCGCGCTCGACGGGCCCTGGGTCGCCTTCCGCAGCGCCCGGCAGCGCCGCGAGGCCGGCCAGTATGCGGGCGGCGCGCGCACCGGCGCGTGGACGTGGTTCGACGCCAGCGGCAACCCGACCCGCACCGGCAGCTACCGGCGCGGCGAGCGCGACGGCGCCTGGCGCGAGCAGACCGGCAAGGTCGTCACCTGGACCGGCAGCTACCGGGCCGGCCTGCCCGACGGCGCGTTCGTCAGCTTCGACCAGCGCGGCCACGAGCTGGGCCGCGACCTCCTCGCGCGCGGCACCGGCGTGCTGCGCACCTTCTACCCGAGCGGCGCGACCGCCACCGAGACGCCGATGCGTCGCGGCCAGCCCCACGGCCGGTTCCGTCAGCTCACCGCCCGCGGCAAGGTGATCGCCAGCGGCCACTTCGTCGAGGGCGAGCGCGACGGCGCGTGGTGGCGCCAGCGCGGCCCGGCCCGGCGCGACGCGACCTACCGGCAGGGGCTCCTCGACGGCACGCTCACCCTCGCCCGCGGTGGGCAGCGCGCGCTCGAGGCCACCTACGCGCGCGGCGTGCGCGCGGGTGCCTACGTCGAGACCTTCGCCGACGGCACGCCCGCGCTCACCGGCCAGTTCGTCGACGACGCGCGCGACGGCGAGTGGCTCACCTACCGCCCCGGCGGCACGATCGCGATCCGCGCCCACTACCGCGCCGGCCTCCTCGACGGGACCTGGCAGGAGCTCGAGGCCGACGGCGCGGTGGCGGTCAGCGGCCAGCATCAGCGCGGCCACCGGGTCGGTGCCTGGACCACGCGCCAGGCCGGCGGCGCGACCACGACGGTCGACCTCGGCGCGCCCGATGACGAGCCCTGACGGCGGGCCGTCGGTCGGGGCGCGCTGGCGAACCCGACCCGCGGCCGGGAAGCCTGACGCCGCGATACCGACGCCGCAGGAATGAAATTCCCGCGTCGGATTTTGTGCAACTCTCGACGCTGGTCGCGCGTTCTACTCCCGTATGACCCGCCCCGCCCGCCTGCTCGCCGCCCCGGCTGAACCGATCGCCGCCGCCGATCGTAGGGTCTCACGGGTGCCCCCGATCTCCATGGCCAACCGACCTCGCTACCCGCCGACCATGCGGGCCTCGCTGTCGTTCCTCACCACGACCTCGCCCACCGGCGACGATCGCCTGCCTCGCCCGACCCGTCACTCCCTCGACGTCGTCGGCTACGACCGCGCCAGCCGCCGCATCTACGCGCGCGAGCTGGCTGGCGAGACCGTCGAGCACATCGTCGCCATCCCGACCAGCGGCGAGGCGGCCGGCGCGACGCTGGCCCTGGCGCCCGACGCCCTCGATCGGCTCGGCCTCGACCTCGAGGCGATGACCTGCGTCGACCCCCGCGGCTACGAGCTCACGACCCGGGTCATCCAGCGGCGCGGCCTCCGGATCACCGGCGTGCCATCACCGATCCGCAAGTTCGCCCTCGCCCTCGGCTTCCGCTACACCCTGGCCGGCCTGGTGGTCTCGGCGGGCCGCCAGGTCGTGACCGCGTACCTACGGCCGCGGGCGGCGCTGCGCCAGGTCTGGGTCGTGCCCGGGCTCTCGATCGCGCTGGCGGTCGTGACCTACTGCGGGGCTCCCATCGGCATGGGCGCCGACAAGGAGGCGCCGATCTTGGCGACTCCCGCGCTGCACTGACTGGGGTAACCTTCACGCTCGTTCATGCGTAGCTTCACCATGGTTCGTCTCACGCTGGCCGCGCTGGTGTTCGCCGCGGCGTGCGGTGGCGACGACGACGTCGACCCCGACACCACGTACAACTGCGAGACCGACGATCGCGACGAGGCGTTCACCGCCAACCTGGAGCGCACCGGCGCCGGCGGGGTGTCGTTCACCATCGTCGAGGGCTCACCGGTGCAGCTGGTGCGCGGCGAGAACGCGTGGACGATCTACGTCGCGAAGGACGGCGCGCCGCTCACCGGCGTCGACTCGAGCTTGAAGCTGACCCCCTTCATGCCCGACCACCAGCACGGCACCGGCGTGCGCGCCATTTGGCACCCGATCGCGGGCATGCCCGGCTACTACGACGTCAGCCCGATCAACCTGTGGATGCCCGGCATCTGGGAGGTCACGATCGAGGCCACGCCGACCGGCGCGGCCCGCGACTCGGTCCTGTTCAAGTTCTGCCTGACCGCCTGATGGGCAGACCGGCCGCGGTCAGTGGCGGTTGTAGTTGTCGACGAGATTGTTGTACTGGCGGAAGGTCTCCTCGTGCTCGTCGGCGGTGGCCGGGGTCGGCTCGGCCTGCTTGCGTGCGACGACCTTGGCGGCGGCGAGCAGCGCCTTGCTGTAGTTGCGCAGGTTGGTGAGTGAGCCCCAGCTGGCGGCTTGGTCGGGGTGCGCGATCACGTGGGCGTCGACCTCGTCGACGAGCTTGCCGTAGGTCGCGAGCTGCGCCGCGAGCTGGACCGCTTCCGGCTGCTCGGCATCGGTGAGCTCCAAGAGGGTCTGGGCCTCGAGCATGAGCGTGCCGATGATGACGTCGAGGGTCCGCCCGTCGCGCTGCTCGGTCGCGGCCAGCTCGCTGAGGTGGCGCTTGCGATTTCGGTCCTTGACCAGCGCCTGCAGCGTCCGGTGAGCGGCCGCGAAGCTGTCGGCGGCGGCCATCACCTTGGGGTGCAAGAGCTTGGCCTTCGCGCCTTGGTCGTCGACGTGCTCGCCCTTCTTGTAGTAGGCGTCGAGCTCGTCCCAGGCCGCGCGGAACCCGACGAGCGCGGTCACGTACCCGGCGCTGGCCTGATCGAGATCGGCGATCGCTGGCGTCACGGCGGCCGCCGCCTTGACCTTGCGCTGGCACGGCTCCGAGGTGCCGAGGCCCATGAGCGTCATCGGCCGGTTCGGCAGCGGGACTCCGGTGGCCGGGTCGACGTCGCGCAGGTAGCCGGCGCGCACCTCGAAGACGCGGTTCGAGTTGTTGTTGAGGCACTCGATCGCGGCCTCCAGCTTGACGCTCTCGGCGGCCGCGGGATCGTCGGCGGCCGGCTTGGTGGACGCGGTGGTCTTCGCAGGGGCGCCGCCTTGCTTGTCGGCGCCGGCCGGCGGGCTCTTGCCACAGGCCGCGGCGAGGACCGCGGCGAGCGCGATCGACAGGCGGGCGCCGCGGCGCGGGGACGAACGGGAACCACAGGTCGACATGCCCGTTACGACGGGGCCGCGGATCGATCTTCCCGGCGACGGCGGCTACTGCACGCAGCCCGAGGTCGCCGAGGTCGCGGTCCACTCGAGGACCGAGCTGCCCACGACGTGGGTCGGGATCGCCGGGCGCAGGTCGGTGAGCAGGTGCCCGCTGTCGAGCAGCTCGGTGATGAGGTCCATGGGGATCGGCCGCAACAACACACGCGCGGTGACCCGGGTGATGCGCCCGGCCAAGCCCGGCACCGGGAACGACTTCTCGACCGAGTGGTAGAAGGCCGGGTCCATCGGGTCGACCGTGACCGCCGGCTTGAGCAGCGAGCCCGGGTGATCGATCGCCGCGATCCGCCAGAATCGATCGGTGGGCTGGCCGTTGCCGTCGTAGGCCGGCGAGCTGAGCGACCACAGGTTGGGATCGGCGAGGTCCTCGGGATCCCGAAGCGGGTCGCTGGCCGGGATTACGCCGCTCGAGAACACGACCGTGTCGCCCTCGTAGGCCACGATCTCGATCCACGCGCGGCGATCGATGGACGCACCGCTGGGGAACATGTGGCCGGCGCCAACGTTGTCGATGCGGTAGTCGATGCGCCCGCCGTCGACCGGCAAGACGCACAGCCGGCCCTGGATGAGCCCGAACAGATCGCGCTCGATCGCGGCCAGCTGCAGCTCCTTGCCAGGCCACTCGGTGAGCGCGACATCGACGGCGGCGAAGGTGTGCTCGCGCACGCCGAACTCGCGGCGCGGCACCTCGAGGCCGGGCCCCTCGGCGACCACGCCCGACGACGCGATCATGTGGCACGACCCGCACGACAGCTGCAGCCGGGGATCTTCTTGGGCGAAGATCGTGGTCTTCCACTCCGCGAAGGTGCGCTCGATGTGGACCCCGGCCGGCGTGATGATGTCGTGGCACGCGCCGCACAGGGTCGACGACGACGGCTTGGTCGAGTCCAAGAGGTTGGAGTAGCTGGTGCGGTGGGCCGGGCTGTCGACGGGATTGGACAGCCCGCCGCGCATGGTCTCATCGTTGGCGAGGCGGATCGGCGCGTTGTGGTCGCCCTCGACCGAGACCGCGTTGTGGCAGAAGTAGCAGGTCACGCCCTTGGCGAAGCGCGGCACGTCGTCGAGGTTGAGCCCGTCGGTGGTGAGGCCGAGCGCGACCGCCATCGGGGCGTGGCATTGCACGCAGAAGTTGCCGAGCGCGCCGTTGGTCTCCTCTTGGCCCTGCCGGTTGAGCGCGAGGAACACTGGATCGTCCGCCGCGTAGGCGTGCATGCTCGACGACCACTCGGCGGTGTGCTTGGGGTGGCACGACATGCACGTCGCGGGATCCATGAGCTGCTCGATGGGCAACGCGGGCGGGTCGTCGCTGCAAGCGGCCAGCAACGCCGCGAGCCCGACGGTCGGGACGATCGCGCGACGCATCATGGCGCGTCGACTCCGGCGCCGGGACCGGGCGCGCCGGCGGCGACCCACTGCGCGACGGCGCAGGCCTCGGGCGCGTTGAGCCGGCTGCCGCGGGGCATGAGCAGCTCGGCCGAGGTCGAAAAGATGCGCTCGGTGAGCTCGCTGCACGACACGTCGCCGGGGGTGACGTAGCCGCGGGTCACCAGATTGGCATACGCGGTCGCGGGATCGTCGAGGACCAGGCCGCCGCGCTGCCCGGTCGACGAGTGACAGACCCCGTTGCCGGTGCCGCAGCTGGGGATGAGCGTGTTGTGCAAGACGTGGTCCCAGGTCGGAGCGTAGAGCGGCGCGCACGACAGGTCGACCTCGACGCAGACCAGCTCGTCACCGCCGCAGCCGGCGCCGAGCACGAGCGCAACCACGACGGCGACCAGAGACGACTGCATGGCACCGACACCTTAGGGCCCGCGAGTGGACAAGTCGATCGATGATCGCGGTCGAGGCGCCCGGAGGGCAAGGCGACGGTGAGGACCGCAGGGGAGCATCCTCGACGGAGGTGACCCGAGGACCGGAACCGGCAACCCAGCCAGCCGGGATGGATCGGCCGCGAGAACGGTCGACTTGTTCATTCGCGGGCCCTTAGCGCGAGCGCGGCGATTGCGGCGAGTGGCTCGCATCACGGACGGCGGCCTCGGCGCGGGTGTGGGCCTCGTCGATGGGCGCGAGGGCGGCGGTGGCGGACAGGACCTGGGCCCGCACCGCGGCGTAGCGGTCGGCGACGCGCGGATCGGGCGTCGACCACGCGACCGGCGGCGGCGCGAGCGCGACCGCGGCGTCGAGGGCACCGGCGCCGTCGAGCGCAGCCCAGGCCAGCATCGCGGCGCCGCGCGGACAGGCGTCGGGATCGTCCCAGCGCGCCACCGGCAGGCCCGCGACGTCGGCGCGGATCTGGGCCCAGGTATCGGCGCGAGCGCCGCCGCCGACCAGATGGATCGCGTCGCAGGGAGCGCCGAGTGAGGCGATGCGCTCCCCGACCAGCGTCATCGCGACCGCGCACGCCTCGTAGATGGCGCGGGCCAGGTGACCGGCGTCGTGGCCAGCGCCGAGGCCGACGAAGGCGCCGCGCGCCCGCGGGTTCCAGACCGGCACCATGGCGCCGCCCAGCGCGGGCACGTAGGTCACGCCGTCGGCGCCGGGTCCGATCGCGGCGACCTCGGCGTCGAGGGCGGCGGCGTCGCGGCCGGTCAGCGCGGCCAGCCAGGCGATGGCGCCACCGGCGGCCCAGCCGGGATTCTCGAGGAGCCCGCCGCCCCGTGGCTCGGGGTGAACCTCGACGAGGCGGCCGAGGTCGCGGGCGGTGATCGGACCGCGGGCCGCGACCACCTCGGCGGTGCCGATCGCGCACAGCAGCGCGCCGGTCGGCAGGCCGATGCCGAGCCCGGTCGCGAAGTCGTCGCCGGTGCCGACCGCGACCGGGGTGCCGACGACCAGGCCGGTGGACGCGGCGCCGCGGGCGTGAAGGGTGCCGGCGCGAGCGTGAGCGTCGGCGATGGTGGGCAGGCGGGCCCGGTCGAGGTCGAAGGCGGAAAGCTGCGCGGGCGACCAGCACGCGCCAGCCAGATCGTAGAGCAAGGTCGTCGAGGCCAAGCCGTGGTCGAGCACGCGGGCGCCGGTCAGCCGCTCGACCAGGTACGACACCGGCTGGTGAAACCGGGCCGCGCGGGGGCCGCCACCGTGACGGTCCCACCAGCGGGCCTTGCCCGCGAGGTGGCTGGCGTCGACGACCTGGCCGGTGAGGGCGAGCACCGCGTCGTCGTCGAGCGCGGGCATGGCGGCGGTCGCGCGACGATCGAGCCACGGCAAGCACGGGCCCAGCGGCGCGCCGGCCTCGTCGACGGCGATCATGCCGTCGAGCTGACCGGTGAGGCCGAGCCCGGCGATCTGGCGAGCGCCGACCTGGGCGTCGACCAGCGCCGCAGCGATGGCGGCGCCGACCGCGACCTCCCAGGCGCCGGGGTCTTGCTCGGCCCAGCCGGCCCGCGGGTAGTGCGTCGCGATGGCGGCGCGCCCGCGACCGCGCACTCGCAGCTGCGGGTCGTACACCACGGCCTTGGCGCTCTGGGTGCCCAGGTCGAGACCGAGGACGAAGCTCACCGCCGCATGGTACGACGAGGCGCGACGAGGCGCGACGAGGCGCGACGAGGCTGGCGTGGCGCGGGTAGTGCGGCGGCCGAGCCGGGCGCCGCGTGCTACCTGTGCCGCGTGAACTTCGTCGGACACGCCGTCGTCGCCGGGTGGGCCGGGCCGCGCTCCCCGGGCTTCATCCTGGGCGCGATGCTCCCCGACTTCGCGTCGATGTGTGGCGCCCGGCTCGCGGAGGCCCAGCTCGCCGACGTCGCGGCCGGCGTCGCGCTGCACCACGCGACCGACGCGGTCTTCCACCGCGCGCCGGTGGTGACCGGGCTGTTTCGCGAGGCCGAGGCGCGGCTGCGCGAGCGCGGCTGTCGCAAGGGCCCGATGCGGGCCGCAGCCCACGTCGGCGTCGAGCTGCTCCTCGACGGCGTGCTCCTCGAGGACGGCCGCGCGATCTACCTCGCCGGCCTGGGCGCCGAGGTCGCGGTGGCCTGGCGCGACGACGACGGTTCGCCGCGCTTCGCCGCGCTGCTGGCCCGGCTGCGCAGCTACGGGGCGCCGATGGAGCTGACCGGCGGCGCCGGCGTGGCCCGCCGCGTCGCGCGCACCCTGGCCGGCCGGACCCTGCTGGCCCCCGACGCCGCCGAGCGCGCCGCGATCGCGATCGTCATGGACGAGCTGGCGCCTCGGGTCGAGGCCGCCACACCTGCGGTAATCAAACAGCTGCGAGCCGGCCTGGATTCGTGAACGTCCACGACCGGTGGGGCCGCGAATAGCCAAAGTCGGGCGGCACGGTGCGTGCGGTGCGCTCGACGCCGTCCCAGCTCGGCAGCGCGCGCTCGTCGAGGCGGAACTGCCGGTTGTTGGTCGAAAACCACAGCAGCGCGCCCGGCGATGCGACCCGGGTGACCGAGGCCAGCAGGGCGGTGTGATCGCGCTGGACGTCGAACGAGCCCTGCATCTTCTTGGAGTTCGAGAAGGTCGGTGGATCGACGACGATCACGTCGAACTTGGGGCCGCGGTAGGCGCTCAGCCAGGCCAGCACGTCGGCGCGCTCGAGGGCGTGGCGCGCGGTGTCGACCCGGTTGCGGGCCAGGTTGTCGACGGCCCAGTCGAGGTACGTGTTCGACAGGTCGACCGACATCGACGACGCCGCGCCGGCGGTGGCCGCGTAGACCGTGAACGAGCCGGTGTAGCAGAACAGGTTCAGCACGCGGCGGTCGCGCACGACCGCGGCCACCTCGCCGCGGGTCACGCGATGGTCGAGGAAGAGCCCGGTGTCGAGGTAGTCGGACAGGTTCACGTGGAAGCGACGGCCGGCCTCGCCAACCTCGCGCCAGGCCCCGGTGTCGTCGTGGCGCTGGTACTGGGTGTCGGGGCCGCCGTGGTGGCTCATGCGGCGCCGGGTGCGCGTGAAGATCTCGGCGCCCGGCGTGGCCGCGGCGATCGCGTCGAGGACGGTCTCGAGCCAGGCCGGATCGAGCACCTCGTCCTTGCCGCAGCGGCGGCAGTCGGCGACCACCAGCGCGCCCTCGTACTCGTCGATCGTGACCGGCACGTCGGGGATGTCGCGATCGTAGTGGCGCCAGCAGGTGACGCCCTCGCGCTGGGCCCACCGTCCCAGGTGGCGGCGATTCTTGCCGAGGCGATCGGTGAGCATCTTGGCCGCGAGCGGGCCGTCGTGGAGCGCGCTCATGTGACCGAGGTGTGCTGCTTCACGAGGTACTCGTGGGCGATGGCGCGGCGCTGGTGGGGCGGCAGCTCGACGGTCCAGCTCACCATGCCGTCGTCGCCCAGGGTGCGGGCGGTGACCCGCGGCGTGAGATCGCGGCGCGCGCCGTCGTCGTCCTCGAGCTGCCAGGCCTCGGCCGAGCGCAGCACGATCTCGACCTTGTCGGTCAGCTCGGACACCGGGATGCGCTCGGTGACGACCACGGTGCGCGCGACCGGGCCCAGGTTCGACAGCCGGATCGCGATCCGGTGCCGGGTCTGCGACCAGCTCGACAGCACGCCGGCCTCCTCGTACTTCTCGAGATGGCTGCGGTGCAGGCGCAGCGCCGGATCGGCGCCCCAGCCCAGCACGAAGCGCTCGCCGGGCGCGACGTAGAGCACCGAGGTGCGGCCGGTGAACCCGCCCTCGCGCACCAGATCGACCGGCCCGGCGAGCAGCGGCACGGTGCCGGTGTGGACCTGGCGGGTCCGCAGCGTGACCGCGGCGGCCAGCTCGGGGTACGCGACGCGCGAGGCCTCGACCGGCGTGGTCCACCCGCCGAGGCGGACACGGTACGGGCGGCCGTCGGCGGGCACGCTGGCCGGCGCGACCGCGGTGAGCAGCTGCACGGTGCCGCCATCGTCGACACCGGGCACCTCCGAGGTGGTGCGCTCGGCACCCTCGCCGGTCTTGGCGATCGGCTGCTCGCGGACCTGGGCGACGATCGCGCTCTTGCCCTGGAGGCGCAGCACGTCGTCGACCGGCACCGGCGGCGCCGCGCCCAGCGACGGCCGCGCGGTCGAGCAGCGCAGCGTGACGTCGTGCCAGTCCTCGCCGGTGGCCTGCCACACGCACGCGTCGGTCGCGAGCTCGAGGTTGTCCCCGCGCCAGGTCGCGACGTGGTACGGGCGCCAGCACGCGCCGGGCACCACGTAGGCCAGCTCGAGCTCGACCAGCCCGGCCGCGCTCACGACCAGGTCGATCTCGACCGTGGCCAGCTCGAAGACCGCGCCGCGCTCGAGCTCGGCGACCTGGGCCGCGAGGCGGGCCAGCTCGTCGGTGGCCGCGACGGCGTCGACGGCCAGCGTGGCGGCCCGGGCTTGATTTTCGCGGAGATCGTGGACGAGCCCGGCCAGGCTGGCGCCCGCGTCGGCGGCGGTCTCGCCCCAGGCCGCGTCGGCCGCCAGCTCCTGCATCGAGCGGGTCAGGAGCGCGGCCAGGGCTCCGCCTGAGGCGCGGGCGAGGTCGAGGTCGGTGGCCAGCGCCGCGGCCCGCTCGCGAGCGGCGGTGAGCTGGGCCTTGCGCTCGACGAGCGTGGTGGCCGCGACCCGGGCATCGGCCGCGCCCTCGCGCCAGGGCGCGGTGGTGCGGCGGGCTCGCACGTCGACGATCTCGGCGCTCGCCGAGCGCGCGACCAGGGTCTTGTCGGCCAGCACCGGCGCCACGCCAGCGACGGTGATGCGCTGGGGACCAGCCTCGGCGGCGAAGCTCCCGCGCCGGATCACGCGCGCGCGATCTTCGAGCACGACCACCTCGACCACGGGCAGCACGGCGGACGTCATGGCTCTCTCCGGTTGCCGCCGACCAGCCCGTGCTTGCCCGCGATCTTGATGGCGTACTCGACGCGCAAGGTCTTGCGCTCGCCGGGGGCCAGCGCGACCTGCCAGCGGTGGCCGCCCCGCAGCGGAGCTGTGCCGGGCTGCGGTTCGGGCCGCCACGGCTCCCACATCGGCGTGACCCGATCGATCGCGACCTCGATCTCGTCGGTCTGCGGCGACGGCACCGGCACGCGCTCGCGGACCTCGAGCGTGACCGGGCGCGGGCCCAGGTTCTCGACGTCGACCGTGACGTCGTGAGCCAGGCGCAACCAGCCGCGCAGCACGCCGGTGACCTCCTCGTGGTAGCGCGCGTTGCGGGCGCTCTTCACGACCGGGTCGACGCCGAGCCCGATCGCGACCGCGCCGCCCGGCGGGGTCTCGTCGAGCCGCGCGGTGATCACCAGCTCGCCGCGCTCGTAGACGTCGACCGGGCCCGACAGCAGCGGGGCGTCGAGCGGGTTGGTCAGCGTGGCGACGCGGTAGACCTCGGCGGCGACCGCGGGCGTGACGACGTGGGCGATCGCGACCGGCGCCGCGCGGGCCAGCAGCGCCACCTGATGCCAGGCGCCGTCGGCGGGCACGTCGAGGCGACCGTCGCTGGCGAAGGCGTAGTCGTAGATGCCGGGGGTCGGCAGAACCAGGCCGCTGGGCAGCGGCAGGCCGTCGATGCGGCGCGCGGCTTGGTCGGCGGTGCGGCGCATCTCCTGGGCGACGTCGGGCGCGGTGGCCCAGCGGCGATCGTCGCCGAGTCGCTGCAGCGTGCCGCGGCCGGGCTGACGGGGACCGGCCAGCACGAGGAGCCCGAAGGCGAGCTGCTCGCTGCGTGCGCGGAGCGGGCCATCGTCGACGAGGGCGGGGGCGGGGGCGGCGGCAACGCCTTCCTCGACGTAGCTGTCGCGGCTGCGCATGCCGCTCTTCTTGGCGGAAAGCGCGGCCCCGCCCAGCGGCGCGGCGGCCATCATCGTCCTCACCGGGGCAGCCGGCGCGGCGCCCATCGACTTCATCGGAGCGCGTGGAGCGGCGGATGGCGCCACCGGCATCGCCGTCGGCGGGGCGGCGTCGGGCGCAGCCAGGTCGATGACCACGACCTTGCGGTCGTCGGGCCCGGGCCGGGAGCGCGACTGCGCCGGCGGCGTGGTGAGTGCCAGGCCGGTCACCGGCCGCGCCGCCGGCAGCGAGCCGAAGGCGCGATCCCAGTCCCGGTACAGCTCGTCGACGCCGACCGGCGGCGGACGCCAACCCGCGCGGGCCGGCCGGGCCTGAGCGCGACCGATGCGCAACGCCAAGAGCTCGGGCAGCTCGACGCGCCGCCCCGGCGCCGCCGTCGACACCTCGATCGCGACCTGGCGCCAGTCCTCGCCGGTGGCCTGCGCGATCGCGGCCCGCAGCTCGAGGCGGACCGCGCCGTCGTCGAGGCGGGCCACGTAGGTCGGCGCCCAGCTCGCGCCGTCGACGCGGTAGCTGCACGCCAGCGTGCACGGACCGCCCGCGCCGTCGGGCTCGACCATCACGACCGCGGTCTTGGTGATCGCGCCGGCCGGCAGCTCCGACGACGAGCGCCGGGCATAGCGGTCCTCGACCGCGGTCAGGGTCAGGTCCGCGGCCTCGCGGCGGCGCTCCAGGTCGGCGAGCTGCGCGCGCAGCTCGACCGCGCTGACCCGGGCCAGCTCGATCAGCGCCAGTCGGGCGGCGACGACCTGGCCCCAGGCCGGGCGCGCGCGCGCGCGCTCGTCGGGCCCGATCGGTGCCAGTCCGCTCAGCGCCTCGAGTGCGCTGTTGATCACAGCGCGCTCGGCGGCCAGCGCCGCGGACGCGCGGCGAGCCGCCAGCACCTCGTCGAGCGCGGCGCTGGCCTGGGCCGACCGCACCACCTCGACGATCAGGCGGAGATCGGTCGCGCGCCCGGGCCCGGTCATCGCGATCTGCACGCTGTCGTCGTCAAGACCAGCCGGCAGCCCGGCCACCCGCACCTCGAGGCGGGCCCCGACCTCGACGGGGCCCGTGCGCGTGACGTGGGCCGCGCCGGGGTGGACGATCACGCGATCGATGCGAGTGTCGACGACGACGGCCATCGGCGGCAGGCTCCCCTGGCCTGTGACGTGGGTCAAGCCCGGACGGTTGCCCTGCGTGGGCCGCTGTATTAGTGTTTGCCGCGGCGGCCGTCACCGTCCGGAAGGAACCGATACCCATGTTACGCACGACTGTTCTTGGTTTGCTTTGCGCGGCGCTCGTCGCCGCATGCGGTCACGCCGAACTGATCCAGCAGACCAGCGAGGGCGGCGCCCTCCGCCTCGTCGGCGATCGCGGCAAGGCCATGGAAGACGCCAACAAGCTCATGGGCCAGCACTGCGGCCCGGGCAACTACCGAGTGACCCAGCAGGGCGAGGAGGCGATCGGCAAGGACACCTTCTCGAACTCCAACACCCAGTACGGCGAGGACACCGTCGACGGCTCGGCGTCGACCTACGACAGCAACAACTCGCAGACCGTGGGCGGCTCGAGCACGCGCGGCGGCGCGAACCAGCAGGGCGTCGTCAGCGAGCGCACCGCGGTCGAGTGGCGCGTCCACTACATGTGCGGCATGGGCGCGCCGGCCGGTGGCCCGCCCCAGTGAGGCGAGCGCAGTGAGCTAGCACTGCCTGAGGTTTCACGAGCCGCCCGCGAGGCGGCCTTTTTGCGTCCGCGGTGCGCGTGACCGCGGCGAGTAACACACGATGTACCGACGCAACCGCGCGGGCGTCGAGTACGGTCGACCATGGCGTTCTTCCAGGACCCGCCCCGCCTCGGCAACACCTTCAGCAGTGATCCGCTGCTCGGCTCGCTGGTCGACCGGCACCTCACTGGCCCGGCCCGCGACGCCGTCACCGCCGAGCTCACCGCGCTCGGTGAGCTGGCCGGCGGCGAGTACTACGCGCTCCAGCAGGCCGACCTCGCGCACGAGCCGGTGCTCACGCAGTGGGACGCCTGGGGCAACCGCATCGATCACATCGAGGTGTCGCCGTTGTGGAAGCGCGCGGCGGTGCTGGCCAGCGAGCACGGGCTGGTCGCGGCCGGCTACGACGACGCGCTGGGCGCGCTGGCCCGCCTCGATCAGTTCGCGCGGGTCCACGTCATCGGGCCCTCACTCGACGTGTACTCGTGCCCGCTGGCGATGACCGACGGCGCCGCCCGCACGCTGCTCGACAGCGGCAATCGCGAGCTGGTCGAGCGCGCGGTGCCGCACCTGCTGGCCCGCGACCCGGGCCAGGCTTGGACCTCGGGCCAGTGGATGACCGAGCGCACCGGCGGCTCCGACGTCGGGCTGTCGGAGACCACCGCCACCCTCGCGGCCGACGGCACCTGGAGGTTGTCGGGCACCAAGTGGTTCACCTCGGCGACCACCGCCGAGATCGCGCTGACCCTGGCTCGCCCCGACGGCAACGGTCCAGGTAGCGCCGGGCTGGCCCTGTTCTTCGTGCCGGTGCGCGACGACACCGGCAAGCTGTCACCCGGCATCGCGGTCAACCGGCTGAAGGACAAGCTCGGCACCCGCAAGGTGCCGACCGCCGAGCTGACCTTGAGCGGCGCGCCCGCGATCTTGGTCGGTGCGACCTCGGGCGGGGTCCGCGCCATCACGCCGATGCTGTCGCTGACCCGGACCTGGAACGCGGTGTCGTCGGCGTCGGGCATGCGGCGCGCGATCGATCTGGCCAAGGACTACGCCGGTCGGCGTCGCGCGTTCGGCGCGCTCCTGGTCGACAAGCCGCTGCACGCCGACACCTTGGCTAGCCTCGAGGCCGAGTACGCCGGCGCGTTCATGCTGGCGTTTCGCGCGGTGCAGGTGCTCGGCCGCTGCGAGCGGGGCGGCGACGAGGGTGACCAGCGCCTGCTGCGCGCGCTCACGCCGATCGCCAAGCTCACCACCGCCAAGCAGGCGGTCGCGATCGCGTCCGAGGCGATCGAGAGCTGCGGCGGCGCCGGCTACATCGAGGACACCGGCCTGCCCCGCCTGCTCGCCGACGCCCAGGTGCTGCCGATTTGGGAAGGCACGACCAACGTGCTTTCCCTCGACACCCTGCGTGCGCTCGGCAAGGGCGGCGCCTTCGAAGCCCTCGCCGACGACGCGCGGGCGCACGCCGCGACGGTCACCGACGGTGGGCTGGCGCCGGCCGCCGCGACGGCCCTGGCCGCGCTCGAGCACGCCAGCCGGTGGGCCGCGCGGGCCCTGGCGACACCCGATCGCCTCGAGGCCGGCGCCCGTCGCTTCGCGCTCACCTTGGGCCGCGCGCTCGAGCTGGTCTATCTGGCCGCGCACGCCCAGTGGTGCCGCGATCACGACCACGTCCAGGCCGGCTTCGCCGCCGCCGCGACCCGCCGGTTCGCCAGCCACGGCGTCGATCAGATCGACGACGAGGATCGCGACGCCGATACCCGCGCGCTCCGGTAGCCCGGCGTCCGCGCGGTCACAGCCGCGCCAACAACGCCAGCTGGGCCAGCGCGCCCGCCACCGCCGCCTCGACGCGCAAGATCGCGTCGCCCATCGACACGATCGCGAAGCCGCGCGCCGCGAAGGTCTCGACCTCGCGCTCGATCCAGCCGCCCTCGGGCCCGATGGCCAGCACCGCGGGCGTGCGCGCGCCGCCGGGCGCGGCCTCGATCGCGACGCCGCCTCGCGCATGCGCGCACAGCCCGCGCGCCGGCGGGGCGCCCACCGGATGCCGGGCGTCGAGGTAGCCCATGAAGCGCGGGTGCAAGGTCACGGTCGGCAGGTGCGTGGTCGCGCCTTGCTCGGCGCCCAGCCGGACGCTGTCGGCCAGCGCGTCGGGCGCCAGCCGCGGCGAGGCCAGGTACGCCTTGTCGACGCGCCACGCGTTCACCAGATCGATGCGCGCGACGTTCCACGCCGCCGCGATCTCGAGCGTGCGCGACAGCACCTTGGGGCGCGGCATCGCCAGGACCAGCTCGATCGGCATGGGCGGCGGCGCGACGTCGTGGACGTCGAGCCGGACCCGCACTTGGGTGGCGTCGACCGCGAGCACCTCGGCGTGGCCGATCGCGCCATGGGCGAGGCCGGCCCGCACCCGCTGTCCGACCTCGACCTTCAGCACGGTGCGCAGGTGCGCAGCCCGGCGGTCGCGCAACACGACCTCGCCGTCGACGACCTCGGGCTGGTCGACCAGCAGCAGGTTCACAGCTTGTCGACGCGCTGCGACTTCGACCAGCCGATGATGCCGGCCGGCAGGACCTTCACGTCCCGGTAGCCGAGCGCGACCGCCTTCTTGGCGGCCTCGTGCGAGGCGTCGCACTGCTCGTTCGCGCAATAAAAGACCAGCGGCTCGCCGTGATCAGCGGGCAGCTCGCTCGCGGCGTAGGTCTCGTAGTCGCTCAGCAAGATCGCGCCCGGGATGAAGCCGATGTCCTTGCGGGTGCGGTCGCCGTTGGCGTCGACGGGACGGGTCTTGCCCGGCAGCTGGCTCGCGAGCTGCTCGACCGACAGGGTCGGTAGCTCGGCCACCGCCTTGGCGGCCGGAGCCGACCCACGATCGCACGCGGCGACCGCGGTCACCAGCCCGAGAGCGAAGAGGACGTTGCGCATGGTGCCCACCGTATCAGATGCGGCCTCTCCGTCGAGCCTCGGGGTTTCAGGCCGAGAGCGTCGCCGCCAGGCCCTCGGTGAGGCCGACCGCGGCGACGAAGCCGAGGGCGTCTTGGGCCCGCGACACCGCGGCGAGCGAGCGGATGATCTCGCCGGCGCGGGCCGGCGCGTGCTCGATGGCCGAGGTCTCGACCGACAGCTCGACGATGATCTCGGCGAGCTGGCGCACGGTGGTCTCGCGGCCGGTGCCGACGTTCATCGCCGAGCCGTCGCCGCCCGGCGCGAACAGCGCGAGCGCGATGGCGCGCGCCACGTCGCTGACATAGACGAAGTCGCGGGTCTGCCCGCCGTCGCCGAAGATGGTGACGGTGCGGCCGGTGCGGGCGCGGTCCGCGAAGATCGAGATGACGCCCGAGTACGGGCTCGACGGATCCTGGCGCGGCCCGTAGACGTTGAAGAACCGCAGCGGCTGCGCCGCCACGCCGTGCACGGCGGCGTAGGCACCCATCATGAGCTCGCTCGCCAGCTTGTGTACGCCGTAGGGCGACAGCGGACGACGCGGCGCGTCCTCGAACACGGGCACGGTCTCGGTGTCGCCGTAGACGGCGGCCGACGACGCGAACACCACCTTGGCGGCGCCGGTGACGCGCGCGTACTCGAGCACCTGGACGGTGCCGCCGTAGTTCACTTGCAGGTCGAGCAGCGGGTTGGCCAGCGAATGCACCACCGACACCTGCGCGGCCAGGTGCACGATGTGGGTGATCGGGCCGTGGTCGCGCGTGATCGCCGCCAGCGGCGCCAACAGGCCGTGGCTCACGTCGACGACCACCAGCTCGACCGGCGCGCCGGCCGCGAAGCCGAGCGCGCCGCCCCGCGCGTGCTGCGCGAGGTTCGCGCGCTTGCCGGTGCGCAGGTCGTCGAGCACGACCACGCGATGACCGTCCGCGACCAGGCGATCCACGGTGTGCGAGCCGATGAAGCCGGCGCCGCCGGTGACCAGGACCAGTGCGGAACTCATGGCCCACAGCTACCACGGGCCATCGCGCGGAGGCACCATGCCGCCATGGCCGACCTCGACTCGCGCGCTGGTGATCGCTACGCGACGCCCGGCATCCTCGATTGGTGCATCCAGGCCCACGCGCCCCAGGACGACGCGCTCACCCGTGCCTTCACCGTCCCCGCCGACATCCCGGCGATCATGGTCGGCCCGTCGGAGGGTCAGCTGGTCGCGCTGCTCTTGCGGCTGGCCGGCGCCCGGCGCGTCGTCGAGGTGGGGACGCTGGTTGGCTACTCGGCGCTGCACATCGCGCGCGCCCTGCCCGCGGATGGCCACCTGTGGTCGGTCGAGTTCGACGGCAAGCACGCCGCGGTCGCGCGCGCCAACCTGGCCGCGGCCGGCGTCGCCGGCAAGGTCGACGTCGTCGAGGGCGCCGGGGTCGACGTCCTGCCCAGCCTGGTTGGCCATGGCCCCTTCGACGCGGTGTTCATCGACGCCGACAAGGTCAACTACCACCACTACGGGCGCTGGGCGGTCGCCAACCTGCGCCCCGGCGGCCTCGTCCTGGGCGACAACGCCTACCTCTTCGGCGAGCTGCTCGCCGACACCGACCGTGGCAAGGCCATGCGCGAGTTCCACCAGATCGTCGCCGCCAGCTGCGACTCGGTCTGCATCCCGACCCCCGACGGCCTGGTCCTCGGGATCAAACGCTGACCATTCCGAGCGGTCTCGGATGGCGCTCGATCATCGACGCGCGGCGGACGCGAGCGCGGGCACCGGACCTCAGCCGAACGCGACGCGGCCCAGCGCGCCGAGGAGCACGTCGAGCGCCACCCGGTTGTCGCCGCCCTCGGGGACGATGAGATCGGCCCAGCGCTTGGACGGCTCGACGTACTCGATGTGCATCGGGCGCACCGTCGCGTAGTACTGGTCGCGCACCGACGCAAAGGTGCGGCCGCGCTGCTCGAGGTCGCGGCGCACCCGCCGCATCAGGCGGATGTCGGCGTCGGTGTCGACGAAGATCTTGATGTCCAGGTGATCGCGGATGATCGCCTCGACGAAGACCAAGATGCCCTCGACCAGGATCACCGGCGCCGGCTCGACGTGGCGGGTCTCGCGCTTGCGACTGTGGGTCGCGAAGTCGTACATCGGCAGGTCGACCGCGCGGCCAGCCCGCAGCTCGGCGAGGTGCTCGGCGAGGAGCGCGCTGTCGAGGCTCGACGGATGATCGTAGTTGATCTCGGCGCGGGCCTCGGGCGACAGGTGCGAGAGGTCCTTGTAGTAGGCGTCATGATCGACGACGACGCAGCGACCGCGCGGGATGGCCGCGGCGAGCTTGGCGGCCACCGTCGACTTGCCGGAGCCGGTCCCGCCGGCGATGCCGATGGTGAGCGGACGGCCGGTCTCAGGGATCGTGGCCCCGCTGGTCGAACGCTCGGACAGAGAGGACGTCACGCAGGGTCTATCGCACGATCCGACACGCGCCCGCAGCTGTCACGGCATCGCTTCGATCAGCTGCTCGCGCAGCTTCTCGAGCAGGCCCGAGGGCAGGCGGGCCCGCAGCCGCACCGTGGTGCCGTCGCGCTCGACCGCGAGCTCCGGGATGGCCAGCCGCAACAGCGGCGAGTCGGTGACCGCGGCCAGCTGCTTGGCGAGGGCGACGCGGGTCTTCTCGGCGGCGGCGTCGTCGGTCTGGTACAGCGCGGCGGCCGCGGCCAGGCCGTCGTCGCCCAGCTCGAGGCGCGCGGCGAAGTCGGCGCGCAGCGCGACATCCTCGACGGCGCTGGCCATCGCCTCGCGGCGCGCGACGATCCAGCCGGTGGCGTGGCGATCGATGCGCGAGCCGATCCGGTCCAGCGGACTGGGGTTGGTGCGCAGCGCAGCGCGCTCGGCGAGGAACGCCGCATCACCGGGCCGGGTCGACGCGTAGAAGGTGTGCTCGTCGAGCCACAGGATCAGGTCGGGATGCTCGGCGAGGCCGGTGGGGACGGCCGAGATCGCGTCGCCCTGGCCGCCCTTGACGTTACGGCGCGCCAGCGTGCCGTTGCGCCCGGTCATGAAGCAGGTCTCGAGCTCGGTGCGCGTCCATGACCCGCTCGCGATGAGGTCGTACTGCGCGACGGTCTTGCCGTTGCCGTGCAAGACGCCCAGCGACACCCAGTTGCCGCGGCCGGCGAGGTCGAGCTCGCAGGTCCCGACGAACAGCGACGTGAGCTGATCGAACAGCGCCGAGCCGTGGGCGCGCGTCAGCACCGGGCCGAGCGCGTCGTTGGCGCGCAGCTCGGCCAGCGAGATGGTCGCGATCGCCGTGGCATCGGGCGCGTGGTGCAAGAGCGCGGCGGCGGCCTGCTCGCGCAGCGCGTCGCGAAGCTCGGCGGTCAGCTCGAGGCGGGCCAGCGCCGGCGGCGTGGGCGACCGCTCCATCGGCTCGCCGGCCGCAACCGGCGACGCGTTGTCGGCCCACGGATCGGGTGCGCGTGGCGTGGTCGCGACCGGGCTGCCACCACCGCCGCCACCGCGACCCAGCACGACCACCGCGGCGGTCGACGCGCCACCGGCCAGCGCCACCGTCGCGACCACCAGGGGCCAGCGCTTGCGACGGGGCACCGCCACGTCCTGGGTCGCGCCGCCCATGCGCTCGCCCGACGCTGCCGAGCCGGTGGTGACCGCGCCGCCCGATCGCCGCCAAGGCTGTCCGGGCGCCGCGGCTGGCGCCTGCTGGGTGGGCGCCAGCGGCAGCGGCACCGGCGCGGTCACGCGCTGCGGTGGGCCGTTGCCGACACCCGAGGCCCGATGGATGGCCTCGCGCAGCCCCGCGATGTTCTCCGGGCGATTGGCGGCCCGCGTCGACAGCGCGCGCGCGATGCACTCGTCGAGCGGGCCCGGCACGTCGGCGACATCGCGAAGTCGCATCGGGTTGAGCCGCACGTCGGGGTCGGCGTCGTCGTCCCAGGGCAGGCGTCCCGCGACCATCGCGAAGAACGTGACCGCCAGCTCGTAGACGTCGGTGGTGATCGTCGCCGGCGATCCGAAGAAGCGCTCGGGCGCCATGTACGCCGGCGTGCCGCGCACCTGCCCGGTCGTGGTCAGCGTCGCGACCCCGTCGACCATCGCCTTGGCGATGCCGAAATCGAGCAGCACCGCGTGGGCGGTGTCGTCGCCCTCCGACGCGACCAACATCACATTCTCCGGCTTGAGATCCCGGTGCAACAACCCGACCGCATGCATGGCGGCGACCGCATCGGCGAGCTGGTCGAAGAGCCTCACCGAGGTTGCCAGATCGATCGGACCAACTCCGAGGCGCTCGGCCAAGGTGACTCCCGGCAGCTTCTCCATCGCGAGGTAGGTGCGCCCATCGGGCAGCGTGCCGGCCGACAGCGCCTTCACGACGCCGGGGTGAGCCATCTCGATCAGGAGGCGCGATTCGTCGAGGAATCGCCGACGATCGGCGTCCCCCAGCTCGGCCCGTAGCACCTTGAGCGCGATCGACCGATGGCCCCACCGCGCGTCGTAGACGGTGGCGCTGCCGCCTTCGCCCAGCACGCCGACCAGCGTGAACTCGCCGAGACGTCGATTCGGAAAAACACCCGAATTCGTCGCTATAGGATCGGCTGAATGCGGCACGGGTGAGACCGCGCAGTGTATCGATCTGGCGCCGCGGATCAACGCTTCTGGCTCGGTGCGCCAGCGATCAGAGCAGCCCCGATACCCGACGCTTCACTAGGCGTCCTGCACGCACATGGTAACGTGCGACATCACTGAGTTAGCTCATCGAGGTAAGCCATGATCAGAGTCGTCATCGCAGAAGATCACACCCTAATCCGCGAAGCCCTCGTCAAGATGCTGGTGGCCAGCCAGCGCATCGAGGTCGTAGGTCAGGCGTCCACAGGGACGGAAGCCCTGGAAATGGTCGGTCGTCATCACCCGGATGTGCTCCTGCTCGACGTGACGATGCCGGAGAAGGACGGCATGCAGGCCCTCTCCGAGCTCGCCGCGATGGAGACCTCGACCAAGGCGCTCATCCTGACGATGCACGAGGACGAGGCGCACGGGGTCCGCGCGATCCGCGGCGGCGCGGCCGGCTACGTCAAGAAGTCTGCGAATCTCGACGAGCTCATCGACGCCGTCGAGCGCGTTCATCGCGGCGAGCGGGTGGTTCCGAGCGAGGTCGAAGCCGCGCTGGGCCGCAAGCGCAGCGATCACCCGGCGCAGATCCTGTCGACCCGCGAGTTCCAGGTCATGGAGTATCTCGCAGCCGGCAAGACCAACCGCGAGATCGCCGAGATGTTGTCGATCAGCGTGAAGACCGTCGACACCCATCGCGGTCACGTGCTGAAGAAGCTGCGGCTTCGCAACAACTCGGACATCACGCGCTTCGCGATCCAGAACGGCTTGATGCCGGTCTGAGCTCGCGAGCGGTATCCCCACGCTGGATCAGCGGCGCGCCGGCTGAACCCAGGCCCGCGCGCCGTCAGCCTCGCGAGTGACCACCGCGCGGACGTAGCCGCCGGCCGGGATCGCGAAGCGCGCCGCGCGCTCGCGCGTCGTCGACACCACCGCACCGTCGACGATGAACGCGATGGTGTGGGGGCCGGTCGCCTCGGGCGCGAGCCCGACGACCAGCTCGCCGTCGACTGCCCCGGCCCAGTCGAGCGCGACCCCGGTCGAGGCGTAGAAGCGCCCGCGGGCCAGCGCGTCGACGATCGCGGCGGCGTCGAGGGGCGCGTCGACCATCACCCAGCCGCCGCCCGCCGGATACTTGCCGGGCGGGTCGTAGCTGTGGGCGTCGTCGGACGCGACCGCCCACAGCCGCGCGCCGCGCTGGAGCGCCTCGTCCCACAGCTGCTCCACCGACGGATGGGTGGCGTCGCCGGCGTCCCAGATCGCGAACGCGGAGTTGGCGATCTCGACGAGCCCCACGCCGTCACCGGCCAGCGCGATCAGCAGCTCGGAGGTCATGCCCCAGTGCCACTGCGGGTGGTTGAGCTGCGCGATGCCACCCAGGGTCGCGATCTCGCGGAGCGCGGCCTGATACATCGCGCGGCGATCGCGGGTGGCCCGATCGGCCCACTCGAGCCGGCCCGCAGGACGCGCGGTCACGCCCAGGCCGTTGACGTGGATGCGGCACTTGCCGCCGGGCGCCGGCGCCGGATCGGCACACGCGCCCGGGTTGAAGGTGAGCTCGATGCCGCCGATGACCAGCAGCCCGTCGACCGGGGCGGCCACCGCGCGCCCGCCGGGGTCGACCCCGGTCGGCACCGTCACCCGGTTGTGATCGGTCAGGACGATGAAGTCGTAGTCGTGGGCGCGGTACCAGGCCATCACCGCGTCGGGCCGCGTCGACGAGTCGCCCGACGGCGACGCGTGGACGTGCGTGGAGCCGCGCAGCCAGCGCGGCGGCGCGTGGACGATCGGCGCGGCGTCGACGGGTAGCGGGGCGGTCGCGGTGTCCGCGCCGGCATCGACCGGTTGGCCAGGGTCGGGGCTGCTCGGCGCCGCCTGCTGGCTGCGACACGCCCCGAACCAGCTCACGACCGACGCCACCAGCGCGAGCCGCGCGAGCCGTGTCACGGCGCCTCGAGGAGCGCAGCCGCGCCTGGCACCAGATTGGTCACCACGCCGAGGGAGCGCTTGTGCCAGGTGGTCCGGGTCGCGAGGAACAGCCCGAGCGCGTCGGTGAGCAGGCGCCGCGCCGCCGGCGCCGCCAGCGAGACGTCGGTGCGCTCGTCGGGATCGGCGACCAGATCGATCGCGACCGGGACGCCGCGCTTGCCGACCTTCAACTTCCAGCGCGCGACGCGCATGGTGTGCGCATACTCGAACTGCGAGGCGTACGAGGGGCGGGCCCAGCCGCGCCCGAGGCCCGCGGTCAGCGGCGCGAGCGGCGCGCCTTGCAGGCTGGCCGGCACCTCGGCGCCGATGGTGTCCAGGAGCGTGGGCAAGACGTCGACCTCTTCGACGCCCTCCTCGACCACGCCGGGCGCGATCCGCGCCGGGTAGTGAATGAGCAGCGGCACCCGCACCAGCGTCTCACGCAGCGATCCGCCGTGACCGCAGCGACCGTCCTCGAACAGCTCCTCGCCGTGATCGGCGGTCACGATGATCATCGTCTGATCGTAGATGCCCATCTGCTGGAGCGCGACCACCAGCTCGCCCAGGCGCTCGTCTTGATAGCTGATCGCCGAGTCGTAGATCGCGCGCAGCCGCTCGATGTCGTCGGGCGGCGGCACGATCGAGCAGCCCATCTGGCCGCGCACGATGCCGAGCTCCTTCATCGTGCCGTGCTTCTGGAACGGTCCGCGGTACGACGCTGGCGAGTAGCGATCGATCCACGGCTTGCGCGCGATCCACGGACCGTGGTTGTCGATGGTGCCGAGGAAGAGCAGGTGCGGCTCGGGCTGGTGCGCGGCCATGCGGGTGAGCGCGTAGCCCAGGACGTCCTTGCCGTAGAGCGTGCCGATGATGAGGTGCGAGTCGCCCATGCGCTCGCGCATCAGGTTGCGGAACTCGACGAAGCCTCGGCCGTAGCCGGCCACGCTGGTGATGAAGCCGTTGCCGGTGACCGCGATCGGCTGGAGGCCAGCGGCCGCGACCAGCTCGCCGAGGACCGGCAGCTCACGAGGCAGGCGCCACGAGCCGCCGTCGCCGGCCTGCCGCACGTTGTGCACCGCCGGGTAGGTGCTGGTCCACAGCGACGCGTGGGAGGTCTGCGACTCGTTGCCCTGCACGTAGTACTGACGGAAGACGGCGCTGGTCTCGGCGAGGCGATCGAAGTTGGGGACCTCGGCGCGCGCGCCGGGCTCGAAGGTGCGGACCCGATCGGCGCGCAGCGCGTCCATGATCCACAGCACGACATAGCGCGCCGGAGGACCGGCCGGCGGTGGGTTCGGCGGAGCGCCGGGGACGGCGACGACCGGATCGGCGAGGATGGCGCGCGGACAGTCGCGGGCGACCAGCTCGAGCCGCACGGCGCGCTCGCCGACCGCGGCCAGATCGACCCGACGCACGCCGCCGCCAAGCACGCCACCGGCGCGGGTGCCGTCGTCGCTGCGCGCGCTGACCTCGACGCGGCAGGCCGGGTCGGCGAGGTCGGCCACCACGTGGGCGTCGGCCGGCAGGTGCGCGTACCAGGCGAGGCCGGCGCCGTCGTCGAGGGTGAGCGTGCGCGCGGAGAGGTCCCAGGTGGCGTGCGCGAAGTCGTCGGCGTCGGCGTCGGCGTCGGCGTCGGCGTCGGCGGGCGCCGGTCCGGGCGCCGCGGCGCTGGTGGTGGTGCGCGCGAGGCGGACCTCGTCGACAGCGACCGCGCCATCGAGGACGATCAGGTTCTCGCCGGCGTGCCAGGCGCCCGGCGGTGTCGCGACCTCGTACCACTGGCGGCCAGCCACCAGTTCGAGCGTCACCAGCTTGCGAGTCCCGAGCCGCACCGCGAGGCGACCGCTGCGCTCGGCGACCAGGCGCAGGCGGATCGCGGTGGTCGCGGCGGCCTGGGCCTCGGTCAGCGGCAGCTCGACTGATCCGCCCTTGGCGGCGACGGCGACGCGCTGGCCCAGGACGGTCTGGCGGTAGCGCCAGCGCGCCACCGGCAGGTCGAAGCGGGTGTAGCGCGCGAAGCCGATGGAGCCGGCGTCGATCGCCAGGTCGCCACCGACGAGCCGATGGGCGGTGAGCAGGTTGTCGCCGAGGGAGAACACGGCGCGCTCGGGCCGCGTCGCCACGCTGGCGTCGGGCGTCGGGCTCGGATCACCCGCGTCGGCGGGTCGCGCCACAGTGGCGTCATCGGGCCCGACCGCGGCGTCGCTGGGCGCGCGCTTCTTGCTGCCGCACCCGACCAGCGCGCACGCGCACGCGGTCAGCACCATCGCCCCGCCCCATCCCATCGGATCAGCGCGGCTTCTTGATGGCGGCGAGCTTCGCGAACGGGTTGTTCGTGAAGCCTGACACGCCCATGCCCTCGGGAGGGCCGCCCCGATCGGGCGCCGGGCCGCGGCGATCGTCGCGGTCGCGCGGGCCGCCGCGGTCGCCACTCGGGCCGCGATCGAAGCGCGGACCGCCGCGGTCGCCACTGGGGCCAGCGCCGGGGCCGGGGCCGCCGCGATCACCGCCGGGACGCGGACCGCCGCGGTCGCCACTCGGGCCAGCGCCGGGGCCGCCGCGGTCGCCACTCGGGCCAGCGCCGGGGCCGCCGCGATCACCGCCGGGGCGCGGGCCGCCGCGATCGCCGCCGGGGCGCGGGCCGCCGCGATCGCCGCCGGGGCGCGGGCCGCCGCGATCGCCGCCGGGGCGCGGGCCGCCGCGATCACCGCCGGGGCGCGGGCCACGGTCACCGCCGGGGCGCGGGCCGCCGCGATCACCGCCGGGACGCGGGCCACGGTCACCGCCGGGACGCGGCGCATCGGCGCGCACCTCGCCCTCGACCGCGGGCGCACCGTCGACCGGCGCTCCACCCTCGACCGGCGGAGCACCTTCGGGACGCGGACCGCCGCGGCCCCAGTCCTGGCGCGGCGCGCGATCCGAGCGCGGCCGGGGCGGACGTCCGCCACCCGGCAGCCGTTGCTGCGGTGGCGGCTGCGGCGCCGGCTGCATCATCGGCTGGCCGCCGGCGTCGAGCATCGGCTGGCCGCCGGCGTCGAGCATCGGCTGCGGCGCGGCCACCGGCGCGTCGCCGGGCCCGTGCTGAGCGCGCGGCCCGCGCGGCTGACCGCGCTGATCGGGACGAGGCCCCCGCTGATCGCCGCCCGGACGCGGTCCGCGCTGATCGGGACGGGGCCCCCGCTGATCCGGACGCGGCCCGCGCGGCCCACGATCCTGACGCGGCCCACGATCCTGCTGGGGCCGCTCGACGGCGAGCGCGATGCGCCGGCGCGCCAGATCGACGCCGAGCACGCGGACCCGCACCTTGTCGCCGACCTTCGCGATCTCGTTGGCGTCCTTCACGAAGCGATCAGCCAGCCGCGAGATGTGGATGAGGCCGTCTTGGTGCACGCCGACGTCGACGAACGCACCGAACGCGGCGACGTTGGTGATGACGCCCTCGAGCACCATGCCCTCCTTGACGTCCTCGAGCACCATCACGTCGTCGCGGAACTTGGGCGGCTCGAACAGCGCGCGAGGATCGCGACCGGGTCGCACCAGCTCACCCTGGATGTCGCGCACCGTCGCCTCGCCGACGTCGCCGTCGAGGTACTTGCTGCGGTCGATCTTCTCGACCAGCTCGCTGTTGCCGAACAGGGTCTGCACCTCGACGCCGAGGTCGGCGGCGATGCGCTGCACCAGCTCGTAGCGCTCGGGGTGGACCGCCGAGCCGTCGAGGGGCTGGGCCGCGCCGCGGATGCGCAAGAACCCGGCGGCCTGCTCGAAGGTCTTGGGCCCGAGGCCCGACACCTCGCGCAGCTGGGCCCGCGACTGGAACGGGCCCTTGTCGTGGCGGTGCGCGACGATCTTCTTGGCCAGCGACGGGCCGATGCCGGCGACGTAGCCGAGCAGGCTCGGGCTCGCGGTGTTGAGCTCGACGCCCACCAGGTTCACGCAGCTCTCGACCACGTCGCCGAGGCGCTTGGCGAGGAGCGGCTGGTGGACGTCGTGCTGGTACTGCCCGACGCCGATCGCCTTGGGCTCCACCTTCACCAGCTCGGCGAGCGGGTCTTGCAGGCGACGCGCGATCGAGATGGCGCCACGGATCGTCAGATCGAGCTCGGGGAACTCCTCGCGCGCGAGATCCGACGCCGAGTACACGCTGGCGCCGGCCTCGTTGACCGACACCACGACGCGCTCGCCGAGGCTCGCGCTGGCGATCAGCCGACGCGCGAAGACCTCGGCCTCGCGCCCGCCGGTGCCGTTGCCGACCGCGACCGCGGCCGGGTCGTGCTTCTTGATGAACTCGGTCAGGTCGGTGCGGGCCCGCTCGAGGGCGGCCTCGCCCTGGGTCAGGAAGATCGTGACGCTGCCGAGGTACTTGCCGGTGGCGTCGACGGCGGCGCACTTGCAGCCGGTGCGCAGGCCGGGATCGATGCCGACCACGGTGCGGCCACCCAGCGGCGCGCCCAGGAGCAGCCCGCGCAGGTTGCCGGCGAACACGGCCGCGGCCTCGACGTCGCTGCGCTGCTTGAGCTCGGCGCGAACGTCGTTCTCGATCGCAGGCGCCAGCAAGCGGCGGTAGCCCTCGCCCACCGCGTCGGCGAGGAGCTGGGCCCACGGCGAGGCCGGCGCGTGACCGACCATCCGCAGCGCGCCGTCGACGAGCGCGTCCGCACCGCCCGCGGGCTCGAGGCTCGCGCGGAGGACGCCCTCGGCCTCGCCACGGCGGATCGCGAGGAACCGATGCGACGGGATGAGCTTCACCGCCTCGCGGAACGCGTAGTACGACTCGTACTTGGTCGGCTCCTTGGTGGCCGCGGCGACGGCGTCGGACACCACGTCGCCGGCCGCGAAGGCGCCGCGCACGAGCGCGCGCACGTCGGCACGATCGGCCACGAGCTCGGCGACGATGTCGCGGGCGCCGGCCAGCGCGTCGTCAGCGGTCGCGACCTCGCCGGTCACCAGCGGCGCGGCCTCGACCGCCGGGTCGCCGTCGGCGCCCTGGGCCAAGATGCGATCGGCGAGCGGCTGCAGGCCGCGGTCGCGGGCCTTGCTGGCGCGGGTGGTCCGCTTGGGCTTGTACGGCGCGTACAGATCCTCGAGGGCGGCCTTGGTGTCGGCCGCGGCGAGCCGCGCGGCCAGCTCGTCGGTGAGCACGCCCGCCGCGGTCAGCTCGCCGCGGATCGCGGTGCGCCGGGCCTCGAGCTCGAGCCGGTAGGCGTGGCGCTCCTCGATGGCGCGCAGCTGCACCTCGTCGAGGCCGCCGGTCTTCTCCTTCCGATAGCGCGCGATGAACGGCACGGTGGCGCCGTCGGCGAACAGCGCGACCGCAGCGGCCACGCCGGTGACAGGCAAGCCCAGCTCGAGAGCCAGGTCGGGGACGGGATCATAGGCGGCGGCAGCGACGGTCATGGCGAGAGGGCGGCAAGCTAACGCGGAAACCCCGGGAGGGCATCCCGGATCGCGAAAGGATTGTGTCCCCCGACAAGCTCGGCCGAGGACCGTAGGGCGAGCGTGCGGTGGCAAATGCGCCGAGGACCGGAGCGGCGAACCGCGCCGTGGTACGTGCACGTCATGGCAGCCCTCTCCCCTGCGCTGGATCGCCTGATCGCCGACCTGCCCAAGGTCGAGCTCCACCTGCACATCGAAGGCACGCTCGAGCCCGAGATGATGATGGCCAAGGCGGCGCGCCACGGCCTCACGCCGACCTACCCCACCGTCGAGGCCCTGCGCGCGGCCTACGAGTTCGCCGATCTACAGTCGTTCCTCGACATCTACTACGCCGGCTGCGACGTGCTGCGCGACGAGGAGGACTTCTACGATCTGGCGCTCGCGTACTTCGAGCGCGCCCACGCCGACCGCGTCGTCCACGCCGAGATCTTCTTCGACCCGCAGACCCACACCGCGCGCGGCCTCACGATGGGCACCGTCATCGGCGGGCTGGCCCGGGCCCAAGCCGAGGCCGAGCGCCGCTGGGGCCTGACGTCGAAGCTCATCCTGTGCTTCTTGCGCCACCTGTCCGAGCGCGACGCCTTCGACACCCTCGAGGCCGCCAAGCCCTATCTCGCCCAGCTGGCGGGCGTCGGCCTCGACTCGGGGGAGCGCGGCAACCCGCCCTCGAAGTTCGCCCGGGTGTTCGGGGTGGCCCGCAAGCTCGGCCTCAAGGCGGTCGCCCATGCCGGCGAGGAGGGCCCCGCCTCGTACATCCGCGAGGCCCTCGAGGTGCTCGAGGCGGTGCGCATCGACCACGGCGTGCGCTGCGACGAGGATGACGCCCTCGTCGAGGAGCTGGCCCGGCGCCGCATCCCGCTCACGGTGTGCCCGCTGTCGAACCTCAAGCTGCGCGTGGTGCCCGCGCTGTCGGCCCACAACCTGGGTCGCCTCCTCGACGCCGGCCTGTGCGTCACGATCAACTCCGACGACCCGGCCTACTTCGGGGGCTACCTGGTCGACAACTACCGCGCCGCCGCGGCCGCCCTCGACCTCGACGAGGACGCGCTCCGCCAGCTCGCCCGCAACGCCATCGAGGCCAGCTGGCTGTCGGTGACCCGCAAGGTCGCGCTCCTCGACGCGGTCGACCGCGCCTGACGCAGCGCCCTACTGGACGACGTAGGGTCGGGCCTGGACGATGTACAGCGCGTCGTCGACGAAGAGCCACTCGAGGTCGAGCGGTCGGTCGGTCGGGAAGAGGGTCGTGATCTTGCGCGCGGCCTCACCGAGGAGCTGAGCCCGGGCCTGGGTGATCACCGGCTTGCCCTGCTGCGGGTTGGGCACCTCGTGGACGCCACCCTTGCCATCGAAGACCAGCATGGTGTCCTCGTCGGAGCGCGACAGGATGCGCAGGCCGTGGTTGTGGACGTCGTACAGCAGGCTCTCGGGCACCTTCTGGCCCTCGACGACGCGCAACCCGAGGCCGCTCTTGGCGTTGATCATGTACGTCGTGTGCTGCGACGGATCGGTCGGGTGCGCGGTCACCAGCACGCCGGCCGCGGTCGCGTTCACGCCGACCTGCACCAGCACCGCGCCGTACACCTGGGTGTGGTCGATGTGGAACAGCTCGCGCTCCTCGTAGCCGCGCAGGGTCCACACGCTGGCCCACACGTCCTTCACCGCCTGCCCAACCGCGTCGGCGCCCTTCACGTTCGGGATCGTGTCGTAGAGCCCTGCGCCCGAGAAGCCGGGCAGATCCTCGGCGTTCGTCGAGCTGCGCACGAACACGCCGAGGGTGGCATCACCGCCGCTGAGCTCGCCGTAGCGCTGGGTCAGCAGCGCCGCGACGTCGGGAGCCAGGGGCGCCGCGGCGATCGTGCGACGCAGCTCCGCCAGCGCCTGCTTGCGATACCGCGCGTCCTGGCGAAAGCGCTCCTCGCCCAGCAGGATGGCGATCTTCGCATCGATGCCATTGGCGTGCAGGTGGGCGGCATAATACGAAATGGGCACGCCGAAGCCGGCCGGCACCGCGAAGCCGGGAAACCCGGCGTGGACGATCTCGCCCAGGTTCGAGGCCTTGGTGCCGTACCCGGTCGCGTCGGTGGCGCGCAGCGCGTCGAGCCCACGCAGCGCAGTCTGCGTCAGATCAGCGACCGGGATGACCACCGTGCGGGCCTGCTGCGCGCGGGTCTGCCAGGCTTCGATCTCGGCGGGCGTGGCCTCGCGCAGGCTGTGGCCGCTGGCGGTGGCCTCGAACACCACGGTCTTGCCGATCAGCTGGGCGTAGCTGGTCGCGGCGCCGCGCAGGCCGACGTTGGGGATGCCCCAGGCCCGGGCCCGCAGGCTGACGTGGGCCAGCGGGGTCGAGAAGGTCTCCGACAGGATGCCGGCGACGGGCGTGATGTCGGGGAGCGACTCCGGCAGAATGACGATCTCCGTCGGGTCGAAGGTCAGCTCCTCGACGTCGGCGCCGGCCGGCACCAGCCGGAGCACGCCGACCGCCTTGCCGGTGTTGAAGGCCTGATACGTCGAGCCCTTGTAGAGCTGGTCATTCGTGACGACAGGCACGCCCTTGAGCGACTTTGCGACCTTCTCCTGATAGTCGGAGTCGGGGCGATACTTGACCTGATCGCCCAGATAGAAGGTCTCGCGCATGCGCTGATAGGCCCGCGTGATGTCGGCGGCGCGGGCCTTGTCACCCTCCCAGAAGGCCAGCGTCCACACGTCCGACGCCAGGTGATGCACCAGATAGCACATCATGTAATCCGGCTTGGTATAGCCGTAGTTGCGGTCGACCAGCCGCAGGCGGGCCTTGGTCTTGGGCTGCTGCAAGAGCTCGCCAAAGATGAAGTCTTTGTGGAGCTTGTAGACGTCGACATCGAAGTAATAGATGTCATTCGTCTTGGTATCGAGGATGAACTTCGTGAAGCGCTCGCCGCCGATCTCCACCGAATAGGCCCGCATATCGGCCTCGTCGCGGATGGCCGAGGTCCACATCCGCCGCGGCTCCGGGGGCTGGGCCGGCTCGGCGCTCGCCGCGTCGACCACCGCCGCCGAGGCATCGGTCATCGGCGCTGCGGCCACGACTGCGGCTGCGTCGACGACCAGGACCCGCGCCGGCTCGTCGTTGGGCTTCGCCCCGCCCTTGCACGCCGGGGCCAGGGCGATCGCCATCGCCGCGACCGCGCCCAGCACGCCGAACCCGACCCCGCTTGGCTTCATGCGGTCGACGCTACACCAGTTCAATCGCGGACGACGACGGTCTCGAAGATCACGCGCCCACCGCCGCTCACGACGCACGGCGCGCCGCTGTCGGCCTTCCACAGCGCGACGTGATGACTGCCGGGTCCCACCGCGACGTCGCGCCACCGGTACATGACCTTGAGTGAGCCCGCACACGGTCCCAGCGTCAGCTCACACGCCGCTACCAAGCCGGTGGCCCCGACGCAGGTGGTGTCGATCTGGAGCCACAGCTGGCCGAGGCCCGGCTCGCCGATCAGGATCACGTCGCTCAACGGGCCGCTGGTCTGGCTGGGGACGATGAACAGCGACCGCGCGCTCAGCACGTCGCTGCCGCACCGGCAGTACGCGAAACGTTGGTCGGCGTCGCAGCTCGCGATCGGCTCGTTGGAGCATGCGGTCTCCATCACGCCGTTGGTCCGGTAGCACTTCGCGGTGTCGTCACAGCCCGCGGCGTCGTGGCCCGCGGCGTCGTGGCCCGCGGCGTCGTCGTCAGCGTCGACGAGGCCGCTGGCATCGCCGCTCGCGTCGATCGCACCACCGTCGCGGCCCGACGGCGGGTCGAGGCTGAAGACCTGATTGCAGCCGACCCCAGCGACCAGCGCGAGGACCAGCGCGGCGCGGCCGGCATCGCTCATAAGAAGCACCCGGGCGGCGTCGCCGTGGTGGCGCGCACCGCGTTCTGGGCCATCACCCGTTCGCGCTCCCAGAAGCACAGGTCCTCGGCGAAGCGCAGGTAGCCATACTGGTAGATCGTGCGGTTGGCGCCCGGCATGATCAGGCGCGGATCGGGATCGTGGCGATCGGCGTGGCGACGGGTCACCGCAGCCCGGGCGTCGACGAACGCGGCGTCAGCGGCGGTCAACGCGGCCTCGCCGGCGGCGCGGTCGCCGCGCGCCCCGGCCAGCGCGGCCCGGTAGACCGCATGGATGAACTGAGCGCGGGCGCGGGCGACGACGATGCCGTCGACGACCTCGGCGATCCAGCGGCTCGGGTTGCCGATCGCCGGGGCGCGGCCCTCGATCGCGACCAGCTGATCGGCGAAGGCGCCGACCCGATCGACGACGTTGCTCTCGAGCAGGTCGCGCGCCGCCGGAGCCAGCCCGACCACGTCGTCGACGTCGATGCGATCGGGCGCGGCGATGATGCCAGCGCGCGCGCCCGCGTCGATGAGCGCGTCGCGACCGGCCAGGTACGCCGCCAGCCGCTCGACGATGAGGGCCTGATGCTGGGCCTCGGCCAGCTCCTCGATCCGCGCCGCCAGCTTGGGCGCGTCGGGACGGAACATATCGTCGAGGCGCTCGCGGTAGGTCGCCGTGCGCGCGAAGCTGTCGCGCAGCGCGGCCACGTCGTTCTGCCAGTAACCCCACTCCCAGCCCGACGAGAACAGCAGCTGCTCGTCGAGCGGCGGGTGGCCCTCGGTCCGGCCGTGGGCCGCGATGCGATCGACGTCGAACCAGCGCGAGCGCACGTACAGCGGCAGGTACGCCGGCACCGAGTTGTCAAACGCGACCCAGTACGCGGTCTCCGGCTTGTACTGCACGCGCAGCCCGGCCCGCAGCCGGTCGAAGAGGAACCCGCGATGCGCGTCGAGCTCGTCGTGGTGGTACGCGCCGCCGGCGTCCTCGAACAGGTTGTAGTACATGACCGAGTGAACCTGCGGGACGATGCGGGCGTCGGCGAACTTCACGAGGAAGTAGTAGATGAGGTCCTCGCCCAGGTACGTCACGTGCTGGTCGGGCGAGTCGCCCACGTGGATGACCGCGGTGACCTCGGCCTGCGGGCGGAGCGCATGGAGCTGGGCGTAGGTGTCGTCGATGGTCGCGATGAGCTCCTCGGGGCCGGCGCCAAAGAACTCGCCGAACGACAGCTCGTACAGATCGAAGGGCACGCCGTCGACGAGGCGGGGCAGCCGCTCGACGATCTGATCGTGGGCCGGGCGCTGCGCGTCGTCGACGAGGTCGTAGCCGGCCTGCAGGCTCGACGCGCCGAAGATCTGAAACGCCAGGCCGCACGTGAGGCCGCGGGCGTGGGCGGCCGCGAGCAGGGCCGCGGTGTCGGTGCGCCACTGCGCGCCGCGGGTCGGCTCGAGGATGTCGTCGAGGGCGACCCACTGCACCGTGTTGCCGCGGTTCTTCACGACCCAGTCGAAGATGCGGCGCGCTTTGTCGTCGCCGGGAAGCGGCTCCCACAGCGCGTAGAGCGGCTCGATGGGATGCAGCGTGTGCAGGTGCAGTCCGCGCACGCTCATCTCGGGCGCGTGGACCACACCGAGCTTGGCCACCGCCGCCGGGTCCGGCCTCGGCTGCGGCGGGACGTAGGTGTCGAAGGGATGGCGGAAACGGTAGCCCAGCAGCTCGAAGGCCTCGGCCACGCCGTACTGCGCGCCGAGCAGGTCACTGGCGTGGACGACCCAGGCGCGGGCGTCGCCACCCACCGCATCGACGCGGTAGCACTCGACGCAGCCCCCCAGATCGGTCGCGACGGTGACGCGATAGGTGGCGTCGGCGGCGGCCTCGGTCGTCGCCCGGACGACCAGGTGGGGCGTCGGAATGAAGGCGACGAACTCCTCGAGCGGCGCGACCAGCTCGGCGGGCGCGCTGATGGCGACCAGGGGCCGAACCGGATCGCCGCAACCCGCGACGAGCGCGACCGCGAGCGCGACCGCGAGCGCGACCGCGGGCCCGACGACCAAGAGCCGCGTCACTGGACGTTGATCGGAAACGTGAAGGCGAAGTTCTTCTTCTGGGTGGCCGGGAAGGTCACGCCCTTGGCGGCCTTGTCGATGCAACGGCCGGTCGGCGTGTCGGCGAAGTCGCCGGTCTGCTCGAAGGCGGTGATCGCGCCCGCGCCGTTCACGGTGTACGAGAGCTTGGCCCGACCCGGCACGCCGTAGTTGTCGAAGCAGTCCTTGGCCGCCGCGGTGACCGGGCGCATCGTGGCCTTGATGTCGCTGGGGGTGAGCATCGCGGGCAGGACGACCTTGGGGCCGGCGTCCACCACCTCGTCGACGACGTTCCCGCACGCGGCCTTGTCGGGCGCGACCGGCGCCGCGGTCGGGCTGGCCGAGACGATCGTGCCCTCGCACGGCTCGTAGACCCGGTAACCCAGGATCTCGAGGGCGAGGCCCTTGTGCCCGTCGCGCTCGAAGAGGCCGCCCGCGGCGTCGGCGATGCGCACGACGAACTGGCTCTTCGATGCGATCGCGCGCTTGGTCCATCGCGTCGCCTGACCCTCGTCGCCGAACGACCGCGTGGTCTGGTGGACGCTGGCCGCCACCGCGACCTCGCCGGTGAAGCTGGGCGCCGCCTTGTTCGAGACGATGTAGAGGCCGCCCACCGGCTGGTTGCACGCCACGCAGCCGGCCAGGTTGAGCGTGACGTCGGCGGTGTCGGCGCTGTACGCGCTGATCGAAAACGCGCCCGGCTCGGCGTTGACGAACCACGTGCCAGCGCGCAGCTCGGCGGCGCGGCGATCGCGCACGATCGTGCAGCGTCGGATCGCCGTCAGGTCACCCTGATCGCAGGGCGCCGTCAGCGACCACACCATGCCCGCAAGGTCGGCCGGGCTGAGCACCGCGGCCTTGGCCGCCAGCTCCTCGAAGGTCGCATCGGCGCGGGCCGCCGGTGCCAGGGCCACGAGGCCGATCGTCGTCGTAAGCACGAGTCCCCAAGTACGCATGCCCCGGGTCGTACCTCGGACGCCCCACCCGTTCAAGCGCAAGGTCGGCCTCCATCAGCCAGGACCGCCGCCGCCCGGGCCCCGCCCCGGGCTTATCGACACGCGACTACCTCCGCGGCCGCCGCGGAATTCTTCGCCGTCGCCAACCGTGCCGGTCGCGCGCCGGGCGCAGCAGCTCGGCCTGATCCAACGGACGCCGCAGGTTCGCCTCCTCAGCCCTGGCATTCGACGTTCACGACGATCGCGGGAAGCTGACGTCTTCTGGAGTCCGGGTGAGGCACGAGTAGACCTCTGCGCCATCCTCGATCACGTCGGTTCCGAGCGCCTCTACTTCGATCACGCCGATGAACCGCCACGACGCCGTCTCACCCGTGTCATTGAGATAGTCACATTCATCTTCGATCCCGATGCGCTCCGCGCTCGCCAATGCCTCCTTTTCGCTGACGGCCCGCACCAGGTGAATGTGCTCGTCGCTGAGCGCGTGGGGATAATATTTGCCGTCGATCTGGCACCGAGTCAGCAGCTTCACCATGAACCAGCTCCCATGCCCCTTGTCGGGCGAGTCATTGTCATCAACATCCGCCATTGACACCTTCCTCCAACTTTCTCGAGCAGCGTTACTCGGGCTTCGCTGGCGCGACAACCCTTGAGCGTCTGCTTTCAACGTACACCTGATACTCTCGCTCGAGCAGTGGCCCGAAATGCTCACGCATACGGGAAACTTTCTCGCCGAAAGACTCAAAGTTTTCGAAAAAAGACACGTACAGCATCGTCAAAAAATAGTCCTTCCACCCATCCGCATCATCGACATCGGACAGCTCCGCAAGGACTTCCTCGATCGATCGCAACGCCGGGCGCACGACGTTGTCGAGATCGACGGCCACGCCCTCAAGCTGCCACCGCTCGCGTCAGCCCGGAAGGCTGCGGTTCGTGCAGCGGATACAGAAGTAGCCGATGTTGTCGAAGCCCAACCTGGTTGAAATCCCCGCCCCTGAGGCGTTGTAGCCTTTGTGGATCACGCCTCGAAGAAGCCTCAACGGGTAGCCCGGGATCACCGGATCAGTCGATCAACGGCAATGCAGAGACTGAAACTGCCATTCAAGGGAAGGGGAAACCGAATGAGTGACATCTGGTCAACACAATGCGCGTCTATTCTGAGGAATGAGCATCTTGCCCAGATGCGGCAGATCAATCACGAAACCGGCCCGCTGATTGTCGAGCATAGGCACTATCGTGCCGCACGTGCGCCGAGCCGCTTCGTTGTCGAGGGAGCGGATGAGCTTGAAGCATACATTCGAAAGAATGGCCAGACGCTGCTCGTGCAGCGGATACATCACAGGCGCCCGCGCCCATGTTGTCTCGACG
>Ga0209181_10000995_pt1 | contig 50716 bp, 36 predicted proteins | sample MAT05_FD_187208 | JGI IMG/M metagenome (GOLD analysis project Ga0209181, IMG submission 187208) | Freshwater microbial communities from Lake Fryxell liftoff mats and glacier meltwater in Antarctica - MAT-05 (SPAdes) (version 2) | ecosystem: Environmental > Aquatic > Freshwater > Ice > Liftoff... | reverse complement strand
CGGTCACCGCCGCTTGCCCCGTCACCGGGGTCAGCGTGAACACACCCACAAAGCAGGCATTGGGCCTGCGCATGGCGCCGAACCCGGCAACCACGCAGACCTTGATTTCAACGGAAAACATAGGCGAGCGCGGTGGCGAGTTGACGGTGCTCGACGCGCAGGGCCGCTTGGTTTGGCAGCAACAAGTGGCCGCCGGGCAGGAGCAAGCGGCGATTGATTTCGATGACCGCTGGAGCGCGGGGCTGTACTTGGTGTCGCTGCGAAGCGGCGGCCAAGTAGTGACGAAGCGGCTGGCAGTGGTGCGCTAAGAATTGATCCGTACTCAATTGAGTGCTTGACACATTTGGGGAACCACAATATATTAAAAGGGAAAAGTTTCACAAAACTTGTCAACCACCCATGTTTCCCTATATTTCATATTGCTTTCCCCCAAATATGTCAAGCACTCAAACGATTTCTAAGGATACGCAAAAACAATCCGTCTCATAAGTTAAAACTTATGAGACGGATTGTTACAATGAAAGAGCGCAACGATCGCTCCGGCATTTAGCCTAAATATAATAGAATATAATTTCTAATTACCCACCACGATCATCCGTTTGGATGCCCGCGCCCTGCCGCCATTGCTTAGGGCGTACAGATAAGTACCATTCGCCAAGTGAGTACCATCAAAAGTGAACTGATTGGCACCGGATTCCAATCGGAGGTTGTGGGCGTGTACGCGCTGGCCCAGCAGGTCAAACACTTCAAACAGAAATTCGCCGGATTCTAAGGATTCCACCTCAATGAGCGTTTGGCCGCTGAAAGGATTGGGCGTATTTTTCATGGAAGCGATTTGGGTAGCCGGATCAAATACGGGGGTGATGGCGCAAACGGCTCCTGCTGGTTTCACGATCAGGTAATAGTTGCCGGGTACCGCCGGGCCGGGAATATCTAACGCGACGGGTACCGGAAATATGGTGGTGTTTACGGAGGCGTTTATCTTCAGGTCTAATGTGTCGGGCAAGGTCGGCGCGGATACCGTGGGCGTTCCGTATAAGACAATACAACCTAAGGTAGCGGTATTGAATATACAGTTGGGTGGATCGCAGGCATACTTTAACCCGACAGGCAGGTTTTTAATAGCGCCCGTTGTGGCAATGCTGGCACTAATCAGCCCTGCGGTAATGCCAGAAATAGTGATGGTAGTGGGTACCTCAAGGGTTACATACTGGAGGTAAGGCTGATTGATACACGCCTCATTCAAGCGATATACCGGGTTGGTTGGCAAATAGGGCAATGGATTGATAATTCTTGTGGTATCTTTCAATACCGAGGAATCGCGTTTGCAAGGCGGTATCTGGGCCTGTAAGGAACAAATAAGGGCAAATACAGAAAGGAAAAAAAGTAATGCTTTTTTCATAGAAAAAAATAGTAAAGGTTACGGTTGATGAGTTAGCGGGGCTGATAAGGAACGAGTAAACAGGAAAATCAGCTAATTGCCACATTTACAACGCAAAGGTAAAACCTTTTATTGGAAGGAAAAATTTTCTTTCAGCAGTTCACGCGTTAAAAGCCACACATTTTAACATCCGAAATCATGAAGTCTATGCTTTTTTGTTTTGATTTTCCAATCAAATATTATCTTTGCCTCCTATATAAGTAGCCCACAGTCAATTGTCGGCAGTGCACAGTCGCACAAAACTTTGATAATAAAGTAATTACCTGACTGACTACTAAGGAACGAGTAAATAATAAGTTGATTATTCACTCGTTCCTAACTTATTTTTTCATTTTAGAAAATTAATCATTATGTCCGCTTTCCTAAACCGATTTCAATGGCTGACGGCGCTGTATCTCTTGCTGTCCACGCTTCATTTGTCCGCCCAATCCACCGCCAGCACGGCCAAAACATCTTCTCCGCCCACTCGCCCCGCTGTTGCGCCCGCCGCCCATACAGGCTCTGCCCGCGATTCAATGGTGTGGGTACGCGGTATCCTGACAGACCGCGAAGCGCAGGCGCGAATGTCCAATGTGCGCGTATTTTTTATACGCCTTGAAAAGCGGCTCATGGTCGGTGTTTTAGCCAATGAAAAAGGAGAGTTCTCTCGAAAAATTGCACCCGGATTCTACGATATTGAGGCGCAATTCACGGGCAAAGCAGCCCTGAAATTAGAAAACTACCATTTGGTGGCCGGAGGGTCGTATTATGTACGAATTGAAATGGGTGAAACGGAAAGTAAGATTATTATAGAGCGGAAAAAGTGAGAATTTAGAATTTAGAATTTAGACTTCAGACTTCAGACACAAGACTTCAGACACAAGACTTCAGACTTCAGACACAAGACTTCAGACTTCAGACACAAGACTTCAGACACAAGACACAAGACACAAGACTTCAGACACAAGACCTGAGACACAGACAAGAGACACAAGACAAGAGGTAAAGAATGGATATTTTAAGGTTTTTTATTTTCTAAACTACTCCTAAATCCTTCAATCATCTTTTGCACCTCCATTATTTTATTCAGCAGTAAAGGCCAATCATTTGTTGAAATATAAGACTGATTGTTTGCAATGATTGTTTGCGTTTCAAGTTCAAAAGCAGAGCCTTGCGCAATATTTAAAAAATTAATCAAATAGGCATCTGTACCGCGACCACATCCTTCTGCAATATTTGAGGGTATGGAAACAGCACATTTTCGTATTTGTAAAGTCAAACCAAAAAGTTCTTCTTTGGGAAAATGTTTGGAGACCCGATATATATCACTTGATAAATCAATGGCAAGTTTCCAAACCTTTAACTCTTTAAAATTATGTTTTCTCATAATATATTTATTTGCAAACAAAAAACCTAAAGTCTTTTATCTTGTGTCTGAAGTCTCAGGTCTTGTGTCTGAAGTCTGAAGTCTTGTGTCTGAAGTCTTGTGTCTAAAGTCTTGTGTCTGAAGTCTTGTGTCTAAAGTCTTGTGTCTGAAGTCTGAAGTCTTGTGTCTAAAGTCTGAAGTCTTGTGTCTGAAGTCTGAAGTCTTGTGTCTGAAGTCTGAAGTCTTGTGTCTAAAGTCTGAAGTCTTGTGTCTGAAGTCTGAAGTCTTGTGTCTGAAGTCTGAAGTCTTGTGTCTGAAGTCTGAAGTCTTGTGTCTAAAGTCTGAAGTCTGGAGTCTTGTGTCTAAAGTCACAAATCAAAATTTAATACCAGTCGTTCAGTTTTAGGAATAGACTGACAGGTAAGGATGTATCCGCCGTCGGTTTCTTCTTCGCTGAGCGCAAAGTTGGTTTCCATTTCCACTTCACCTTCCGTCAGTTTGGCACGGCAGGTACAGCACACGCCGCCTTTGCAGGCAAAAGGCAAATCGGCTCCGGCCGCCTGTGCGGCATCCAAAATGCTCATCCCCTCCGGGATGGATACCTCAAACGTCAAGCCGTCCAAGCGGATAGAGGCGATGCTTTTTTTATAGGTATCTGTTGGTTTTACGCTGCCGGTGTCTTTCTTTTTTGGTGCATTAAATAACTCAAAATGAATTTTTTGTGTCGGAACATCGCGCAATTTAAGTGCTTCGCGCACGGCCTCGATCACGTCAAAAGGGCCACACATAAAAAATTCATCACCACGCTGGATGTCGGGTATTTTATCAAAAAAAAGCCGCACCTTTTCCGGGTCTAACCGGCCAAAACCGAGGTCGTTATCCACCCGTTCGCGGCTCAGGATGTGAAAAAGCTGGAGACGTTGCAAGTGGCGGTTTTTTAACCCTTCAATGGCTTCCCTAAAAATGACACTGGCCCCGTTTCGATTGCCGTATACTAATACGCAGGTGCTTTGCGGTTCGGTTTCCAGAATCGTTTTAAGCAGCGAAATGATCGGTGTAATACCGCTGCCTGCGGCAAAAAAAACGTAGTGCTTTTGGGGTATCGCAGCATCAGAATCGCGCTTCGGGAGGGTAAAATGGCCCATGGGAGGCATTACCTCCAACGTGTCACCTGGTTTCAGGTGCCGATTGGCCAACGTAGAAAACGCACCATCTTCCACTTGCTTGACCGCTACCCGCCATTCACCGTCGGAAGGGCTGCTGCACAAAGAGTAGGAACGCCGTACTTCTTCTCCGGCAATCATCGTCTTGAGAGTGAGGTACTGACCGGATTGGTATTGAAATATCGTTTGCCATTCAGCCGGTATTTCAAAAGCCAAAGAAACGCAATCGGCTGTTTCCCGGCGGATATTTTTTATTTTTAAAGGATAAAACAAGGAGTTGGTGTTTATTGGTTACTGTTACTTAAGTATTGCATTCCCGATGGCACATTCGAGGCATCGTTGGGCATCACAATACCGCGTTTTTAGGTGCAGGAGCGACTGCGACTGATAAGCATTTTTAGTGTTCATCCCGAGGTTTGCCCATCCGTCTATCACGGCATTGGATTCGGCAGGCAGGTTTTCCAGCAAGTCCAAAGCCCGTTTTTGATACGATTCGTCGTCTTTCATTTTGCCATAATGAAACAAAAACGGCGTGATGGTATTGATGATGAGTAATTCGACGAAATCACGGCCTGGCGATTTTTCGCGTTTGGCCGAGGGCTTGTCCAATTGATAATGCGTTTGCCAGTATTCACCCGGTTCGGCATCAAACAGGTGAAGCAAACTTCTGACCTCCGTTGTTTCCAATATCTTGGAAAAAAGATGCGCAGACTGGTGTATCAACGCCGCAAATTGTGCTATCCTCACCGTTGGGAAATTGGCAGGGCGCAGGCGCAGAAATTTCCACTGACTTTCCGCCAACGGCACCAAACCGTATTTATGCCGCAAATGTCGGTATTCCTGCGCTAATTGTTGCGGATATGGCTCCGAAAAAACGGCATCCAACATTCCGGCCTGCCCAAACAACAGGGCTTCTATCTGTATCAGGTTGTTTTTGTGTTTTGCCAAAATGGTAATTGGTAGGGATCGGGCCAATGCTTCAAAGGGTTCAGCATTGACTTTCAGGCCGTAATTGCGGGCCAAACTGCCATAAAAAGCCGCCTCCCAGTGGTTTTCGGTGGCCGCCAGCCGCTCGGCTATGGCCGTGGTTTTTTGCTCTAACCGCTCTACCAGCAGGCGATCGAGCCAGTTGAGGCGCACCACTGGTGCTACCGCCTGAAAAAACGATTGACAGGGTATCCAGGCTCGCTCGTGTTCTAATTGCTCATATATCTGCAACAGGCGGGGCTGCACTCGCCCGTGTAAAGCAAGGCAGGGGATGCGTTCGCCATTGGGTCGCACAACCGGGCGGTCTTCTTCCCACACGACATGAAGTACCACATTGTTGTATGCCGCGTCGGTATCGTGCCCATGTGCCGGCCATTCGGATGCCCGAACGTGCATTTCCACATTTCCGGCCCAAAGCGTGTTACCGACGCGTATTTTGGCGTTGAAAAAATCTGGACCTGCGTGGTCGTTCGGTTCTCCCGGGTGCACCACTTCTATTGCCTCCCCCGTAGTGGTGGTCAACCCGTTTGCATCAAAGCGTCGCCAACGCCAAAGGAAATGCAGGAAAGATTCTTTCATATACCTCAAAATAAATATTTTGGCAAAGTTAGGCAACTATTCTGATAAGTGTCCTATCTTTGAGTACTAATGAAAAGGTTTTTTTTGAAACACAAAAGTGACAAAAGAACACAAAAGACCGTAGAGCGGGGTGAAATACAGAAGAATGATTAGGAGTGAGGTACCTCACGCTCCCTAAGTGTAGCATTTTGGTAAAATGACGGAAATATAATTTTTTTTTAAGCGCGGTATTGACAAATGTAATTTTACTATTACCTTTGACCCAAGTAAACAATATAAATGGCTCATCCTCCCACCAAATAAATGAAAAAAAACCCGTTTGTATACAGTGTGTGCACGAACGGGGACATTTTGCCTCCTTAGGCGGTATAAATGCAATTAATGACTCCGTGAAAGAGGAAAGAGGGAGATTCAGGTATTTGATTTTAATCGTTGTTCCGGAGTATTCCATCATTCAGAACTGATCCCTTACGAGTTTAATGAGGGGTATTTAAGCGGTTTTGCTCTATATAGAAGTGGGCGATATGCTTATATTTCTGACCTAAACAATAGTTATCAATATGACTTGGAGGCCAGCGACATGCCATCAGGAAGAGTACTACTGGATGCTTATGACGGGTTTATGAATCCCGCGCCGTGGTCCTGTAATTTTCGAAATCCCCAGCTATCCGCAGATGACAAAATATACATGGGTTCTTATGGCGGATGTAAGAATCTTCATGTTGTCAATCATCCGGAACGAGCAGGTTTAGCCTGTAATTTTAAGCAACATGGAATATCCCTCTGTACTTTTCATAAGGGTGGTGGTCTCCCCAATGTGCCCAACTATCGCCTTGGCTCGATAGACGGCAGCATCTGTGACTCCTTAGGTATAGATAATATTCCCATAGCAGCATTTCGGTATGATGTAGACCGTGCGAATAGGTTGAGTGTGGATTTTACGGACTTATCGGACTACGAGCCAGCAGGTTGGCTCTGGGATTTTGGTGATGGGCATACCTCCACCGAAAAGTATTCGGTGCATACTTATGATTCTGCGGGTACCTATCAGATATGCCCGACGGTATCTAACGTGAATGGATCAGATACCTACTGCAAGACGGTACAATTAGGTACTATCGGGGCAGTAGATGTTCCGGAGGTCTCCAATTTTATCCACTACTCCTTCGAGACAGCAGAACTGATGATACAAGATACTCGCTTGAAAAACATACACATAACAGACCCATCGGGGCGAAATATTATGAATATTAATGACTTTATTGGTTCAGTTGATCCGAGCAGCCTCAAAAGCGGCTGCTATTTTTGGCGGGCATTAGACCATAATGGAAGATTACGGACGGGGAAGTTTGTGAAAATACAATTTCTTCCAGCGGCAGGGTATAACAAAGGGCTAAGACCTAATAACTATCAAGATTTATTCCCGTTCCTTACTAATAACCACTCATGAATTTTACCCGGATTTTTGACATTCTACCGTACCAGCAACTACGCTATCCGCAGTTAAAAGCCTTAATGGGGCTGGAAAATGGAAAATGGCGCGCCTGGAGTACGGAGCAACTACTGGCTGAGCGCGATTATATCAGTGCGGGCCTCTTGGAACGCGGCCTGCACCCGGGCGACCGCATGGGGGTGCTGGCGCACTGCGGCAGTCCGCGTTGGGCCATCGCAGATGCTGGTATGATGCAGATTGGCATTATACCGGTACCCATTCATGCCACCTGTCGCCCGGATGAGGTGGCCCATATCATTCGAGATGCAGGACTAAAAGGCTGTTTTGTGAGCAACCGGGAAATGTTAGATAAATGGCGGACGGCCCAGACTAATTTGCCGCACCTGTTTTCTTTTGAACCCATAGCAGACGCGCCGGAGGTGATGCCCTGGCATACGCTGGCGTGTATCCCCGATGAACATTGGGCCAACAAAATCCGGTATTATCGGGATGGTGTGGAGGAAAATGCGCTGGCAACACTGCTCTACACTTCCGGCACCACCGGACTGCCGAAAGGCGTGATGTTGACCCACGCGAACATCGTCAGCAACATTAAATCGGTTTTAGCCATTATACCCGTCGGCCCCCATACCACCGTTGTGAGTTTTTTGCCGTTGAGCCATATTTTCGAGCGCACCGTCACCTACTTGTACCAGGCCGCAGGGGTACCCGTCTGGTACGCCGATTCGGTGGAGAACCTGCCGGCCATACTACAGGAAGTGCGCCCGCATTTCCTGACGGCAGTACCGCGCATTTTAGAAAAAATGGAGGAGCGTTTGTTGTACCTGCGCAATGCCTCCGGGCCACTCAAGCGCCGGGTTATAGACTGGGCATTGGCGCTGGGAGAACGTTACCCTTACGCTGGCACCCACGGAATGCCGTTTTCGTATTGGCTCCAACGCACGGCCGCCAATCTGTTGGTGTATCGCCACTGGCGAAAACGCATGGGCGGTCGGCTGCAATACATAGCCGTTGGGGCGGCTGCCCTGCAACCCCGTCTGGGGCGTTTGTTTTCGGCGGCGGGCATAGAAGTACGGGAAGGTTATGGCCTCACCGAAACCAGCCCGGTCGTGTCCTTCAATCGGTTTGAACCCGGTGGTGTGCATTTTGGCACGGTGGGTATTCCTGCTCCGGGGGTGGCGGTGCGCATTGCCAACCCGGATGCGGACGGCGACGGCGAAATAGAGGTACGCGGCCTCAATGTGATGGCGGGCTACCACGGTTTGCCGGAAGAAACACAAGCACGATGGACGGACGATGGCTGGTTCAAAACCGGCGATGTGGGGCGTTTTGAATACAAACGCTTTTTGCGTATTACGGGTCGGAAAAGCGAAATTTTTAAAACCACCAGCGGCAAATTCATTGCCCCGGCTTTTGTGGAGCAACAATTGAATACGTCGCCCTTCATCAGTCAGTCTATGGTAACGGGTGCCAATCAGCCGTTTGCCAGCGCGCTGATCGTACCCAATTTTGCGCACTTAGAAACCTGGTGCCGGGAGAACAAAGTACATTGGACGGCACCGCAATTCATGGTATTGAATCCGAAAGTGGAGAAATTGTTTCAGGCAGAAATAGACCGCCTCAACGCAGCGCAATTGGGTACGGCAGAAAAAATCCGTACCTTCAAATTGCTCTACGAACCCTGGACACCGGAAAACGGTCTGTTGACGCCAACGCTGAAACTGCGACGGGAGGTTATTGCGACGGCGTTCTTAAAGGTGAAATAGCGACATTGAACGCTGCGGCACGGGTAAATAATAAATTAACCATTTGATGTGATTCCTTTCCGCCCAAACTGCCCATCTTTTTGCTTTAAGCGTACCACTAAATACTTCGGTGTAAATAAACACGGTTAAGGGTATTCAAATTTTATTGTTTAGAACTTTGTGCGTCTTTAGAGTATCTTACTTTACACAACACACAACGTATGTATCCAAAACCGTTTTACCGCTTATCCCAATTCAGTCAATACCTCGCTATTGCCATATTGGTCGTTTTTTTTGCAGGCTGCTTGCCTCCTGCCGCACCCTATCCCAATCATCCTCCAGCAGCAGTCATTGACACAGCAAAAGTTTGGTCGGGCCATTTTGAGGCTTATATCAACCAGTGGTTGCAAGGGCAGGCATCACCCAATGTACCAGTCAATCTCATTCCGGCTGGTATCAGCGACAGCAAAAATTTCTACCTAAAAAATCCTGATCGGGTAAATGCTGCCGAAACCTGGGCCGTCCGCTTTGCAAAGCCCATCAATAAAGACTCGCTATATGCCGGTATTCCAGACCCAAAGGTTACGTATTTGTTTTTGGGCACCGCCTTGGCACCTTTTGGCAGTAAATTAGTGATGGAAGGCGAGTTTCCTCATTGCCGTTTCTTTTCGGTGCAGGTTTCGCCGCCCCTCAATGGTGTGGAATATTACGCCCAAAGAGTGTTTGGCACTGCCGAAGTATCGGTAGTAGATGCCGATATCAAGCCTCTGCCAGGCCATACCAATCCTTTTCGCCTTGGTGCCAATCGCAATGCCCCCAACCGGAAATACCGCCTTGAATTTGACTTGACGACGGGTAATCCTACCCTGCTCAATAACGGAGGCCACGATTTCCCCTATCGCCAAAACAGCAATATTCGCAAAGCCGCTATGCTGACCTATCAGGAGCCGTTAGGTTATAAAACAGTAGCGGGCACCACATTATCTACACCCGGCGACTGGAATCTCGGTGCGCTTTGGCTGCGGATCTACGAACCTGACGACGACGCAGATCCGCTTGGCGGCGTAGCAATGCCCAAGGTCTGGTTTGAATTGCCCGATGGTCAGCGTTATTTCGTTGGATCCGATTTTACCGAATTACAAAAACGAGCCGACCTTACAATTGCCAACCGCGTTACGGCACCAGCTTCAGCCAATGCCGATGCCTCCCCGCAAACAGGCTGGTTCAAATCCTGGGGCATTACCCGCAGTATGCTCAATGGAGTTTGCTTAGCCAATAACTGGAACCGAACTGATAGTGGTGCCCGCGTGCGCGATGTTGATCGCGGCTGGACCGGTCGCGGCGAGTTTCAGGCTGCCCCCGGCAATATTGAACCCCATGCCACTACGAATAACTACGCATCTTACTTAGGGCGCAGCATGACCGTAGCACCCGGCATGGTGGCTGTTTTGACGGGTAAATTGCCCACTTTCCCCGCCACCCGCAAGAGCGAAACCATCATGCAGGGTGGTCAGGTGCGTTACTGGAGTATCTGTGGTATCGACCAGGATCCGCTATCGCCGCTTCCGGCAACCACCATCCATGCCATTTCTGACGATGATGTGGTGATTGATACCAATCGAAATTACATCATCGCCTACTCGCGGCCTGGCGACCGCCCCGCTAATGCAACTGCCGCCAACCGTGTTTCGTGGGTTGACTGGGGTACTCAATCTTCGCATGGATGGCTCATGCGATGGGTTTGTGTGGCGCCCGAATGGAGTTTTCCATCGTCGCCGCACGAAAATCATTTAGACCGGGCGCATTCCGATTGGGCCGGCACAAAGTATGACAGCACCCTGATGGGAGTCAACTGGCGCAATGGTTTTATGCAGTGCTACCAGCCACGCATTCATTATATGACCAAAGCGGAATTTGAAGCCCTTGGCAAGGAACTTTCAGCTGAAAAAATACCCGTTTGGGTCGCCGAGGACTATAAAACCGGCCCATCAGAGGCATTACTCGGCACTATTTCAGCATCTTCGTTTTTAGATAATTCGCCCGGAAATGCCAGCACAAATGCCATTGATAACAATTATAATACTGGCTGGTCCAGTGCTTTCGGGCAAAATAATGCGACTATTACAGTCAATCTGGGTAGTTCAAAAGTTATTTCAGCCGTGAAACTGTACTGGGACTGGATATTTTTTGCCAAAACCTACACGGTGGAGGTCTCTAATAATAATTCGGATTGGACAACCATTGTTACCCTCACCGAGGGTAATGGGCAAATTGATTTGTTTAAAAATTTGAAGAATATAACAACAAAGTATATTCGACTCCAACTAACCCAACCCAACGTCGGATGGTATCGTTTGGGGGAATTTGAAGTCTTTACCAACGACTGCAATTGTGAAGCCCCCATCACCAGCAGCGCAACAGGCGGAAAGTCCACAGACTTCAAAATGCCCATCTATCCCAATCCCGTTCAGCACCGATTGTTCATAGAATTACCCAACGTAACAGGTGCTACTATCCAGCTGTTTGATATGGAGGGTAAAATGAAACTGAACCAGCCGCAAACCAGCCACCTTTAAACTGTGCGTCACATCCCCGGACAATACACGCATCGCCCAAATTGCCCAAACACATATTGTGCCGACAACTCCAAGGCCCCCGCTGCAACACGGCGAACCGAGGACAAGGGCACGTCGTAACTCGCTAAAAAAATCCAAGGCCCCGAACGGAGTTGGAACATCGGGATCAGACCCTCGAAACGCAGCGGCTGCCGCCAGTGGTTGTTGATGCGCGTCATCATGCCTAAAGCAAAAGGCCCTTTGAAATTTCGCATCGTACCCAACAGCACTTGGTGTTGGCGGCTTTGTTGCCCAAACATGGACTGGCGACGCCAAAAAACGCGGGAAGTCCAACCTTGGATTTCATGGGTGACATAAAAACCCGTACCCAATCCCAACTGGTTTCCGCTCGTAGAGAGCGTGTAAGCCACCGGCTTTAAGTGATAAAAGGCCAACCCCGCCGTCAGTTGGCCCCCACGCACCGGAAAAGTGACATTCAGCCCCGCGTTCAAATCCAACTGGCTGCGCCGTTTGTCGGTTCCCAGCAAAGGCTCCGCTCGGCCGACGTTGGCGTTGAAGCCAATGCCATCGAACTGCTCGTCGAAACGCAAGCCACTTGGATCAAACCCAAAATTGAAAAAAGCCGCCGACCCGCCCACTGACATGGAGGCGTTGCGGCCCAAACCGAGGTGGAAAGCCCCCGATACCCCTGCACGGGCCTGACTGAAATGGGCAAAAGGACTGCGGTCGCCTTGCAGCAGCAACCCAATGGCCCAAAAACTCCGCGATTTCCCGCAGTTCACGCAGGCGATGCAACGCCGCCAATCCACCATCGCCGTCGCGCCATCGTAGTCGGGCACATTGCGGTAATATTGGCTGCGATATGCCAAGGCCAAACGCCCATCTGGCGAAATCCCCCCCCCTCTTTCGCCTTTTTCGGCATCCGGTATGTAGCCGGTCAGGGCGGGGTTGAGCAACAGCGGTGTCGCAAAATATTGGGTAAATTGAAAATCCTGAGCAGCTCCGCGCAAACCCAAAAGCGCAACAAGAATGATCGAATATATTGTTTTTTTCATATTATTATTTAAAATAATTTGTAGGGTTTATAAATGAAAATTAGCTGTTTAATTAATTGATATTGAGGTAATTAAAAAAATAATAAGCGCTTTTATTTCAGCATAATTAACAAACCGATATTAGTTGCCATTAGGATATTGCGATATTATTTTGATAATCAACCTAATATCTAAATATCATAATATCAATTAATATCACGCTAGTACTTAACTACTTATTGATGCAATTAAAAAGAATGATAACCACGTTTATTTCAACCTACCTATTTGCTAAAATTGCCAAATTTCCGCCTTCCTCATCTTATCAATTGCACCACCCCCAATATTCTGCGGTTTTTTTCCGGCAATAGTGACTGGTCTTTGTAGCGCAGCGTCACCTCATAATGGTAAAGGCCGGCTTCCGCTTTTCGGCCTTTCAAATTGCCGTCCCAGCCCGTCCGCTCGTCCGTTGGCGCAAAATCCAAGGCTTCAAACACGGGTTCGTTCCAAGTGTCGAACACCCTGAAAGACTCGATCCGTTCGATGCCGGGGTTGGTGGAGCGAATGCGGAAGACGCTGTTGATATCGTCGTCATTGGGTGAGAAGGCGTTGGGGATGTACAAAAACGAATCGCGTGGCAGCGAGACCATGACGTATGCCGTGACGAATTTCGGGCATTCAGGCCGACTGAAGGCCCTGACCACATACTTGATGCTGCGGCAAGGGGCCGCCACGGGGTTGGGGATGGTGTCGCGGTTGAGCCAAGTGTCGGGCGTCCATTGGAAGCGGGTTTTAGTGAGGTTGTACAAGGAATGGAACTGGACAGAATCGCCCAGCCGGATCGAAAACGTGTCTTGACGCAATTGGAAAAACAGTTCATTGGGTTCCAATACCGTGATACTCGTGTCGTTTCGGCAGCCCTTTGGCGAGGCAATGGCGATATTGTAAGTACCCTCCAGTAAATTTCGGTGTATTTCCCCCGTGCTAGACCCCGTGTAATTGGCCCCGCTGACCCGGATGGTGTTTCCTAAGGCCGTGGCGATGTGCAAATCTTGGCCTTCGACGATCGTGCAATTTTCCTTCAATTTAAAATCAAAGATCGGGGTTTGATACACTGTCACCTTGCCAGAAAACGTGTCGGCACAAAAATTTTCGTTCGTAGCGATCAATTGTACCGTGTAAGTGCCGCCCAATGCATAGCTGTGTTGTGGGTTGGGCAAGTCGCTTTTAGTGCCATCACCAAAATGCCAACTCAAGCCCGTGGCGTGGCGGACCTCACTCCTAAACCCGACCAAGGCTGGCGAACAAAGGCGCAGTATCGTGTCCGTAAACATGGCCGAAGGTCTGGCCCGCACATATACAGGGGCCACCGCCGTATCGCGGCAACCCAACGAGGAGACCACAATGAGCCGCGCTTCAAAAAGCCCCGCTTCCATATAACGGCGGCGCACCGAACAAGTGTCGTGCTTCACGCCGTCTCTAAACTCCCACAAACAACTCAAATCCGCCGCACTACGGCTCACAAAAAGGGCCGTTTCTCCTTGACAAATGGAGTCGGGAACCACCGGAATGGCTTCGGGGCGGGGTTGCACCGTCACATTTCCCGAAAAAAGGGCGCGACAACCAGCAGTAGAGACCGCTTCGGCGCGAAAGGTATAAATCCCGGAACTGTCATACACGTGCCCTGCTTTTTGCAAGCGTGTGGAATCGCCGTCGCCAAACCACAAAAGACTGCCCGTGCCGTTCGTACTCAGTTGAAAATTGGCGGGCATGCCGGGGCAGATGACAGCGGGCGGGGCCACTGCCAAATTGGGCAAAGGGCGCACTCGGAACGGCACGATGAGCGAATCGTAGCCACAGCCCTCGGCGTAGAGGATGACGAAATAATTGCCGGGAGCGGGATAAGACAGTTTGATTTGTTGCCCCGAAAAAAGGTCGCCCGTGGAACTGCGCCAGCGGACGACAGCCCCCGGCGTGGAAAAGCTCGTGAAGGTGAGCGTGTCTTGGACACAGAAACGCGATGAGTCCACGGCAGTGTTGGCAAAGGCCCGCACGTTGGTCGGTTTTACCGTCACCGTCCGCTTGAAAGTGTCAGGCCCGCACTGGTTGCTGCTGATGAGCGTGATGAGGATGTCCCGCGCCAGCGAATCGGTAAAAAAACGCAAGGGTGGCGGGTTGAATGTGTTGAATGTCAAACCATTGTCCAAAGTCCATTGGTTTTCGAGGGGGTTGCCCCGGCCTGTGTTATTGGCCTGCAAAACAGCCCCGCTGCACGGTTGTTGGTAAGTAATGCCAAACCGCGCCGTGGGTTTGGCCAATACGCGCACCGAATCCACCACTACCGCGCTGTCGCAACCCGTGGCAAGGCGCATTTTGATGAAATAGGTGGTGTCCTCCGTGCCTTGTTGATAGGTGACGGACGGCGGGTTGGTGCCTGAAAATTGTTGCCCATTGCCAAAATCCCACACAAACCGAGCCTTTTCTGCAACGCTTTCGTTCGTAAAGATCACCGTCAGGGGCGCGCACCCGCCTTTTTTGTTTTTAGAAAAAGTCACCTTATCAGGTGCCGCGATGACGTGAATGCTGCGTTGGGCGGTGCTTTCGCACCAAACCTCGGTGGTACCCGGTTTGAACGTATAGGCTTGACTATTCACCGTGTAGGTACCCGCTTGGGTATAGGTATGGGTCAATTTTTCATCCACCGTGCCGTCCCCCCAATCTGTGCGGCGGCGGTCGGCTTGGGTACTGCCAGCATTGAGCGTCACCGTTTTCCCGATGCAAGTAGTGTCGCTGCTCAGCGAAAAATCAGGGTTGGGCGGCGCGCCAAGATAGAGCAAAAGGTCGTCCTTGTTGCAGGCGGGCGGTAGCGAGGCCACTGTATAAGTATATCGGTACGCGGAATCGGGCCTCAAAGCGGCCAAGTCCACTGTCGTGCCGTTGAGAGCGGAGCCGCTCCAAAGGCCAAACGGTGTTGCGGCGGGCAAATTGACACTTTGCTGCGTGTGGCACACGTACAAATCGGAGCCGACCTTCACCCCATCGCCCGGTTCCACCCGGATGCGCAAGGTATCCGCTCGGCGGCAATCGCCTTCCCCACGCTCAAAAATGAGCATAAAATTGCCTGGCATTTTGGGGCTGAACAAGGTTTTCCCGCCCATCAATATCAGGTTGGGATCGGGTCGCCATTTGCCCACTGTATCAGACACGATAACGGCAAGGTCTGTCGTGCCGCTGCACACCGTCGTGTCGCGGGGCGAGGCGACGTGAACCTCCACGGGCGAAAATACATCGAAGGTGACCTTTTTGCTCACTTCGGGGCAAGTGTTTTTGGCGGTTGCTGTCACCGTGAAAGGGCCTTTGCCCGCTTCCAGGAGCACCGGGAAAGTGGCTTGCGCCGCGCCGTTGATGTTGTATTGCGTCTTGGGGTCGTAAGGATCGGGCGTGTAATTCAATCTGATGCAACCATCGTCGGGTTGTGAGAGCGCCAAAGGGTAGGCGTCCTCCACGGTTATGCGCACGGTGTCCTTGCGTTCGCAAGAGGAGCCGGGGTTGACGGTATAGACTAAATTGAAGATGCCCGCTTTAGATGGCACGAATCGAGATTGCCCACTGCCAACAAGGATCATGCCCGGCGCGCCGTCCCACCTCCCGCCAAGGGGCGACGCCGAGAGGGCTATAGTGTCGCCCCCCACGCAGCGCAGGGCCGGTGGCGTTGCAATGACGGCGGGCAGGGCCGCACGCAGAAAAAAAGTGTCGGGCAAGCGTTGGGTGCCACATTCGTTTGTCAAAGTGGCCATAATGAGGTAAGGGTTATTCGAGAGCGCCAGGGTTACGGGGAAATTGCTTTGTGGGGTGCCGTTGACGGTATAAATGGCGTCTTTATTGTAGGGTTTGGGCGTGTATTGGAGGGCTTTGCATTCGTCTGGCTGCGGCGTAAGCGTCAGGGCCACGGCTTCCACGGCGCGGATGTTGAGTTTGATTTCGTCTTTTTTGCCGCAAGGGTTGGACACAGTAAGCGTGACTACGTAATCGCCTTTTTGCAAAAATTGTAAGCGTGTGAGGCCCAACTTATCGGCTTTGGAGGGGTCTCCGATCCATTTCCAGCCGTTGAAGGGCGAGATGTCCCAATCGTAAACGGTTTCGTTGTCAGAGATAAGCCCGTCCAAGCGCACCACGCCGCCGCCGCCGAGGCAGACGATGTAGGGGTTGTTGGTGCCTGCTATTACGCCCGAATCGGCCACGGCCTTCGCTTTGGGCAGGTCGAGGATTTCCACCACTTGGACACTACAGGCGGTATCGCAGGTATTGCCCACGCAATGGCGGATGTTTTGTTTGCCTACGGCATTGTAAGTGAACATAGCAATGGCGCCGTTCACCACCACGCTGTTGCCAAAATCCCAAGAAGAGAGCGTTTGTCCTTGGGTGGGGCAGTTGCCGTCACGCACCTTGATTTCGTCGCCGATGCAGGTGGGGTTGGGCATGATGCTGAAAACAGGTTTAGGAGCGTTGATGATGGTCAGTTCAAAAATACTGTTGGTATTGAACACCGCTGGGTCAGTGTGTTTGGTGATGAGTTTTACATCAAAGGTTTTGTCGTAATTGCAAGAGCGGTACAAATTCTTCACATCGTAGCGATGCGCCTGCCTCGGCGGGTTTTTGCTGCCCGACACGATGGTTTTGGGGCTTCCATCGCCCCAGGTGATCTCAAATTCCTTGATGATATCAATATTGACATAGTTGGGGTTGACAATGATGTCAACACAAAGATCGGCAAAGGTATCGCGCGCACAAATGAACTGTTTACCAGAGCAGACCCCGATGACGGGATTGGTGGTGGTTTGCGCCGCCAAACCAAGTGGAGACAGTCCCAAAAACAAAAGAAAAAAATTGATTTTCAGCATTTTAGGAAAAAAATAAATAAAAAATTATATGTGTTTTTGGGTAGAAGCCGTGGTGATTCTCTATAAAGAGGCGACTGCCCGTCAAAAAGCACAAGGAGTCCTAATTTTAAAAAAAAATCGTTGGGGCCGCTTTTTTAGCAACCCCAACAAAATATCCCCATGTCAAAGTATCCCTCTTGTAATCACTAAAATTTCTTTGCCTATCTGGCTTTGGGCCTTATTCTTTGACAAATCGCCCTATCGCGATGCCTCCGCTCTCCAAGGAGGCTTTCAACACGTACATCCCTGTCGGCAATGCGCGGACATCCAAAGAAAAATCAGAGGACACCAAAGAAAAATTTTGCGAAAGCATCTCTCTACCATCAGCACCCAATACTTGGACGTGGTGTATATTTTCCAATTTATCCGTATGGAAAGTAAGGTACTCATGTGCCGGGTTAGGTGCAACACGGAGCATTGCCCGATTGCCCGATTGGGTATTTGAAGTTTCCATGCTTGTGGATTGGGGTGTCCGTGAAGAAGCCTCCAATGCCAAGGGTTTTTCAGTGATACCCGCTCGCGGCGTATTATCTATATTGGAGGCGGGCGCAATCTGTACACAAACAGAAAACGAGCCTACCGCTCCCTCATAACCCCAATAGCGCAGATAAATCCAATTTCCTGGGCTGATGGAAGCCCAAATATCCGGCATTTCATCCCCATTGGTGTCATCCCAACAATTGTAATACGAAAGGTTGCCGCAATCGTTGCCAAAATAAAGGCCAATTACACCATCCGTCATGGTACCGGGAAAGGTGGTAATATTCACCTTTCCCGTAGCGGGCGACTGGCACCGAAACCATACATCGCGGATATTGTCAATGCCGCAACCGCCCGGCGGTGGCGGAGTGGCTGTGGCGGAAGCATTGATATTCGTCATTACCGTCTGATTGCAAGCGGTAATTGGCGTAAAGGTTAAAGCTCCACAGGGATTGTCATAAGAACCAGCCAGCGTGGTGAAGGTGGCGATATTGGACGGGTTGCTGGTGCTGGAGGAGGAGCAAACCGAATAGATACGCACCTGATAACTCGTATTGGCCACTAAATTCGTCAATCCCGTAGAAGTCAGCGCAGTATTACCCAGATTGCTCCAAGCCGCATCCACGGTGCGCTTCAGTTCCACGCGGTAAGTGCTAACACCCGACACTGCGGGCCATGACACCGTGGCCGTTGTGGCCTGAATGCTGGAGACAGACGGCGTACCGGGGGCATTGCAGGGGCCGGCTAATGTGGTGAAAGTGGCGATATTGGAAGGGCTGCTGGTGCTGGTGGAGGAGCAAACCGAATAAATTCGCACTTGATAGCCAGTGGCTGCCAGCAAACCTGTCAGGTTGCGGGAAGTGGTAGTGCCATTGCCCAAATTCGTCCAGACAGCATCCACCGTCCGCTTGATTTCCACGCGGTAGATGCTGACACCCGACACTGCGGGCCATGATGCGGTGGCTGTCGTGGCCTGAATGCTGGAGACAGACGGCGTACCGGGGGCATTGCAGGGGCCGGCTAATGTGGTGAAAGTGGCGATATTGGAAGGGTTGCTGGTGCTGGTGGAGGAGCAAACCGAATAGATTCGCACTTGATAGCCAGTGGCTGCCAGCAAACCTGTCAGGTTGCGGGAAGTGGTGGTGCCATTGCCCAAATTCGTCCAGACAGCATCCACCGTCCGCTTGATTTCCACGCGGTAGATGCTGACACCCGACACTGCGGGCCATGATGCGGTGGCTGTCGTGGCCTGAATGCTGGAGACAGACGGCGTACCGGGGGCATTGCAGGGGCCGGCTAATGTGGTGAAAGTGGCGATATTGGAAGGGTTGCTGGTGCTGGTGGAGGAGCAAACCGAATAGATTCGCACTTGATAGCCAGTGGCTGCCAGCAAACCTGTCAGGTTGCGGGAAGTGGTGGTGCCATTGCCCAAATTCGTCCAGACAGCATCCACCGTCCGCTTGATTTCCACGCGGTAGATGCTGACACCGGATACTGCAGGCCAAGTCACCGTGGCCGTTGTGGCCTGAATGCTGGAGACAGACGGCGTGCCGGGGGCATTGCAGGTACTACAAGTGGTGGGGTATAGCGTATTTATAGTAGTCACTTCCCCCTGGGTCATTCCCTGTCGCTGCCCTATGTTGATAGTTCCTGTCAAGGGTGGATTGATGGCGATGACATTGTTTTGTGTAGGCAGTGTCAACTTCGGGGTAATGGTATTGATGCTGGGGTCTATGGCAAAAGCAGTTCTCGAATAATGCATAATTGCATAATAATCGTAGGCGCCATAATCGCTCGCCCCAGTGATGGCCTGATTAAAATTATGTTCTTCACCCGCTTGAACATTGCTGAGGTTGATGGTTACAAAGGTATTACGATTTTCTCTGGATTGTTCGTGGTAGAGACCTGCGGCGTGGCAGATTTCATGCACCACGCTTCCGAGGCTGCAATTGCCGAGGGTGATGAATTGCTGGCCTCCTATTCTGCCGACACTGGAGCTGCATCCGGTTCCGGTTCGGAAAGTGACGTAATCCGTTTCCTGACTGCGTGGAACCAAGCACAAATTAGTCTGCGCATCCAAGTAAGTAATGGCTTGCAGGATGGTGGCCTGATAGGCAGCAGAAAAATCGGTGTTGATGATGTAGGGGATGGTGGCATTGGACCAGCGGTAGGTGGCAGCATCTATGGCCACACCGCTTTCAGCCTCGGTAGCCTTCGCAATCAGGTCTTTCAAGGGGCCTAAATCAATGTCGCCCTCCATGAAAGCGTTGCCGTTTTTCACGCCAACTGTGACTTTTTGTGGGTATTTCCCAAAGGGCAATACCACGTGCGGCAGGGTGATGACGGTGTCCATTTTATTGCCGCAGCAATATTCTGTGTTTTCTTGTGCCAATAGGAATTGGCTAAAAAGGCAGATTAAAACAAGGGTAAATGACTGTTTCATAACAAAAGTAAATGACTGTTTTATAACAAAAGTAAATGACTGTTTTATAACAAAAGTAAATGACTGTTTTATAACAAAAGTAAATGACTGTTTTATAACAAAAATAGTGAGAAGAGTAAACCGATCAGACAGGGATTGGGGAGATGTCATTATGTCTATTTATGCTATTGCTTCCGCCTACACGGAAGGGGTATAGATGAAAGCAATAAAAGCAGTCAAAAGACATCAAAAACGGGCAACGGGTAATTTGCCGTTCCTGCTAAATAGTGTAGTGGTGGAAATTTGGGGGGCTGTTGAGAGAGAGATGTATGTATAAACAACCAAATGCTCGTACTCAAAGTTCCAGAATACGGGAAATTTAATATATATTTTTTTACCATCGCCATATCATCAGGCAATTGTGCAACCAACCGCCTTTTACGAATCACCCATACTTATCAGCATTTTATGATGAGTGCGTTTAGGAATAAGTTGGTACCCATGCATTGGTTAATTTTATTTTGACAGCCCGCTGTTTCTGCTTTAAATGCATGACTACCACTACCCGACATCCCTGCCTTTTAGGTACAGAATATCTGTTTAATGCAGTATTACTCTTTTCTAAAATTCTGAAACTTGCCCACCAAGCAAATTTTGAATTTACCCGATACGCTTGCATCTTGAGTGCCTACTACTATTTTCCATTTTCCTTTACCAGACTCCTGAACATCGTAGAGGGAACGGTCGCCCCAACTGTGGGAGACTCGCTGCCCAAGAGGGTTGTAGAGCCAATAAGCAAGATTGAAATCGGGGGATTCGATGATAAAATCTACGGAACTGTTGTCTTCTGTTACATCAAAAGCATAAGTGGCATTTTGAGGAGCATTGGGGCTACTCAAACCGCCTCCATTATTGATGTTTCCATCTGCACATATATCCTGTGAAAGTACGGGCGTTACAGCACCGATCTGCCCATTTACATTTAATTTATAAGTAGCACCGATCACATTCCGATCCTGAGTACCCACAATGATATAGTACAGTCCTTTGGTGGGTGATGCTTCCACAATGGAAAGATCGCGATCGCCCCAGGTGTAATTCAACCTTTGTCCTAAAGGATTGAACAGCTAAATGGCTCCATTTGCTCCTGTTGATTCTAAAATCAGATCCAAAGTTGAGTTTTCATTGACCACTTCTACGGTATAATGGCGGTTTCTGAATGATTCGGGGTGGCTGAGTCCGCCGCCTTTTGTATTCCAGTTTCCTATTGCTATTTTTGAATTGCCCGCTATTGGCGTGAGACTCGATACGTTCCCGGTGATACTAAGGGTATATTTCCCTTTTTCCTGTCTCTCCTGCGCACCAGCTACGACAGTGTAGAGGCCAGCAGGGAGATCGGTTTTTAAGAGCGTCACTGTACGGTCACCCCAAGTGTAGTTTACCCGTTGACCCAGTGGATTGAACAGCCACAAAGCAACATTGACATCGGTGGAAGAAAGGGTAATATCTACGGTGCTTTTATCGGCCTTTACCTCGAAGGTATACTGGGCATTACGAAAGGAAAATGAATGGCTTAACCCAGCACCCGGATCCCAGATACCCTTGACTTCTTTGTCGTCGACACCACCTCCTGTGTCTGTTGGATCACAGGCACAGAGACACAGCAAATACCCAGTTATCAGGGATTGAAAGATATATTTCAACATGAAAAAGGTGTTTTAAATTGATTGTTGCTTGAACTTTTAGATAATTCGGGTTACTTAACAACGATCACATTATAATCGTACTGTTGTGATTTCCAATAAGCGGCCGCCACTTCTGTGATCGCTTTCCAACGATATTTTTCCAATTCTACCTGATCGGAATAGACTTTCAGCATCAAATCCCATTCTCGTTTGAACTGTTCGTCGGCTTCGCGACCAGCCTGACTGGTGAGGGTATTGGCTTCTTGGTAGCATTTGGAAGATGGATCAATGAGGCCCAACTGAAAAATGGCCGTATGGTAATCATTGGCGGCAAGACTGGCTTTGGCCTGTTGTAGGGCTTTGGCACAAATGCGATCAACGTGGAGGCGATAGAGTTCAATGGCTTTTTTTTGTGCATCTTTGTGACAGGGGACTTCTTTGGGAATGTTCATCAGCCGTCCGATAGCGCGTTCAGTCTGGTTCATTTGGGCATATTGGTCGGCCTGCGTTTGGAGGGTGGCACACATCCTAGCATAATATTCTGCGATTTTCTTTTTTGCAGCAGCGGTAAAGTCAGCCCAACGTCGGTCATCGGGTTTCAGGTTGCTGATGGCGTTGTTGATGGCGCGGTTGCGGTCGTTGCCCGAACCCTGTACCCGCACGGTGGTAGAGGCAAACACGGTTTTTTCGTCCACCTGCCGCACAAACAGGGTAAAATTGATGTCCACGACGATGATATTGGCCATACCGGTATTGGCTTCTTTTTCATCGTATATTTCAGCGACGGGGTAGCAGACAATGCCATCGGCTACGCCTTGGGAGGAAATACCGTTTTTGGCCAACAGGCTCAGTATTTTGGTTTCTATTTTCCCCAATTGCGCTGCGTCAAAACCCTTTTGTTCGTGGGGCATGACCAATCCGATATTAAGCAGATCGGTTAAATCCTCATTTTGCGCCTTTGCCGTATGCCAGATAAAAAGCAGCCAAAAAATTAAAAAAGATCGTATCATCATATTTGTTGTTTATTTAAAAGTAATGGTAATAAATCCGCCGACTGCGGTGTGGGTGGCTTTTAGTTTGGTGGAGTTCTCCGCCAAAGCAAGGGTGTTGCAAAATTTTTTCAATTCGTTGGCAAACATAGAGGGTTTCATTTTTTTACCCTTGTCATTGAGCAAGGGGATGCGCACCCCAGGAAAGTTCATTTTCTTGGCCACTACGCGCACATCATCGTAGGAAAGCGCATTTTTTTCATTTGCTATCCAGTTTTCTAAGGTGGTACCCAGCGTTTCTCCACCCGGATTGACCGTAGCATCGAAGTCGTAATCCTGGGTTTCAAGCACGATGATGACTTTGATATTGCGCCCGTTTTCGCGGAGTTCACCAAATTTGCCATTGACCGTATTCAAAAAAGTAGTGATGGTATTATCGCCCTTTTTTAGCCCGCTATTGATGATGACATTCACATCGGAGACATTGACGGGGTCGCTGTCAAGGGTGGAAGACCCCATGAGTTCCTGCGTAAAAGCATCATAACATTTGAAAATCATGGTCATAGAAGTGCCATACGGCGGTTTACTAGTGGAGATAAGGTCTATTTCCACAAAAATATCGGCTCCTGAATAATCCAAAATAGCGGTTTTTACATCGGCTTCGGCCATTCCGTTGAAGACTTGTTCGGCTTCTGCGGCTTTCACCGTGGCTAAAAAATCAATGATATACGCTCCTTTGTTGAGCAGAGCTTCCTGAAGTTTGGCGGTCACGATGCGCTGCCCTGGGTCGCTTTCATAAATTTTTCGGGGGTCTTCACCTTTTTTGGTGAGGGGAATGACGATGATGCGGGGCTTGGTGGGCGTGGCATTCTGTGCCGACACAGCAGCAGACATCCACAGTAACCCTGCGAGGAGGAAGAGTATTTGTTTGAGCACGATCAGTAGTGATGGATGATGAGTTTAATAAGAGAAGCCTTGTCGAAGCACTTTTTGGTCTTCTAAGTGTTTGCGCAGGGCCACATAATTGATGGTCATGGTTTTTTCTACCAATATTTTACCCCGCATTTCGTATTGACTGCTTTTCCCCCGATTGCCTTTTTCTACCTCACCCTGTTGAGTAATAAAGGACAGGTAGGTGCGTTCTGCGTAAAATTTACGCAGGAATTCTGGCTCCGAGGCAGGTTGTTTGTCGAACAGGGGGCGTTGCAAATCCACAAAATCAGCGGAGAGAATGCCGCGATAAAAAATGGTCGTGAAAGCCGTGCGGAAAGCATCTGCTTCTGCTTTGTATTTGTCTTCACCATAGCCACGGGCCGCAAGGCGCACGGTGCCCGGAGCATCTTTTCCGAGATAGCGCACTTCGGCGGTTTCGGGGTATGCTTTTTTAGTACAAGCGGCTGCCATCAGCAGCGAAAAGGAAAGAGAAAAAATAAGGTATTGTTTCATGTGTAAATCAAATGAAAGATGAATTTTTGTATAATTATGAGTCGTTTGTGAGTCATCCCTAAACGTGTTTTGGTGTTGCCCAAAAGCAGTATTTAAGTTTTTGACACGACGACTAATTTGGCACCGCCATTCAATTTGGTTAAAATTTCCTTGCCACCCTTCACTACTTTTGCCGTTGATCTGCTCTTGCCGTTGACTTCGCTGATTTCTACTTCGCCGACGGTTTCGTAGTAAGGGTCTTGTCCCGATTCTTCAACGCGCTCTTTCACCAAAAAATTCACTCTTGCCTCCGCACCGTCATCGCTGCCGAGGTCAATCAGCAGGCTGGTGGCTTTATCACCTTTTACTTCCTTTGCCTTTAACACACTGGCCTCTACCGGAAAATATTTGTCTAAAAATTTTTTCAAATCGTCATTGACATCCGAAATAGCAGCCGTAATCGCACCAGTCGGCGTAGAGCGATCTCCTTTAAAAGTGTCTTTTATTTTCTCAAGATAGCTTTTTTGGTTATCTAAGGTGTAAGATTGCAGGGTTTGTCCGCTTTCCACATTTACTAAGCGCAAGCCGATGTTAAGAAAAGCATCATAGGAAATGGAAGGATTGCCCGGATTAGTGGTGCTGATACTGCGCTTTTGTTCCGTTCGGCAGGTGGCAACCTGTGCCACCAGCAAATATTTGGCTCCCTGCGATTTGGTTTTGGAAAAAGTCTCCCCGTCAATGAAATCTATGGACGAGGTCAGGTTTTTTTCCGTGAGCAGGTCATTGAAAAACTCCCGATTGATGATGAAGGCGCGTTTCCCATTCGTGAAATTATCGTAGAGCAAGTTGGTAACTTGCCGGGCAGCATCGGACTGATCGTTGGTGACGTACTTGACAGGCAGGATACCAATTTTTACTTTTTCGGTCTGGGCAGATAAGCCAGGTATGCCAATTAGCGCAAGAAAAAGTAGGGAAAATAAGATATGTAATTGCTTCATATTTGAAAAATTAACTGTTTTGGTGACATATTTGGTCGTTTTCATTTAGCCCTTGGTATTTAAGCAGGTGTGTTGAAATAAACTCGGTTGTAAATTTATGCAAAACTCACACAATCAAACAGTTGTGGGACTCATAACTACTTATTTTGTTATCCGTTTTCATTTGGTCGCTGGTGTTTATTTTATTGAGATTTTTATCATGTTGTGCTTTGCAACCACAACCACACCTCCACCGTTCGATGCACCCCTATCTTGCGCCGCATTCTTTTTAGGTGGGTCTGCACCGTGTGTACCGACATATCCAACTGCTGCGCTACTTTGGCGGGATCAGGGCATACGCCCCAAGCCGCGATCACTTCTAACTGTCGCTTAGAAAAAACAAAACTTGCAGATGATGGTGAGAGCGGTGATGATTTCATTCTATTGTAACCAATTATTGGTACAAAGGTAGCCTGTCCCAGTCCCGGTGGGCAAGCAGGATAATTATGGAAAATCAAAAAAAAAGTAAATATATTCTCACAAATAATTGATTACCAATATTTTAATAGTGGAAATTAAATTATTAATATATTTTTTTATAATACATTGCAATATATTAAATAATATTATATACAAAATAAACCTAAAGTACGTAAAAATAAACATTAATAGTCAGTCAAAGCAATCTTGTCGGGCAATTTTACGCTGTATATGGTTGTCAAAATTAACCGGACATCATTAATTGGACTAACTACTCAGTGGGCTGTGCATTAATTAGTATACTCTCTGATAATATCCGAAAATACACAAAATTATAAAAAATATTATTCGTTTTTTATCCAGCAATTCGCTAAGGGATGACCAAACAATAAATTATAAGATTTAGATGTAATTTACCGACAAAACTTTATAAATTATTCTTTATCTGTCCCTAATTAAGTATTGATTATCAGAATTTTGTGTTATTTTCTAAAAAATTAATTTTCAAAATTCAGAATAAAAACTCGTTGTTTTGGGCAAAAATGTTAAAATTCAGAACAATGTTTTGAAGAATTCCATAAAATTAAAAAATAAAATATTTTAGCATGATTTTACATGAATAGGAATGATATAAATTATTGACAATCAATACTTAGCGAATTGCTGGTTTTTATCTCTAAATAAATTAATTGAGTGATGTGTATGAAATTTTTTTGCAAAAAAAATTTCATACACATCACTCAATTAACTTATTCCCGTGCCATTACCACTATCGCAACACAACCGATTGAGCGGCAAGGCGTTATAAGGTTCTACATTTGTCAACAACATTTAGCGCTCAATTGTCCATCGAGACCAATCATTTTTTAATTTGCACATGAAGCATACCATGCAAAAGGAAATACCACTGCCCGAAAGACGAATCGCCATGCTCCTGCTGAGTCTGACAAGTGAACAATTGCTTGACTTGAAGTTTTTTGCAGAGGGCAGCAGCTACCGCAAGCAGGAATATACATTAGCCTTGTTGTCAGAATTTTTGAAGTGGGCAACCCTTGCCAAAAAGCAGAAAGCAAATACTGCCCCCAATCAATTGAGTGCAGAAAACGAGGAGAGGGCCTTGTTTTATAAAATACCGTCTCCCACTGTTTTGTACCAGCGCGTTTTCAAAACCACCGACTTTGAGCGGAAGCAGGAACGACTTTTTGAGCAATTTCGGTCGGTTCACACGCTCCTTGAGCAGTTCATTGCCTGGCAACAATTGCAAGAAGATGAAGTGAAGATACAGGAGTATGTTTGTACCCATTTGGCCCGTACTGAATACGAAGAATTGTTTGAACACCAATGCTCCCGATGGGAAAAATCGCTGTCTGAAGCCAAAGAAGGGCATCACACTTTTCATCAAAAAATGATGTTGCACCTGATCTGCGGATCGCACTGGGCCTTCGACCGACAGGAAATGCCAGCGGATGGTTTTCTACGGGCGCAGCAGCAATACATTTATTTTTTACAGCAGGGAACCGTTACTGCAACACAGAGTAACAGTGGCATCAAGCCCCCTGAAGTCAAAGAAAAAGTGGGAGTCGGGCAGAAAAAAGCGTCACCAAGATCCGCTGAAACAACCACATCGCACCTACCACCATTACCACAAATTATGCCAGAGCCTGTCGCTTCTCGTGAAAATAGCCCTGTCTTGCCCATACTGCCCGAAGTGTATCACCTGCTTCTTGAGTGGAAACAACAGCCCGAAATGCTGAATGGATCATGGGCTGCATTTTGGGAAAAGTATGGCAATCAATTTAATAAATTTGATCAAATACAATCGGAAACCCTGTTTAAAATACTGTTCAATATTCACATAGCCGAAATCAACCGGGGAAATGAACAGGCGCTGCACTATCTTTCCGAAACTTATCAGCGCGCTAAAGAACAGACTTTTTATAAAAACTGGATATGGTCGCCTGCTGATTATCTAAACGGGGTAGTAGCATTGGGACTTGGAGGACATTATGATGCTATGGAAACATTTATTGCAACGCATCGCCTCCGATTGCCGGCAAACATCCGGCAGAGTACCGAAACCTTGGCCTATGCCTATGCCGCTTATTATAAACAGGAACTCCAACAAGCCCATCAGATATTGCAACAGATCAGACAGCGCCGCCTGATGTTAGGTACCCGCCTCCACACCCTCCAACTGCGCATCAACTATGAATTTTTTGCCAGAGGACAGGATGTGGACATGGCGCAAGCGGTAAATACTTATAAAGCTTATTTCAATGACAAACAGCATCAAATTCAGCCTAAGCGATTGGATGCTTATAAAAAATTAGCCAGCTTTGTCAGAAAATTGGTTATTATTTACGAAAGAAGACAATTGAGAGAACCCTTTACCACTCAAATAGAGGACATCATTCGGGAACTCGAAGATGCTTCCAAATCAAAACCAATTGCCTTTCAATGGGTGCAGCAACAAATTGAAAAACTAAAAACGGGAGCGCGCCACTAAGCGACACCCTCCCGTCCTACTTTATCGGCCCTCTAAAATGTCTTCAATGACAATGAAACCAAGTATTTCTAAAATCAGATCAATCATACGGTTATGCTTTAAAATGATGAAAAAACGGGTGAAAAAATCAACCCGGCCATCGCAGTACCGCATCCAAAAAGCATAACTCCGCCAACACCCCGAGGGGCGCAATACTTCGCCTGCACCACACAATGGATTTAGGCAATTTCAGGAAAACACTTTTTGAAAACAAGGCCGTGACTGCCGGGAATGGCCCGGCCTGGCCCGAAAAATTGAAGCTTCAAATCTCCGGTAGGGGAGACACATAGACACCGCATTTCAGCAAGCGTCTGTTCTATAATTCAAAAACCCACAATTCCCTGTCATCTTTTTTTACTTTTTTTGAAAAAAAATTTTTCTCCCAAAAAAAATGCCCTCAGAACACGTATTTGAGGCAAGGTTCCAAAAAATCAATTCATTGATTATCAATATTTTAAAATATAGTTATACCCTTTTTACCTGATTTTACCCCGGAAACCTCACTTTGAAAGCAAGGCGTTGATTCCTACCTTTGTACCAATATTTTGGTACACATCACAAATGATTCAATGACACAAGAAACAAATTCAGACATGGTAGTGCCGCCCTATTTGGCCAACCAAATCAGCAAAGACAGCTACGCATCCTGCATTGGGGTAGTGCGTTCTGCGCTCTATGGTTATTGCCTGGAGGCCAATAATTTCAAAGACCTGTATCAGGAAGCCTGGTTGATCGTCTTGAAAAATTGGATAGAGCAAAAGCCAATTACCTTAGATCGTTGCAGGTATTTGGCGCAGACCGCAAAAAACCTGTGCATCAATATGATGCGGAAACGCCATTTGCTCAGCGAAGAAGAGGCTGAGGACGCACTGAACAGATTGACCACTGAATCGTATCAGCCCAATGCCCTGCTGGAGCATTACAGCGAGGTGTTTGACAATATTCGGGAAAAATACGGCCTCAACAAACTTGAAGACCCCCTTGCAATTGACCCGGAAGATCCGCGTTTACTAGCATTTAAAGCAGAACTTCAGTCCATCCCCGACAAAGAATGGCGGGCACTCTGGCTCAAATATTATTGCAACTACTCCTACAAGGAAATTGCCAGTGTATTAGACCTTGAGGAAAGCTCCGTGGATCAACTCCTGCACCGCAGCAAGAAGCGATTGAAAGCCAGCATCAGTTTGTACAACTAAGGAACGAGTAACTAACAACCAATCCCTACACACAAGTATGCAACTCACAGAAAAAGATATAGACACCATCCGCGATTATTGGAAAAACAAATTGAATAGCGCAGACCGCAGTGCCTTGGAGCAACGCATGGCCTCCGACCCCGATTTCAAAGACGAAGTAGAAATGGAAGGCTTACTACTCCGTGCCGTGACCTCAAAGGGGGATGCCGCATTGGCTCTTTGGATCGGGCAACTACATGAAGCAGCATTGCCTGACCAGGCTCCTGCTCAAACAGACACTCCACAGCCAAAATCTCCGAAAATCTGGCTGCTGATCCCCATTTTCGGGCTGCTGCTGTTGCTTGGCGGGCAATTTGACTGGAAGCAACGTAAATCTGGCGGGCAGAAACAGCCTAATGCGATGCCCAACCCAGACTTTCAACAGCCTAATGAACCATACGCCCAACAACCTGATAGTCATAAAAAAGGAGGAGCATCCACGAACCCGGCGGTTCCCTCTACACCAGAATCAACCTTTGACCGCCTGGGTGCTGCCATTCGTGACACAGTTCAATGGAATATTATCCATCAAAAACGCTTAGATAGTTTGGTAGCGCGCTACTGTCGCCCCGTTGCTTCCGCCCAAAGCTGGCAAAATGCCCTCTGCCAAAGGGATTTCCCGACGGTAATCGCCCACCATCAAAAAACCATCAACAATATAGGTACCGATAGTCTGGCGGCTCTTTTTTTTCCAAAACAAGTTTGGATGCTCTCCGAATTGGCCGACAGTCCCGCCACGGCGGTCCAGTGGCTGACAGCCCTGCTCAAAACCCCGGCCAGCCTAACAGAGATCAAGCAAAGCAAAAGTAGCTTGCTGGCCCGCCTTTTTGAGGCCAATATCCGTATAAACAATCCTCTATGCCGTGAAAAAGCAAAAAAATTGCTACAAAATACCAAACTCCAGAAGCACTTGCGCCGTGAGTGGCTGATGCGTCAATAGACTGGCGCTACTCACTTGAGTCTGCTGCTCCCATTTCCAAGGCAGATCAGATTGGCCCAGTAAAAGGGGGGGGTCCCGCTGCGCAAGTACTGAATTTGAGCCTTTTGCAGGGCCTCATCTGCCCGCTGACGATTCAAAAAATTGGCACTAAAACTTTTAAGCAACTGCCCCGTAGCCTGCACATCTACATTAGCCGTGGGAGCAATAACCGCCGGACAATTGGCATAGTGCAACGTTCTGGCAAATGAAAGCCGGCCCTCAGCCGCCGAAATATTGCCCCAGGCCGTGCGGCAGGAAGCCACAAAAATCAGTTTATTGGCCGGAAAACGCAGCGCATTCATTTCTCCGAGCGTCAGTAAATTATCTTCCTGCCCGCTGTTTCCCCCGAAAAGCACACCGTATTGCAGGGGGTCTCCCGTTTCGGAAACACACCCGTGCATGGCCAAAACCAAGAAACCAAAATTTTTGTACCATTTTTTGAAATCACTTTCCCCGGCAGGTAGAAACAGGTGCGCGTTTGGCGCCTTAGAGGCCACATATTTGCAGGCAGCCCGCAGCGAATCAATGGGTATCAAGCCCTCATAGCAAGTGCCCAAGCGTGGGTTTTGCCCCCCACTCGCGCCATAATCCGCCACAAAAATACCCACCGAATCAGCAGCAACCCCAGCCGGAGTATACTGCCGCAATTGCACCCCGAAAGTTAGAGAAGCCGGACAAGACAACGCGTAATCTTCTATCAGCAAACGGGCAATTGGCGATTTGCTGACGGGTATAGAAGCAAAACTAACCCGCCAAAGCGCCTCATCCGGAACGATATTCAGGTATCGTATCTGAGCATTTTTAGGCAATAAAGCCAGAGGCTGTTTCAGGATCAAGTCATACAGTTCCGCCGCCGCCGCCGCATAAGCCGGTGACTCTTCGTTGAGTAGCAATTCAGAGAGCGCTATTTTGTCATATAGGGTGTTTAAACCATAAGGCAATCGAAAGGGCTGCGCCCCATCCTTTTTTGTAATCACCAAACCTACAAGAAAATCCTGCCCCAACTCAAATTCAATCGCAGCTTCCCCCATTTCCAAATTTTCAGCCACTTTCTCAATGGTTGCCACCTCATTGTCGTATCTTTTTTGGTAGTAGGCACTCAATTCCCGATCTTTACTGCGTTCGGCAGAGCGTAGGTGACTAAAAAAACGCTTTTTCAACGCGCTCAAGGCTTCCTGTGCCACCTTGCGTGCTGCTTCCGATAAGTCGGTGCGTGTCAGCAAGGCCTCCTTTAGTCGGATATCCGCTAATTGCTCCGTTTCTTCCGCTATAAAAGAGCGCAATGCGGCATTGTCCGTTTCCGGCATTTTTGAACTACGACCCGACACTGCCTGTCGCAAGGCAAAACTCTTCCCTTTCTCCATTATATTGAAAGCCCGCTGAAGATAGCCTTTTTTGTTGGGGAAAAGTTCATACAGTTTGACGGCTGTCCATGCCCCCCTCGCAAAAATTTCCGGAAACTGCGCCTTGGGATTCATCAAACCCTTATCCGTCGGAAAGACCAATCGAACCTGAAACCAATACGCTGCGGCGGTTTCAAAATCGAATAAAGCCTGCTCTAAGTAACGTGGCTCCTCTGGATGCTGCCCATACAATTCCAGCAGCGCGCAACCCTTGAGATATAAGGCTTCCAACAAATAAATTCGATTGCGGGGCTGAAAAACAGGCGGCTGCCGATCAAATAAATCCGCAGATGGATAACCCAATTGACTAAGCCCCTTACACAAATGCCGGGTGCCTTCCGCAGGGTCATTTTGTTGAAATAGCATACTCAGCCCCTTATAAAAAACAGCCAAGGCCGTCTCATTTTCAAATTCCGCCCTCCTCAATAAGTCTTCCCCCAGACGAAAAAAATAGGCAGCACTGTCAGCCAATGGACGGCTTTCGGGCCGATTCAGTAAAATTTCTGTCAGACACGTCTTCCCCGCCGCCATATAATTGAGGCCGGCAGGCTGCAGGTTACCGCTTAAAGCCAAGATCGGGGCAAGAGACTTGTACGTTTGCCTTGATTTTTTCAATAGCCCCGCCGCTGCACTCACTTGGCCGACCTTACGCAAACTATCCGCTGTCATGTTGTCAATAGTGGCCGCTACAAAAGGCTGAAAAAGGTGCTCCATAACGTAAACCTGTTGCGCTATGGCTGTTTTATCCTCTTTCACAAGTGCTTGGCTATCAATCGCCTTGCAGTTTTTGGCTTTTTCAAAACACTTGCGCGCCAGCATCAGGTCGCCAAAAGTGGCAAAATTACGGGCCGAATTGTAATAAAACCGCATCTCCCCCAAGCCGCCGGGCAGACGCTGAAAAATTTTTTCCGTTTGCAGAAACATCTCGTAGAATCGTTCATAATCACCCGTCTGATTGGTGTAATGATTCATCATATCTAAATAACCGCCCGTCAGCGCATTGATCACGATCAGACTGTCACCGTATAGGGCCCTCATATACGCTATATCCCCTCCAGTAGCCGCCAGACTGCGCAAATCAATCGGTTGTTTCGGCAGAAATCTTTGCCCCAGCGTCAAGATAAGTTCATGGCTTTCCTCCGCTTCCTGTTCGCGGCCCGCCACCGAGTAATAATACGTACGCAAATAGCCAGTTGTGCAAAGTTGCGCCACACAACGTTCATGTTGCTGCATAAATACTTCGTGTGCCGTATTGAGCCAATGCCATTGTTGCTCATTTAATGGCTTCACGGAATTATACGCCAAAACAGGAGCAAGATTTTTGATGTACAGTCTGGCAGTATCCAAAGTAGCAATGGGTTGTGCAGGAAGTAGGGTGCCAATATAAATAAAAAGGCACATAAGAAAATTTTGTTTAGTCGGATTCGTCATAGTAATGAGCGTTAAAAAATGTTATGCTTGAAAAATGTTATCTTGAAAAAACTAATTTTAAATTAAAAAATCATGAAATTTTCATGAAATTTACATAAAACAAAAAACGTGACTCGTTTTAACTTCTGCCGTTGCAATGTTACCAACATTAAATCGTAATTGTCAAGATTTTTTTAAATTTTTTTAAAAAAAATTTGTTTTTATATCTTTTATTTAAAATTTTATTTGTTTTTAAAATATTTCAAAATAAATAAAATAATTTTAAAATATATTTGTTATCAAAAAATAATTTATTATATTTTCATTATTTTTTATGGATCAACAATTAAATTTTCATTCTGCCCTGCAAATGCTGAAAAAGCAAGGCTATACTTTGCAAAAAATTGCAGCATATTTCGAAAAGAAAGCAGAGGGAATGTCGGAGGCCAGCATCAGCAGAGCGGCTCCCAGGCAAGATCTTCTGAACGGCGGCTGGAAAAAAGTAAGGTAAAAGACGAACGCTTAGAGGAGATGGCCAAACTCCTCAACGGTATGCTCGAACATGAATGTAGGCGTGGAGGGTCGTAAAAAATCTTCTCACGTCCGCATGACTCCATTCAAACTTGGTCAAAGCCAATCAGCCCCCTGAATCAAAAGAAAAGATCTACCTTGAAAAAAATATTTTACAAAAAACTAAAGCCTATTAAGTAAGGTAAGGGATAGCCAAAAAATAACTTATAACAATTAGGCATAATTTGTCGACGAATTTTAATAAGGGATAACCAAAAAATAAATTATAAGATTTAGGCGTGATTTGCCGACAAACCTTTGTAAGTTATTCTTTGGCCGTCCCTAAGTTATTCTTTTATCGTCCCTAAATAGAAATAATCGTGGTTTTGAATTTCATTAATTACCTTATTATTAAAGGTTTGTGAGACTATAGACTGCCGACTATTGACTGTGGACTACTTATATTATGGCAGGTGAAAAACAAGATGCCCCCTGGCCCATCTCAATGTTTCACTTCAACGTGATCATTGGCGGCAAAGTAGAGGGTGATTTTCAGGAAGTATCCGGTTTGTGTTCCTATAAAGTCGCCTATTTGGAGTTAACCACCACCTCCGTAAACCCAAATTTCTCCACGTCAAACAACCCCAGATCGGTCATTTTCAGCGTAGGAATAACCGGAAGTGCCAAAAAAGAAAGCACCATAAACGGCGCTTGCAGGGTACAGCCCAGCAACGATTTGGTAGCGGCATCCAATGCGGCGTAGGTGTCGCCTAATGTATAGCCGTCCACATCACTCATCAGACCCGCAATGGGCAGGGCTAAAGTACGCACAGTACCATGACCATCAACAGCGCTAATGCCACCTTTGCCGGCGATGACGGCATTGACGGCAGCACAGAGCGTGGTGTCATCGGTGCCGACTGCCACAATATTGTGAGAATCGTGGGCCACGCTGGAAGCTAAAGCACCGTGTCGCAGCCCGAATCCGCGCACAAACCCCACCGCAACGGGCGCGTGAAGGGCATACCGGTTCACCACTGCAATCTTCAGAATGTCCTGTGCAGCATCAGGCTCGATCAGCCCCGCTTTCACGGATAAAGTAGCCGTGATATGCCCCGTTACGATCTGCCCGTCGCGGGCTTCGATAACACGGCATTCAACGGAGTTGCCGGAGGCAGGTAGTTGAAAATCAGCAGGTTGCCTCGGTATTGCGGCAAAAGCATTAGGGGTTTTAGCGGGCAGGTAGGGTAGGAGAGTGCTCCCGTTTTGGGCCACCAGAACTCCATTGATCCAGGTGGCTGTCACCTTAAAATCGGTCAGGTTTTCTACACGGATAAAATCGGCGGGGTCGCCTTCGCGCAGCAATCCGACAGGAAGGCCATAATGTGCCACCGGATTGATACAGGCTGCCCGCAGCGTGTCGAATAGATCGCAGCCTTTTTGCAAGGCACGCGCTACCAGCAGGTTGATATGGCCGCGTACTAAGTCATCCGGGTGTTTATCGTCGCTGCAAAACATGACCTGATCAGGAAACTCCTGCAACAGGGGCCATAATGCTTCGAAATTGCGGGCAGCGCTGCCTTCTCGTATCAGAATTTTTACGCCGAGTCGGGCCTTTTCCAAGCCTTCTTCGTAAGTGAAACACTCGTGGTCGGTGCTGATACCGGCAGCAAAATACCGTCGGGCATCGTCGCCACGCAGTCCGGGTGCATGGCCGTCCACGGGTTTGCCGAGGCGATGAGCGGCAGCAATTTTTGCCATGACTTCCGGTACTTCATAGAGTACGCCGGGAAAATTCATCATTTCGGAGAGGTAACCAATGGCCGGGTTTTGCAACAATCGCTCGGTGGCGGCAACATCTAAGATAGCCCCTGCCGTCTCAAACTGCGTGGCTGGCACACAACTTGGTGCCCCGAAATGAAACTTGAAAGGGGTTTGTTGGGCATTCTCCAACATAAAATCAACACCGGCTTCTCCCAGCACGTTGGCAATCTCGTGGGGGTCAGAAACGGTTGCTACGGTGCCGTGTACCACTGCCATTCGGGCAAATTCTGTTGGCGGCAACATACTGCTCTCCACGTGTACGTGCGCATCAATAAAACCGGGTAGTACATATCCGCTGTCCGCCGGTACCGACGCAACTTCCCGAATGTGGAGAATTCGGCCATTTTCTACGGCGATGTCAGCGGGGTAAATGCGGCGTTGGTGCAGATCAATGAGCTGTGCTAACATATTATAAGGTTGGTATGGTTAGGAACGGTGTCAAAATAAAATATCCATCTTATCTGATTCCTTTTCACTCAAATTGCCCATCTTTTTGTTTAAATAGCCCCATTATTAGCACAAAAAGATAGTTATTTGAGCAAAAACTAATCTACCTAAGTTTAGTACTTTATTGTGACACCGTCCCTTGGCTATTTTGGGTCAGTTTCCGAATCATTTTTTTGATGCCGGCCGCTGTTTCGGCAAAGGTAGGCGGTTCTTTGGCGATACACATCAACATAAGGGCTACCCGGCGATCGGAGTCGTGGAGCAGCGCATACAGTTCGGGTTTGTGGATTCGGTAAGCCTCCCGCATGAGGCGTTTTACGCGATTGCGGGTTACGGAAGTTTTAAACGTGCGTTTGGGCGCTACAAAGGCTATTTGAACGGGTGCAGACATGGGTGTGGCTGCCTCCGGTACAAGAGGCAGCCACACTACACGCATTGGATAAGCGGCAAAAGAATGACCTTCTTTAAAAAGCCTTCCAATCAAAGCAGAACTTTTTAGTCGTTCGTCTTTGGAAAAAGTATGTTTTCCGGGCACGAATGAACGATTTGAACAATTAATTAAAAAATTGCCACCCGGGACAGGTTTACTTGAGACGTTGCTCGTCAGAAACAGAAAGTTTCCAGCGGCCTTGCTTACGGCGGCGGGAAATTAATTTACGACCATTCTTGGTGGACATCCGTTCACGGAATCCATGTTTGTTTTTACGAGCGCGGCGCGAGGGCTGATAAGTGCGTTTCATTGTATTATTTTAACAGAAATATAATTTTTAAAATTGGAGCGCAAAGGTAAAGCGTTTTTTTAAAACACAAAGCATTTTTTCAAAAAAAAGAGAAAAATAATGATAATATTTATTTTGGAAAAAAATTAACGCTTATCTTTGTCGTTTCAATAAAAACCCCTGTCAAAGTAAGGAACGAGTAAATAATAAGTTAGTCATTTCAGGTTGATCATTTTTGGGTCAGACAACCATATTTTTGCCTAATAGTAACACGCTGAAAGCAAAAAGACGGGTAGTATGGCCCTAAAAGGGACACATCTTATGGTTAAGTTGTTATTTGCTCGTTCCTAAAAACCTTCTTTATACTTGAAGTACACTTTTATTTTGCCGGCAATTTGCGCGCTGTTTTTGGGCAATATCTTATCTGCTCAAAGTACCCTTCCTTCCGGTTTTTTGGGTGACGGTATGGTGCAACGCGAACGAGGAGAACTCGGTCAGGCAACTACTGCTTTCCGAAAGGCTAAAAAATTGTATGCCGACCAATCTGATTTTGTTAATTTCTCTACTGCCGCAGCCCTTGAAGCAGAGGTATTGGCGTGGGCCATGAAACCGGATTCTGCCAAAAAAGCGCTGATGCAGGCGGAGGAACTCACAACCAATCAATTAGGATCGAGTCATCCGGCGGTTTGGCAGTTGAGAACCCTGAAATTGGAAGTGCTGCGATTGGATGGAAAGGGCGATAAAGCCTTGAAAGCGGAGGAAGAATTGATTAATTATTGGAAAAAACAAGGGCCGGCATACATTCATGAACAAGGGTTTTGCTATCTCTATTTGGGGAAAATCCGCAGTGATTTGGGTGATTTTGGAGGAGCAATAAAAAATTTGGAAGCCGCACAATTAATTTTTAAGGCAGCACCTGCCCAATATGCCGTCCCTTTGCAGGAATGTTATAGCTTTTTGGCCAATGCTTACACGTTTCTTGGGGAACCTGAAATAGCCCGGAAATATTTAGCAAAATCGCAACAAATAGCCCAGCAATACAATCCGTCACCACATTTCAGAACCGCTAATCTGCAACGGTTAAGGGGTACGCTTGAGGCACTTAACGGCAAGTTTGACCAGGCAGTTGTTTATTATAAAAGCGGCCTCAGCGAATTGGAGCAATTTCGTGAAATGAAAGAAGCAAAAGCAGTTTTGTGGAGTAATATTGCGCTCATGCTTGGGAAAAAAGGCAAATTGGATGAATCAGTAGCCGCCGCCCAAACCTCGCTGGCCCTTTATGAAGAAGGGTACGGAAAGCGACACCAGAAATTGGTAAAGGTGTTTTCAAATTTAGCCATTTCCTATGAAACAAAAAAAAATACCGAACAATCTTATGCCTACTCCCGCCGTGCCCTGCAATGTTTAGCCCCCGATTGGACCCCAAAAAGCGACTTTGATTTGCCTGGCCCGGAAAGTTTCAACAATACTTTTTTGTTCCTGCTCAAAATGACCGAAGCAGGAAAATATGCAGAAAATATTTATGCGAAAAACAAAAACGGTAAGTATTTAGAAACGGCCTTCAACGCCTACAACTGGACCATAGAAGCCATTGACCGTATGAGAAATGAATTGTTGACGGAGGAATCGCAATTTTCTTTTCAAAACTACGAGCAATTCCGGGATTGCTACGATTACGCATTGCGTGCAGCCTGGATGTTGTATGAGCGCACCAAAGAGGAAAAATATCTGCAAAAAGCACTGGCTTATACCGAAAAACGCAAATCAGGTATATTATTTTCAGCGCTTCAAAAAAAACAGGCGCTCCAATTCTCCGGTATTCCTGCTACGGTACTTAACGAAGAACAGACACTAAAAACCAAGCTGAATCAGGCAAAAACAGCCTGGTTTGAGGCACAATACGAGGGCGTTGACGAAAATACATTATTGGGCCTGCGCGCAAAAATGACAGAAACTGATGCCGCACACAGCAGATTACTACAACAATTAGAAAGTAAATACCCCGGTTATTATGAGGTGCGTTATGCCCCCAATATTCCTGAGTTAAAGGACTTAAAAGCCCACCTAAAAGCCCACAAGAGTACCTTATTGGAATATCATGTGGGGGGCGAGGCCGATAGCGCCCTGTATATTATGCGCGTATCAGCCAATGATTGCCAGTTGCACCGAATACCCATTGATGCTAATTTTGCCCACGTTATTAACCAGTTTATTGATTTGGTGTGCGATGATGACCAAACGATGAGTATGGGCAATGATTTGGCTTATTTTAAGCATTTATGCGGGCAGAGTTATCACCTCTATGAGTTACTGTTAAAACCTGTTTTAACACCGGAAGATCAAAATATTATCATTATTCCATCCGATATTTTATATTATTTGCCCTTTGAAATGCTGCTGGAAACACCCTCCACGGAAACCAAAGTAAATTATAGCGGCCTTAATTGGTCTATAAAAAACAGAACGTATCGCTATGCGTTTTCTTCCGGCATCATGATGACGGAACCTAAGCGCTCAAAAACACCGGCTTTTTTTGCCGGATTTGCCCCTGACCTGAACGGCATCCAAGCCAATACGTCGCGCAATACCACTACTGCGCTTCGATTTGTGTCAGAAGAAGTGCGTTCATTAGCGCAATTATTAAACGGTGCCAGTTTCATCGGCCCTGAATCCAATGCTGCCAACTTCCGCCGGGCAGCCTCGGAATACAGGATTTTACACGTTGCCTCCCACGCAGTGACCGATGAGGAAAATCCGCTATTGTCCTATATTTCGCTGGGCGATACCACGCGTTTGGCGGCCTGGCAGATTTATGACTGGCAAATACAATCCGATTTGACGGTGTTAAGTGCCTGCAATACAGGGCGGGGCAGCATAGCCGGCGGGGAAGGCGTAATGAGTATGGCCCGTGCTTTCCGATATGCCGGGTGCCCCAATTTATTGGTGAGCCTCTGGCAGGTGGACGATGAATCTACCCGGGAACTCATGGAACACTTTTATCAACGCCTGAAAACAGGAATGCCCAAGCAGGAAGCCCTTAGGGGCGCCAAATTGGAATATTTGGCGGCAAAACACAAAACCCACCCTTATTTTTGGGCACCCTTCGTTTTGTTGGGTGATGACTTGCCCGTTATAAATGATTCCACCCTGCCGCCCTGGTGGCTTTTTGCACTGGCCGCTGCCGGGGTAGCCGCCATAATCTGGTACCTCAACCGTCCAAAACCCGTACGTCGTTTTGAGTTACGTGACGAGTTATGAAGCATTTTCCGGTTTTCATGTACCACAAATCCCTTGTTTGGGTGGCGTACAGCCTTGCTGCTGTGGTGGTTTCTTTATTGAAGTGGCAGCTTGGGTTCAACCGGGAAGGTTACACGGCTTATGAAAACTACCGTATTTTTAGAAATGCCAGCGCACACCTTTGGCAAACCACCAACGTATATGCCGCATTTCCGGCCGAGCAATGGGATTTGTTCAAATATAGCCCGGCCTTTGCCCTGGGGATGGCTCCTTTTACGGTAGTCCCTGACGGGGTAGGCTTGTGTGCCTGGAACCTGCTCAACGCACTACTCCTGCTGTATGCCTTATTTCGTCTGCCCATATTAAACGACCGACAGGCCATGCTCTGCGCCTGGTTGGTGCTGCCCGAATTGGTCATCTCTTTGCAAAACAGTCAAAGCAACGGCCTCACTGCCGGGGCCTTATTGCTGGCTTTTGGTGCCTTTGAGCGCGGGCAATTGATCAGGGCCGGGGGATGGATTACCGGAGCGGCTTTCATAAAAGTTTTTGGTTTGCTGGCGGCGGGTATGTACTTGCTATACCCCGGCAAATTTCGTTTTTTGCGGTGGCTGGCTTTTTGGACGGTGCTATTTGCCGGCATTCCATTTTTGTTTTTTGAGCCCGACTATGTTCAACAATTATACCGCTGGTGGTGGGAACTGCTGCGGGATGATCACAGTGCATCGGTCGGGCTTTCCGTGCAGGGCTGGTTGTTGACGTGGTTTGGATGGGCAGCGCCAAAAAATGTGATAACAGTCGTTGGGTTGGTGCTGTTAGCGCTGGGTGTAGGGTCGGTTGCCCGGAATAAAAAGGCCAATACCCCACAAAACAGGATATACGCTTGGGCAGCCTTATTGTTGTGGGTAGTCATTTTTAATCACAAAGCTGAATCGCCCACTTTTATCATTGCTTTGTGTGGAGCAGCTATCTGGTATGCATCGGTGAAACCCTCAAAATGGTGGCATTTATTGTTCATATTAGTATTTTTGTTTTCTTCTTTGTCGCCCACAGACGTGTTTCCGGCGATTATTCGCAAAACGTTCGTCGAACCTTTTGTTTTGAAAGCCGTACCTTGCATTGTTTTGTGGATTATTATTACCTTTGCCCTTGTATGCAAAAGAAATCTTTTTGGCAGCGCCCCGAAGGCGTAACGGGAGGAATATTGATGGCTGGAATCGCCGTAGCCGCTGTCTTTTTCCTCAATATTTGGTTGCCTGTTCTGCTCGAACTGGCCAAAAACACGCTGTACCTGTCGGGTATGTTGGCCGCATTAGCCGGTATTATTTATATTGTGTTGGATCCCAAAACGCGCAATTTAGTATGGTACGCTTATAAGTCTGTTATGCGGTGGATTACGGGTTTTTTTGTGAGAATTGACCCGATCTCCATTTTAAAATCCTACATGGAGAACTTGGAATCCAGCCTCAAAAACCTGAGTCGCCAGATCGGTTCTTTGCGCGGGCAAATGCGCCAATTGAAAGGCACGATGGATGGTAATGTGGCTGAAATTCAAAAAAATATGGGCGTAGCAGAGCAGGCTAAAAAGAAAAATGACGAAAAAAACCTGACTTTAGCCGCCCGCAAAGCCGCCCGTTTGGTGGAAACCAACGAAAAGTACGATGTACTCTACAAAAAAATGGAGGTGCTGTATCGTATTTTGACGAAAATGTACGAAAATTCAGAGATTGTTCTGGAGGACACAAAGGATCAGGTGACCCTAAAACAGCAGGAATATCAGGCGATCAAAAGTGGACACAGCGCCATTCAGTCGGCCATGAGCATCTTAAAAGGTGATCCCGACCAGCGGGCAATGTTCGATACTGCGTTGGAGGTCTTAGCCGATGAAGTGAGCAACAAAGTGGGTGAAATGGATCGGTTTATGGATACGAGCAGGCACCTGATGGATTCTATTGACCTGCAAAATGGGGTATTTGAGGCAGAAGGCCTGCAAATGCTGGAGCAATGGGAAAAAAAGATGCCCTTACTGTCAACGGATACAACCCCTGCCGCTGCCGCAAAAGCAACGGGACGTACTGCCACAAAAACAACCAAGGAAGAAACCCTTGATCTGAATACACCGCCCAAACAGATTATTCGCGAGGAAAACGACTATACGAAGTTGTTTGATTAGTGGTAGCACGGGAATGAATTAGTTGATAGTGCTGGTATTTTTTTTGCAAAAAAAATACCAGCACTATCAACTAATTCATTTATAGAAAAAGTGTGCGCCATTTCCGAGTAACCAGAAATGGCGCACACTTTTTTCTGTAAACAAATTAATGCGGTGGATACCAGCTATAATTTTTTTACAAAAAAAATTATAGCTGGTATCCACCGCATTAATTCATTCCCGTGCCATTACTGATACATAGCCTGTTTGCCGAGTTTCTCGACTAACAGGTAGTAATACATTGCACGGAATTTGTTGCGATTGGAAGAACCCATTTGCTCGCAGACTGCTTTGAGGGCTGCATCTAATTCAGGGCCATCTGCCAAACCGAGTTTTTTAATCAGGAAATTATCTTTCACACGACCTAATTCAGCGTCATCTGAACAGGATACCTTGCCGGAATCTGCGTTATAGATCACAGGACCCAGTGCTTTGGTCACTTTGGAAAAGAGTGCCTCATCAAAAGCGATACCCAAATTGTTAAATTCGGATTTGTAATTGTCAAAAGTTTCAACGAAAGTTGCCATATCTTAAATTAAAATGGTTATTTATGCCGCTAATGTCCGCTGTTTTTTTGGATTCCGTATATTTATTGTTGATTTTTTTAAAAAAAATATACAAGTAATAAAAATCTATATATTTAAGTATTTTACTATTAGATTTTTATAAAAAAAATAAAAAGTATTTGTGATGATATGCCCCGTTAATTTATGCTGATTCTGCACCCGAAAAAAAATAATATATAAATCTGGAACTTTTTAGCGGAGAAACACATTATATTTGCGTCTTATTTCTTCAACAATTTCAATCCCCGAAAACAATTCAATGTGAAAAACAATTTCGTTACTTATTTCGCTGCTTTTCTCTTTGCGGCGTTTCTTGTTTTTTCCGGCTTGCTTTTGCTGAGCGGGTGCGATGGATTTTTTGGGCCGGATAATCTCGCACCGATCATTACTTCTAAAGAAAAGGTGAAATTTCCCATCGCCATCGCCTTTATTGAAGCCAGCGGCAAAAAAAATGTATCCGATGAAGTTAAAGTTACCCTTTTAGATCCGCAGGGTAAGGTGCTTTCTCCCAATGGCTTCCGTATAGACTCTATCATCGTCACCGAAGGGGTCATGAGTTTGGCTTTTAATGCAGACACGAAGGTGAGTAATACTGCCCCTTATCGGTTTGTTTTAAAAGCAGAAGCAAAGGGCTATTACCCGGCCATTCAGGAAGTAGTCATTGATCAGGAAGGCGCCTCCTACGTACCAGTATACCTGATCAACACAGAAGTGGCTCCCGAAGGCATGAAATTGACAGAGACATCGGTAAAATTATTAGCCGAAGGGAGGTTGGGACAATCTTTGCAAATTACCTCAGGCCCATTTCCTGGCGGTATGGCAATGGGTTCCGGTATGTCGGTTTCAGTTGGTGAAAACACTCGTTTTTTTAGTAAAAACGCACAGTTTAATCAGCCAAGTCGCCTGCGAGCCAATTTGCTTTATGCGCCACCAGGAACGGAATCCTCCAATCGAATTTGCCCGGGTGGATACATGACCACTAATGCCTATGCTGAAAATGGGAAGCGATTAGCCACCTTAGAGGCTCCCCTGTATTTCCTTTCCGCCGGGTGGTTCACCTTAGAAATGGATGCGGATGGAACCGACATTGATAGTTTTTCGCAGCCAGTAGAGGTTACTATTGTTTTAAATGACACCTTAACAAACCCAAAAACAGGCAAATTCATTCGGTCCGGAGATACGATTCCAGTATGGCATTTGCGGGAAAAGGACGGTGCCTGGCTGCGCGAAGGCAAATTTGTGGTGCAACAAGATATCAGAAAAGCCGGCCCCCTGTTCCTCACGTTCCCGCTTTCTCATTTGAGTACCATTGTGGTAGCCCCAACAGCGGCTGAATGCTCCAGTGATTTGGGATTGACCTACCAAAGTGGGTTTAACGGCGGACAATCCTATTATACCACACTGATGAACGCTTCCAACGGGCAATATTTGAAACGAGAACCGCGCACTTTTCCTGCTGCGGGTGCTGCATTATCAGTGTCGAGGGCTCCTTTAAATGTTAATCTCCTGATGATGGCAAGAGAAAACGAAACGACAACTAATGCCAACTCAAGGTTCAGCACTACCATCAATTGTAATGGAGCGCAGACAGGCAATTTCCCAGACCCTGTTGCGCTACCTAAAAACCAATGCCTAAAAGTAGAATTTAGAAAAATAGGCAACAGTAATTTCTTCAGTCTGTGCAACAATACGGTATGGCATAAAGATACTTGCAGCGAACAATTATTTAGTTTGGCCAACTACTTGCCGGGAGAAGCGGGGGTCATCATCCCCAATACACCACTCCAAGGACAGAAATGTATCAGACTTTGGTATTCCAATGGTAATGCCATTAACCCGAAACAGGTTTACCTTCAGTTTGAAGTAGATTTAACCGTTCCAATAGGACAAACACGACTCGAACAAGGGCAAAAAATGGGTGGCACTTTCGAATTCAATTATATCATCCAGAATACCCAGACTGCTGAATGTGGTAATCGGCTCACGATTTATGTGTCTGACAACTTGTTACAGGGAGGATGTAATTAGTGGCACGCGAATGAATTAGTTGATAGTATTTGTACCAATACTATCAACTAATTCATTTAAACATACAAACGCGGGCATCCTTCATAAGTAGTTGACACTTTTATTTTCGGCAAATAAAATAAATTAAAATAAAGCATTGATAATCAAGTACTTATTAGGGTAATTTAAAATAATTGCCCAAAGAAAGTGTCAACTACTTTTCACGCAAAATGAAGGATGCCCAAACGCGTAATAAATTTTTATTATTAAACAAATTTTTCGATGTTTTGGATGATTCGAAGAGGGTGCATCAATTCATGCGCAGCCCACTGGTAGATTAATCTGTCTTATTCTACTATAATTTTCCAGATCACCTGCTTTTTACTGCCTGAAATGTACAATGTTTTTTGGGTTTTATCAAAAGCAATGCCTGAAGGTTTATCCACATTGGCGATGTCCTGCATGATGCCATTGGGGTACAGGGCTGAAATCTTGTTCAAGGCCTGGTCAGCAATAAACAAAACACCGTTCCCATCGGATTCCAATGCCACCGGCGCCCCCAGGGCACGGTCTGGAGATGGTATTATGATATATTGTCCACCTTGTTCCGTTATTGATTTGAGTATTCCTCGACTATCTACCGCAAAAATAATTCCTGATTCTGTACGATGGCGGCTAATTACTAAGGATACGGGAATAAACTCCACGGTTTTTGGCAAAATAGTGCGAATTGAACAAGGATCCATACCCATCGTGAGTGTGAGTTTTTTAATAGAACCACCATCGGTTATCCAAAGCGTATCATTATCCCGCTCAATACTGGAAGGACTTGACAACGTGGTTGAAAGGCAGTCTTTATCCGCTGGAGAAGTATCAATTTCCGCATTTTTACATTTTCCGGCCAAGACTTTAATATTATTGGAATCACATATACAACGGATCGTACTGCCGCCCCTGTCCGCTATGTATACGCGGCCTTTTTTATCTATAGCCAAGTCGGTTGGATTGCTCAATAGCACTGCACCCGGAGAGGTTGCAACAACATCACTACAACCGGAGGTATCCCTGCGGCCAAAAGTATTTTTTCTATTGCCCTGAGCGTCCAATTGAACAACTGAATTATGAAACCGATCTGCTACCCAGATATTCCCCGTTGGGTCAATAGATAATCCGGCAGGGTTGTAAAAACAAGTAGCGCAATCAGTACTGTCAGGCGTTCCTGCAAAGATCGTCTTACTGACAGATTTGTAGTAATAAAAAAATCGGCCTGCCTGATTAGGTACAAGGCTGGTGTTTCCCTCACATCGCTCCAAGGAATCTAATTTTTCTACCGATACCTGCACCGCAGGGTTTAAACCAGGCGGAACTTTAAACACAAAACTATTATCAGAGAATTCGATTATGGCATCCTTGAGCAGGGGTTTGCCGCCTACCATTATTTGATAGGTATCTTTAAAATCGGCATACATATCTTTTACAGATACCCGTAAAGTATCACCGGACTTGGCAGAACGCGGCGTTACGTCAGTGACCACCGGACACGGCAGGTAGGTGGGTTCTATATTCCATTTACACCCGTAGGCAAAAGAAAATAAAAAAATCCGGGTAAACAAAAAATGTGTTTTCATAATAAAAAATGATTAATTTTTTTAGAAGCGACAGACTAATCCAATACTCGTACCACCCGCAATACCATCCAGTATTTCCGGTTTGAGCATTAAATTTACTCGGCTTTTACGAGCTGGATCCCGGCGCAGGCATTTGCAGGGGCATAGCAATAACCATCGGGTGCTTTGCACGGCAATTGCCGAATAGAATGTAGCAACCGCAACGTGATTCCACCGATTCGCTTTTTGGTAATACAGTAATTTCGTATCAAGCAGGTACCGAGGAAAATGTTGTTTTTTCAGGTATTGGGAATATATTTTTGCTCCTGCACTAGTGACGATTAAGCTGGCAGTTGCGATATCCGTCAGATCATACAACGGGTTGAATTTTCGCTTCAATCGAATGGCTACCGTGGAAAATTCCGCTGGTATAACCATTATCTTTTCCGATTTTAACCGATAAATCTTTTCATTATTTTTACAAAATTTTTCCTTTTTCGACACCGGCTCCACCCCTACCTTTATTGTATCTCCCGGCTTGAACCAATACGCGTCTAATCGGGTTCGTCCCGTGTTGTCCGTGCGCAAGGCTGCATCAATGCGTTCTCCGGCGCGATTGTAAAAAAATACTTTGGCTTTTTTTACCGGACGCGGCAACAGCCCGTTTTTGGCTTGTACCAGCACGTCGAAACCGGATTGGGCTTCCGCAGGCAGGGCAGAATATAAGAGGGCTAAAAGAGTGAAGATTCGTACTTTGTAATTCATTGTAAGTTGGTTAAAATTCAAATGTCTGATCGCATTGGAGGGTCCATTTCGCCGATTGCCCGGTACTGGTCGTTACCTGAATGCAACGTTGGTTGTTTATCAGTTTTTTGGGTATTTGAAGGGTTACTTTTCCTTTCTTATCCGTGTCTTTGCCCTCAAACACGCGGGCTAAATAAGCCACGGATACGGTTGCGCCCGGTGAAACGCCGATAAAATGAACCGGACACGTTGCCTCTATGATGTTTGCTGTGATTTTTATGGTTTGGGTTTGGCCTTTCCCTCCATTGATCTCTATGGTTGATTGGTAGGCTCCCACTGGCAGGTCGGCGGTATGAAGCGTAGCGGTTATCTTTACGGGACGATCATGTTCTAACAAAAACTGTTGATCACTGGTTATTTCTACGGATTTTTCATCAAATTCCATCCTCATTGTTAAGGCAGAACCTGGGTTTTGCCGGCTGATAACAAAATCAAACGACTTATCATCGCCTTTTTCAATAGACCGTAGCGGAATAAGAGGCTTGTTCACCTGAATAATAACCGGCGGCGGCGGATCAGATATTAGCACATCACCGGGCTTTTTTTCTGGCTCCTTTTTGGCAACTGGCCCCAGCGGCGGGTCATTAGGAATAACAACAATCTTTGTGGTAGTACTGGGTTTCGCAGTTGTTCTCACAACTTGTTGTTCGGTTTTTTCCCGCTCAGTATCAATCGTACTAAAAGTTCGGTTTCCCGACACGAGGGTAATCGGAGGTATACCAGTCGTTGGTTCAGGCACCGTTTCCGGAGATGCCCAATCGTTAATAGCCGCTCTTTGCCAGTACAAAAAACCCAGAAACACCGCCCAGGCCACCAAAACCACGCCGATCTGTCGCCATATTTTTTTTGGAATGCGTTTCCAAAACGACAATTGCTGCACCACCATTTCCCACTCCTTTCCGGCTAAGGCGGTACCGGGATCGCGCATAATCTGGAAAATAAATTCACCACCCTGATGCTGGTCGCTGATATTCCAGGCACCTGAAAACGGCAATTGGTCGTACCCTTCTTTATTCACGGCGACGGCCACTTTACGCCCTAATTCCTGTATGGGCAAGCAGGGAGTTTGGTTTTCTTTCAGGGTATTCAGCAAGTGATTGGCAAAAGGGCTGTGTTGGCCGGGTGTGCCATCCGTCACAGGTTCTTTGCGACCGGAAGTGAACAACCACCGGGACGGAATTTGGTATATTTCCTGATAATAGTCGTCATCAGCCGTTTTTACGGCAAGGCTGCTGCCCCTGTTTTGCTGAATCAGGCTGCCGCCAAAACAGGCATCTACGATCAGCACCAAATGGCGGGCTTTGATGGCTTTCAGGTGATCGGTCAGCGTGCTGTTGGAAATAGTGCTGGCAGCACTGTTAAACCTTCCTTCAACGGGTACCCAATAGCCCTGCTCTACATTTTCTCTAAAGGCACCATGACCGGAAAAATAAATAATAACATTGTCTGCTTCGGTTGCTTTGTCAATAAGGTTGTCAATTTCTTGCAGAATATTTTCTTCGGTGGCGGCTTCATTGATTAACTCGGTCACATTAGCCTTGTCAAACTGGTATTTAGAGGTGAGTACCGTCACCAATTTTTTAGCATCCCGCACGGCATTGTACAAACGGGGTACTTTTGGCTGCTGATATTCATTTATACCAATGGCCAAAAGGTAAGAAGTCCCTGTCTTGCCAGACGGGGTTTCCAGTTCAAAGAAATCGCCAATATCTTTTGTCGTCATGATTGGTTCTATTGGTTTTGAGTGGCGCGGGAATGAATTAGTTGATATTACTTGTATGATTTTTTTGCAAAAAAAAATTTATGCAGGTACTATCAACTAATTCATTTACAGATATAAACGCGTAACAAATTTTTATTATTAAATAAATTTTTCGATGTTCTGAATGATCTGAAGAGGGTGCATCAATGAACGCGCAGCCCAATAGTATGTCACGATTGTTTCCACGCACTTATCGTAAGTGGGTATGCCGAAATAAACGCGGTTATAAATTTGTGCAAAATTCACACAATCAAACAGTTGTGGAATTCATAACGCATAATTCATAACGCATAACTACTTATCTTATCCTATAACAATTTTTTCTGCAAAAAATTCCCCACTGATTATGTTTTTTTAGCAGCCACACACAAAAATTTTGCTTCGCAAAGATATCGTTAATCTGAATAACTTCCACAGCCATAATGCCTGATGCAGTGACAAGGGAATAACATTTCTAAACGCCTAAGTAATAACAAAAAAAATGTTATATTTTTTTGATTGTACATGAATTAGTTGCTGGTAGTTAAATAGATTTTTTGCAAAAAAATCTGTTCAATTACCAGCAACTAATTCATTCCCGTGCCACTCGTCATCCGCCAAACCCGCCATTTTCCGCCTTTGCTACGGAGCACGGCACTGTTATCTGCCACGCTCAAAGCGGTTGCCCAGGCATCCGCTTCGATGCCGGAGGGGGCCTGCACCGTCACCAACACCCGATGCGTAAGGCCCCAACCCGTGCGCGGATCAATAATGTGGGAGTAGCGCAGGCCGTTGGCTTCGAGGTAGCGATATTGCGCACCGGAAGTGGTAATGCCGCAATTGGATAAAGAAAGCACCGTTTTACTACTATCTATAGTCGGTATTTCCACTCGCCAGCCTGCCGCGTCCGGCGGGGGGTCGCCGAGGGCAATATCGCCGCCCGCATCGGCCAAAGCACGGTAAATACCGAAGGTGCGCAGCAGGCGCAGGCACTCATCGGCGGCATATCCCTGCGCGATGCCGCCAAAATCTAATTGTATGCCTTTTTTGAGTAATTGCACCCGATGACCACGGCGATAATAGCGAATATTGCGGTAATCCGTCAATTGCTGAGCAGCGATTACTCTTGCGGTATCCGGTAGCGTTTTCAGGTGGCGCGCGCGCCGCCACAAGCGGCTCAGGTTGCCAATAGTGACATCAAATGCACCGTCCGTTTGGCGCGAATATCGGTCACTCTGGCGCAAAATATGCCATAAATCTGCGCTGACCCGCACTTTTTCGCCCGTTCCCGCCCGTGCGCACAAGCGATTGGTTTCGCTTTCCGGCAGGTAATCCGAAAGCACGGCATTCAGGGTATCTACCCGCGCAAATACTACCGTAATAGCGGCCTCTGCGGCAGCACTATCCTTCGCATAAAACGCCACACGAAATACGGTACCCATTTGCGGGTGGGTGTATTCAAAACGCTGTAACGCTGGCTGGGCAAGACAGACGCAAGAGAGGAGAGAGAGGAGAGATAAGAGAGGAGAGAGGAGAGAGGAGAGAGGAGAGATAAGAGAGGAGAGATAAGAGAGGAGAGAGGAGACTTCAGACTTCAGACACAAGACTTCAGATTTCAGACACAAGACTTCAGATTTCAGACACAAGACGGCAGATTTCAGACACAAGACTTCAGATTTCAGACACAAGACTTCAGATTTCAGACACAAGACTTCAGATTTCAGACACAAGACTTCAGATTTCAGACACAAG
>Ga0209181_10000994_pt1 | contig 50736 bp, 37 predicted proteins | sample MAT05_FD_187208 | JGI IMG/M metagenome (GOLD analysis project Ga0209181, IMG submission 187208) | Freshwater microbial communities from Lake Fryxell liftoff mats and glacier meltwater in Antarctica - MAT-05 (SPAdes) (version 2) | ecosystem: Environmental > Aquatic > Freshwater > Ice > Liftoff... | reverse complement strand
GTAAAGCGGGTGGCCGTCGTAGCGGTCGGCGTCGCCGACGAAGATGCGCAGCAGCGTGGCTTCGACGGGCGCGGCTGGTGAAGGCTGGCGGTGTGGTTCTGGGAGCATGGTCAGCGTTGATTGAGGGCGTGAGACGTGAGTTGGCCAATCCACACCGCAAGCATGCAGAGGGCGAACGACAGGCCGAGATTGGCCGAAGCACGCACCCTTTGGCCGTCGTTGAGGAGATTGAGCGTTTGAAAACTTAACGATGAGAATGTGGTGAAGCTGCCGAGCACCCCGAGCATCACCAACTGCCGCGCGAGCGAGGAAACAAGCAGCGGCCCATCCGGCCCCGCCAGGACAGCGAAGACTTGCCGAAGGCGGTGGATCATGAGGCGCGCAAGATGGACGCACCCCGCGCGGCTGGCAAGCGGCTGCCGTCGATTGGCTGGCCGGCCGCACGCGGGCTGGTGCGGCCCGCGAATGCTGTGCTACAAGATGCGCCAGTGCCCACTACCGAAACGCAATCACGGTGCCGTCATTGCGGCGCTCCGCTCGCTGGTGAAAAGCGGCGTCGGCGCTGCCTGCGCTGCCACCCCGAGCGCGCGACGAGCACCGGCGCGCAGCTCGATCTCTTTTCCCCGCCCGCGCCGGTCGTGCTGGCAGTCGCGGCGCCGGAGTTGGTGGAAGTGGCCGCCGTTCCGAATGAACTGCCACCGCCCGCCGAACCAATGCCCGCGCCCGGATCCGTTCCGGCTTGGCCGCTCCGGCCGCGGCGCTCGCCGCTCAGTTATCTCAAGATTACGGCGGGTTCGCTGATCGTGATCGCCGGGCTGAGCTGGGGCGGATTCCAGCTCTGGCCGCGCGGGTCGGTGGAGCGTTCCATCGTGCAGGCCTTCGCCGCGCAGCCTCGCTTCGAAGAACGCACCGGCGCGGCGAATCCCTTCCACGGCGTCGCGGTCGAGGCCGAAAGCAGCGCCGCTTTTGCTGATCTCAATGGCGACGGCGCGCCCGATCTCGTGCTCGGCAGCCGCAGCGGCGACTTCCGCGTTTATCGAAACGCCGGCACCGCTGGCCGCGCGCGTTTCCTCCGCCCCGCGGCAGACACCTCCGGCCTCGTCCCCACCGATACCTCGAATGCCGTCGCTTTCGCCGACCTCCGCGGCGTGCATCTGCCCGACGCCGTGAACGCTGGCGCCAACGGCGTGCCGACCTATTTCCAAAATCGTGGCGACCGCGACCGCGCCGATTTTGTGCTGCTCGCGCCGGAGGACGACCCCCTCGCCTTCCGCGCCGCGCCGGCGCGCAGCTACGACTGGCGACCGGTTTTCGCGGACATCGATCGCGACGGCGACTTCGATCTTTTCGTCGGCACGCGCGACGGCACGGTGCTCTTTTTTGAAAATCACGGCACCGCGCGGAAGCCCGATTTCGGCGTCGTCACGCGGGTCAATCCCTTCGGCCTGCGCGGCGCGGGCGAACTCCTCTCGCTGGCCTTTGGCGATCTCGACGGCGACGGCGATCTCGACGCGCTCGCCACGAATGCGCCCGGCGAAATCCGCTATTTCGAGAACCGTGGCACTGCCACGCGCCCGAAATTTCTCCTCACCCCGCCCGGCGCGCTCGGCCTCACCGGCGCCTCGCCAGAGGCCACGGTCGCCCTCTTCGATGCCGACGCCGACGGCGATCTCGACTGCGTCACCGGCGGTGCCGCCGGGCGGCTCCGATACTTCGAAAATCTCCGCGCGCCAGCACACTAACCGCCCGCGAAAGCTCCGCGGCGACTTACGAAAATCGCGGTAGGGGAGCCGCGCCGCGGGTCCCCACATCGTCCAGTCGCCGGCCTGGAACCAGATGTCAGGGAGTCCACCGTCGTTGCCGGATTCTTGCCAGTCCGGCCGCCATCCCGCCGAGCACGAGGAGTGAGCAGGACGGCTCCGGTACGGTGGCGATTGTGGCCGTGATGTTGCGCACCGTCGCGTCGCTCTGGGAGAAGAAATTCGCGCCTCCGATAACTAGGGTGTAATCGCCGGCGGCGAGGGTGAAGACCGCTGAGATGCGCCCATCCGGAAGGCTGTCGCCATTGATTCCCGCCGCCGTTCCATAGTTTGCGGACGTTCCGTCCGCCGCATGAGCGACATAGGTTAATGTGCTCATGGCCTCGAAAGTGGTGTCTTCTTCCCGGCCCATGCGAAAGGTGGCGAGCGCGCTGAACGCGCCTTCCTTTGGCGGGCCGGGCAGCGTGGCGAGGTAGTCAATTGTAATGTCGGACTCGTAGTCGTTTGGCTTTCCCAGGCCCGAGTAGATCGAGAATCCGGGCAGCAGATTTGCCGGATCCAGCGCATCGACGGTGATTTGGATCGTCGTCGCATCCTGCAACGTGAAGCGGAAGTATCGCTGCTCGTGAGTGTGTGCGAAGTCCGCATCCGTTCCGTCGGCCCACCCCCAGTTGTTCGGAACAGTCTGCCCCGAGATGGTCAGGGTTCGGGACTGCGCACTCGAGAATGTCCCGAAATTCCGCCCAATGTAGCTGAGGTGAGCGGAGGCAGTCAGCGCGCCCAGCACGGGCAGCATCCCCGCGAGCAGGTGCCACACATGGAGTCGGTATTCGGAGCGGAGGCTCATTTTGTCGAGGTGTGGTTTGGCCGATTGCGGCGGAAAGAAAGCGCTGAGAGCCCACCGGCAATCAAAAGAACGGACGATGGTTCAGGGATGGTGCTGACGGTGACCGAGACCGGCCGGGCAACCGTGTCCGGGCTGGTGTAGTCGGCACCGCCGACGAAAAGGGTGTAGGAGCCGCCGGGCAGGACAAACGAGCCCGCCACAAAGTGATCCGCGACCCCGTCCCCAGTGATCCCGAGAGCCGTCCCGTAGTTCGCCGCAGTCCCATCCGCGGCGTGGCCGATATAGGTGAGTGTCGCGAGGTCAGCGAACGTGGTGCCCAGATCGTTGCCGATCCTCCAGGTAGCCAGCGCGTTGACACTACCTTCCTTGGCCGGGCCAGGGAGGGAAGCGAGGTATTGCAGTGTAATGGGTGCCGTGTCGTAATCGGGGGAATCGGGAGTGGCAATGGCGTTTCCTCGGCCGCCATAAACGGAATACGCCGGAAGGAGAATGCTCGGTTCTCCCGTGGCTGTGATAAAGACCGTGGTGGTGTCTTCCAAGGTGAACTGGAAATACCGCCCGTCGTCCTGTTTCCCAAAATCGTCGTCGGTCGCATCTGCCCAACTGAAGGCCGTCGTCGTTTGACCTGAGATGGTGAACGAACGGGGTTCTGCCAGCGTGAAAATCCCAAAGTCGCGTGATGCACGATAGGTGAGATGTGCATAGGCGCTCGAGGAAGCGAGGAAGGAGAGGCTGGCGATAACGGCGTAACGAAGAGGAGCGGACGTCGACATAGAATGGCTTTTTTGTGTGTTTGTGTCTTCTGATCGGTTTTGGCGTGTTGGGTTTGTTCTTGGGGGCGCAGCTATTTAGGCCGGGTTGAAGGACCCGAGGACGCTCGAAAGTTCCCGCCGAGGAGGGCCAGTAGTGCGGAAACCGCCACGAAGGTGCTGGTGCCAGGCTCGGGAACGATCATCATGACGACGCCAGTCGTCCCGCTCGGTCCCAGCACCGTGCTACCCAGAACATAGAGCTCCCCGCCCGCGTCTTCACCGAAGCCCTTGAGGAAGAGACCAGTTCCTTGCGCTCCCAGATTGAATTCCTGGATATTCAGGGACCCTAGATCCGCGTAAAAGAGCCGCCCGTTTGGCGTCGAGAATGTGCGGGCGAAATCACCGAAAATGTATTTCCCCGCGAGATCCGGGAGCAGGCTCCCGCGGTAGACAAAGCCGCCAGTGATCGAGATGCCTTCGTCGTGGTCGTACTGCAGAAGCGGATCGAGCAGATCGGTGGGCAGGCCGGTAAGATCTGTGGAGACCGTGCCGGTCGCTCGGTCAAAACGGAACGAACCCTCTTTGTAGGCCCAGCCGTAATCGCCACCGAGGACGACTCGATCTACTTCCTCGACATTGTTCTGCCCGACATCGCCGACATACAGATCGTTCCCGTAAAACGAGAACCGGTAGGGGTTTCGAAAGCCGGTGGCGTAGATTTCCTTGGCTCCGGAGATTCCGGCCGAGAATGGATTGGAGATGGGAATCCCGTAGCGGCCGTTCGCTGAGTTGGTCCCATTGACATCGATGCGCAGGATCTTGCCCAGCACCGTGGTATTATCCTGGCCATTGCCGATGGCCGAATTGTGGCCGGTGCGGTTGCTGGCGCCACCGCCGTCATTCGCCCCGCCTCCATCGCCGCTGCCGATGTAGAGCATCCCATCCGGTCCAAAGGCGAGATAGCCGCCGTTGTGGTTGTGCTGCGGCTGGCCAAAGCGAAGCAACTCCTGCCGCGTGGTCGGATCGATGGTATTGGGCGACGCCGCATTCACGCGCCAGGAGGCGATCACACTGTGATGATTGACTGCCGTGGATCCGTCGTCGGCCACGGGTGGGGCAAAATCCGCAGTCCCGCTGGCGACTGGCTCACTGGTATAGGTAAAGACACGCCGGTAGCCGGGGCTCGCCGGATTCGCGAAGCCCGGATCGAAGGTAAATCCCAAGAGCCCGCGTTCATCGTAGCCCGGAGAAAGGGAAACCATGCGGCTGGAGACATCCAAAAACGGCGTGGAGCCAAGGGTTCCATTCTCGAGGATTCGGACCTGCCCTCTCTGCTCGACGATCATCCGCCGGCCGGTCCCATCCGGTGCTTCCACCAGATTCAGGGGCGACACGAGCCCGCTCGCCACGGGCTCCAGTGCGACCTGAATGGCGCCAGGCAAAATCGCCTCCGCAATCGGACCTGCGGCGCGGATTTCCCAGGGCAGCAGGGCAAAGCTCACGAGGGCGAGTGCGAGACTGGAACCAACTCGCAGCCTCCACCGGCTCCCAACCAGGCTGAAAACGGGTAACAATAGCAAAGCCAGCGTCAACGGCTCGGGGATGGACTCGAAGGTGACCGTGAGCTGAGGGCGAAAGGCGGCGTTGGTTCCTTCCCGACTGGGAAAACGAACTGCTGAGCCCGCCGTGGTTTCGTCTCCGACAAGGGTCCAGCCAAAGTTCGAGGCGGGGTTGGCGAGCCAGAAGCTGACATCATTGATCAGCCCGGTGCCTGTCCAGGAGGTATAAGTCCCCGCTAAACCGACCTGCGCCGAGGCACTCCCGATGACGGAAAAATCACCGCCCGCCGTGGTCCAATCCTGCCCGGCGCTGCCGAAAAAGCGCGTCTCCCAAGTGGCATCGCCGGGTTTGGCGCTGGCTCCAGCTCCCAGCAGTGTCGATGAGGCTCCTTCGCCCCAGGCTGCGACCGTCCGGAGCAGTGTCAAGATGGGCAAAGTCGGAGTGGGTGCGGTGCGGTCCGCGTAAAGCGTGAGGGCGGCTCCGGTGATCACCGCGTCCATGGGGATGGAGGAGAGATCAAACTGGAGCAATGCACGGCGCCTGAGAAAACCCGCGCCGACTCCGGTGAGCCCGACAAAAAATGCCCCACCTGAACCATTGCTAGCCGCAAATTCCGGCGACTCGAAGAGCGTATTGTCTTTGCTGGCTGGCATCGTGACCACCGCAGCGGAGGCAATGCAGGGTCCCGGCACGAGCACCAGAAGAGACGTCAGGACTGCAGCCGCGAGCCGAAGCCCGGGCCGGAGCGCCCATACGGCTGCTACTCCGCGCCTCATTGAAACTTGCAGGTTAACGGATGCGAACAAAGGCATTGAGTGTCTTGCGTTGTGCGTCTTCCTGGACGGCTTCGACCTGTAAGGTGGCCGAGATGTCGCGACGGTCGGCGAGACGAGTGACATGCACCCGAAATTCGGTCGGCGCGACGCGCTCGACGGCGACGCTGAGGAACCGGGAGTTCGTGGTGGCGAGCAGTTCCTTGATCGGGATCGCGCGATGGGTGTGGACCACGAGCGACTTGGTCTCCGCGGACTCGTCTTCCGCCCACAGCAGCACGTTGGTGGGCAGCGTGAGGACGTCCGGGAGAGTAGCAATGACGGCCAGCGGCACCATCGGTTGCGCGGAGTCATCCGTTTTGACGACCACGCCTTTTCGCTGCAATCCGGTGAAGGCGCCGAACTTGAAGGTAACCGCGATCTCGCCCTTCTCGCCGGGCGCGTAGGAGTCCTTGCCCGGCGTGCCCGTGGTGCAGCAACCGCAGTCGGTCTTGATCTCCAGGATGCGGACCGTTTTGGTGCCGCGGTTCTGGAAAGGAAAACGCGCGACCATCTCGGTCTGCGAAAGCTGCGGCTTCTCGGAGATCTCCGTTTTGGCAAAGACGAGGCTGCCCCGCCCCGGCGCAGCGAGGATCTGGGCAGGGAGTGCGAGGAGCAGCGCGGTGAGAAGCGAGAGGTGGATGGGGTTCATAGTGAGGATCAGGGGACGACCTCGAACTCGCCCATCATGGCGAAGTCTTCGTGTTCGAGGTTGTGGCAGTGGAAGACGTATTTACCGAGGAAGGAGCCGAACTTCGCGGCCACCGTCACCTCGCTGCCGGGCGGCACGACGACGGTATCTTTCCAACCAAAATCCGATGGGTCCTCGGGCTCGCCGTCGATATTCACGACCTGGAATTGCACGAGATGCAGGTGCATCGGGTGCGGGTGATTGGTCGGGTTGATGAACCGCCAGTGTTCGATGCTATCGAGCTTCGGCTGCGGCACCGCGCGTCCAGGGGTGTCATAACCTTCGCCGTTGATCACCCAGGTGAGTTTGTTGTCGATCGAGAGGCGGTTGAGCGTGAAGTCGCGCGTGACCAACGGGGCGCCGAGTTCTTCCCACGGAACGAGGAACGGGGGGACAAGCGAGGTGTCCTTCTCTTTCTTTACCACCCGGAACTCCATAAGGTTTGCGGTTCGTCCTTCGCCGCCCCGGTTCTCCAGGATGACGCGGGTGCCGACCGGCAACGCTCCAAAATCGACGACCATGTCCACCCGCTCGGAAGGCGCGATGTTGATCGTTTGCTGGTAAAGCGGACGCTGCAGCAGGCCGCCGTCGGTGCCGATCTGGATCAGCGGTGCGTCGGTGCTGAGCGCGAGACTGTATTGACGGGCATTGGAGCCGTTCAGCACCCGGAAACGGTATTTGCGTGTGTTGACCTCGAGGTATGGCTGCACCTTCCCATTCACCAGGACCGTATCGCCGAAGAGCCCGTTCTCGAGCGTGGCGTCGTCGAGCAGATAGTGGAGCTGGCCGGCGGCGTCGAAAGTGCGGTCCTGAATGATGAGCGGAATCTCGAACGCGCCCTTGGGCAGGCGCAGGGAAGTCTCCTTCGGATCGTCGATGAAATAAAACCCGGCCAGCCCCATGTAGACATTGTGGCCCGTGGCGCCGTGGGTGTGATCGTGGTACCACATGCCGCAGGCGCGCTGCTGGTTCGGGTAAGTGTAAAGGCGGGACGCGCCGGGCAGGATTTCATCTTGGGGATGGCCGTCGGAATCGGGTTGAACGTGAGCCCCATGGAGGTGGACGGCCGGGTAATGCAGCGTCGCACCGGCCATCGCATGGCCGCCGCCGCTGGGCAGGTTATTCAACTGCGTGATCTGCACCTGGCGCCCCTTCGCGGCGCGAATGGTCGGTCCGGGGTAGAGTCCATTAAAGCCGAAAACCGTCGTGCCCGGCAGGTCGCGGTGACACTTCACCACGCTGGCCTGCATGGTGAGCTGGTAGGTGTCGCTCTTGCCCACTTTTTTGGGCTTGAGCACCGGAGGAATCGGCAGCGGATCGACGAACGGCGTGAGTATAGGAGAGGTGGCTCCGTGAACCGTACCGTGGCCGTGGGCGCGACGCAGCGGAAGCCCCAGGGCGACGAGCCCCGATAGCCCCGCGGCTTGGAGAAAGGAGCGGCGGGTGAACATCATGGCGTCAGCGGAAACAAGCGTGTCTTCGGGATCACTTCGAGCGTCCGGCTGAAGCTCGACCACCGGAGGTTGATCGAGGCCGCGCTGGTAGTGTCGAAGTATTCGACCTTGATCGTGCTCGGCACTCCGGCCGCGAGATTGACGAGGCCGTTGCGGTAAATGGCGAACTTCCCCACGACCCAATCGTCGATGACCACCTGCCCGTTGATCCACAGCTTGACGCCGCCATCGGCCCGCACCCAGAAGCGGTAGCGCTCGGAAAATTCGGGCAGTAACGTCCCTTCCCAGCTCACGTAAAAGTGATCCTTCGGCACTCTCGCGAACGGGCCGAGCAGCTTCCAGTCGAAGTCGATCTTCGGATCGATGTTCGTGGCAATGGGCGTGATCTTGTGCGGCTTCCTCGCGGTGGCTGCGAGATACCTGGCGTAGGTGGCGAAGAGACCGGTGCCCGCGACCGACTGCTCCGCCACGGTGGTGAATCCCACCTCGGGCGAATATTCGCTCCAGGCCCCGCGATCGTCGCGATAGCGCACCTTCCAGAAGTAGGAGGTGCTGAAGGTGAGCCCGGTCAGCGGCAGGCTGATCTTGCGGCCGATGTCCTCACCAGTATCCGTGACGGCTCCGGTGGTGCCATCGCGGATGAGCCACTGGCTCGCTGCATGTGTATCGCCGTCGTCTGAGTCGGCGAACGTGCTCGCCGTCAGCGTGGGCGCGACCGACAGATTAACCGCACCCGCGACTGGGGCAACGGGCGTGGGTGTCGCGGGCGGGTAATTGAGGCCCGGGTCGACGACGCGGATGACCCCCGCCATGTCCTGCCCACCCGGCCCGCCGTGGAGCAGGCAGTAGTAGGGATTCCGGCCAACGTTCGGAAAGGTGAAAGTATAGGTTTCACCGAACGGGATGAAGGGGCCGGAAGGGGTCGAAGAAAACGAACTATCATCGGCGACCACGGTGTGGGCGCTGCCAGTGGTGTTGGTCCACACCACCGTGTCGCCCGGCGCGATGACCAGCGTCTTCGGCACGAACTCGTCGTCGATGAGGCTGACCTGATAGGTCGCCGCGAGGAGCGGCCCGGCCACGAACAGGCAGGGCACGGCCAGCAGCCAGGGCTGGCGGAGTCGCTGACGCAGGCGCATGTGGATTGTCTCCGGAAGCAAGCCTTAGAGATCGGGATTTTCCGCGAGGAATTTCTTCACTGCGGAATCCCATCCGTTGAGATCCGTGCCGTAATCGGTATCCAGATAGGCGACGAGGATTTCGCGAATGTCGTCATGGGAAGGATGCTCGGGATTGGGCGGTTGTTTGAGCAGCTCGACCAGCGTCGGCATGCGGACCGGTTCGCCGCGAGTGAGCACATCGAGGAGGACGGTTTCGCGAAGTTCAGGAGAACTTACGAGTCCGAAAAGGGTGGGGCGCCATTGGCTGTATTGCTCGTCGGGGATGCGCTTGGTCGCTTCCTCCATGGCGAGGAGCTTGCCGTCGTGCGGGAGGCTGTTGATTTTGCCGAGGAGCTGTTTGACCTTGGCGTCGTCGGAGAGGTCGAGGCGCATGGCGATGCCGAGGATTTCCTTAGCCCACGGTTGCTTCGGGCCTTGGTGATATTTGGCCGGATCGACCTTTTCGGTCTGAATGGGGTGGGCGGCGGCCTTGTCCGCGGCGCTCGGCGGTTTGTCGTCGGTGGACGGGGTGGAAGCGCGCGGCGATTCCGGGGCGGAGCTTGAGATGGTGGCATTGCTCCCAAGCAGAGCACCGTCGAGCGCGGGTTGCGGCCCGGCAGTGCGATTGAGATAGATAAAAGCGGCGACTGCGAGGACCATGAGGGCGATGGCGCAGTAGAGGAGTTTCTGACGATTCATAGGAGAGGAGAATAAGGTGAAGAGGAGGAGAAAAAGGGGCCGGGCGACCGTGGTAGAGGACGGTCGCCCGGCTTTGATTTGAGATGTCTGCTTACGGTGCCGTCGGAGTCGCGGCGGTGAGCGCGAACTTCGAGGCTGGCTTGCCGACCCGCTTGGTGATGTCGGCGCCGACGGCGACTTTCACACCTTCGCTTGGCACCCCAGCTTCATCGACGATGAAGAGTTGGTAGTAACCACCGATGGCCGTCGCCGGGAGCTTGGGCGGAAAGACGGTGATGGTCCCGTTCTTCGCCTGTTTGAAGGCCATCTTCACGAGCCGGATGTCGGTGTTGATGCTATGAGACATCGAGCCGTTGCGGATCATCGACACACCCTTGATCGGCTTGAGCGAGAAGGGCTTGATCGTGAACGGACGGCCGTAGTCGATCACTGCCGTAGTCTGTGCGATGACCGGTCGGCTGGATGGGCGGCCAGTGTTATCGAACAAATACGGCGGGCGGTAGAGCTGGCCGGCAGGCACACCGAGATCGGCGTCGCCGAGCGGGGCCGCCGGATCGCCGGCTTGCACCAGACCGTTCCGGTTCTGGCCGCCGAGATACACCGTCGCATCCGGCATGAGCTGAATGATGCCGTGTTCATCGCGCGGGATGAGCGATTTCGCCATCCTGCGCACCGAGTTGGTCGTCTCAGGGGTCGCCGGATCGTAGGGTTTCGACGGGTCGTACATCTGCAGGTGGAGGCTCCACCGCTCGATGCCGGGCAGGGTGCCGCCGTTGCCGCCGAGGATCATGATCGTGCCATCCGGGAGCGGAGTGCAGTAGTTCTGGCGGCCGGGCTGGTAGAGCTCGCCTTTGACTTCCCACTTGGGCGGCGCAGGCGCGGCCTGACCATTCTTCACGACGGCGCTGAGGCTGGCGAAGTTGATTTCTTCCACGTTCCTCGACGTGCCGAACATCGCGAACGCCACCCCGGCGGCGTGGGCTTTCGTCAGCGGCTTGGCCAAGGTCACGGTGGTGCCCTCGATCGCGATGACCGTCACGACTTCCAGATTCTGGGCGCCGCCGGTCACGTTGGTATTGAGGTTGTAGGGCCCTTTGCCTGTCACGGGAGCCGTTGTCGTCAGCGAGGTATCGCCAATCGCCGCCGCCGCCGCGAGCGGCGAAGTCGAGGTCGGATACTGGCCACCGACATGGGTCAGCTTGTGCGAGATGACCCGCCCGAACTTATCCAACTCCATGATATTGGCGTTGCCCGTGAAATCCGTGTGGCTCGAAGGCGCGTCGGACAGGAACGTCCAGTATTTGTTGGTCGTGGCGTTGATCGCGTCCGGTGGCGGCGTGTTGCGGCTCGGATCTTTCATTGCCGCCTGCACGTCGATCACCCAGCTGTTGTGGTAGTCGCGGTTGGCGATGGTGCTCGCGGGCTTGTGCGCACCCACCGGCAGCCCGAGTCCCGTCACCGGGTCGAACTTGGTGGTGCTGGGCACGCTCAGCACATTGCCGAGGGGCCCAGCGTCGTTGCACGCGATTTTCCAGTCGTCCCGCTTCGGGCCCGTCTGGATGACGATGGCGTTCGGATACCAGCCGGGCTGGAACATTGGCGCATTTTCCAGAGCGATCGTGGTGTCGGTCTTGGCGTCATACACCTCGGGAACCACCTGCTTGACGCGGCTGCTCAGGAAGTTGCCGTCGCCACCGCTCTTCAGGAAGCCGCTCAGGTCGGCATTGGGCGGGATGTTGAAGCTCCCCGGCGTCGCCGCTTCCTTGTCAAAATAGGCCTGCATCGCCATCGTCGAATTGGCGAGTGTCGACGCTTGCGGGTAGAACGATTCGTCGCGATCCCAGCCCGCGCTGATGAAGATCTGATTGGTCGGCAGTGTGATCTGCGTCGGGTACCAGCGCGCATACTTCATGTCCGAGGTTAGCTTGCCTGGATGGGTGACCGTCCCGGTCTCTCCAGCGAGGCGGATGCCTTCATAGGTCGGCGAGTAGTCGGTTGGCGAAATCGCGTGGGGATCACAACCGGGCAGATAGACCGAAGTCATTGCCGCGCGGACTTCCGCTTCGGTCAGCGTGGGCGTGGCCGCTTTGATTTCATCCATCTTCATGCGGAAGAATTTCTCCAGAAAGAAGTCATCGGCGAGCAGTCCATTGGCGACCCGGAAAGCCGCGGCCTCTTCAGACCTGCCGAAGTATTTCCGCATGCACGAGGCCGGCCGCGCCGCCCACGTTTCGGTCTCCGGATCGAAGATCTGGACGCGGTAGGAGCCGTTTTGGCTGTTCAGATCATGACCGCCCATGAAGACGGGACGACCGTCGGTCAGGACCGAGAAACCCGGGCAATACATGTCGTAGAAGAGGCCCCTGGAGGGACCCATTCCGCGAAAGGCCGGGGAGTTGATCTCCGCGTCACGATTGGTCAGCACCGCAGCGCTGAACGGTGGGTCGGCGAAGTCATACTCGAACGCTGCGGGATGGTTCATGTCCCAGAGCTGACAAAGCTCTCTCGTCTGATCGATACCCATGCGGGTCGGAACGCTCTGCGAGACGTCGTGAACGATGTTATAGCCGCCGTAGGCGAACTGCTGGAAGGAGCGCCGAAACGCCGAGTTGAACTGATTGTTTTTGTCACCAAAGGCATTCACGCCGGAGAGGCTCCAGGGTCCGGTATTGCTGACCGTCGTGGACGGATTGGGATTCGCGATCAGGAAATCGACGACGTCCGGATTGGCCACCTCTTCGGCCGTGTAGCCGGAGTGCCGGTGGAACATCAGCATCATCGGCATCTTGGAGTTCTTTTTGTAAGTGATGGTGTTATGCACGCTCATTGTGTGCATCGGGAGGAGCGGTCCCACCGATCCGTAAAGGATAGGGTTCTTCCGGTCGTCCAGGGCAAGCGTCGAGACGCCGCCGGGGATGAGTGCGAGGTCGTCGTCGTGATCGTCGAGTTCCCCGTTGTGAGCGAACAAGTTGAGGGTGACCGCGATCGACCCGGTGAGGATCATGGCGGCGAGGACAGCTCTGACAGGACGGCCCGCGCGTTTTTGCAGCGGGAGGTTTTGTTTTTTTCGCATTAGGTAATGGCTGGTTGGCTAGTGACTGGTTGAATTGGTCACCGGATGGTTGAGGGCGGTTAGCGGCGTCGAGTGACGCGCCAACCGGTTGCAGATGCAGCGCACCTTAGCAGCAGTCATGCCAAGCCCCCATTTCCGCAATCTTGAGGCGGCTTGCGACTTACAAATCTCCAGGAGCTGGCCCCCGCTCCTCAACGGGAAACAAGCTAATCACTTGATCTGCGGGCGGACTGCGGCAAATCCCCGGTAAGTGCGTCAGGGACCCCGGCGCGCCATTTCGCTCGCCCTTGCATCGAGGTTTCCCGCCTTCTCTTTGGCGCGATTGGCCCAAGGTGTATCTCTCTCTGTATAGAAGCCGACAGCGATCGGTCGCTCTCCTTGGAGAAAACGAAAGTGCCCAACCCCCACAGCGAGGGGTTGGGCACTTGATGGTGAGCGCGGGCGGCCTGGGCGGCCGCGGATTTATGGCTGAGCGGTGGTTACGCCATAGGTGATCGTGAAACCGGGCGTCGCGGGAGCGGTCTGCGGTGGCTTGTTGACCACGATGCTGCCAGTCGCGCTGCTCTCCGCGGTTGCTCCAAAGCCGAGTTCGCCCGTTAGCTTTCCCACGGGCTTTTTGTAGATCCCCGCGTAGACCGGCAGCAGGGGCCCGGACGCGGTGCCTTTCACCAACGCCGTGCCGCAGGAGAAGCCGGCTTTGTCACCGAGCTTGGCGACAAGCGTCGCGCTGCCATTCGCGCTTACCATCAAGGTGCCGCTGCCGGCCGTTTGTGGCGCGCCCATGGAGGAACTCGTGACCGCCAGAGCCACCTTATGCCGTCCATGGGAAGGCGGCGGGTTATCTTTACTGAAGGGCGACTTCTTCACGTGGGCGCCGAAGTGCGCGTCCGTGCCGTGAATGTGTGCATGCGCGTGCCGGTCGCCGTCGCCGTGGGTGGAAAGGTGGAGGTCAATGGCCAGCCCGGCTTTTCTGCGCACGGTCAGATCGCCCTTGAGTCCTATCGTTCCGCTCAGTCCCACTTTTTTACCGAGGTGCGAGACTGCCGCCGTCCACGTCCCGCTGCGGGTTACGTCCAGCTTGACCAGACCTGCGATCTCCGTCGTGTCTTCATCCTTGATGTGCCCGGCATGCGCGCCCGCCGCGGCAGCGAAGGTGCTGATCGTCACCGTGCCCGTGGGCGTCGGGGTGGCCGCGTCGCCATTGATGAGCAGGCGGTAGGTGAAGGCGTCGTAACCCGCGACGCCGAAGTAAGCTCCCGGAGTGTAAGTGAAGGAACCGTCCGCGTTCACGGTAACGCTGCCCTGGGTAGGCTGAGTGACGACGACGAGCGTATCGGCAGCGTCCACGCCGGTATCGTTTTCCAAGATACCTTCCGCGACCGGCACGGTCAGCGGCTGGATCGCGCTGGCGACGAAATATGAATCGCCCGCGACGGCGACCGGCAGTTCCTGATTAGTCGAAAAGGTCGCCTTGTAACCTTGCCGGTTGGTGTCGTTGGCGGTTGCGTTGCTGCCGAGGACCAGCGTGTACTGGCCGGCGGGCAGGACATAGGTGCGCTCAATCACCTCGAGTGTCGAGTTGTCGTAGTGATCCTGATAGACGAGGTCTTCGGCCCACGCCACGTTTCCGCGGTTGTTGTACATGTGGAAGTCGTTCATCGGTTCACCACCGTTGTTGGCATCGGCAAAGGCTTTGGGTGCCAGATCATTGTCCCAGTTTTTCCAGATCGAAAACGACGGAAACATTGATGCTACCGACGCCAGCCGATTTGGCAGGGAGGCACTTGGCCACGGAACGGTGGCATCCCGCTCGAGTCGGACGGTAAAGACAGCCGTCGTGCTGAGGGTTACCGCGACCCAATTCGCGGTGTGCGTCCAGCCGACCGGGGGCTCGCCACCGGCGGCGTTAAAGAGGCTGTCGTCTTCCCAGCTCCAGGCGCCTACGTGGTTGGAGAAGACGGCACTCTCGAGGCCGCCCATGGTGACGGTGTATTTGTAACCGATGCCACCGGCCTGAGGGTCGGCGACGGAGACGCTTGCGGCGTTAAGTCGGCCACTAAAACCGCCGACGGACATTGCCAGTGCGAGATAAGTTAATTTGAATTTCATATTACCTTGAGATGGTGGTCGTTGGTCCGGTTGATCTGGGATTCAGGGAAACAGAGTTACGGTTTGGGAACTTTGCTGAGGGTGTAGTCGACCGTGAATCCATTCTGGAAAGGACCGGTCTTGGTCTGCGGCGGTTTGATCACTTCGATGGTGCCACCGATGACGAGGGGCTGGACCGGGTCGAAGGTGAGCGTTCCATTGGCGCTGCCCGGCGGAGATTTATAGACCGGCGCATAGACTTCGAAGAGCCAGCCGCCGCCGGGACCGGCGGTGACCACGCCGGAGGAGGAGAAGGCCGTTTTGTCGCCCAGTTTTCCGGTGAGTTTGGCGACACCGAGTTTGCTCACGGTGAGCTTTGCCGTGCCCGGCTCCGTCGGCGCCGTGCCAATGGTCGTGGCGACGGTGAGGGCGAGCGGATGGGTGGCCGCGCCCGGGGCGGGAAAGTTCTTGGTGAAGGGCGAACGCTGGACGAGGGAGGTGAAGGTGTTTCCGTCGCTGTCGATGCGGGCGTTGATTCGCCGCTGGCCGGTCGGCAATGCGGTGAGGTGCAGCGTCACGGGTGGTGGAACTTTGGCGGCGACACGGAGCAGCCCATTCATCTCCAGCTTGCCGCGGAGGGTTTGCAGTTTGGTCCCCGTGCGAACTTTGCCCGACCACGATCCGGAGGCGCCGACTGTGATGTCCGCGAATCCAGCAATTTTTCCAGTGGAGTTAAGGACGTGTCCGGTATAGCGGCCGGCGGCGGAAGCCACCGTGCTAACGGTCGCCGTGGTGGTGCCGGTCAGATTGCCCAGGTCCGAGGCGATCTGCACCCGATAGGTGAAGCCATCGAGTCCGGTCTGAGCAAACGCAGCCTGCGGCGTGTAGCCGAAGGAGCCATCCGCACTCAGCACCGCAGTTCCTCCCGTCGAGGCCGACGCGACGACCGCCGAATCCGTGGTGCTGGTGACCTGTACGTCATTGGCCAGCACCCCGGAAGCGACGGGGATCTCCACCACGGCGGTCGTGCTTTTAACGAAATACGAATCCGGCTGGAGCACCACCTGCCGATCTAACTGGTCGGCGAAACGTGCGGCTTCCAATGGCTGCACCATGCGGAAGGTGAGTGCATCATTCCCGCTCAGCAGGCCGAGCAACGTGCTGCGGGTCAGCGGTGTTTCGCCGAAGACCGACGAAACGTAAAACTGCCGCGAGCGCGAAAAGGTGAAGCGTCGCATGACCCCGCCGACGATCCCTTCCACCACGAGATCGGCGGTGCCTGGGGCCATCGTCTCGAAGCGGGTCAAAATTCCGGGGACGTTCGCTCCGGGGGAAGGTCCCACGGTCACACTCTGCCCGACGGCCGGACTCGTGCCGGTGTCAAAGCAGAGCACGTAGGCGGTGACATCCGCGAAATCCTGTGGAGTCGTGAGCGCGCCATCGAGAACGTAGGGATGCACCGTGGGCAACTCAAAGCCCGTGCCGTCGTGGCTGAGGCCGAAGCCACTCAGCGAAGTCTTGCCGGGCCGCGGGTCGAGGAGGAGCCGCTGGTAAGTCGTCGCCAGCGGAGGCGTCTTCAGCGGCTGCGAGGCGCCCACCTCGGTCATGAGATCGATGTTGTTGTCCGTGCCGATGTTCCCCGCGTGGCAGACGAAACAGTGGGTTGCTTCTAGATTGAAGAGATCCTGTCCGCGACGCGGGTTCGCGGGCGTGCTTCCGACAGGAAAAGTGAGCGGGAGCATGCCGTTCTCGAGGCGGTGCGGATTGGGATGATGCCGGAGCGCATGGATATAGGCGGCCATTGCATCGATATCGGCGGCGGCGATTTGCGACCCGCCCATCAGATTGTTGAAGGTCGGGTTGAAGGCCTGCACATTCGGCTTGTCGCCCCGCCAGTGAAGGATCGCCGCGGACGGAATGCCGCGCAGGGTCTGGGTGACCATCGGCCCTTTCATCGGATGCATCACCCGACCCCGAGGGAGGGTGCTGTGGGCGGAATTGTTGAGGCCGATGACGGTCTGCATCGCGCCGGTGGGATCGCCGAGGTCCCACGCGAGACCGTCGCGATCCGCATCGAGATGGCAGGTGGCGCAGGACGCGGTGCCATTGCCCGAGAGCCGCGCGTCGAAGAGGAAACCGCGCCCGGCGCGGATCGTGGCCGGCATCAGGTCTTGCACGGACAAGGCCACTTCCGCGATCGCCGCCTTGGTCTCCGTGGCCACCACCGAGATGGTGTCCGCGAGCTTGTTCAGCACATACAGCCGCGGCAGCACGGGGTGGAGGACGAGCGCGCGAGGCCCGCGCATGACCGCGGAGGAACCGCCGCCGGTGCGGAGATCCACGCGGGCGAGAATCTCGCCCGTGGCCGGAGCGATCTTCGCCACCCGATCGCTGCCGAAGGCGGCCACCCACGCCGCGCTGCCATCGGCGGAGAAGACGAGGCCCGTCGGCTGAGCCAGCGCGGTCGCTTGCGCGGCGGCGTTCGGCAGCGTCGCGTAGTCCACGCCCGGATTGAGATCGTAAACCGTCTTCGAGCTGCCGTCGGCGGTGAAGCGAGTCAGGCGATTGTCGGCAAAGTGGCCGCGCAACGCGGGCTCGAAGCGGACCAGATTCAGCGCCTCGGTATTAGCCACCCAGAGATCGCCGGAGAGCGGGTGCACGGCGACGTCGAAGAGATTCGTGCCGGCTCCGCTGAAGTATCGCCGGACGGTGCCACTCGCGGCGTCGATCTCCGCGAGATCGCGATCGAGAACGGTGAAATCGATCCGGGAATCATCCGCCGCGACGATCAGCGAAGTCTGCGGGGCGGCGGGGAGCGCCGCGTTGGCGGGCGCGGGCGGGGCCGGCGCCAGGCTTTTGGGGAGGATCGTCGTGCCATTGCTGGAAAGCAGGAACGCCGCATAAACCGTGGTGCCGGCCGCATCGGTGGTGAGCGCCCGCGGATCGAGGCCATCGAGCGGGATGGGCGCCAGCTCTTGCCGCGTGGTCGCGTCATAGACGCGCAGGATGCTATCGCGCGCACAGGTCACGAACGCCTTGCCCTGGGCGAAGACGACATCGGCCGGTTCGTCGCTCGCGGCCAGTGTGGCCACCACCGCGCCGCGGCTCAGCGAGACGATCGAGAGGCTGTCGCCCACTTCGTTGACGACCCACACTTCATCGTTCGTCCGCGCCCGCACCGCCACCGGCTCGAGGCCCACGGCGATCTCGGCGAGCAGCACCGGCGCGGCGGCACCCTGGCGGGTATCGAAAACGGCGAGCCGTCCGGCCGGCGAATTGACCGCCAGCAGGCGGGTGCCATCCGGCGTCAGCGCGATGGAGTGGGTTTGCCGCGCTTCAAAGTGGGTGAAGCGGGGCGCTTGTCCCCGCGCCGGGGTGCCGAGCGAGACCAGCAGCGCGACCAGGAAAAGGCGAAAACACGAAGGCACGAGAAGCATGAAGGGAGTGAGACGTTTCACGACGGCCGGGAGCGGTCGGGAGGTGCCGGCGCCATAAGCACTCCGCAAGCCGCCGAGGGATTTTTTTCTCTGTGCGCGGTTCGCCGCCACCGCCGGTCACCGTCTTTCCTGCGCCGACACAAGGTTTACGGTGTTTCCCTGAATCGATCATCCGGCGGGTTCCGGCGGGTCGGGGACCACGCACCGCGCGCTCCGCCGCTGCGCAAAAGGCGGCAACGCTGGGCGATAATCTCCACCCCTGCTGCGCGCTTTGACGGGGCGCCGCGGCGGGACTTTCCCTCGACACCCTCCCTACTCGCTCCCATAGTGCGCGGCTCGCGAAAAACCGCCTTATGTCGCTCTCCCGCACCCGTAACTTCTGCATCATCGCCCACATCGACCATGGGAAGACCACCCTGTCCGACCGGCTGCTGCAAATGACGGGGACGGTCGCGGACCGCGATGCGCAGGATCAGCATCTCGATGCGATGGATCTGGAGCGCGAGCGCGGCATCACCATCAAGATGCACCCGGTGGCGATGACTTATAAGGCGAAGGACGGCCACACCTACAAACTCAACCTCCTCGACACTCCGGGCCATGTGGACTTCGCCTACGAAGTCTCCCGCTCGCTCGCGGCGTGCGAAGGCGCGCTCGTCATCGTGGACGCCGCACAGGGTGTGGAGGCGCAGACGGTGGCCACGGTGCATCTGGCCAACAAACAGGGTCTCACCACGATCCCGGTCATCAACAAGATCGACCTCCCAAATTCCAACATCCCGGCGGTGAAGCGGCAGCTCGAGGAAATCCTCAGCATGCCCGCGGAGGAGGCGATCCTCGCCAGCGCGAAGCAAGGCATCGGCATCGAAGAAATCCTTGAAGCGGTGATCGCCCGCGTCCCGCCGCCCAAGAAGTGGCCGGACGAAAAAGTGCGCGCACTGGTCTTCGACTCGACCTTCGACACCTACCGCGGCGTGGTCACCTACGTCCGGATGATGAGCGGCTCCATCAAGGCCGGCGACGGGGTGAAGATGATGAGCAACAACCGGCCGTGCGAGGTGAAGGAAGTGGGCGTCTTCCGCCCGAAGATGCAGGCGATCCCGGTGCTGCATGCCGGCGACACCGGCTACGTGATCGCAAACATCAAGACGACGTCCGAGATCAAGATCGGCGATACGCTGACCTCGACTTTCAATCCGGCGACCGAGCCGCTCGCCGGCTTCCAAGTCGTGCAGCCGATGGTCTTCAGCGGCATCTATCCGATCAATACCGCCGACTTCGAGCATCTGAAAGCGGCGATGGGCAAGCTGCAGCTCAACGACTCCAGCTTCGTCTTCCAGGCCGAGTCCAGCGTTGCGCTCGGGTTTGGTTTTCGCTGCGGCTTCCTTGGTTTGCTGCACATGGAGATCATCGTGGAACGGCTGCGGCGGGAGTACGACATGGACATCATCGCGACGTATCCGTCGGTGATTTACGAGGTGATCAAGACGAACGGGGAATCCCTGATGGTGGACAACCCGGAGTTCCTGCCCGACGCCAGCGTGATCCAGGAAATCCGCGAGCCGATCGTGAAGTGCTTCGTCATGGTGCCCAACGAATACATCTCCGGCCTCATGCAGCTCATCATGGACAAGCGCGGCGTGCTCGATCACACCGAGACGCTCGACGACAAGCGCGTGATGCTCACCTGCGTGCTGCCGCTGAACGAGATCGTCGTGGACTTCAACGACAAGATTAAGTCCATCACCCGCGGCTACGGCTCGATGGATTACGAGCATGCCGGCACCCGCGCGGACAAGCTCGTGAAGCTGGACATCCTCGTGAACGGGGAACCCGTCGATGCGTTCAGCAGCATCGTGCATCGGGACAAAGCCGAAGCGCGCGGCCGCCAGCTCGCCGCGAAGCTCAAAGAGGTTATCCCCACCCAGCTCTACCAGGTCGCCATCCAGGCCGCGATCGGCGGCAAAATCATCGCCCGCGAGAGTATCAGCGCGATGCGCAAGGACGTGACCGCGAAGTGCTACGGCGGCGACATTTCGCGCAAGCGCAAGCTGCTGGAAAAGCAGAAGGAAGGTAAGAAGCGGATGAAGTCGATCGGTCGCGTGAACATCCCGCAGGAAGCCTTCATCGCGGTGCTGAAAACGAACTGAAGCCCGGCGCGTCTCCCTGACGCATCCCGCATCACCGTCGGTCCATTCCCGTCCCCCGACAGTGCCTCAGTACGAGGTAATCGCGGTAGGGAAGCCGCGCCGCGGGTTCCCGCGCCAAAGGCGCCATCTACCACGTCAAACAGATTGCCATTGTCCGCGTGGCGCGTGCTTTGGCTTTTATCCCCGACCGGCGAGACGATCAGCGCGACAAAGCGGTGTGCGGACCGGGTGCGCCGCGGAGGAGGCGGAGAGCAACGGCCAAAGTTCCCGCCACTGCGATTTTCTATCGACCTTGCAATGCAAACCTCCGGAACTCACTTCCTCATCCCGATTCCGAAAGCGTGTCTCGCCTTCTCCATATTCGTGGCGACGGCCTGGCCCGTCGGTTCGGCGGAAGTCACCAATATTCCGGTGCTCGGCGCGCATCAGCCGATTTTGATCGTGGAGAAAAATGTGAATCCGCAGAACAAGATGGTCGTTTACACCAGACTGGATGCGAGCGGGCGGTTTGTGGTGGACCCTGCTGCCGGGGATCGGCCGATGCTCGATTTCTACTGGCTGATGGATGGCAGGAACTACAAGGCCGTGAATGGGCTGATCAAAAACGAGATCCGCAAGCGGTTTACCGGCGAGTGGAGTGCGAAAAATCGAACCGACTCCTTCACGGTGAACGTGAACGACCTGAAGGAGGTGAAATGCGATATCAAGAATCCGAAGATGGAAATCTGCGCGCGAGAAACGGACGGGGGCCGGAGCGTCGAGGCGCAGATGAATCTGGGGCCATCAGATGGGAATATGCGGATCAAACTTTCGGCCATCTATACGGAAGGGCGCGCCATTCCCCCGGCCGTGGATGCAGTGACCTTGCAGGGCGAAGAGATCGTCAGCGGCAACCTGACCGGGAAGAAGATCACTCGCAGATACCACGCGGTGGATCGGTGAGGCAAACTGGCTGGAATCCGACGAGCGTAGCTAGTGGCGCGTCGGGCGAGGTCAGTGCGTCATGAGGTAGAAGACAATGTTCACGCCGAGCGGGTAGGCGGTCTTTTCGGAGAAGCGGTCGAAGTAGAGGCGGTTCTCGTTTTCGCGTTCCCAGCCGTCGCTCACGTCGCTGTTGTGGATGGCGAGGATGAGCAGGTGGCCGGCGTCGTCGAACATGGCCTGGACGTGCATCTGCTCGGAGCCTTCGCCGCGGTCCACGCGCTGGAGAAAGGAGTCCGGGTCATCGGGATCGGCGTCTTCGTTCCAAAACTGCATGGTGGGCACGCGCAGCCGGTGCATGGGGCCGCGGAGATCGTAGACGCAGTGGAAGATGGGGTGGTCGATGCTCAGCTCGGTCCACCGGTGCTGCGGCAGCACGCGCGCGATCTCGCGGGCGAAGCCGTCCCATTCTTGCGCGCCCCAGAAGTCGTTCACGAACAGCGCGCCGCCGCCGGTGAGGTAGCGGCGGAGGGCGTCCACTTCCTCGTCGCCGAGCCGCATGTAGCCGGCGTGCTCCATGTAGAGCAGCGGGTAGCGGAAGATGTCGCGATCGGTGAGCTTCAGCACGCGCGCATCGGGATCGGTGCGGATGGTGGTGAGTTGCTGGAGGCGGTAGGAGAAGTTGAGATCGGCGTCGGGATAGTCCACCCACCAGCCGAGGTGGCGACCGAAACCGCCGCCGCGTCCGCCGCTGCGGTCGGATTGAAAGATGACGCGGGCGAAGGTGAAGACATCGTTTTTGAACTCGGGCGGGTTCGTCCACTCCGGCGTCTCGGCGCTGTGCGGCGCGGTCTCGCGTGCGGTGCGCACTTCGTCTTCGTTGATGATGAGGCCGCCCTCGATGCGGATGTAACGATCGGAGCCGGGCACCCGCGGAGATTGCGCGCCGCAAATCCCCGCGATGAGGACGAGGGCGATCGTCGGCAACCAGGCGGTGGGTTTGGCGGGTCGCGGTTTCACGGCAAAGCTCGGCTTCGCCCACCCTGCCACGGTCTGCCGGAAAGACCGCACGTCATCTTTCCGCCGATTTGCGGAAATCGCGGTAGGGAAGCCGCGCCGCGGGTTCCCTGAAATCGCGCCGCGGGTTCCCTAAAATCGCGCCGCGGGCTGCTGGGTCGCGCACCCTTCAGCGTGGGAACCCGCGGCGCGGCTTCCCTACCGAAATGGGGGAACCCGCGGCGCGGCTTCCCTACCGAACTTTGGGAACCCGCGGCGCGGCTTCCCTACCGAACTTGGGGAACCCGCGGCGCGGCTTCCCTACCGAAACTGAGCCAATACCCTGTCGCGGGCTCGTCGCGTCGTTGGTGCCTGGCGAGGGCCGTCGCGGGGCGGCGGCCGCTTCAGTATTGGTAAAAGCGGTGTTTGCCGGGGAATCCCTTCAGCTCGTGTTCGCCGGGGACTTCGCGGAGCGCGAGGAGGTCGCCCATGAGCGTGAAGGCGGCGGTGGTGAAGCAGAAATGCACCTGCTTCTGGGCGGCGAGTTTTTCGACGCGGAAGATCAAATTCACATCCGGCCCCATGAGGCTTTCCTCGCCGAAGCTCTCCGCGCCACCGCCACCGATCGAGACGGCGCCGTGATGGATGACGATGCGGAATTTCGGCTCCGAAACTTCCCGCATGTTGCGGAAGGTTTTCACGGCATCGGCCACGCTGGCCGCGCAGTCCGCGGTGCCGGGCCAGCAGCCGAGGTAGCCGTCGCCGAGGTATTTGTTCAACCGGCCGCCGTGGCCCTCCACCGTCTCGCGGCCGGTGCGCACCCACTGGCCCACCATCCGCGCCAACGCATCGGGCGTGAGCCGCTGGCTGAGCGGGGTGAAACCCTCGATGTCGGCGAGGAGCAGCCAGCGTTTCTCGACGGATGTGCGCCGCGAATCGATGACGGTTTCGCCCCCCCCGGTCTCGGGCAAAGCTTCCTGCTGGTGAAAGATGAAGGCGTGCTCGGCGATGGTCATGCAGTCGCCGTCTTTGAGCCGCATGGGGCGGACGACGCGGTCGCCGTTAAACCGCGTGCCATTGCTGCTCCCGAGGTCGATGAGCCAGAACTCGGCGCCATCTTGCGCGTGGATGGTGGCGTGGTGGCGCGACGCCTTTTCGTGGGCGAGGACGATGGTGTTGCTTTTGGCGCGGCCGATCGTGCAAGTGCGGCCGAGCGGCACATTGCCGCCGTCGGGATGCACGAGCCACGCGCCGGACGCTGAAGGTGATTCCATGTCGGCGGCAATAGCCGCATGGGAGAGCGATTCAGTCACGCTAGAAATCGGGCAGCGGCGGTGGCGCCGGCCGCGGATTCGAGCTTGCGGCGGCGGCCAATGTTCCCGGACTCTGCGGGCACATTCCCCTCCCCATGAAACTCCTCTGCTCGCTCGCCCTGCTCCTCGCCCTGACCGCGCTCGTCCACGCCGCCGACTGGCAGCCAGAGGCCGGCTTCACCAGCCTCTACAATGGCAAGGATCTCACCGGCTGGGGCTATCGTGACAAGGAGCAGAAGGTGCTCGAAACCTTCGACGGCAAGGCCGAAGCAAGCGACGGCCGCTACGCCGCGAAAGGCGAGGCGCTCACGGTGAATCCGCCGGATGCCGCGCGCGGGCCGAAGCTGCGGCAGCTCTGGACGACGCGGGAATTCCCGAAGAATTTCGTGCTCAAGCTGGAGTTCCGCGCGGCGGTGGATGCGGATAGCGGCATCTTCATTCGCAAACCGCAGCTCCAGTGCCGCGACTATCTCGTGGCTGGACCATACAAGACACTGAAGGCTTACAAACCGCAGGATTGGAACGTGATCGAGGTGACCGTGAAGGACGGCGTGGCGCACTGCACCTGCAACGGCGAGGTGCTGGAAGCCGCGCTGAAGCTGCCGGAAACCGGCCCGCTCGGGCTCGAAGCGGACCGCGGGCAGATGGAATACCGGCGCATTCAGATCAAGGAGTTGCCGTAACCACGGTGGATAAAGGGAATCCGAGTCTGGATAAACGCCAGCTCGTCCGCGAGATCATCGCCCAGCTCGACGCCGAGCTGGCGCTTTCCGCGCAATCCGCGCGCACCGCCCACGCCGAGGCGACGGATGAGCAGAGCAAGGCGGAGAACAAATACGACACGCGCGGGCTGGAGGCGTCCTATCTCGCGCACGGGCAATCGGTGAAAGCCGCGGAGACGCTGCAGGCGCGGCAGCAGTTCTCGGAGCTGGATCTGCGGCCGTATGAAAAAGGCGAGGCGATCGAACTCGCCGCGCTCGTGACGCTGGAGGGCGAGGACGGCGCGGAGATTTATTTCCTCGGGCCGCGCGCCGGCGGCATCGAGGTGGTGCTGGGCAAAAAGACCGTGCTGGTGATCACGCCGCACTCGCCGTTTGGCCGGCAGTTGATGGGGCGGAAAGCGGGCGAGTCGCTGAAGATCGAACTCGCGCGGACGACGCGCACGTTCCGCATCGCGGCAGTGGAGTGACCACGGATGTTTTGAGCACCACAGATCACCCAGAGAGCACGGATGGTGGTCTGAATATCCGTGTCATCTGTGTCATCTGTGGTTCCTCAAGAATCCGTGGCCTTAGCGGCGTCGGGCTACATCGGTAGCCGAAAGCCGAAGACCGCGCCGCCGCCGGGATCGTTCCGCGCGTAGATGCTGCCGTGGTGATCCTCGATGATCCGCCGGCAGATCGAGAGCCCGAGCCCGGTGCCGTTTTCCTTGCCGTGCGTGGTGAAGGGTTCAAACAAACTGGCCTCCACTTCCGGCGCGATGCCGGGGCCGGTGTCGGCGATCTCGGTGGTGAGATGCGAGTCGTCGGTGCTGAAACGCAGCGCCACGCGGCCGCCGTTCGGCAGCATTTCGATCGCGTTGTTGATCAGGTTCAGGAAGACGCGCATCAGCCGCGGCGAGTCCGCGGGGATCGTGATGTCGGGCGGCTGGTTCACGCATTCCACAGTCACGTGGCGCCCGCGCGATTCGGCGGAAATCTCCCGCATCACGTCGTGGACCAGCGCGTGGTAGCTGATCGGCTGCAGCTCGCGGTGGCGGCCGGTGCCGCGGGTGAACTCCAGCAACTCGGTGATCATCGTGGCCATGCGATCGACCTGGGTGCGGATGATTTTCTTCGCCTCGGTGCGCAGCTCCGGCGGGGCGTCGTCCGTGGCCATGGCGTCGGCGGCGAAGCCGATCATGTTCAGCGGATTTTTGAAATCGTGGACGATCGTCTGAGCGAAGCGCCCGATCATCCCGAGCCGCTCGGCCTGCACCACCTCCTGGAGAAAGCGCTGGTCGAACTGCCGCATCCGCTCGCTGAATTCCCGCACGAGCGAAAACATCAGCTCCGGCGATTTTGCAAGCGCGCCGCGCATCTCCGTGCTGCCGATGAACGAGAGGCTCGTATCCACCAGCGCCGTGACGGTGGCGGACCGCGGCTGCTCGTCGAGCACCGCCATCTCGCCGAAAAACGTCCCCGCCCCGAGTTGCGAAAGCACCCGCCGCTGCTGGCCCTGGACGAGCGCGGAGATTTCGACCGTGCCGGATTCCACCACGTAAACGCCGTTGCCCGGATCGCCCTGCCGGAACACGACATCGCCCGCGCGCACCGCGAAGGTCGCCGCGGTACTCTTCAGGTTCTGCAATTCGGCGGCGAGCAACTGCACGAAGCCCGCCGCAGGCTTCAGCTCAGTCATGCGCGCGAGGATAGGAGAAGAGGGACGGGGCAGACAGTGTTTTCGCATTGTGACAATCGCTGCCCTTGCCGAGCGACGGCGGCGCGGCAATAACACGCAATTCATCCCCCATGAAACTCCCCTCGCCCGTCGCCGTCCTTCTCCTCGCCGTCGCCGGTTCGCTGCCCGCGGTGGAATCGAAGCCCGATCTCGAAACCGATCGCAAGCTCCTGCTCGCCGGCGTGCAAAAACTTGCCGCGCCCGGCGCGCCCGGCGCGGTGTGTGCGTTCGGTCCGCAGGCCTTTGCGCTCGTCGGCGGCAAGGAGGGCAAGTCCGCGCTGCTGCCGGTAGTCGCGGCCACGCATTGGGAAAAGGGGCGCGTCGTTGCCTTCGGCCACGACGGCTACCTCGGCGCCTTCGCGGAAGCGGACACCGGGCGGTTGCTCGCCAACGCAGCGAAGTGGGCCGGCGGCGCGTCGGCGAAGGTGAAAGTGGGGGTGCTAAAAAATGCGCCGCTGGTCGCGCATCTCAAGGGCGCGGGCCTCGACGCCGAGGCGTTGCCGGATGCGGACTGGAGCGGAAAGCTGCGCGGCTTCGACGCCGTGGCGATCAACGCGCACGCGCTCGGCGAACGCGACGTGGAGCCCCTGGCGAAGTTCGTGCGCGCGGGTGGCGGGCTCATCATCGCGGCCACGGGCTGGGGCTGGTCGTCCACGCATCCGGGCCGGAATCTCGCGACGGATTTTCCGGGCAATCAGGTGCTCGCCGCGTCGGGCGTTTTTTTTGCGGAAGGCACGCCGGACCCCACGTTCACGCGCGGCTACGAAGTAGGCGCCGCGCTCCCGCTGCTCGCCGCGGCTGCGGCGCTCGACGCCGTGCTCGCGAATGGGACGACGCCGCTCGCCCCCGCGCAGTTGACCCAGGCCGGCGTCACGCTTTCGCAGGCGCTGCGCTCGCTCCCCGCCACGGACACCATTTTCCTTCCGCGCCTCGCCGCCCTCCGCAGCACGCCCGGCGCGGCGCAGTTGCCGAGCGCCGCCACGCCGCTGAAAGCTTCCGATGCCCTCGCGCGGCTCACGCTCACGCAGGAACTGGAGTCGCTGAAACGCACCAAACCCGAACAGCTCCGCGCCCACCCCGCCGCCGACACGTTCCCCGGCGCCGTACCGAAAAACGCGCCTCGCCTCGCCGCGCAAAAGCTCGCGATCGATGCGCGCATTCCCGGCTGGCACAGCACCGGGCTCTACGCCGCGCCCGGCGAACCGATCCGCGTGCAAGTGCCGCCGCAGGCCGCGGACAAAAAACTCGCGATCCGCATCGGCTGCCACACCGATGCGCTCTGGCATCTCGAAGAGTGGAAGCGCCCGCCGGAAATCTCGCGGCGCGAAGTGATCACCGCCGCGCAGTCCGTGGCCGCGAATCCTTTTGGCGGCTTGATCTACGTCGAAGTGCCGGAGTCCGCCGCGGCGCTTGGCGCGTTCGAGGTCACCATCGCCGGTGCGGTCGCGGCTCCGCGTTTCGTCCTCGGCAAGACGAGCGTGACGGACTGGAAAACGCGGCTGCGCAACCTGCCCGCACCGTGGGCCGAGCTGGAGACGGGCAAGATCATCCTCAGCGTGCCGTCGGAAAAAATCCGCCAGCTCGACGATCCCGACGCGCTCCTGGCCTTTTGGGATCGCGTGCTCGATGCCGACGCCGATCTCGCGGCGATTCCGCGCGACCGCGCGCGGCCCGAGCGCATCGTGCCCGACGTGCAAATCTCCGCCGGCTACATGCACAGCGGCTACCCGATCATGACGTGGCTGGACAAGGCGGTGGAGCACTCACTCTCCACCGCGCTGATGAAGACCGGAAGCTGGGGCCACTTCCACGAACTCGGGCACAATCATCAGGTCGCCGACTGGACCTTCGACGGCACGACCGAGGTCACCTGCAACCTCTTCTCCCTCTACGTGAGCGAGACGGTGTGCGGCCTGCCACCGGGTTCCGGTCACGACGCCATGAAATCGGACGTCGTCGCCGCGCGGCTGCAAAAACATCTCGAAACGCGCGCCGTCTTCGAGCGGTGGAAGGCGGACCCTTTCCTCGCACTCACGATGTACGATCAGCTCCGCGCCGGCTTCGGCTGGGAGCCGTTCAAAAAAGTCTTCGCCGAATACCGCGCGCTGCCGAAAGACCAGCGGCCAAAAAACGACGACGAAAAACGCGACCAGTGGATGGTGCGCTTCTCCCGCGCCGCGGGGAAAAATCTCGGCCCATTCTTCGTCGCGTGGGGCGTGCCGACCAGCGACACCGCCCGCGCTTCGATCGCCCCGCTGCCCGCGTGGATGCCCGCGGATTGGCCGAGGCGCTAAAAATAAAAACCGCGGAGACGCTGAGCCGCAGAGGTGGAAAATCAGATCGATCTTCCTTTTCTCTGCGCCTCCGCGCCTCCGCGGTGAAAAGGCTTTTCGTTACTTCACCTGGAGCAGCTCGATCTCGAAGATGAGCGTCTCATCCGGGCCGATGGCGCCGCCCGCGCCGCGCGAGCCGTAGGCGAGAGTCGAGGGGATGAAGAGCTGGATCTTGCCGCCCTCTTTCACGAGTTGCAGGCCTTCCGTCCAGCCTTTGATGACGCCGCCGAGCGGGAACTCGATCGGTTCGCCGCGCTTGTAGCTGCTGTCGAATTCCTTGCCGTCGAGCAGCGTGCCTTTGTAGTGGACCTTGACGGTGTTGCTCGCGGCGGGCGCCTTGCCGGTGCCTTCCGTGAGGATCTTGTATTGGAGACCGCTGGCGGTCGCTTTCACGCCTTCTTTCGAGGCGTTTTCTTTGAGGAAGGCGGTGCCTTTCTCGGCGGCGGATTGGGCCATGACTTGGAGGGGTGCGAGGTTGAGCGCGGCGAAAACGCCGAGCAGTTGAAGAGGATGAATTTTCATCGGGCCGGAAAGTTAGAGCGTCGCCGCAGCGGGAGCAATGCACTTGTCTCCCGCTTCTGTGGCGGTGGATTTGCAAAACCCGGCGGCGTTGACGACGCTGCGCGCTCTCCTTTCGCTCATTTTCCCGCCCATGGATTTCAAGCTCACTCCCGCCGCCCGTTCATCGCTGATCATCGGCGGTCTCTTTTTCAGCTTCATCGCCATCTCGTCGTACTGGGTCATGCGGGAGGCGCAGCGGATTTCACGGCAAAAAGAAGCCACCCGCTCGGCCAATTCCGAGGAGACCGGCGACATGGTGTGGATTCCCGCGGGCCGATTCACCATGGGCGGCATCGGCGAAAACATCCCCGGCGACGAACTGCCGCTGCACGATGTGAAGCTCACCGGTTTCTGGATCGACCGCACCGAAGTGACCAACGCGCAGTTTGAAAAATTCGTGCAAGCCACGAGTTACCTCACCGTCGCCGAACGGCCGCTCAGCGCGAAAACCACGCCGGGGTTGCTGCCGGAATTCGAGGGCAAGGGCGCGTCGCTCTGCTTCCGCACTCCGCAGCCCGGTGAGCCCGTGGACAGCGCCTACCAATGGTGGGAGCCCGTGGTCGGCGCGAACTGGCGGCACCCGTCCGGACCCGACTCCGACTTAAAAGGCAAGGAGCGGCACCCGGTGGTCCACGTGGCCTACGAGGACGCGGTCGCGTATTGCAAATGGGCCAGCAAACGGCTGCCCACCGAGGCGGAATGGGAATACGCCGCGCGCGGCGGATTGGTCGCCAAGGCATTCATGTGGGGCTCGGAGTTTCAGCCGGAGGGGAAATGGATGGCCAATACGTGGCAGGGAAATTTTCCGTCCGAGCGCAAGGTCGAGGACGGCTTCGACGGCACCGCGCCGGCCCGCAGCTTCCCACCAAACGGCTACGGGCTCTACGACATGGCCGGCAACGTCTGGGAGCTGACCGACGACTGGTATCGCCCCGACACCTACCGCGCGCTCGCCCAGCACGGCGACCGCGCGGCGCGGCTGAATCCGAAAGGCCCCACCGACAGCTACGACCCCGACGAACCGGGCGCGTGGAAGAAGGTGACGCGCGGCGGTTCGTGGATGTGCGCGGATAACTACTGCCGCGGCTACCGCCCGAGCGCGCGGATGAAAACGTCCGTCGATACGGGCTTGCAGAACACGGGTTTCCGCTGCGTGAAAGACGGGCCACCGCGCTAGCCGCGTTACTTCCCGCGCGCCAGCTCCGCGGCGCGGCGGTATTGCGTGCGGAAGCGATCGGCGAGCGTCTTCGCGAGCTGCACTTCGGTGATCTTGTCGCCGCTGAGCGAGTCGCGGATCGAGCCGGAGGCGGCGGCGTAGTTCACCGCTTCGACGTCGGAAAAAACGGCCATCGCGTCGGGCGGAAAATCCGCCGCGATCAGCGCGCTCCAGGCGGCGACGAGTTCATCGTGTGGATCGATGCACATGACGCGGAAGATGAAAGCCATCGGGCGGAAGAGGCGGCCGGTCCACGCATCGTGATAGGTGAAAGAGCGGGCGAGTTCGTAAGGATCCACCTCGGGATCGGAACGCAACGGCTTGAATTCCTCCGCGTAAAGCTGCGGCAACACCGGCAGGCGGCGCAGCGCGTAGTGGTGCGGCCCGCCGGGCGTGCCCACTTTCCAGTTCCACAGCTTCTGCCCTTCCACCGACAGGACGAAGCGGATGAACTCCTTCGCGACATCCGCATTCGGCGCGCCGCGGAAGACGCCCACCGGATCGACGCCGACGGACGATCCGCCTACGACGCTCACGTATTGCAGCCGCGAGCTGCCGTCCGGCCGGCGCACCGCTTCGCTCTGAAAGCGTCCGTAGAAATCGATGGTCATCCCTGCGGCGGCTTCGCCGGCTTCCACGTCCAGCGCGATCTTCGTCGAGGCATCGGTGAAGTAGCGGGCGTTCGCGCCGATCTTCATCAGCAGTTGCATCGCGCGCGCCCAGCCGGCGGCGACGGCGCGCTTTTCCTGCTCGGCGGCGGGCAGGCTTCCCTCGTTCTTGGCGATCGCGGCAGCGGCTTGCTGCATCTGCTGCTGGATGAGCATCTCGAGCGATTTGTTCACTGAGCTGCTTTGCGTGGGATTCGCCAGCGCGATCTGGTGCAGGAGCCGCGCGTCGGCGAGATCGGCCCACTGCGCGGGCGGGCGCTCGATGCCAAGGCGGCGGAGCGAGTCGGTGTTGTAGACGATGCCGAAGGACGAAACGACCGTGCCGATCCAGCGCCCCTGCGGATCCCAGTAGGGTTCGCCGCTGACCACGCGCGGGACGGTGGTGTCGTTGAAAATCTCGGGGTGCTCGCGAACGAAGCCGGTGTCGACGAGCCGGCCGGCCCGCGCCTGCTGTTCGAAATCGAACGAGCCGCCGCCGAAGAAAACATCCAGCTTGCTGCTCACCGGCGCGTCGAGGAAAGCGCGCCGTGCCTGCTGCTCCACGGTGTCGTCGGCGGGCGTGTCGTCGAGCGCGACCTTGGGATTGTCGAAGCTCGCCGCGACCGCGCCGCTCCACGGCCGGCCGAGCTTGCGCACCCAATGATCCTGAAACGCCGCGAGATATTCCGACGCGACGTAACGGCCGATCTCGCTCGTGCCGCCGGGCGTGCGCCAGTCGAGCCGCACGCGCGTGCCCGTCTTCGCAAAATAGTGCGCCTCGAACGCGCGGCCAAATTCGTAGCGGATCGATTCGTTGTGCGGCGTGATGAGCACGAGCGCGCGTTCGCCGGGCGCGGGGGTGAGCGACCGCGTGTCCTTCGGGCGCAGCGCGATCGGCGCGATGAGCACCGCCGCGAGCAGGAGAAAGAGCGGCCAGCTTTTCATCACGCGGGCAGGGCGACGATGTCCTCGGTTTCCGCCGTGGCGAAGAGTTCGCGATCCGCGCTCAGCTCGACGAAGCGCGGGTTGAGTTCGTAAATCTTCAGAGCCTGCGTGCCGGTGGCGAATTCGTACTGCGCCATCTCGCCGAGGTAGACGCGGTCGCGGATTCTTCCCGCGATGGAATTGGCCGCGCCGCGCGTGGTCGAGAGCTTCCAGCATTCGGGCCGGATCGAGAGCGCGGTCGCGTCGCCGGCCTGCGGCTTCCAGCCATCGCCGCCGATCGTCGCGGTGAGCGCGCCGATGGGCGTCTCGACTTGCGCGGTGCCGCCGCTGGTCGCGGTGATTCGGCCTTCGAGGAAATTCGTCTCGCCCATGAAATCCGCGACGAAGCGCGAATGCGGCGCACGGTAGATTTCCGCGGGCCGGCCCGCCTGGCGAATGTGGCCGCCTTCGAGGATCGCCATGCGGTCGGCGATGGAGAGCGCTTCCTTCTGGTCGTGCGTCACGTAGATCGCAGTGAGGCCGAATTCCTTGCACACCCGCCGGATCTCCGTGCGCATCTCCAGCCGCAGACGGGCGTCGAGATTCGAGAGCGGCTCATCGAGGAGCAGGCAGCGCGGGCGGATGACCAGCGCGCGGGCCAGCGCCACGCGTTGCTGCTGGCCGCCGGAGAGCTGATTGATTTTGCGGTCGCCGTATTTTTCCATCCGCACGGAGGCGAGCGCCTGCTCCACGCGCTGCGCCATCTCGGGCGCGGCGACTTTCCGCTCCTCCAGCCCGAAGGCCACGTTCTTCGCTACCGTCATGTGCGGCCAGAGCGCGTAGCTCTGGAACATCATGCCGGTATTGCGCAGATGCGGCGGCACCCGGGTCACGTCCTCTTCGCCGAAAAGAATCCGGCCCGACTCCGGAAGGTAAAATCCCGCGATGGAGCGCAGCAGCGTCGTCTTGCCACAGCCGCTCGGGCCGAGGAGGAAAAAGATTTCGCCCGGCTCGATCCGGAGGCTGACGCGATCGAGGGCGAGGGCGTCGCCAAAACGTTTGGTGAGGTTTTCGATCGTGAGCGAAATCATGCGCGTTGGCGGTGCGGCACTTCTTAGCGGGCCTGCGGGAGAAAATCGCCTACGAACTTCCTCCACGATTCCGGGGACAGAAAATCCTCGCGGTGCCCGCGGGGTAAGGGCTATTCACACGGGCACATGATCCGTCGAGATTATCTAATCGTCGGTGCTGGCGTGGCCGGCGTGAGCGCGTGCGAAGGTGTGCGGGAGCACGACAAAAAAGGCACGCTGATGCTGGTCGGCAACGAAAGCACGCCCCCCTACCACCGCCCCCTGCTGCTCAAAAACTACCTGTCGAAAAGCGCGCCGCCCGCCGTGGCGAAGCTGCTCGTCCAGGAAGAGGAATGGTTTGAAAAAAACAAGATCGACCTGCGCCTCGATACCATCGTCGCGCAGTTCAACATCGAGCGGCGTATCGCCGTGCTCGCGAACGGCCAGGCCATCGAATTCCGCAAGGCGCTGCTCGCCACGGGCAGCCGGGCGCGGCGCCCGCAGGTGGCGGGGGCAAATCTCGGCAACATCTTTTACCTCCGCTCCATCCGCGACGTGCAGGCGCTGCGCGAAGTCGCCGAGCAGGAACATCAGGTGGTGATCATCGGCGGCGGGATCGTCGCGGCGGAAGTGGCGGCGTGGCTGGTGAATTTCCCCAAAGCCAGCGTCACCCTGCTCCATCGCGGCCAGGCGCTCTGGACGCGGCTGCTCGATCCCGAAAGCGCGGCATGGCTGACGAAAATCTTCGCCGAACACGGCGTGAAGCTGATGTTCGGCGAAGCGCTGAACGGCTTCGAGGGCCGCACCGTGCTGAAAAATGTGCAGACCAAAAGCGGCCAGCGTTTCGCCGCCGGCCTCGCCGTGGTGGCTTTTGGCGCCGACCCAAATCTCGGCCTCGTGCAAAACACCCCGCTCGCCTACCCGCACGGCACTCCGGTGAACGAATATCTCGAAACGGACGAAAAAGGAATTTTCGCGGCGGGTGATGTCGCGTCCTTCCCCGACAAAATCTTTGGCGGCGCGCGCCGCATCGACCACTGGGCCAGCGCCATCGAGCAGGGCAAGACCGCCGGCGCCAATATGACCGGCAAAAAGCGGATCAAGTGGGAGTGGATCTCGCACTTCAAGAGCAAGGTCTTCGATCTCGGCTTTGATTTCGTGGGCGATTTCACCAAGCCGATCACTCGGGTGGAACTGGAAGGCGACCGCGCGAAGAAGAAATTCCTCGTCCGGCAATTTTCACAGAATCAGCTCATGAACGTGGTCCTGGTGAACCAGCCTCCGGAAAAAGCCGAAGCCGCCAAAACCCAGCTCCGCGAATGGCCCCGCGGCAAGCGGGAGATCGAAGGGAAGCTCTGACGCGGGACGGCCTGCCGGCGGGCTCGGTCAGTCCGCAGCCACCACGGCGTTCACCCGGACCGGCGAAAAGTGAGCAGGCGCAAGCCGTTCAGGCAGACGAGCACGGTGCTGCCTTCGTGGCCGATGACCCCGATCGGCAGCGGTAGATTGAAGCCGAGCGCGGAGACGATGAGGACGAAAATCACGGACATCGCGAAGCCGAGATTCTGGTAAATGACGCGGCGCGCGCGCTTCGCCAGATCGAGCGCAAAGACGATGTTTTGCAGGTTGTCGCTCATCAGGACGACATCGGCGGTTTCCATCGCCACATCGGTGCCAGCGGCGCCCATGGCGATGCCCACCGTCGCGGTGGCGAGCGCGGGGGCGTCGTTCACCCCGTCGCCGACCATCGCCACGGGGCCGATGTTTTTCAGCTCTTTGATCACCCGCACTTTGTCCTCGGGCAGGAGGTCGGCGTGGAATTCATCGACGCCCACCTGCCGGGCGATGGCGCGGGCGACGCGGGTGTTGTCGCCGGTGAGCATCACCACGCGGTCGATCCCGTTCGCCTTGAGTTGCTGGATCACGGAGGCCGCGTCGGGACGGAGCACATCCGCGATGGCGACCGCGCCGAGGAGCCGAGCGGTGCCGGCGGCCTCGTCGAGCTCGCCCACGATGACGCACGTCTTCCCCGCATCCTGCAGCGTGGCGAGCTGCGCGGTGAAGGCGTCGGGGATGGCGACGTTTTGCGCGGTGAAGTAGCGCGCATTGCCCACCGCGATACGGCGGCCTTGGACGAGCCCGCTGGCGCCTTGGCCGGAGATGGATTGGAACGCCGCGCATTTTTCCAGGGCGATGCCGTGCTGTTTGCATTCCGTGACGATCGCCTGCGCGAGCGGGTGCTCGGACTTCACCTCGACCGCGCCGACGAGCCCGAGCAAGGCGAGCGCCCCGGCATCGGTTGCCGCCCGGAAGTCCACGACGCGGCCATCGACCACCACATCGGTGACGCGCGGTTTGCCCTCGGTGAGCGTCCCGGTTTTGTCGAAAGTCACGACCTTCACCGTCGCCGCGCGCTCGAGGTGGACGCCGCCTTTGAACAAGACTCCCCGCCGCGCCGCGCCGCCGATCGCTGAAAGGATCGACGCCGGCGTACTGATGATCAGCGCGCACGGCGATGCGACGACCATGACCGTCATGGCGCGGTAAAACGCGATCTGGAAAGGCTCGTGGAGAAAGAGAATCGGCACGACGATCAGACCGATCGTGAAGAGGATCACGCCCGCGGCGTAGAACTGCTCGGCGCGGTCGAGGAATCGCTGCGTCTCGGCTTTCTCGGTCTGCGCCTCCTCGACCATGCGGACGAGCTTTTCGATCGTGGAATCCTTCGCCAGTTTCGCGACGCGCACCTCCAGGCCGCCGGTCTGATTGATCGTCCCGGCGAAAACCGGATCGCCGACTTTTTTGGCCACCGGCATGGACTCACCCGTGAGTGACGCCTGATCGATCGCGCTGCTGCCTTCGATGATCACGCTGTCGAGCGCGATGCTTTCCCCCGGACGGACCACGAGCACGTCGCCGACCACGAGTTCCTCGACCGGAAGCAGGACCGTGCCGCCGTCGCGTCTCGCGAGCGCCTTCTCCGGCCGCAGCTTCATGAGCGATTTGATCGCCTTCCGCGTGCGGTCGATTGCGTAGGCCTGGAGCACGTTCGAGAGCGAAAAAAGGAAGAGCAGCAGCGCGCCCTCGAACGGCGCATCCACCACGGCGGCGCCGAGCGCGGCGAGGACCATCAACAGATCGACGTCGATCGTCCACTGCCGCAGCGAAGCCAGCCCGGCCCGCACCCCGAAGTAACCACCCGCGAGATACGCGCCGACATAAAACGCATCGTGCCAGGCGAGACCCGCTTTGCCCGTGGCCCAGCCGGCAATCATGAAAACCAACGTCAGCACCATGCAGAGCGCCTCGAGCCGCTCCCCGCTCGTCACATGCACGAACCACTCGCGGAGATTCGCCGGTCGGCGTTCGGGCTCGACTGCGTAAGGTTTCACCGCCGCGCCCGTCTCGCGCACGCGCTCGATGACCTGCGCCTCGGAGAGCCGCGCGTCGTCGAACGTCACGGTCATCACCCCGCCCAAGAAGGTCGCGCGGGCCCGCCGGATGCCCTCGATCTTCTGCGCCTTGCGCTCCAGCTTCTGCTCCGCCGCGCCCGAGGCCCGGCCGCCCAGGTGCAGCATCGTCTTGCAATACTGCTGGTGCCCGACGGGCGCGAGTTCTTCGGCCAGTTTGCGGACGCCGTCGTTGGAAATCACGCGCGGGTCGAAGTCGATGGTGACCGCGTGATTCACGGGATCCAGACCCGCTTGCAAAACTCCAGGCTGGTCCGGCGCCGGAATCGGCACCAGCTCCGGATCGGGCGTCAATTTGTCGGGCACGCAACCTTCATGCGTCGCGCGTGACCGCAACGCAAACACTGCCGCCGACAATTGCGCAGGACAGCAGAGATCGGCGGGCAGCCGACAGCGCGGCCTTCCCTTTGCATGCAGGATTTGCGAACAACCTTTTCGATGAAGCGCCAGCCGGTCCCGCCGAGCATCGAAGTCCTGATCGGGCAACGCATTCGCGCGTTGCGCACCGAACGCGACGTGACGCTCCAACAACTCGCCGGCGAAGTGCGGCTGACCAAGGGGCAGCTCTCGCGGATCGAGAATGGCAAGGTATCTTCGCCCGTCTCCACGCTCACCCGCATCGCGGCGGCGCTCGGCACGGAGCCCGGCGCCTTTTTCCAAGTGGATGCCGCCGCGCCCCGAGCCGTGCTGGTCAAGGCGAGCGCGCGCAAAGTCATCGTCGGGCGCGGCTCAAAGATCGGTCACAGCTACGAGTCGCTGACGCACGGGCTGCCTTTCGAGAAGGATTTCGAGCCGTATCTCATGACCATCGAGGACGCCGAGATCGACCCGGCCAAAAACAGCTTTCGCCACCCCGGCCACGAGCTGCTCTTCATGCTGCGCGGCGCGATGGATTACCGCCACGACCAGCAGATCTACCATCTCGACAAGGGTGACAGCCTGTTCTTCGACGGAACGATCGAGCACGGGCCGGTGCGGGTCTACGCGCCGCCCATCCAGTTTCTCAGCATCATCAGCAATCCGCGCGGGTGAACTGATCAGTCCATTGGAACCAGCCTGATTGATACTTGCGCGCGGTCGCGCAAAACCTCGCACTGCTCAGCGGCGGCGGTGTGGTAGAGCCGTTTGAGATTCTAGGCGAGCGTCATCAGCGTCCATTCGATACGCGCTCAGGCGGTTTCCGCGGGGGTGGGGTGGTGGCATGTCAGGGGTGTTCATTCCACCGCTCATGCGCAATCACGCGAGCAAAAGGATCATCGTTCGAGAACGTATTTTGGGGATACGCCGAGCAGCCGCGGTGACCTACTCGACGCCGGGCAGTGCCGCGAGCACGCGCTCGAGGGCGTCGGCCTTGCCGACGTCTCCGGCGTCGCGGAGGTGCCGGGCACGGAGGCGGAGGGCGGGCGCGGCTTCGATCCAGCCAAATGCCCGGGCGCTCTCGCGGGCTTGCTGGATCTCGGCTTCGTTCAGCGTCGTGCCGGTCGTGCCGCTGGCCATCAGGTTGGTGACGTCCTGGCGGTGGGCGAGGCCGAGTGCATGGCCGAGTTCGTGCGAAGTGACGCGCGGAATCGGCTCATCGATTCCTCCTTCGACGCGGCGGAGAGACGCTGTGTCTTTCACGACGATCCCGTGTGGTGTGTAGAAGCCGTTCACGTCCAGCTCCTTCACGTAGTAGACATCGAATGCCTCGGCCGAACGGCTCTGGAGCGGCATCCGGGCAATGACATCCTCGCGCCGGCCGGCGTCGGCATTCTCCAGCGGCAAGGCCTGCTCGCGCACGAGCGATTCGAGCCGAAACTGTATGCCTGCCTGCGCCCAGACGCGGTTCATTTTCGGCAAAATGCGGGCGAGGTCCTGCTCGGTGAGCGTGGTCTGTAAGGCAGGCGTCTCGGGTGACAAGACAAGGTGCACGCGCAGCGGCGCGATCAGCCATTCGTCAGGTCGGAAGGCGGCGCGCTTCGTCGGGGCGGGCGCGAGGAGGTGTTCCCGCAGAAAGAGTATCTGGGCGAGGAACTGGAAATCCGCGTTCTTCTTTTTGGCAAAGCCGTGGCCTTCATCCGTAGCCATCAGATACCAGCAGGTGCCACCGCGCTCGCGCAGCGCCTTGACGATCTGCTCGGCCTCGGTCACCGGCACGCGCGGATCGTTCTTCCCCTGCACCACGAAGAGCGGTCGCGTGATTTTCGCCACGTTGTTCAGCGGCGAAATCCGGGTGAGAAACTCTGCCATCGCCGGTTCCCGCTCGTCCCCATACTCCACCCGCCGCAAGTCGCGGCGGTAGTCCTGCGTGTTCTGGAGAAAGGTGACGAAGTTTGAAATGCCGACGACATCGATCCCGCAACGGAGTCGATCGGCAAAGTGGGCCAGAGACGCAAGGACCATGTAGCCGCCGTAGCTCCCGCCCATCACCGCCACCCGCTTAGCGTCGAGCCCGGGCTGGCGCCCGATCCAGTCGAGCAGGGCGCCGATATCGCGCACCGAGTCTTCACGTTTCATCCCATTGTCGAGGGTGAGGAAGGTTTTCCCGTAGCCCTCGGAGCCGCGGACATTGGGGAACACAAGCACGCAGCCGAGTTCGTCGAGATAGTAGTTGCCCCGGCCGAGGAAGTCGGGCCGCGACTGCCCTTCCGGCCCACCATGGATACTGATGATCACGGGCCGCGGACCGGGGAACTTCGCCGCGTCCGGCCGGTAGACGAATGCGGAGATCGTGCGTTCATCGAAGCTCGGGAAGCGGATCAACTCGGGCTCCGAAAACCGGCTCGCATCGAGCCCGCCCGTCTCGCTCTCGGTCCAGCGCGTCACCGCCCCGGTGGTCACATCGAGGGAAAAGGCATCGCGCGAGGAACGTGCCGCATCGAGCGTGAAGCCGAGATCGCGCCCATTCTCGTGCCATTCCAGCCCACCCGGCACCCCGAGCGGCAGCCTCGGGCGCGGCTGCTCGCGGCCGGTCGCCACGTCGATCAGTCGCAGCACGCCGACACCATCTTCGTTCGTCAGCAGGGCAATCGTCCGGCCGTCCGGCGAGAGTTCAAATTCCTCGACGTCCCAGGGCACGTCCGGCGTCAGCACCCGGCGCTCGCCGCCTGCGAGGTCGATCTGTACCAGGCGCGAGAACTCCGAGTCCCGGTCGCTGCTCACGAAGATGCTGCGCCCATCGCGCGCGAACTTCGCTCCCGTATGCACCGCCTTTCCAGCGAGTTGCGGTGTGAGCGCCTTGATCGAGCCGTCGGCGAGGTCGAGCAGATGGACGGTGCTTTCATTGGCGGAGACGTACTCCGTCACGAGCAGCCTGCTTTCGTCCTCGGACCAGTCGCTCACGCTCCATCCCCCGCCCTGCCGCTGAAGCAAGAGCCGGTCTGATTTCGGGTCCGTCGGATCCAAGAGGTAAATGTCGGTGTCTTTGCCGGTTCGCCGAGTCGACGTGTAGGCAAACGTCCGCCCGCTGCGCGCCCAGCGAGGGCCGCTGTTGCGCGCTTTGCCGTCGGTCAGCAGCGTCACGCGCCCGTCAGCGGGATCGAGGCGGTAGAGCTGGTAAAATTCCCCGCCTCCCGTGTCCTGAGCAAAGACGAGACAATCCCCGGTGCGGGGCCGAAAAGAACCGCTGCCGACCGGTTCCGCGCCGAAGGTGATCTGGCGCCGGGCTCCTCCTGGCATGGCTACCCGGTGAAGCTGTGGCGTGTCGGCAAACCTTGTCGCCACCAGCATTTCGCGCCGCGTGGGATGCCATCCCGCAAAGCGCGCCGCACGGAAATCGAGATACCGCCCGACCTCCTGCCGCAGTTCAGCCGGGATGGCGGGTACGCCATCGGCGACCAGATTCGGTGGCACTTCTGCGAGCGCCCTGACGGCGAGGGAAAGGAGGAGGGCGAGCAGACGCATCCGGGACATTTAGCGCGGATCGCGCGGACCGCACGGCGCGAATGCGGCAGCCCAGTCGCCCGACTAAATAGCGGTGCTGCCGGGGATCCACGTCGTCCCGGCCAGCGGCACCTTCGCCATCGCCGCGGCTTCGATGGTCAGCGCGGCGAGGTCTTCGGGTTCGAGATTGTGGACGTGCGACTTGCCGCAGGCGCGGGCGAGGGTTTGCGTTTCGAGGGTGAGGACGCGCAGATAGTTCGCGAGGCGGCGGCCGCCTTCCACCGGATCGAGGCGCGCGGCGAGCGCGGGGTCTTGCGTGGCGATGCCGGCGGGGTCGGTGCCATCCTGGTAGTCGTCGAAAAACCCGGCGGCGCTACCGAGCTTCTCGTAATCGGCCTGCCACTTCGGACTGTTGCAACCGAGCGCGATCAGCGCGGCGGTGCCGATGGATACAGCATCCGCGCCCATCGCGAGCGCCTTCGCCACGTCGGCGCCGGAGCGGATGCCGCCGGAAACGATGAGCTGCACTTTGCGATGCATGCCGAGTTCCTGCAGCGCCTCCACCGCTTGGCGCAGTGCGGGCAACGTGGGGATGCCGACGTGTTCGATGAAGACATCCTGCGTCGCGCCGGTGCCACCTTGCATGCCATCGAGCACCACCACATCCGCGCCGGCTTTCACCGCGAGCGCCACGTCGTAGTAGGTGCGCGAAGCGCCGATCTTCACGTAGATCGGTTTCTCCCAATCGGTGATCTCGCGCAGTTCCTCGATCTTGATCGTGAGATCGTCGGGGCCGGTCCAGTCGGGATGCCGGCAGGCGCTGCGCTGGTCGATGCCTTTGGGAAGCGTGCGCATCTCCGCGACGCGATCGCTGATTTTTTGCCCGAGCAACATGCCGCCACCGCCGGGCTTCGCGCCTTGCCCGAGCACGATCTCGATGGCGTCGGCGCGACGGAGATCGTCCGGGTTCATGCCGTAACGCGAGGGCAGATATTGGTAAACGAGCAGGTCCGAGTGGTGCCGCTCTTCCGGCGTCATGCCGCCGTCGCCGGTCGTCGTCGAGGTGCCGACCGCACTCGCTCCGCGGCCGAGCGCTTCCTTCGCCTGCGCGGAAAGCGCGCCGAAGCTCATGCCCGCGATCGTGACCGGGATCTTTAGATGCAGCGGCTTCTTGGCGAAGCGATCGCCGAGCACCACGTCGGTCGAACATTTCTCGCGATAACCTTCGAGCGGGTAGCGCGACATGCTCGCGCCGAGGAAGACGAGGTCGTCGAAATTTGGCAGCGCCCGCTTCGCGCCCCAGCCGCGGATGTCGTAGATGCCGGTCTCCGCCGCGCGCTGGATTTCGTGGATGACGTGGCGGTCGTAGGTCGCGGATTCGCGGAGGCCAGGGCGGGTGGGCATGTCAGTAAGCGGCGGCGTGATCGACGTGGAAACGATAGAGCTGCCGCGCGGAGCCGTAGCGGCGGAAGTCCTCGGGCTGCGCCTCCGCGCCGGCCCGGTTGAGCAGGCATTTCAGCAAGCGCAGGTCTTCCTCGCGCATCGGCTTCTCGACGCAATCGGAGCCGAGATCGGCCACTTTGCCGCGGACGAAAATACGCGCTTCGTAAATGGAATCGCCCAGAGCTTCGCCCGCATCGCCACAGACCACGAGGTTCCCCGCCTGCGCCATGAAGGCACTCATGTGTCCGACCGAACCCTTCACCACGATGTCCACGCCCTTCATCGAAATGCCGCAGCGCGCCGACGCGTCGCCATCGATCACGAGCAAGCCGCCGTGCGCCGTCGCGCCGGCCGACTGGCTCGCGCTGCCATGCACATGGACGGTGCCGGACATCATGTTCTCCGCGACGCCCACGCCGGCGTTGCCGTGAACGTGAACAGTCGCGAGCTGGTTCATGCCCGCGCAGTAGTAGCCGGCGTGGCCTTCGATCTCGACCGTGACCGGCACGCGCAGCCCGCACGCGATGGAGTGCGCCCCGCGGGCATTGCGGACGCGCCACGGCACACCGGGATTTTCGGGCTCGAGCTGGTGCAGCGCGGTGTTCAGCTCGCGAACGGGCGTGGTGGCGAGGTCGATGACGTTCACGCGAGCACGGCCTCCCTCGCGGCGCTTCGGGTATTCCAGGTATAGACAGTCGCGGGCTCGGGTTCCCACACGCGAGCGCGCTCGATGTCAGGCAGGCCGGTGAGCGCGCGATACTCGGAACCCATCGCCACGTAGTCGTCGGTCTCGGCCATCACCGCGGGCTTGCAGGCGATCGGATCGCGGAGCACGGCGAAGCCATCGCGGGTGCCGATGGTGAAGGTGTAGAAGCCATCGAGATCATCGAGCGCCGAGGTGAGCGCCGCCTCCAGAGATGCGCCATCGCGGAGTCGCCAACTGAGATAAGCGGCAGCGACTTCGGAGTCGTTTTCGGTGTGAAAGACGAGGCCCTGCCGCTGCAATTCGCGGCGCAGGCGGTTGTGATTGCTCAGCGATCCGTTGTGGACGAGGCAGAGATCCTGACCGGTGGAAAAGGGATGAGAGCCCGCGGTGGTCACCGCGCTTTCCGTGGCCATGCGCGTGTGGCCGATCGCGTGCGTGCCGGACATCGCGGCGACCCCAAAGCGCTTCAGCACCGCCGCGGGCGCGCCGACTTCCTTCATGATCTCCATGCTCCGGCCGACACTCATCACGGTGAGCACGGGATACTGTGTGGCAAACCATTCGCGCAGCTCCGCCTCCTCCGCCGCGACGGTGAAACGGGCGTGCGTGGCGATGACCTGCAGCCCCGGGGCGAAGCCGATGACCAACGCGAGTTCCGCCGCCACTTTCACCCAATCGAAACCCTCCTGCGGATGCTGGGCGACCAGCTTGAGCATTCCCGACGGCGCCTCCGCCCCGTAGATCGCGAAGCCCGCGCTGTCCGGTCCGCGGCTGCTCAGGCAATCGAGCATGGTGGCGAAGTAACCTCCGAGCGAGGGCTGGAGGGCGGGGTTTTTCAGGAAGAGTCCGACGATGCCGCACATGGAGTTTTTCGCGGGGTGAAGCGCGGGAAACGTATTGACCCAAGTTGCATGGGATGCAACAACATTTGCGCGCCCGATTCTGGACGCGCCACCTTCAACCAGGGAAACTCCGCCAATGAACCGGGACCAAATCAAAGACCGCCTCCGCGCGGACGGCATCGCCTTCGTGCTCGCGCAGTTCGTGGACATCCACGGCTCCGCCAAAGTGAAGATGTCGCCCGCCGACTTTCTGGACTCGCTGATCGACGAAGGCGCGGGCTTCGCCGGCGGCGCGGTGTGGGGCATGGGGCAGGCCGCGCATTCGCACGACATGATGGGGCGCATCGATCTCGCGTCCTACACGCCGCTGCCGTGGCAGCCGGGCACCGCGCGCTTTGCCGCTGATCTCTACGTAGATGGAAAGACACATCCCTACTGCCCGCGGGTGAATCTCAAACGCATCCTCGCGCAAGCCGCGGCGAAGGGGCTCACCTTTAACGTTGGCATCGAGCCCGAGCATTTCCTCGTAGTGAAAAATGCCGACGGCAGCATCGCACCGTGGGACCCGCAGAAAATCGATCACCTCGCCAAGCCCTGCTACGACTTCAAGGGCATCGCGCCCGCGATGGGCTACCTGCAGGAGATCACGCAGAGCTGCAACCAACTCGGCTGGGGCGTCTATCAGACCGATCACGAGGACGGCAACGGACAGTATGAAGTGAACTTCAACTACAGCGACGCGCTGACCACCGCGGACCGTTTCACCTTCTTCAAAATGATGACGAGCCAGATCGCACCGAAGTATGGCGCGATCGCCACGCACATGCCGAAACCCTTCGGCGACCGCACCGGCAGCGGCGCCCACATCCACTATCACGTGGCCGATGCGAAGACGGGCGAGAACCTTTTCACCGATCACGACGACCCGCGGAAGCTGGGGCTATCGAAACAGGCGTATCACTTCCTCGGTGGCATCCTGCACCACGCGCCGGCGCTGTGTGCGATCAATTCGCCGACGGCCAACTGCTACAAGCGACTGCTCGTCGGCCCGGGTCTCTATAGCTCGCGCTCCGGCTTCACGTGGACGCCCGCATTCATCAGCTACGGCGACAATAACCGCACGCAGATGCTGCGCGTGTGCGGCCCGGGCCACGTCGAGGACCGGAGCGTTTCGTCCGGGTGCAATCCGTATCTCGTCTTCGCCGCATATCTCGCGGCGGGCATGGATGGCATCGCCAAGGAAATGAATCCCGGCGAGCCGAACCTCGGCAACCTATACAGCCTGACCCGCGAGGAGATTTACAAAAAGAACCTCACCACGCTGCCGCAATCACTGAAGGAAGCGCTCGTCGCCCTGGAGCATGATCACATTATCCTGAATGCGCTCGGGCCGATCCAGCAGGAGTTCCTCAAGCTGAAGTGGCAGGAATGGAACGAGTATCACCGGCAGATTTCCCGTTGGGAGACGGATCACTATCTAACCATGTTTTAGCGGGTGAGTTTCTACGACGTCATCGTCCTCGGAGTCGGCGGTTGGGGTAGTGCGACGCTCTACCACCTGGCCCGGCGGGGATTAAAAGTCGCGGGCGTGGAGCAGTTCGGCGTGGGCCATGATCGCGGAAGTTCCCATGGGGAGAGCCGGATCATCCGGATGGCCTACTTCATGGACCCAGCCTACGTGCCAGTCTTGCGGCGCGCGTATGATCTCTGGCGGGATCTGGAAACCGCCGCCGCCGAATCGTTGATGAACCTGCCCGGACTGCTTTGTCTCGGTGAAACGGACGGCGCGTTCATTCGTGGACTCGAGACCTGCTACGCCACGCACCGCGACCTGCCGCACGAGCGCTGGACCACGGCGGAAGCCCGCGCGCGGTTTCCGCAATTTCAGCCACCGGAAGATGCGACGTGTTACTGGGATCCACTCGGCGGTTACCTCGATGCCGATCGCTGCGTCGCGGCGCATGCGCGACTGGCCGGGGAACTCGGCGCAAAGCTCCTCACCGGCGAGCGGGTGCTCACCTACCGCTGCGACGGCGACGGCGTGGTGGTGACCACCGATCGGCAGGAGCTGCGCGCGACGCGACTGGTCATCGCGACCGGCGCTTTCACGGCGCGCTTTACGAGCGATCTGGGCGGGTTGGTTACGCCCGTGCGCAAGGCACTCTTCTGGTATCGTCTCCACGATCCGGCGGCGTTTGCCCCGGGGCCGTTCCCGGCTTGGATCGCGAAATTCGGCGGGCTGAACTACTACGGCTTCCCGAGTCTCGACGGCGGGACGATCAAGGCCGCCGAAGACACCGGCGGGCAAACGCTTCCCACGGCGGACGACGTGCCGCGCTCACTGCGCGATGACGACGAACAGAACCTGCGCCCCTTTCTCGATCGGCTCTTCCCCGGCGCCCTCGGTCGGCGCAGCGCGGGCAAGGTCTGCCTTTACGAAAACACCTTCGATCGGCACTTCATCCTCGACCGGCACCCGGAGTATCCGCAGGTCGTCCTGGCCTGCGGCGGATCGGGGCACGGCTTCAAATTTTCCAGCGTCGCCGGCGAAATCGCTGCCGATCTCGCCACCCTCGGCAACAGCGCCATCCGGCCGAATATTTTCCGCCTCGGAGACCGCCGCTCCGGAGCCGTCGGCGCCTCCTCGTAAGGCCTTCCGATTGTGACCGAACGCTACCCGATGGCACGCTCTTCCCGATGGACAATCTATCTGCAGTCAAAGCCGTCACCTCGGTAGGGAAGCCGCGCCGCGGGTTCCCCAGCCGGTAGGGAAGCCGCGCCGCGGGTTCCCCAGCCAACCGGCAACCCGCGCCGCGGGTTCCCCAGCCAACCGGCAACCCGCGGCGCGGCTTCCCTGCCGCAGTTTCCTCAAACCCGCCCTGATTGAAGAAAAGCGGCAGTTGCCAGAGTCACCGGTCTGCCGATAATCTGCCCCTCCTTGCCATGTGCCGGTCGCTCCTTTTCCTCGCTCTCCTGCTCAGTCTCATCGGGCTCGCCCCGGCCTACGAGACTCGAGACATCCCGTTGGCCGACGGCTTCGACATCCCCGTCGGCCAAAATGGACTGCGCTACTACAAAGCGCGCGGGGTGCGCCCCAATGGCCATCTCGGTGAGGACTGGAACGGCGTCGGCGGCGGCGATACCGACCTCGGCGACCCCATCTACGCATCGGCGGGGGGCGTCGTGACCTTCGCGCAGGATTACCGCCTCGGCTGGGGCAACGTGGTCATCATTCGCAGCGCCTACCTGGACAACGGCGACACCAAATACGTCGATTCCCTTTACGGCCACCTCCTGAGTTTCAATATCCGGGTCGGACAGATCGTGAAACGGGGCGACTTGATTGCCAAAATGGGGAGCAATCGCGGCATGTACGCGGCGCACCTGCACTTCGAGATGCGCAAAAACATCAACGTCGGCATGTATCGCAGCAGCTTTCCGCGCGACTGGTCGGTCTACTGGAGCCCCAGCGATTTCGTCGCCGCGCACCGCTCCTGCCCGGGTAACGGCCGCATGGCCTCCGTGCCCGTGGGCACTTACCCGAATTCACCGCCGCCCTTGATCGCCAGCACGAAAGTCTACACCCCCACTCAGTCCGTCTCCACCGCGATGGCCCGGGGCGACGTCGTTTCCGGCGGCCGCGCCATCCCCACGAGCCCTTTGCGGCGCGTCTACGTTTCATCGCCCTTGAGCAGCAGCAGCAGCCGCGCGGTTTCGTCCAGCAAGACTCCGATGCGCTCTGTCGCGGGCGGTCCCGGCAACCCGCGGGTGCCCAGCACCACGGAAAAGCGGAAGCCCGCGCCCCGGCGAACGCTCTTCAAAGTCGAGCGGTTCGAGGACATGAAAGTCCTCGGCTACGAATAATCCTTCCGCCCGCCCGCGGCCACCGCCGCCCGGGTGCGGGCTTAGCCCCTCGCGCGGCCGAGCTTGTATTCGAAGCTGTCCACCAGCGCCAGCCAGCTCGCCTCGATGATGTTATCCGAGACACCGACCGTCCCCCAGTTGTGGAGCCCGTCCGTCGAGTCGATCAGCACCCGCGTGCGCGCGGCCGTGCCCTCCTGGCCGTTGATGATCCGCACCTTGTAGTCGTCCAGCTTGATCGCATCGATCTCCGGGTAGAACGGCCGCAGCGCCTTGCGCAGTGCGGCATCGAGCGCATCCACCGGACCATCGCCCTCCGCCACCGTGTATTCCGGCGTGCCGTTCACGCTCAGCTTCACCGTCGCCTCGCACTTGTTCCAGTTGCCCTCGCCAGTGCGGCGAAAGCTGCAGTGATATTCGTGCAGTTCGAAGAGCGGCCGATGCAGCCCGAGCTGCCGCCGGAGCAGCAGCTCGAACGACCCTTCGGCTGCCTCGAACTCGTAGCCTTCGCTCTCCAGCCGCTTCACTTCATTGAGCACCTTGCCCACTTCGGGCGAGCCCTTGCTAAACTTAAAGCCGAGCTTCTCCGCCTTCATGATCACGTTCGTCTGCCCGGACATGTCCGAGATCGTGATCACGCGTTCGTTGCCGACCAACTCCGGATCGACGTGCTCGTAAGTCCGCGCCAGCTTTTGCACCGCATGCACATGCAGCCCGCCCTTGTGCGTAAAAGCGGCGATCCCCACGTAAGGCGCACGGATGTCGTGCGGCACATTCGCCAGTTCGTCCACGAAGTGCGCCAGCTCCCGCAGCCCGCGCAGATCGAGCCCGAGTTCCACGCCCATCTTGAGCTGCAGATTCGGCATCACCGTCGTCAGATTGCAGTTCCCCACCCGCTCGCCGTAGCCATTGATCGTCCCCTGCACCTGCACCGCGCCGGCCCGCACCGCAGCGAGCGCGTTCGCCACGCCCACGCCGCCGTCATTGTGCGTGTGGATGCCCACCGGCTTGCCCAGCACCGCGATCACATCGCGCGTCACCCGCTCCACAAATTCCGGCAGATTCCCGCCATTCGTTTCGCACAACACCACCAGATCCGCGCCCGCGTCGTTCGCCGCCTGGATCGTCTGCAGCGAATACGCCGGGTCTTCCTTGTAGCTGTCGAAAAAATGCTCGGCATCATAGAGCACCTCGCGCCCGTGCCGCTTCAAGTACGCCACGGTGTCCGCGATCATCGCCAGATTTTCCTCCAGCGAGACATTGAAAACCTCGGTCACATGCAGCGGCCATGTCTTGCCCACGATCGTCACCACCGGCGTCGCCGCATCGAGCAGCATCTGCACCTGCGGATCGTCCTCCACCTTCATCTTGCCCCGGCGCGTCATCCCGAAAGCCGCGATCTTTGCGTGCTTCCAAGTGCGTTTCGCCGCTTCCTGAAAAAACGCCGCATCCTTCGGATTCGACCCCGGCCAGCCGCCCTCGATGTAATGCACCCCGAACTGATCGAGCCGCTCCGCCACGCGAATCTTGTCCACCACCGAAAACGAAATCCCCGTCCCTTGCGTGCCGTCGCGAAGGGTCGTGTCGTAGATGGTGACTTGGGGCGTTTGCATGGGAAAGGGGTCGGATAGGTAATCTCGATCGCCCGGCCCGGCAAGCCGTGGCAACCGAAAAAGCGGGAGCCAGCGCTCGCGCAGCAGAAAGCGGACGGCTCCTCATGCCTTTGGGGAACTACCTGCGCCAGAAAGAACGCCTCCCCTCCCTCCTCGGGTGGTATACTAAGATGACACCGATTTCCAGAGTAGAAGCCCGGCGTGGCTGTCCCAAAAACCGCTTAACTTAGCGCCATTCTCGCCTGACCCCTATTCCCCCTATTTCCCCTACGAAATCGCGAACTCCGTGGTGGGAAATGTGGAATACATCCCGCACAAGCGCGACCGCATCGGCACGGAGGAGGACGTGCCCTTTGCCATCGCGGGCGCGGCGCTGCCGGCGAAAATTTCGCGCACGGACCTGCCGGTCGAGAAGTTCGACGTGACCACACCGCGCTCGCCACTGGTGGTGGAGCAGATCATTCGCCCGACCGGACTCCTCGATCCGAAGATCACGATCCTGCCGCTCAAGAATCAGATCGACGACACCCTGGATCTCTGTCGCCAGCGCATCGAGAAAAACGAGCGCATCCTGATTACCACGCTGACGAAGCGGACGGCGGAAGATTTGTCCGACTACCTCAAGGACGTGGGGCTGAAGGTGCGCTACCTGCACAGCGACATCGACACGATCGAGCGGGTGGAAATCCTCCGCGCGCTGCGGGCCGCGGAGTTCGACGTGCTGGTCGGCATCAATCTGCTCCGCGAAGGCCTCGACCTGCCCGAGGTCTCGCTGGTCTGCATCCTCGATGCGGACAAGGAAGGTTACCTGCGCTCGCAGACTTCGCTGATCCAGACGGCGGGCCGCGCCGCGCGGCACGTGAATGGCGAGGTGTATCTCTTCGCCGACGTGGTGACGAAGTCGATGGAGGCGCTGCTCGCGATCACGGAATATCGGCGGTCGAAGCAGCTCGCCTACAATGAAAAGCACGGCATCACGCCGCGCAGTGTGCAGCGCGCGGTGCAGGAGTCCTTGCACACCATCCTGCGGTGAAGTGGTGCAATGCGCGCTCGGAGCAGGCGGGGAAGACGCCGGTGTATTACACGGATGCGGGGTTCACGACGGTGTGTCGGACCGGAGAAGTGCCGGTCTTTGCGAATTGGGTGGCGCGCGGGTATCGGCTGCCGACGGAAGCCGAGTGGGAGAAGGCGGCGCGAGGCGGGTTGAGCGGACAACGGTTTCCGTGGGGCATGAAGATCAGTCAGAACCTGGCGAACTACAGCGGGAACGTCGGCAACCCCACCTACGACTTGGGACCGAGTGGCTTCAACGCGATTGGGAGTGTCGGGGGAACCAATCCTGCCACGAGTCCGGTGGGCTCCTTTGCTGCGAACGGGTATGGGCTGTATGACATGGCGGGGAATGTGTTTGCGTGGTGTTGGGATTGGGTTGGGCCGCCGTATGCCGGAGGCATTGATCCACGCGGTTCTGCTACAGGCTCGTCCCGCGTGCTCCGCGGCGGAAGTTGGAACCTCGGTGCGCTTGACTGCCGGTCGGCGAACCGCGGCGATGGCGAACCGGCGGAGGTGAACGACTTTCGCGGGTTCCGGGCTGTCCTGCTCCCGTAGGTCAGCCATGAACGGAACAGGCGAGCGGACCAGGCGTGGCGGAGCGAGGGACGAGCGCCCTCCAAGGAGCCGGCGCACTTGCGGCCGGGCCCGCCGGCTCATCCTGCTGCGCACCCGCATCGCCGAGCGTCCACAGAGCGGCGGCGAAACGCTGCTCGAAGTGCCCGGCTACCGCTTCCAGGCGCTGGTCACCAATCTGCCGCCGAGCACCGACGCGCTCGGCGTGTGGCGGCGCTACAATGGCCGTGCCGACATGGAAAACCGAATCAAGGAACTGGGCGCGCAGTTTGGCATCCGCGGGCTGTGCTGCCGCGACTTCTGGGCGACCGAGGCGCTCCACCACCTGGCCATCGCCGCCTACACCTCTGCGTGTTGCTCCAGCGCCGGCTCAGCCCGCTCGAGCGCTGCGAACTGGGCACCCTGCGCTGG
>Ga0209181_10000993_pt1 | contig 50775 bp, 45 predicted proteins | sample MAT05_FD_187208 | JGI IMG/M metagenome (GOLD analysis project Ga0209181, IMG submission 187208) | Freshwater microbial communities from Lake Fryxell liftoff mats and glacier meltwater in Antarctica - MAT-05 (SPAdes) (version 2) | ecosystem: Environmental > Aquatic > Freshwater > Ice > Liftoff... | reverse complement strand
TACACCTGATGGCGCGAATGCTCAAAGCTGGAGTACAAACCCCAGGCGGTATCGTCCAAGATGAACTGGGGAGTCCCCAAGGCTCCATCGTCTCCCCAGTGATTGCAAACGTGTTTCTCGACCATGTGCTTGACCAATGGTTTACCCAAGTGGCCACTCAGCACTGCCGAGGCTACTGTGCCATCCTGAGCTATGCGGATGATTGCATGGCTGTGTTTGAGTTTGAAGACGATGCACAGCGATTCATGCAAGTCCTTCCAAAACGACTGGCAAAGTTCGGACTACGCCTCAATCAGTCAAAGACCCAACTGCTAGCCTTTGGCAAGCGCCAAGCATGGCAGGCATTCAAGCACGGAGAACGCCTCCCCACACTTGACTTCCTTGGTCTTACCCACTACTGGGGAAAGAGCCGGAATGGGAAAACTCGACTGAAGCGTAAAACCTCGAAGCAACGATATCGACGCGCCCTGGTCACAATCAACCAATGGTTGCGGCAGGAACGAAACGCCCATCAACTGCCAGTGCTCTGGCAACAAATCGGGACGAAAAGGCGTGGACACTTCAACTACTTCGGAGTGACGGACAACACTCAGGCGCTACACAGGTTTGAACGAGCAGTCCATCGGCAGCTGTTCAAATGGCTGAATCGCCGTAGTCAGCGACGCAGCTTCACCTGGGAGACCTTCAAAAGATACTTAACAAGGTATCCTCTCCCAAAGCCAAAGCGCTTGATATCACTTCATGCCGTCTGGTCAATGACCGAATGAAGAGGCTCGTGCGGGCAAGCCGCAGGCGGGCTTCTGTGAGGGTGAGGCTCTCAACGATGTCTGGCTGAATCATGTGGCACTCTCGATACCGAAAGGCGAGAGAAACAGAGAAAACAAACTATGCCTAAAACATCGAAGGAGCCTCTCTACTCGACCTCAAACCCCAACTACAGCATCTTCCTCATCCAATGGAGGAAACAATGTACGTTATATCACACTCAGATATGGTGGAAGAGTTAGTAGACGAGGCATGTGGTATGTTCCCCCCCAAAGGTGTTGTCCACTATTTCATCGTTACAATGAATGACTGCGTTGATGTAATTGCAGATCATGAACCGCAGCTAGAGTACAAACAATAGTTGTGGTGTGTAATCCTAATCTATTCAGACAGTGCCCAACCAAGGCGCGTCGGCTGCTCGTAAATCCGCTTGAGCGTGTCCAAATCTCGCGGCGAAATGGGCGGTGGATTACGCACCTGAGAGAAGTACATCACATCGCTTTGCGATCGGCTGTGTCCCCAAATGCCGAGGGCGTGACCCAGTTCGTGTCGTGCGGCTGCCTGAAGGTACTGAGGAGCTTGATCAGGACGAAGCTGAATAGTGCAGCGGAGAGCTAGCATTGGCTTTGACGCAGCATCTTTGAGTGAGCCTTTGACGTACACCTTGTAGGTTGTAACAGCCGATCGCGCACGACCAATCCGTAACGTCGGTTCTTGTAGGACTTGTCCAGTAGGATCATCCTGATTGGTTACTTTGGGAGTCTCAAACTGAAGGGGTGGAGACGATCTCAAGACCGCAATATTGGCACCTTCAGGCTGATCTACCCGTTCTAGTGGTAGATAGCGATTCCACTCCTGCACGGCTTGCGAAACAGCCGTAATCCATACTTGCGATCGCTGAGCGGTAAAGGCATTGGCAAGCTCTGCGGCGGTTGGAGGCTGAATGTAGACGGTTAGCGGAAAGTGCGACCAGACGAGATACCCAACCGGAACCACTTCAATCTGATCAAAATAATCGCCTGCCTTAGAATCGTGCCATTGTGCCAATGTGGGCGGCAATGGGTGAGCCTGTAGTGGAAAGTCGGGTGCAGGCGCTTGGGCGATCGTCTGCCCGTCAGCTTTGGGCGCAAAAGCTGGTAATAACAAGATGTAAGCAATCATGGCTAGAGCGATCGCTCCCAGCACGATTTTCAGCCACCGTGATCTGCTTCTACCTAACAGTAGACTGACCGCTGTAGCTTGCTCTCGCTTGGCGGCGTGCTGCCTGCTGATCGCTCTCTTCAAGTTTTTTTACTTCGGTAGCCAATTTGCGCTCAAGACAACCGTTAAACCCATAAAGATCACGGTGAGTACCCAGGTGACACGATTTAGGGTTGTTTCAGCGCTCTTAGTGCTGGTAAAAAGCTGCGCCTGTCCACCCAGTCCGCCTAACCCGTCACCTTTGGGGCTATGCAACAGCACCAGCACAATCAAACCCAGTGCAGAAAGCGCCCAAATTGCTTCCAGGACATAGTTAAGCGTCATCGTGAAACCCTTCGTGCGACAAATTGAAAAACTTTGTGGATTTTAGATGCTGGACATCTAACCCAATCTTCATCTTACAGTCCGAAGCCTCCAGACTGTAAACTTCTTCTTGAGCCAGCAACCTCTAGCCTAAACCGTTCGGTGCCGTTGTACTAACGCGACACCTGCACGGGCGTACGGTTAGGCTTCACTTGAAATTCAGCGGGTTGAATGATCGATCGCCCGGTCATTTCGGGCGGCTGAGGTAGCTTCAGGATATCGAGAATGGTGGGGGCGATGTCTGCAAGGCGACCGTCCTCGCGTAAAGGAACCTCCGTTCCGTGTACGGGAATTTTGCGTCCTTCGCCTTCCACCAGGATAAATGGCACCGGATTTGTGGTGTGAGCAGTCCAGGGATTGCCCTGCTCGTCGCACATCACTTCGGCGTTGCCGTGATCAGCCGTGATGATTGTTGTTCCGCCTGCATGGATGATGCTTTCCAGCAGACGACCGAGGCAGCGATCGACCGTTTCCAGCGCAGTGATTGTCGGCTCCATTTTGCCGGTATGCCCTACCATATCTGGGTTGGCGTAGTTGAGCACAACGAGTGAGTAGACGTGCTTAGAAATTGCCGCGATCGCAACATCCGTCAATTTTTCGGCTGACATGGCAGGGGCTTTGTCGTAGGTGGCAACCATCGGGCTGGGCACTAACTCCCGATCTTCACCCTCCAAGGGATCTTCGATGCCACCGTTGAAGAAGTAGGTGACATGAGCGTATTTTTCTGTTTCGGCAGCACGAAACTGTCGCAGTTTGTTTTGAGCAATCACTTCGCCCAGGATGTTAGTTAAATCCTGCGGTGCAAAGGCGACGGCAATCGGCAAGTGCGAATCGTACTGCGTGAATGTGACAAACGAGAGTGGTTGAATTTGGTCACGCTGGAAGCCGTCAAAGGCTGGAGCAACGAACGCTTGAGTCAACTGTCGAGCGCGATCGGGACGGAAGTTGAAGAAGATGACACCATCTCCGGGCTGCACCGCGCCAGACGCAATGCGTGTGGGCAGCACAAATTCGTCGTTTGTACCCGTCTCATACGCTGCGTGCAAAGCTTCTAGCGCCGATCGACCGTCGCCCTCGCCGTCCTGCGTCATCACATCATAGGCAAGCTGCACCCGATCCCAACGGTGATCGCGATCCATGCTGTAGTAGCGTCCGCTTAGGGTAGCAATGCGCCCGATGCCGCGATCGGCAATGTAATCCTGAATTTTTTCGACTGAAATTTTGCCTGCGGTTGGTGCGGTATCGCGACCATCCGTAATGACGTGAATGCAGACATCATCTAGATGTTGCGCCTTCGCCAGATCAAGCAACCCAAACAGATGCGTCAGATGTGAATGCACCCCACCATCTGAGCAAAGCCCCACCAGATGCAGCTTAGTGCCATTGCGCTTGACATCCTGACAGACCTTTACCAAAGCAGCATTGCTCAACAAGCTTCGATCTTCGACGGCATCGGAGATTCTTACCAATTCTTGAGGAACTACTCGCCCCGCGCCAAGATTAAGATGCCCCACTTCCGAATTGCCCATCTGCCCCTCAGGCAACCCAACATCCTTGCCCGACGTGCGAATTAAGGTATGGGGATAGGTTGCCCAAAGGCTATCAATTACAGGGGTATGTGCTGCTGTAACGGCGTTACAAGCAGTCTCTTCTCGGTATCCCCAGCCGTCCAAAATCACCAGTACTACTGGAGAAACAGGCGCTTGCGCCATATAAACTCGCCCTTCCATGCATGAGTTCTCCGAAATGATAGCATTGCCGCTTGTATCCTTAAAGCTGCAATGAACCTGGAATGCTAATCTTTTTGAAAGCTTGACTGATTGATGAAGCGACTAATGCTCTCAGCAAGATTCTACGGATGTCAGTCACGATCGATCTGGAGCGTCAGCAGTCAGAAATGGCAGAGATTTGTTCCTAATTTAAAAATCCTCTTTCAGTCCTCAACCCTCGCTGCCTGGTTTCAGCCCATCGGTATCGCTCGATCGCACTCGCATCATAGGATTAATCCACTCATTTAGCCCTTCACCTAGCAGCGATAACCCCACTACCATCACAGTCATCGCCAGCCCCGGAAACAGTGTCGTCCACCAGATGCCACCTGTGGAAAGCCCATCCAATGCCTGCCGCAAGTCGTAACCCCATTCAGCGGTTTCTTCTGGCAAGCCTAAGCCCAAAAAGCCTAAACCACCCAACGTCAGAATCGCATCGGCTGCGTTGAGCGTGAACAGCACCGGCACGCTTTGCACCACGTTGAGAAACAGGTAGCGGCTGAGGATTGCCCAGGTAGACGCGCCCATTGCCTGTGCCGCTTCGATAAATAGCTCTGTTTTAACGCTGACCGTGTGATTTCGCACCACCCGATAGTACTGCGGTACGTAAGCGATGCTGAGCGCGATCGCCGCATTCAGCACTCCGCGACCGACCACAAACGCCAACGTTACCGATAGCAATAATCCCGGTAACGTGTAAATGGTGTCCATCAAAAAGAGCAGCAGCCGATCGAGCCTGCCGCCTAGATACCCGCTGACCATCCCCAACGGTACGCCAATCACCAAACTCAATGCCGTTGCCAGAATGACTACCTGAAGCGCCGCCTGACTGCCAAACACTGTACGAGACAGCACATCGTAGCCTAGTCGCGTTGTGCCAAACCAATGCGCCCAAGACGGTGGCTCCTGCGTTGGATTTGCCAAAAACTCCGTTGGGTCTTGCAGCCAACCAAGCTGTTGCAGCACCGGAGCCAGCACAGCTAGTCCCACAAAAAAGACAGTGATGATCAAGCCTACCTGCGTCATCCGGGCAGAGAGCGAGGGGCGATCGGTAAAACGGAGAAACTGGGGCAAGTAGAGAGACATGAGTAAGCTACTGGCGATTGGTTATTACACGGCTGGTTTTACTGGTCTATCTTGCCAACACCACCTATGCAATGTTTGGTCACCACAAAAGAAGCCTTCCAGCGGCTTGTTCTCCAAAAAGGAAGCGAGTTCATCACTGGAGCCATAAATCACCGTAAAGAAGTCATCCCAATCTACGGTTGCTAGGCGAGTAACATTTACATCAAAAAGTGAACCTCTTAGCCATCGATTATCACATTCAAAGGCAGCGACAGATCTTTGTCTCCAGCGCAGGCTACTTTTTCATCCAGTCTGGTGTTTATGGGCAATAATGATTATCATTCCTAAACACAGCGAGTCTTCAAGCTATGGTCAACATGGTTACCGTGGATTCAGTGCCTGTGACCCTGCTCACAGGCTACTTAGGCGCAGGCAAAACTACCTTGCTCAACCGCATCCTTACTCACGAACATGGCAAAAAAGTTGCGGTGATTGTCAACGAGTTTGGTGACGTAGGCATTGATCACCAGATCATCATCAACGCCGATGAAGAAATCTTCGAGATGAATAACGGCTGCATCTGCTGCACCGTGCGGGGCGACTTGATTCGCATCATTGGTAATCTGATGAAGCGGCGCGACAAGTTTGACCATCTGGTGATTGAAACGACGGGACTGGCTGATCCGGCTCCAGTGATTCAGACTTTTTTTATGGATGAGGACGTGCAGGCGCAAACCAAGCTCGATTCAGTGGTGACTGTCGTCGATGCCAAACACATCTGGCAGCACTGGGAAGCAGAAGAGGCAAAGGAACAGATTGCCTTTGCCGATGTGGTGCTGCTTAACAAAACCGATCTGGTGACGCCAGAGGAGCTAGACGAGTTGGAGCGGCGAATTCGAGGCATGAACGCCCTTGCCAAAATCTACCGCACCCGCAACGCTGAACTGTCAATGGATGCGCTCTTGGGTATTGGTGCCTTTGACCTGAATCGCGCCCTGGAGATCGACCCAGAGTTTTTGAACGAGACGGCGCATGAGCACGATGAAACTGTTGGTTCGGTGGCGATCGTCGAAGCCGGTGAACTCGATGGCAACAAACTCAACGAGTGGCTGGGTCAATTGCTGCAAACCCAAGGACCCGACATCTTTCGGATGAAAGGCATTCTGACCATTGCGGGTGAGGATCAGCGCTTTGTGTTTCAGGGTGTTCACATGCTCTTTGACGGCAGAGCCGATCGCCCCTGGAAGCCCGGAGAAACCCGCAAAAACGAACTGGTTTTCATCGGCCGCAACCTGAATGAAGCTCAACTCAGAGAGGACTTTCGGGCGTGTTTGGTCTAAAGACAAAGAAGCCAGGTGAATTTGCGCTGCACTGGCAGGGAACACTGTCGGATTATGTGACGGCGATCGTCTACTCCCCGGATGGCAAAACCATAGCTGCCAGTGATGGGGCTGGAGAAGTGGTTCTGTGTCAAGGCACAGGCTTAGAAATCACGGTCTTACAGAAGGAGAACGGGCGATCGGTAGACTGCCTTGCTTTTTCTCAGGACGGGCAATTTCTCGCGGCGGCTGGGCAGAACGGGCAGGTAAACATTTGGCAGATGCAGCCAGAAGCTCCTGAATGCGTCACCACTCTGGAAAATACCGCTGTCTGGGTCGATCGCTTGGCATGGAGTCCGACGCAGAATCTACTGGCATTCAGCTTGGGAAAATATGTGCAGGTGTGGGACGCTGCTTTGGGTGAGATTGCCATCACCCTGAATTTTGATACGTCTTCTGCTTTGGATATTATCTGGCATCCCGACGGGAAACGCCTGACTGTGGGCGGTTATCAAGGCGTGAAAATCTGGACGGCGGACGATTGGGATGATGACCCGTACCTGCTGACGATTCCTTCGGCAAGTGTGGCGATCGCCTGGTCGCCCGATGGTAAATACATCGCCTCTGGCAATCTCGATCGCACCATCACGGTGCTGGAGTGGGACAATCCCCACCCTTGGGTGATGCGAGGTTTCCCTGGTAAAATTCGGCAACTCGCCTGGTCGAATGTCTTCACCAAAGTTGGTGCGCCGCTTCTCGCTTCTTCTAGTGTTGAAGGGATTATAGTCTGGGAAAAACAGGAAGATGAGACGCTGGGCTGGGAAGGTCGCGTGCTGGCAGGACATGAAGCCACAATCCAGTCCATCCAGTTTCAACCCAACAGCTTTTTACTTGCCTCAGCATCAGCAGACGGTTGGGTCTGTTTGTGGCAAAAAGCAAAGCGTCAGACTCAAGTGCTCAATGGTGCGCCCAAAGGCTTTTCCTGTTTATGCTGGCATCCTCAGGGACATCAACTAGCAGCAGGTGGACAAAACGGGGAATTGTTAATCTGGTCAAAAAGCGGGCGGGGTCAAGGCTTTGGTTAGACTTGATGCCATCTCACGGTATTTCGTCAAGATGCTCGATCACGGCTTGATAGAAGCTAAGAATATGCTGATCGTGCAGACGGTAGAAAACGTGCCGTCCCTGTTTGTGAAAATTGACCAAGCGAAGCGCCCGCAGCGTTCTCAACTGATGTGACACGGCTGATTCATTCATGCCCAAGGCAGCGGCTAAATCCCCAACACACATCTCCCCGGCTGCCAGGATTGAGAGCATGCGTAATCGATTCGTGTCGGCTAAAAAGCCAAGAAACTCTGACATCCGCTGTGCCTTCTCAACCGTCAGCGTTTCGGTTGGAGAGGGGTTCGCGTCGTCAGAGTGAGTGGCATGGGGAGACTCGCAACAGAGGTCTTCCCCAGGCACAACAGCTTCGGTCATAACCGATTCAGGCGGGTGATCTGGTGGGTCAACTGCATTGGGCATAGCCTAAGCGTTGCAAGTACAGCCTGTGTGTCCACACCCTTGTCCAGCAGGATGACCATTCGCGCAGGCTTCGCCACAATAGGGCTTGCCATCTTTCTGGATTGCATCTGATAGCGAAACCACGCACAGGCAAGATTCACAAGCACATTTCATCTGGGTCACGGTAGACATAAAATTGACTCCTTTTAGTTCTTTGAACACTCTAACACATGAATATACATTCATGTATTAACAAAGTTGCTCACGCACGTAACGAACCTTGTTTTCCACTCCCCAAGAGGCACAAATCCGAGTCGCAAACTGCTGCGCCGTTTCGCTCAAGGAAGCGATGTAGTAGCGCGTTTCTGTTTTTCCGACCATTTCGTATTCCCTTTTGAGCAGGGTTCGGGTAGCACTGACGCGAATCAAGGTACATAATCCTACCCATGAGCGGATGCCCTCAAGCGTCACTTTTCAAGCAGCGTTACAAAGCGCCACTCACCTCACCCCTTACTGCTCTCAAAGACTGTTGGGCGATCGCACAATTCGCATCAAACGAAAGCGCTAATTCATAAGAGGCGATCGCGTGTTCTGGCTGACCGAGTTGTTGGTAAGCGCGACCGAGACCGCAGGCGGGATCCGTTGTAATTGCACTTTTGGGGCAGGGATCGGTTTGATCATAGCTGCCCTCTTGCCCCAACCGGAGAGAGGTTTCAAAGTAGGCGATCGCGCCAAGTGGAAAGCCCAGCATTAGCAAAACCTCGCCAGCAAGATTGTTGAGGGGCGCATGGGTAGGGCACCATTCCAAACCGCGTTGAAGCAGGAGGCGAGTGGTTTCCAGATCTTCTGCGTCGAGCGATCGCCATCCCAATTCACATACTAAGGTCGGTATCCAAAAAAAGTCGCTGGGTGCTTCGCCGCTGAGGAGGTTTGGGAGGAGGCGATCGAATGCTTCGGCATAGCATTTCTGGGCATGGTCTGGTTGCCCCGTTCTAATGTAGTTCCGCGCCAGACAATCCAGCAGCCAGAGGTTTAGACCCTGCTCCTGCCGCATTTTTTCGAGTAGTGGGATGTCACGCTCGATCGTTTTTCGCAGAACTGCCTGCTCATCGCTGTTGCCGTAATGCAGGATCTTCAGGTTGTGAAACGGCTCTACTACTAAGGGCTTGCCATCTTGATGCCTCAATTGCTCATGATACCGACCGACGTACCATAAACGGGGATCGTTGCGAAACAGCCGCAGATGAAAGCCACCGTTCAGATCGCCTTCCAGCAGCGTAATTTCGGTGCGGGTGAGGGCGTACCCCATGACCAGTGGTGGTGAAGCAGTCAACTGCTGGTGGAAGGTGTTGGTTTCAACGACCAATGTTTCGTCAGCATCCAGAATCAACACCCACTCGCCAGTCACGTGTTGGAGGGAGAAGTTTCGGGCGGCAGCAAAATCGTCACACCAGTCGAAGTGATATAGCGTTGCGCCAAAGCGTTGCGCGATCGCCACCGTGTCATCTTGCGATCCCGTATCGACAACAACAAGTTCATCGACGTAGTTTTGAGCACTCATCAGGCACCGCGCCAGATGCTCACCCTCGTTTCTGACAATCATGCAGAGAGACAGAGAGGGTTTTGGTTGCAGTCTTTCTGTCTTCATACCAGTGGCGATCGAGCAAGGGTACAACTGCCCTGAACATCGTTAAAGCGACTAATTCCAGTTGTGATCTCACCGATAAATGACATAACCGTTTTCCGCTAGCTGTCCGTCAATCTTACTCAAGGACGCTATGCCAGTGGGATAACGACTTGTAAGCCGACTAAAGCCGCTGTAATAAACTCAATCCGTGAGTATCGGTGCCGCAGGTGTTCAGGAGGTTGAAAACCGCGCTTAGACGTTGTACTCGTCTCGTCTGTTCGGGGCTAGTTTGCCAGGGGCTAGGGTTGTTGTAGGCATAGTAGGTTTCAACGCCATCAATGCCAAAACGAACTGCCTGGGGGATCAGATCTTCGGGCGATCGCTTGTAACGGACTGGATGCGCCAGCACCGCTAAACCACCTGCTTGATGGATGGCACCAATCACGCGTTCAGCCTCTGCGTCGTTGCCTTGTGGTGCGTGGCATTGGAGGTAGGGCTGCATCGAAGGGCTGGCGGGATCAAACGCATAACCGAGGATATGAACTTCTGTATCAAGCAGTTGCGATGTCACCTCAGCCCCGACCCAAAGATGAGGCAGACGGCGATCGTGTCGTTCCAACCGCTGTTCATCAAGCCAGCGCTGCACAACTCGGTAGCCATTCACAGAGTGATGATCGGTAATGGCGAACCCTTGCAGACCAATGGCGATCGCCTGCTGCATCAGTATCTCTGGCTGCAACTGCCCGTCAGAGTTGACTGTATGCATGTGAAAGTTGAACGACGTTGGGCAACTGCCAGCATGGATCTGTTCAAAAACTTGTCTTAGAGCCACAGCGTCTTGCGCAACAGGAATTAACGGGTTCGACGCTGGAGCCAATTCGACAGCCATAGATGCCTCAAAGAATAGATAGTCTTGTCTTGTTCACTATACATATTGTAACCTTTGTCCATCTTGGGTTGTTTTGGCTACCGCATTTTCCACAGTTAGCAGTGACATGAAGGTTCAAAATGCTTGTTTCAGCGCGCTTTGCCACGCTTGAAGTGCTTGGCATATCACAGTGCCAGCCTTTTGCGTTCAGATCACCACAACAATCTGTGCTACGCCTGATGGACTGCCTTCTGTTAGCCCGCACGTTCAGTGCAGGGCGGGGCAAGCGATCGCTGCAAGATTTGTTAGTTACCACAACAATCTGTGCCGCGTACTGCCGCAAAAGTTAGACACCCTTTGTTATAAGACGGCATTTGTGCGCTGAAGTAGGGGCAAGTTAACGATCCTGAGAACGTTTGAGACGTTTCTGGCGGTTAAAACCCGCGACTACTGGAATGAACTGCACCGTCGCAGATTCAAGCAGCCATGTGGCTTTTAGTCGTAAGTGATAAAAATCACCACGTCTCAACTAACCGCTTAAGAACAAGAATTTAATCACCTCGGCGTTTTCCGTAGGGGCGCACAGCCGTGCGCCCCTACCTACGAACAATTTGTCGGTTTTATTTAATCCACGATCCTTAGGGTAAGCAATGACTTTGTAACCCACGTCCTACCTGAAGGGGGATGTGATTTGCTAGTGAAGACGATTAGAGTCTTATCCAGCGGATGTAAGCTCAATAGCGCTTGATTTTAGAACAGGTTCGGTAATCTCTACTGTGTCTAGCCGTAAAGCCCGTCTAGACAAAATGTAAAGTTTCTATTAAATTTTGGGCTAAGCTTTACTATTCGTTGACTTTTAATTTGAACTTTTGCATTGACCGAAAAAGCGTCCGCAACATCGCGGGTGAGGTTGGTGCTTCTTTAGCTCACTTTTCAGGAGGTATTAACATATGCGAATCGCTCAAATTGCTCCGCTTTGGGAGCGAGTGCCACCGCCAAAGTATGGTGGTACTGAATTGGTCGCTTCTCTTTTAACGGATGAGCTGGTGCGGCGTGGTCATGAAGTAACGCTGTTCGCCTCTGGTGATTCTATGACTCTTGCGGAGCTTGAAGCGGTTCATCCTCGTGCTTTGCGCCTTGATGACAGCGTGAAAGAGTACGGCATCTACGAGATGCTGCAATTGAGTACCGTTTACGATCGCGCTGACGAATTTGATGTGATTCATTCCCACATGGGCTGTTCGGCGTTGTCTTACTCCAAGCTGGTCAAAACGCCTACCGTGCATACCCTGCATGGCATTTTTACGCCCGACAACGAGCGGATGTTCAAACATGCCAAAAACCAGCCGTTTGTCAGTATTTCTCACTCGCAGCGCGAGCCGAGGTTGGGGATGAACTGTGTAGCCACTGTTTATAACGGCATTGATACCGACAGCTATACCTTTCATCCGCAGCCCAGTGACCCGCCGTATCTCGCGTTTTTGGGACGGCTGTCACCCGAAAAGGGCACCCATTTGGCGATCGACATTGCTAAGCGCACTGGCTGGCACTTGAAGATTGCAGGCAAGATCGATCCGGTGGATGTGGAGTACTATGAAACAGTTTTGAAACCGCACATCGATGGCACCCAAATTGAGTATCTCGGCGAGGCAAACCATCAGCAAAAGAACGTGCTGATGGGTAATGCAGTCGCAACGCTCTTTCCGATTACGTGGAGGGAACCCTTCGGCTTGGTCATGGTGGAATCGATGGCATCGGGTACGCCTGTGATTGCGATGGAGCTGGGTTCGACATCGGAAGTGATTGTGCATGGCAAAACAGGGTTCCTGTGTCACAGTGTGGATGAATTTGTGGCGGCGCTCGATCAGGTGGCGACGATCGACCGACGGCTCTGCCGTGAGCATGTCGTCAGCCATTTCAGCGTCCAGCGGATGGTGGACGGTTATGAAGCCGTTTATCAACAGCTTATTGATGCCCGTTTTACTAAAAATGGGCAGCCAAGCAGTCTTGCGACTGCTGGCAAGAAACATAGTTAGTCATCAGGTGGAGGCATGAGCCTCCACTTTTTTGTGAGGTGAAGGTATGGTCAGTTTCAATCACGTAAAACCCGTTTTATCAAAGGCGATCGCAGCCAATCAACCGTATGTGTCTTCTCGCAAAACGTTGCCAACGCGACAGGCGATCGCGCTGATTTCGGAGCATGGTGATCCCGCTGCGGAGATTGGCAAAGATGCAGCCGGTGGGCAGAACGTTTATGTGCGACAGGTGGGTGAGGCTCTGGCAAAGCTGGGCTGGCAGGTGGACATGTTTACCCGTAAAACCAGCGCTGACGATGCCGCGATCGTCCAGCATTCTCCCCATTGCCGTACAATCCGGCTGGTTGCTGGACCCGAACAGTTTATCCCCCGCGATGAACTGTTCACCCATATGCCAGAGTTTGTTGCTGCCTTTCAAACCTTTCAGGGCAAAGAGGGCACTAACTATCCGCTCGTACACACCAATTATTGGATGTCTGCCTGGGTGGGGCTACAGCTCAAGCAGCAGAGCAATATTCAACTGATTCATACCTATCATTCATTAGGTGCGATTAAATATCAAACCGTGCCCAATCGTCCCGCGATCGCAGACACGCGTTTGGCGATCGAGCGCCAAGTGCTTGAACAGGCAGACTGCATTGTCGCGACCAGCCCGCAAGAGCAGGACGCTCTCCGCACGCTGGTCTCAGAGCAGGGATATATTGAAGTGATCCCCTGTGGCACCGATGTCAGCACCTTCCACACCATGCCTAAGGCAGACGCTAGAACCGCTCTGGGGTTTGGTTGTCACGACGCGATCGTGCTTTACGTCGGACGCTTTGATCCCCGTAAAGGCATCGATACGCTGGTGCAAGCCTGTGCTCAGTTGAACGCGCAGACAGCAGACGAGAAGACCTTAGGACGAGCTGCCTGCAAACCTGCAAACCTGCGGCTCGTCATTGTCGGTGGCAGCGACCCAGGCAGTACCGATGCGGTTGAACGAGCACGCATTGAGCAACTGGTGCGAGAAACAGGGCTGGCAGATCAGACGATCTTCGCGGGACAAATTGGGCATACCTTGCTGCCGCTTTACTATACAGCAGCCGATGTTTGTGTCATTCCCAGCCATTACGAACCGTTTGGGCTGGTGGCAATTGAAGCAATGGCGTGTGGCACTCCAGTCGTCGCCTCCGATGTGGGTGGTCTTAAATTTACAGTGGTGCCTGACGAAACGGGTTTGCTGGTGCCGCCGCAAAATGTCGATGCCTTTGCGCAGGCAATCGATCGTGTGCTAACGGATGAATTATGGGCAAACAAACTGAGACAACAGGCACCAATTCGAGTGCAGCAAAACTTTAGTTGGTCGGGTGTGGCAGTGCACCTAAGTGACCTTTACCGTCGCCTGCTTGCACAGTCAATTTCTAACACGCTGTTTTTTGGCGCACCAGAGTCTACGCTGCCAGCAGAAAGGCAAGCTGTCGATTCCATCAGCACAGACGCTGCCTCTGTTTCAACGTTGACGAACGTCTTCTAATCGGGTGGAGCACCAGTAACGACGGTTCATCTCTGATCCGGAAACGCGACTAAGGAACAAGAATTTAATCACCTCGGCGTTTTCCGTAGGGGCGTACGGCTGTGCGCCCCTACCTAAGAACAATTTGTCGGTTTTATTTAATCCACGATCCTAAGTTACAAAAGCAGCCAGATGTTAGGCATCTGGCTGCTTTTGTTCTGCTAGCTCAGCCACGATCGCCACAAATTGCTCAAGATCGGTTGGCTTTGTAAGGGTGCGTTGAAATCCTGCCGCCAAAATCTATAGACGCGACTGCTCATCCGCAAAGCCTGTAATCGCCATCGCGGGGATTTGTGCGGTTGCCTCCACCGCTAAAGCTCTCACTTGGCGAAGGAGCGTGAAGCCATCCACGTTCGGCAGACCAATATCACTCACGAGTAGATCGAAGGGCGTTGCTTGCAGCGCGACCAACGCCGCCTGAGCCGAAGCCGTTACGCTGACTGCTGCCCCTTTCTCCTTCAGCACAAAGGTAAACAACTCTCTGGTATCGGGGTCGTCATCCACTACCAGCACCCGTAACCCATTCAGTATGGGGAAATCGATCGGTGCTTCACCTTCTCTATCATCGACTGGCTTAGGCTGCAACTCAAAACCTCTTCGCAAAGCGCGTTTGATGACTCGGACGTGATTGAACCCAGACCCGATCGAAAGAAGAACCACACAGCGTTAGGCGCAAGGAATCTACCTAAAAGGTGATGTAGTGTGCTGAAAGGGGAATGAGCATAGTGATAAAGGCAGTAGCTTTAATCCAATCCTTTCTTTCAATTCTTTTTTAATGAACCCTACTCAGAATTACTGCGTAATGGTTGTTGACGATATTGCCGACAACCTGACCTTGCTGCAACTCGTTTTAGAAATTGAAGGCTATCACGTTGAACTGGCTACCAGTGGCAGAACGGCACTGGCTAAAATCCAAGCTTCGCCACCCGATCTGTTGCTGCTGGATGTGATGATGCCTGGAATGACTGGCTTTGAAGTGACGCAGCATCTTCGCCAGGTGGAGCATCTTTCGCTGCTGCCGATCGTGCTGATTACCGCCGATCAAAGCGTTGATCTCGAACGGGCGTTAGCAGCGGGAGCCAATGATGTCATTTGTAAACCCATTGATGTCGATGAGTTGCTGACTAGAGTTGGCGATTGGTGTCATTAACCTGCCACCCAGCAGCGCTGCTATACCTGTCATGCCTTCTTGCCCCACTAAGCCCGCTTTCATGGTTGAGCCATCTTCTAAGGTGGCAACCAACGAAACCATGGCACTTCGCGGAAAGTAAACCGTGGTAATGGGGTCACCCGCTTCATAAATTGATTGCCGTAGCGGAAGCGTCACGAACTCTAAGTGAGGCTGAAGACGCTGGTAGTCTGCGGCAGGCAAGGCTGCCAGCAGGCGATTTCCCGGTGAGGCTTGAGAGGCGGACATGAACAGTCTCCTTAACGTACTTCGGTTGAGCAAAAACAACTGGCGGCACAAAGGCGAAGAGTGTGAACTCCGATCCTGAATGTCAAAAGATGCGTTTTCTAGCCAAACTGCGCTTGGCTCTCCGTCTTCACCACAGAGTGATAATAAACTTATTTCCCAAATAAATTAAAGTCTATACGGTTGTATACAAAGGATTTGGGCGTTTGCGTGTTATGTCCACAGTGGGCACTGTGAAAACCCACGCCCGCAATATTCTCAGCAAGCTGTGTGTGAGCGATCGGACTCAGGCGGCTGTAAGAGCCTTACGCACTGGGTTAGTTGCTTGATCCTGATTGCTTGATCATCCCCTTGGTTTGCGATTAGACGTGCTGCGGATGCTGTAGGGGGATGATCTGTAAGGTTCCTACAGCATGGGAGGTAAGTTACACCCCGTCAAAACTAAGGAACAAGAATTTAATCACCTCGGCGTTTTCCGTAGGGGCGCACAGCCGTGCGCCCCTACCTACGAACAATTTGTCGGTTTTACTTAATCCACAATCCTAAGTTACGTCCTCTCGAAACTAAGTTACGTCCTCCCGAAACTAAGTTACGTCCTCCCGAAACTAAGTTACGTCCTCTCGAAACTAAGTTACGTCCTCTCGAAACTAAGTTACGTCCTCTCGAAACTAAGTTACGTCCTCTCAAAACTAAATAACGTCTGCGTACAATCAAGAACCATCTGCTTGCCAGCTTGAAGGATGGAATGCAGGACGCTTTTTATGCAGACAATTAACCTGATCGAGGTGCGCTCCGATCGCCCTGGTTGCTAATTGCGTGTTTCGATCGGCTTGAGCGCTAGCAGAAAATAGGGAGCTATGAAGGCTCAACCTTCACCGTTGCAGCCGCAATGGAGAAGAATAAAGGGAGTTTCATCACAGTGCTATGCCCTGGTTTGTCCAAGCCGCGATCGCCGGAGCGACATCATTTATCGCTACCAACATTGATGACATTGTTATCCTGATGCTCTTTTTTGCTCAGGTCAACGCTACATTTCGCCCAAAGCATATTTTTATCGGTCAGTACCTTGGCTTCACGGTCTTGGTGGCATTGAGTCTGCCAGGGTTCTTCGGTGGTTTGGTGGTGCCCAGAGAGTGGATTGGGCTGTTGGGTTTAATTCCCATCGCGATCGGCATTAAGCAATTACTAGACCACCAGACCAACGGCACCGAAAGCCAAACAGTAACTGAGGCACTGCACTACCCAGAAGCGGCTCAATCCAACCGCTTCGGTGCCAGCCTGTTTGCGCCACCCACAGTTCAAGTCGCTACTATCACCATTGCCAACGGAGGCGATAACGTCGGTATCTATGTTCCTTTGTTTGCCAGCAGCAGCTTACCCGGTTTAAGCATTATTCTTGCTGTTTTCTTTGTCATGGTAAGTGCCTGGTGTTTCATTGCGTACCAGCTCACCCAACATCCAATGGTCGCTCAGGTGCTCACCCGTCGCGGTAGCGCGATCGTCCCCTTTGTGCTCATTGGCTTAGGTCTTTTTATTCTGCTAGACAGTGAGACGTATCGGCTTTTAATGGGGTGAGGAGTAAGGGGATGCAGACAGGAGATTCATTCTCACCCCGAATTGCCTCTGGTGAAGAGCGCTTTCCTCGGTTAAGATGGAACGCATGAACTAATCTAAAGGTTGGTCGTCATGAACATCTTGCGGCGCGTATGGGACTCCTTTGGATTTGAGGATCGCTACGACGAAAACGACTACGAGTATGAGTACGAGGAAGAAGGCGCTCCTGCCTATTATGCCTCCGATACGATGGATGCGACTCAGCCACCCCTTGCTTCAACCAGCAATGTAGTTGGTATGCCCAACCGCAAGATGGCGCAGACCGAAATGTGCCTCATGGAGCCACGCTCGTTTGAGGAAATGCCCCAAGCGGTAACGGCACTACGCGAACGGCGATCGATCATCCTCAACCTGAGCTTGATGGATGCCGATGCCGCTCAGCGCTGCGTTGACTTTGTTGCGGGTGCCGCGTTTGCGATCGATGGACATCAAGAGCGCATCGGTGAACACATCTTCCTGTTTACGCCCAGCTTCGTGCAGATCAGCAGCTATCCCACTGGAGTGCAACCAGCACCGCAGCGAGTGCCTATGCCACCCACGCAAATCACACCACCCCCTCCTGCATGGGGCAACATGACGCAGATGAGTTAGCGTGTCAAGAAAATTGGACAGATTGAAGCCGCTCAGACGTTAGCCTTGATCGATTTCCAGGCTTCTAACGCCTCGTTTAGATTAAAGGCGACTACCGTTGCCCATCACCTGCTACAACTTACCGATCGGTCTCAACAATGAGCGATTAGTCGATCGGTGCAGATGCGCGTTGCAGGGCAGCGTTGCATGATCACTACTTTGAGTCTAGATTGATGTTTGAATCTGGATGATGCCAAAATTCTATGCTTTTCCAGATAAGCAGCAAGCCAAAGCTACAGAAGCCGAGTAGGATCACTGCGTCTTGAAACCCACCACCTTCTTGCATCTTCAACACGTTAGTTTTAGGGTCGTCTAGAAAAGAATTGATCTGACTTGCTAACTGGTGAGAATTTTCCGCATATTCGGATGTGTAAGGTGAAGGGTTGGGTGCATTGCTGCGCGATCGAAGCACAACGGCATAACGATCAACTCCAAGCTCGACAGATTCAGCTTTTTGGATGTCGTCTAATGGAAAACTGACAACTTTTTTGTTCCAGGGCAAAAATAAGGTTGATTGCTCTAAGCGACAAGTTCCCCGCTGCTCTGTTTGATCACGAATGCATGTGAACGTGGAGACGCGAGCAGCGAAGCAACCGATTACCAAACCCATTGCTGTAAAGGCAATCCCAACAGTGAAAGCAATCCGGGACGATAGAGCCATCTAAGGTGATTTACACTCCCAGTTGATCAGCCAGGTTGAGCGGCGACAGTAACCTGAGACAACGTTAGCCTTCGTAAGCGTCCATGGGTGGGCAGGTGCAGACGAGGTTGCGATCGCCATATGCTTGGTCAATCCGTCCCACGGTTGCCCAGAACTTATGGTCGCGCGCCCAAGTGGTTGGATAGGCGGCTTGTTCACGTGTGTAGGGGCGATTCCAGCTTTCGGTGAGCAGTACGGCGGCTGTGTGAGGCGCGTGCTTAAGGAGATTGTTCTGGCGATCGACCTTGCCATCTTCGATCGCGCGGATCTCGTCCCGAATGGCAATCATGGCATCACAGAAGCGATCGAGTTCCTGCTTCGATTCGCTCTCGGTTGGCTCGACCATAATCGTGCCTGCAACGGGCCATGACACGGTAGGCGGATGAAAACCGTAGTCAATGAGTCGCTTGGCAATATCATCCACTTCAATTTCAGCCGTCTTTTTGAACTGCCGTAAGTCCAAAATGCATTCGTGGGCAACCAGACCATTTTTGCCCTTGTAAAGTACGGAGTAGTGTCCCTCTAGCCGTTTGGCGATGTAGTTGGCGTTGAGAATGGCGACCTGTGTGGCTTTGGTCAACCCTTCGGCACCCATGAGCGCGATGTACATCCAGGAAATCGGCAGAATGCTGGGGCTGCCCCACGGAGCCGCTGACACAGCACCGATGCCCTGCTTACCGCCCACGGAGACGATTGGGTGTTTGGGCAAAAAGGGCGTTAAATGCGCTGCTACACCGATTGGTCCCATCCCAGGGCCGCCACCGCCGTGAGGAATGCAGAAGGTTTTGTGCAAGTTGAGATGGCAAACATCCGCGCCAAAATCACCAGGACGACACAACCCGACTTGCGCGTTCAGATTGGCACCGTCCATATACACCTGACCACCGTTGGCATGAACCGTCTCGCAGATTGTCTGAATGCCTTCCTCGAAGACGCCATGCGTAGAGGGATACGTTACCATCAGCGCGGCGAGGTTGTCCCGATGCTGCTCAGCCTTCGCCTTCAAATCAGCGGCATCGATATTGCCGTCGCGATCGCACGCTACAGCTACAACCTTCAACCCAGCCATGACTGCACTCGCGGGGTTAGTGCCATGAGCTGACTGTGGAATCAAGCAGATGTTGCGGTGCCCGTCGCCCCGCTGTTCGTGATACTGACGAATCACCAGCAGTCCTGTGTATTCGCCCTGAGAGCCTGCATTTGGCTGAAGCGAAATACCTGCAAAGCCCGTGATTTCTGCCAGCCAATGCTCTAGCTGATTAAAGAGAGTTTGGTAGCCGTGAGTTTGATCCAGCGGCGCAAAGGGATGGATTTGCCCGAACTCTGCCCAGGTAATCGGCACCATTTCGGCAGTGGCATTGAGCTTCATGGTGCAGGAGCCAAGGGGAATCATCGCCGTCGTTAGCGACAGATCTTTGGACTCCAACCGATGCAGGTAGCGCAACAATTCTGTCTCGGAATGATAGGCGTTGAAGACGGGATGCGTCAGGTAAGGTGTGGAGCGGAGGAGCGATGAGGGGATGAGGGGATGAGGAGACGCTGTGAGCAGGTCTTCGGGAGTGAAGTGGGTGACTTCTGCACCCGCAAAGACCTGAAAGAGCGCAAGCAAATCATCTGAAGAAACGGTTTCGTCCAGAGAGATGGTAAAGGTATGGGTATCGAGCTGCCGCAGGTTAATCTGATGGGAATGTGCCCGTCGAATCACTTCAGACGCTTTGCCGTCTGGAACCGTGACTCGCAGCGTGTCGAAGAATGGCTCTGGACTGGGCGCATAGCCTAATCGTCGCAAGCCTTCTGCCAGGATGACTGTCAGGTGATGCACCCGATCGCCAATGCGTCGCAAGCCTTCAGCACCGTGATAGACGGCATACATACTGGCAACGATCGCCAATAGCACCTGTGCCGTACAAATATTGCTGGTCGCTTTGTCGCGTCGGATATGCTGTTCGCGGGTTTGCAATGCCAGCCGCAGGGCAGGGTTGCCATGTACGTCTTTGGACACCCCCACCAACCGACCAGGTAACTGGCGCTTGAAGGCATCTTTTGTGGCAAAGTAAGCGGCATGAGGTCCGCCATAGCCCAGCGGCACACCAAACCGTTGCGTGTTGCCGATCGCAATATCAGCGCCAAATGCTCCCGGTGGTACTAAAAGCGTCAGGCTGAGCAGATCAGCAGCAACCGTCACTAACGCTCCAGCAGCATGGGCACGATCGCAGAACTCCCGATAGTCGTAAATTGCTCCATCGGTGGCTGGATATTGCAGCAGTACGCCAAACACGGGTTGATCAAAGGCAAACGTGCGGTGATCACCCACGATAATCTCAATGCCTAAGGGTCTGGCACGAGTTTGAACAACGGCGATCGTCTGAGGATGGCACGCGTCTGAAACCCAAAAGGCATTGGCTTTCGTCTTGCTCACGCCGTAGCTCATCGCCATTGCTTCGGCAGCAGCGGTTGCTTCGTCCAGCAAAGACGCATTGGCAATTTCCAAGCCCGTCAGGTCTGTCACCATTGTCTGGAAGTTGAGCAGTGCTTCCAGTCGTCCCTGGGCGATTTCAGGTTGGTAGGGCGTGTACTGGGTGTACCAACCGGGATTTTCGAGGATATTGCGCTGAATGACAGGCGGCGTGATGCAGTTAGAGTAGCCCATCCCAATGAAGGAGCGGAAAACGTGATTCTCCTGCGCCATTTCCTTCAGTTCTGCCAGCAGCTCATATTCGGTTTTGCCAGATTCCAGCCGTAGCGGTTTCCGTAGCCTAATTCCGCGCGGGATGGCGGCATCCATTAATGCCTCAAGGCTGTCAAACCCGATCGCCGTTAGCATCTGATCAATATCACTGTCACGCGGACCAATGTGGCGATCGGCGAAGGAATCGGTATATGCCAGAGGAGAGTGGAGAGTAGGGAGTGGGGAGTAGGGAGTGGGGGAGGGTGCAGACCTGTCTCGCTGTTTGAACTCGGTGCCAGTCATCTCAGTGCTCTTGCTCACGCTGGGTTGGGACTGTTCTAACATAGACGGCTCTGGCTTTAAAAGATTAGAGGAAAGCGTAGCAGTTGATTAAGCTCGGTGCAGTCGGCAAAGCGACACACGATCGAGAGTCTCTCTTCATATTCTGCAACATATCAACCGATTGTGCTTTCCCAAAAGCGCTTTTGCCCGCTTCATCGTCTACTGATGCGCTTTCACCTACTCGCCCTCTACCTGCTGGCGATACTCATCTGCCGAGAAGGCATCATCCAAATCGCCTGGATCGCTCACTCTCACCTTCAGCAACCACCCCTTGCCATAAGGATCTTCGACTAGCTGTTCTGGGGCTTCAATGAGTGGCGCGTTAATTTCGATGACGGTGCCTGTAACGGGAGCGTTAAGATCTTCCACGGCTTTGACCGATTCTACCGTGCCAAATTTTTCACCCTTTGCGATCGCGTCACCCATCTCCGGCAACTCCAGGAACACAATGTCGCCCAGTTGATCCACCGCGAAGGCACTAATGCCGATCGTCGCAATTTCTCCCTCCAGTCGGGCATATTCGTGCGAGTCGAGGTACTTTAAATCACCGGGATAATCAAACGTCATGTTGTCTCCTCGAAGCAGTGTGAAGTATTAGCTGATGACTATTGGCTATGAGCTACCGAGATTTTACTTGAATTGTGCTGATCAGTTTGCTCTCAGCTACTCGCTGTAAGCACATCACTGATGGCTAAACCTCTAGCGGCTAATTTGAGCGGCGATAGAAAGGTTTCTTGACCACTGTAGCCGGATAGAGTTTACCGCGAATTTCTATATCAAGCACCTGACCAGGTTTAGAGATAGCTGTGGGCACGTAGGCAAGGGCGATCGCTATGCCCAGGGTAGGTGCTTGAGTGCCGCTCGTCACTTCACCAACAGGCTGTCCAGCATAAAAGACCGGATAGCCGTGTCGGGCAATGTTGCGTCCCTGCATCTGTAGCCCAACGAGTCGCCGCTGTACGCCTGCTTCCTTTTGCTGTTCCAGCGCCGATCGCCCAATAAAATCCCCTTTGCTGTCTAGATGCACCAGCCAACCTAAGCCCGCTTCAAGTGGTGTGCTGGCGTCGTCAATATCCTGCCCGTAGAGTGCCATTGCTGCTTCCAGCCGCAGCGTATCGCGGGCACCCAGACCGCAAGGGGTTACGCCTGCACTGAGGAGCGATCGCCACAGGTCTAACCCGATCGCTGGATCGACCATGATTTCAAAGCCATCTTCGCCTGTGTAGCCTGTGCGTGCCAGAAAACCGGGTTGTCCCAGCACGGTGCCCTCAAAATGACCAAAGGCTGGCACCGCAGCCAGGTCTTCTGCTACAAGTGGCTGTAAATGCTTGACTGCATCGGGACCCTGAACCGCCAGCAGTATTTTTGTTGTCGAATCATCCTGAAACGTCAGCCGACTCAGATCAAGATGCTCTAGCAGCCAGGTCTTGTCTTTCAGCGTCGTTGCTGCATTGACGATCGCAAACCAGCGCTGTTGACCCGCTTCATCTAAGCCTTGATAGTAAAAAATCAGGTCATCGACAATACCTGCCTGAGCATTGAGCAGCACGGTATACTGCGCCTGTCCGGGCTGCAATCGGCTTAGATCAGACGGCACCAGTCGTTGCAGTTGCTCTACTAAGCGATCGCCCGTCAACAAAAACTTGCCCATGTGCGAAATATCGAACATTCCAGCCGTCGATCGTACTGCCTGATGCTCATGGGTAATGCCGCTATACTGCACGGGCATTTCCCAACCAGAAAACCCAGTCATGCGTGCGTTAAGGCTGATGCCCAAAGCAAAGAGGGGCGTTCGTGCTAGTGGTAGCGGCACATCAGATGACATTGCTTGCTTGCTGCTGTTAGGCTCTGTCACAACTCCTGCCTTCTTTACCGTTTAACCTTTCTCATCCTAAAGGAAATTCAGTCAGTGTAGCGGTCAAGCACACTCCCTTAAAACGGCACAAACCCAGCGAATGCAGGTAAGCGATGCGAATCCATCATGAGACTTTAGACTGAGGCACGATTTTGTTGTAGAAACCAAAATTAGCCTAGTCATTCTTTAGCCCCAAGCAAGAAGGAGAGCAGCATTGATTCATTCTCTTTGGTTTATTGCCGAAACTGCCGTTGGTCAAACTCCCACTGAGTTGTGGCATTGGCAAGGTACGCCGTTCATTATCGGTTGGTCGCTTTTAGTGCTGTTTATTGCTGGTCGCACGATCAAACTTCCCCACGTTGGTACCGAGATGCCGCTTGGTCCCTTTGCACCCATCTTTAACCGACCCAGCGTAGCCACCTTTCTTGCCTCGATGAGCTTTGGTCACATGCTTGGCATCGTTACTATTTTTGGCTTGGCACCTTATTTGCAGTAAGCCAGGAACGCTAACTCACGATCGCCTCTTTCTTCATTCGTTGTGCGGGATTGGGGCGATCGTCACTACACACCACTTCATTGCTTTGCAACCGCTTCTCAACCGCTCAATCACAAGCTTATGGTGCTGCACAACCTACGTTTAATCGAGCCACCTCGTGAATGCGATCGCTTGCCATTGCAATGCAACGCCTCGCAATGACAACGTAACGGCTGACAATCGCAATGCGATTGCTAGACCAAAATCTCGGAGGTTTAAGCCACTAAATTTAGGCAGAGGGTTGATGTTTGGTTAAAACCTCCGAGGTTTGTGTCAGTCCTACTTGTCTCAAGTGAGCGGCTTCCAGGTTGGTACAGGAGCCGACACAACGCCCTTCGACTCTAAAAAAGCAGCGACTCGCAATGCCAGCGCTTCGTTATAGGGAGCAGCAATAACCTGAACGCCGATCGGCAAGGCTCCACGATGCTGCACAGGCACAGTGACGATCGGCACACCGATGAACGAAAGCGGCTGCGTGTAGACTCCCAGGTTGGGGCGTAGGGGCACTTCTTCGCCACCTAGCACTAACGTTGTTTGACCGATGAGTGGTGCGGGACAGGGCGTTGCAGGTGCAAGAATGATATCCACTTCGGTAAACAGGGCGCGGACACGATCGCGATACCAACTGCGAAACCGTTGCGCTTGGAGATACCACGTTGCGGGAATGAGGGCACCCGCAAGAAAGCGATCGCGGGTCGCAGGGTCAAAATCCTGTGGACGAGTGCGGAGGTCATCCAGATGCAGGTTGCTACCTTCAGACCCCGTAATGATAAACGCGGCAGCACGAGCGCGATGAGCTTCGGGAATGGTGATTTGCTGTGTGGCACCTAACGCCGTGGCGATCGTCTCTACGGCTGTCAGCACATCCGGCTCTGCACCTTTCGTAAAGTAGCCATCCGCTACGGCAATGCGCAGTCCCTCAATGCCTTTCGCGAGTTGGGGTAAAGTTAGCTCAACGGGACGATCGGTGCAGGCTGGGTCATCGGCATCTGCACCTTGCAAGAGGTCAAAGGCAAGGGCAAGATCGCGGGTCGATCGGGCAAAGGGACCCAGATGATCAAGGCTGTGGACGAAGGGATAGGTTCTAGCACGCGATAGCCGTCCGAAGGTTGGCTTGAGTCCAAAAATGCCGCACAGTGACGACGGTACGCGGATTGAACCGTTCGTATCAGAACCCAAGCTAAGTGGTACCAGTCCGGCGGCGACAGAGGCAACAGAACCGCCAGAAGAGCCACCCGTCATCCGCTTTAAATCGTGGGGATTACGGCTGGAACCGTAATGGCTGTTTTCGGTGACAAAACCATAGGCGTACTCATCCATATTCTGTGCGCCAACCAAAATTGCGCCTGCCTGCTTCAAGCGTGTCACCAGCGTGGCATCTTGAGTGGCAGGGGGACGTTCGGCGTTGATTTTGGAGCCAGCCAGGGTCGTTAGTCCTGCTACATCGAATAAATCTTTGACCCCAAAGGGAACCCCTGCCAGCAGTCCGGGGTCTTTGCCGTCCGCGATCGCTCGATCGACTGCATCTGCATCCTGCAACGCCTGCTCCGCGATCACGCTGGTAAAACAATTCAAGGTTGGATTCTGGTCAGCGATGCGCGCTAAGGCTGCTGTTGCCATCGATCGTGCCGAAATGTCCTGGCTTCGTACACTGGCAGCGATGCTGCTGGCATCGGGATAGTCCTGACTCATAGGTTCAAAGGCTGAAAAAACGGCTAGGGTTCAAAGACGGGGGCGATTTCGATGTCATCCGACAGAGGAAATTCGGTCACGAGTTGGGCGATCGCTACAATGCGGGCAAAATTATCAACCACACCCGATCGATGTTCCGGTTGCAGCGGCAAGGCGACCAAGGCGGCAAGTTGATCCACTAAAACGGTTAAATCAAGCGGAACCGTTGCATCAAGCGGGGTTTCCGTCATACTGCCTCCGTTGCCTGTTTTTGTCGCGCTGGATCGGCGATATATGCCCGCCAACCGCCCCACGCTGTAATCTCTTGCTTGCCTTCGCAAAGAATCGGCTCACCGATCACGCCCAGCACTTCCTCCCCATCTGCCAACCGCACCTTGCCAATGCAGAGTCCAGGTGGCTCCAGCAACAGCAGAAATGCCATTTTACTGGCGGGCACTGCCCAAATTTCGACGGCGATCGCTGCTCCACCCGCACTCACCCGCAGCATGGCAGGATGGCGATCGTTAATCGACCATAAGCGATAGGTCGGCTCTGTCAACGCCTCGCGCACAAAGGCGGCTTCCACCAATTGCATATTGGCGTTCAGTTCCAGTCCTTGCATTAGGGTGCCGTTTACAGCAAGATAAACCGTTGTTTTCATTCCAATCGAGTTTATACACACATCAGTCCGAAATCAATGTCACCCGATTGAACCATATTTGCTGTATCAATAGCACCAGCGCGAAGAATTTTGGCGAGACAGTGCTTTGTAGCAATAAGGATTCAGAAGTCAGAAACCAGGAGTCAGGAGAGATTCTGAGTTCTGACTACTGTTTTCAAAGTAAAGTAACCACAGGCATCTACAGGAAGATCAGCACTGGCTGTGGACAGCAGTTTCTCAGCCTTCTGTGTGATTGAGATAGTGAACCAGCGCGTCTAACCCTAAACGATAGCTGTCAGCCCCAAAGCCGCTAATTTGCCCGATCGCCACAGGCGCGATGTAGGAGTGATGGCGAAAAGCTTCGCGGCGGTAGAGATTGCTGAGATGTACTTCAACGGTAGGAATCGCGACAGCGGCAATCGCATCTCGGAGTGCCACACTGGTATGGGTGTACGCCCCTGCGTTAATTAAAATGCCTTGATACTGTCCGAAGGCAGCATGAATAGCATCGACCAGAACGCCCTCATGGTTAGACTGAAGCAATGAGAGGGTTACCTGAAGTGGTTTGGCAGCCTGCTCTAATTGGCGATCGATTGTGTCCAGAGTCACAGAACCATAGATCCCTGGTTCTCGCTGACCCAGCAGATTTAAGTTTGGTCCATGAAGTACCAAAATACTGAGCAAGCAATCGAAGCCCTTTCTCTAAAAAGCAATTCGCACTCGAGGCGCTTGCAAGACGCGAGCCTTGAAGCATAATGCCCACCGCTCAGAGCGACTCGCAGGTGCAACGAAGCACACAACTAGCGACGCTGAGAATCTTTCACTGGAATGGGAATCAACTCGCCCTCTGGCTGCACTTCAGGACCAAGAATGGCTTCGATTAGCTTTCGTGCCCATTCTTTTACTTTCTCAAGTACCTTTTCAAGGTAATCCATTGAACAGATTGCTCCTTCGCTATGGTTTCACTGCCACTCACGCCCTCTACCAGCGATTGAATGACGGGGTTAACCTGAATCACATACCTAAAATTGTACCCAATTTAGCAATTAGTTAACAGCCCGGAAAGAAACTGTGTAAATCGTGTGAATTATGAGTACGTGATCTAAGTCTTAATCAAACGTTGCAAATAAGCAAGTGGATTCTGCAACTATTCCAGTTTTGTTAATAATTGTCGTCGTAGATAATCTAGCGCAGTGGCGGCGCTAAGCCTACGAATCCAATCCCGCCCGCGCAGTGCGCCAAACTGATGCTCAAAGCTTTGCACGTCATCCAACCCTGCTAGCCCAATGTAGACTAGTCCAACGGGTTTGTCAGCCGTGCCGCCGTCTGGTCCGGCAATGCCTGTAATGCTGAGACCCCACGTGGTGCCGAGGCGCGATCGAACCCCGACTGCCATCTGCTTCGCCACGCTATGACTGACGGCACCAGACGCGTCCAAGTCTTGCTCGTTGATATCCAGCAGCCGTACTTTAATGGCATTGTCGTAGGCAATGACTCCGCCCCAAAAATAGCTGGAGCTACCAGGAACGGCAGTAATCGCTTCACCCAAGCCGCCCCCCGTACATGATTCGGCAACGGAAAGGGTCGCATGGGAATCTTTGAGCAGGGTGCCGACGACGGACGCAAGCGAATCACTGTCTGCGCCGTAGCAGTCCAGACCGCCAATCTGGCGAAGCTGCTGTTCTAGAGGTGCTATGAGTTGCTGTGCCTCGGCTTCGGAGTTGGCACGGGCAGAAATTCGGAGCTTTACTTCTCCATGATTGGCATAGGGCGCAACGGTTGGATTCTGAAGATCGAAGAACGCGTTCACCTTTTCTGCCAGTGCCGATTCGGAAATACCCCAAAACTTCAACGTTCGGCTGTGAATCGTGGTTTGTCCCCATCCCTGACTGCGAAGATAGGGCACGGCGACTTCGCGCCACATGCGCTGCATCTCTGCTGGCACGCCCGGAAACGTCAGAATAGTCAGACCGGGACGGGGTTGCCAGATGATGCCGGGAGCACTGCCAGAGTCGTTAGTCAGCACCGCTGCACCTTCAGGCAAGAGCGCCTGTTTGTGGTTGTTGGCAGTCATGGTGCGTCCGCGTTGGGTAAATTTGCGGGTGATATCGGCGAGAACTTCAGGATGCTCCACGAGGGGAACGCCAAAGCAGTTTGCCAACGTTTCGTGGGTCAGGTCGTCTGGCGTGGGACCCAGTCCGCCTGTAAAAAGAAGAAGTTGGGCACGATCGCTCGCAATCTTCACAACGCCTTTAATTCTCTCTGGGTTGTCGCCTACAACCGTTTGATAGTAGTGCGCCATCCCTAATTGCGCCAATGCTCGCGCTAAAAACTGGGCATTGCTGTTGAGGATATCGCCCAGAAGGAGTTCGGTGCCAACGCAGATAATTTCAACGCTTTGAGTCATGAAAAATAAGGCTGAGTTGGTTTAATCGCTAGCAGTCAGGCGAGGACATCGGTGCTAATGCTGTCTAGTTGTATCTTATCAACCCAGTAAATCGTCTACCCGCACGCTAAAGCCAGGCAGGATGATTTGAGTGTTGACGGTTTCGCCTCTGGTGAAGAGCGATCGTCTTTGGGTTGTCAGCACGGCAATCCAGCCGCTATCAGGCAAGACCAGCCAAACCTCCTGGCAACCAGACTCCAGATACTCGTTTGCCTTACTAAAGACAGCTTCAGCACAGTCGGTTGGAGAAATAATCTCGGCGATAAGCGGAAACACTTGGGGAAAAACATTCGGTTCACCAAACTGAGTCAGAAGCTCTGGCATAAGGTAAGCCAAATCAGGACGACGGATTTGCTTATTGGTACGACAAGGTGGCTCTGTGTAAAATTCTCCACCAAGATGATGCGTATCTTTAAAGTTGCCCCATAATTGTCCCAGCTTCGCCTGCACTCGACCTGTCTTCAACGTCATATCATTTTTTTCTACGAGTTGCCCATCCACCCACTCCATGTGATCAGGGGGATTGAGCAGGTAGTCTTCGATCGAGACACCTGGGCTTTTGCCAGAAGCAACTGTGGAGATCATTGCGAATCGTTCCTTGCAAGTGATTTCATAGCTCAAGAAGCCGCTTTTGACAGAGCCTTTAGCTTCTGTTCCAACTCTTTAACATAAGCTTGTAGGTGCTCTAGCTCGTCCACCATTTCCAGCACTGAGATGCCAATATCGGGTCTAATGTCGGGCTGAGCCGTATGGCTAATCTGGGTCTGTGCCCAGGCTTGTAGATCGTTTAGAGTCATCGTCTGATTCTCCAATCAAGCCAGCGGTTAGGATCGGGGCGGTAAACGGTGATCAAGCGAGCGTGTTGACTGACCTGATCGTAACTCCAGACTGAGTGAATCGGCTCGCCGATCGTATTAAATCCCAATATCAGATAGGCAGGCGTTGGGTAGGCATTGGTATACGCTTCGATCATTTCTCCTGACTCCACGACAGAAAGGTAGATTTCTCCAAGCACTAAATCATCTGCTGTCGCTTCATTGCGGCTATGACGAGAAGCCGTGACCCGATCGGCATTGATTGCTGTAATTAGGTCATCCAACTCCATTCCTAAAAAGCACCCTTTGTTTAAGCCGTAGCAGGGACAGGTGGATATTGTTGTAGCACCTGTTTGAGATAGTGCCCCGTATAGGAGCGGGTGTTTTCGGCGACCTCCTCGGGAGTACCCACGGCAATGATTTCGCCACCTCGATCACCGCCTTCGGGTCCCAGATCGATGACCCAATCAGAGCAGCGGATGACATCCAAATTGTGTTCGATGACCAACACAGTGTTGCCCTTGTCCACAAGCCGTTGCAGCACATCCAGCAGTTTGTGGACATCGTAGAAGGAGAGTCCGGTTGTCGGTTCGTCGATGAGGTAAAGGGTTTTACCTGTAGCGCGTCGGGAGAGTTCTGTTGCCAGTTTAACCCGCTGTGCTTCACCACCAGAAAGCGTCGGTGCCGTTTGCCCCAGGCGCACGTAGCCTAGACCGACATCCACCAGCGTTTGCAGCTTTGCCGCTGCCTGGGGAATATTTTTACAAAACTCCAGTCCTTCATCGACGGTCATGCCCAGCACATCGGCGATCGATTTCCCCTTGAATTTCACCTGAAGCGTTTCGCGGTTGTAGCGGGCACCTTTGCACACTTCGCACTGGACGTAAACATCGGGCAAGAAGTTCATTTCGATCACGTTTACACCCTGACCACCACACGCTTCACACCGTCCGCCCTTGACGTTAAAAGAGAACTGACCGGGCTTGTAACCTCTGGCTTTAGCTTCGATCGTCTCAGCAAAGACATCCCGAATAATATCGAAAGTGCCTGTATACGTCGCGGGGTTGGAGCGAGGGGTACGTCCGATCGGGGATTGGTCAATGACGATCGCCTTGTCGAGTGCGCTTAAGCCGCCGATCGGCTCCATTTCCTTCGGTTGCGGAGTTTTGCTACCAAAGTGGTTTTGCAGCGATGGATAGAGCAGTTCATTAATCAGCGTGGATTTGCCAGAGCCGGACACACCCGTAACCGAGACCAGATTGCCGAGGGGAATATCGACATTAATCTGTTTCAGATTATTGCGGTAGGCATTGCGGATTTTGAGCACACGACCATTGCCCGATCGACGCTGAGCAGGCGTAGTAATCACCTGTCGCCCTGAGAGATAGGCTCCGGTCAGAGATTCGGGAGCCTCTAGCATTGCTTCCAGGCTACCTTGAGAGACGATGCGCCCACCGTGTACACCTGCACCAGGACCAATATCCACGACGTAATCGGCAGCGCGGATGGTTTCTTCATCATGCTCGACCACAATGAGCGTATTGCCCAGGTTACGGAGCCGATGCAGGGTCTTGAGCAAGCGGGCATTATCGCGCTGGTGTAACCCAATACTTGGTTCGTCGAGGACGTAAAGGACTCCAGTAAGCCCAGAGCCAATCTGCGTTGCCAGCCGAATCCGCTGCGCCTCGCCCCCGGAGAGCGTCATGGCAGTCCGATTCAAGGTGAGATAATCCAGCCCTACATCCAGCAAAAACTGCAAGCGTGCTTTGATCTCACGCAGTACAAGGTCGGCAATCTGTGCCTGTCGTGAACTCAACTCAATGCTGTTCACCTGATTGAGACAGTCCCGAATCGAAACGCCCGTCAAATCGGCAATGCGGAACTGTCCTAACTTGACGGACAGCGCTTCGGGTTTGAGTCGCTTACCCTTGCAGTCTTCGCACGGCTGATCAACGAGATATTGCTCTAGTTTTTGCTTATAAGCGTCTGAATTGGCTTCTTGATATTGCTTCTCTAGCAGCGGCAATGCGCCTTCATAGCGACGCTGATAGCCTTTGTTTTGCCGATAGCGAGAATCGGTTTCAATCCAGATTGCCTCTTTAGAGCCATGCAGCAAGATATGACGCTGTTCATCCGTCAACTGACTCCACTGGGTCTGAATGTCAAACCCAAACGCTGCCGCAACGCTACAAAGAAGAGACAGATAGTAGGTGTTGTCTTTATCAGACCAGGGCGCGATCGCTGCATACACAGGCAAATCTGGGTTAGGCACCACCAGCTCTGCCGAGAACTTGCGATGGCTGCCCAACCCATGACAAGCAGGACAGGCACCATAGGGCGAATTGAAGGAAAACAACCGGGGCGATAGTTCTTCCATGACTGCGCCGTGTTCAGGACAGGCGAAGTTTTCGGAGAAGACGAGGGGAGTGGGGAGTGGGGAGTGGGGAGTGGGGGCACTGCCGTAGTCACCGCCTTTTTCGGCGGCGCGGAGAGCTTGTCCCATTGGAAGCTCGACGACATTGCTGCCGGACTCCTGGGTTTTGGCTGCTGATTCCTCTTGCAGAATGTCAATCACTGCAATGCCACTTGAATGCTTCAAGCAGGTGCCGAGAGAATCAGTGAGGCGTTCTTCAATCCCGGCTTTCTTGACCAGACGATCGACGACAATTTCGATCGTGTGCGTCTGGTTTTTATCCAGTTCGATCGCGTCGCTCAGTTCTCGCACTTCGCCGTTAATGCGAACCCGCACAAAGCCATCGGCGGCGAGGCTGGATAGCTGTTTCTTGTGCGTCCCTTTTTTGCCACGTACGACAGGCGCAAGAATTTGAAAGCGTGTGCGATCGGGCAGTTCCATGACCCGATCGACCATTTGATCAATACTCTGGGGTGAAATGGCGCGATCGCAGTGAGGACAATGGGGAATGCCTGCCCGTCCGTACAGCAGCCGCAGATAATCGTAAATCTCAGTAACGGTGCCGACTGTGGAACGGGGATTATGTGAGGTAGATTTTTGATCGATGGAAATTGCCGGACTCAAGCCCTCGATCGCGTCTACATCTGGCTTATCGACCTGCCCCAAAAATTGACGGGCGTAAGCGCTCAGCGATTCTACGTAGCGGCGCTGCCCTTCCGCAAAAATTGTGTCAAACGCCAGCGATGACTTGCCCGACCCAGAAACGCCCGTGAACACAATCAGGCGATCGCGGGGTAGCTCCAGGTCAATATCTTTCAGATTGTGCTGTCGCGCCCCTCGGATGCGAATCGTATTTTGGGCGATGGCATCACTGGCGGGATGGATGTCATGCGACTCGGCTAAAGGATTCTTAGAACCGTTAGCTTGCTGAGAACCGTTAGCGCGATCGGACATAGGGGCGGAAAAAAATAATCTTTCCTATTCTATCGCTCTCCGCTCCGAGTCAGGAATGAATGACTTCTTGCTACTTGTTCAAGTCTTCCCAACCTGTATTGCACTGAGACAGGCTACCCGTAGCTGCACTGGGCGTAACACCTGCCGGATTACCGCTGGACGGTCGTTGCGACTGACAAAGAATCGCGATCGCCGTGAAAACGCCCGTATTGACATTATCGACCTCAACGGCACCTGTATGCGCTCGCAATGTCACAGCGTTGCGTGGATAGGAGACGTTTCTAATAATTGCAGCGGGGCTACCCGCCGAGAGGTCTACCGCATAGGTAAAGTTATTGGTGCTGGTTTTGATGCCAATACCCAGAGAAGGAAAGTCCATCGCAAATTGGCTGCGTTCCAGGTAGTAAGCCTGTTGAGCGCGATTGCTCGCACCAATAAACTGTTTGGCTTCTGCTTCTTTGGCTTTGTTTGCCTGACTAAGAAACGACGGTAGGGCGATCGACGAGAGGATGCCGATGATAATGATCACAACCAGCAGCTCAATCAACGTGAACCCTTGCCCCTGCCGCCGCTGCACAAGCGCTTGCCAAAATTTAGCTTCAAACGTCGTCTTCACTCGCTTGAGCACTCCAGGTGGATGTTACATTTCTAGCCTTCCCTGTTTTGCTAGAAATACAGCTACGTAAGATTCCTGATTTGTTGCGTACAGCATGGCTGTGCCTGTAGAGTGATGCAGCGAACGAACAGATTCCACAAGATTAGCTAGGCTTGATGAATACTGCTTAACACAACTGAGCCACTACTCCCGACAGAGGTAGACGTATGTACGAGCAAGAACTGATTACCACAGCAAAGGCAATGGTTGCGCCTGGTAAAGGGATTCTGGCGGCTGATGAGAGCTACAGCACCGCGAACAAGCGCTTTGAAAAGCTGGGCATTCCCACAACCGAGGAAATGCGTCGGGCATATCGCGAAATGCTGTTTACCGCTCCTGGCATCGGTGAGTTTTTTAGCGGCGTGATTCTGTTCGACGAAACAATTCGTCAGGCAACAAAGGACGGTAAGCCCTTCACTGAAGTTCTGTTAGACGCTGGCATTCTTCCTGGAATCAAGCTGGATGAGGGGGCAAAACCCTTAGCAAAAGCGCCCGGTGAAACGGTGACAGAAGGCTTGGATGGGTTGCGCGATCGCATTGCCGAGTACTACAAAATGGGCGCACGTTTTGCTAAGTGGCGGGCTGTCATCACGATCGGCAAAGGTATGCCTTCCCATCGTTGTCTTGATACCAATGCTCATGCCCTCGCCCGGTACGCGGCGCTGTGTCAGGAAGGGGGATTGGTGCCGATCGTCGAACCAGAAGTGTTGATGGATGGTGATCACACGCTGGAGCAGAGCTATGGCGTGCATCATGAAGTCCTTAAGACCGTGTTTGATGCACTCTACGTTCAGGGCGTTGAACCCGAGCAAATGATCCTTAAGCCCAGTATGGTTATTCCTGGTGAAAAAGCGTCGAAGCAGGCAAGCGTCGAAGATGTGGCGCGATGGACAGTGAAATGCCTGCGAGAACGGGTTCCGGCTGCTGTTCCTGGTTGCGCGTTTCTCTCTGGTGGGCAAAGCGATGAGGCAGCAACTGCCCACTTAAGCGCGATGAATAGCCTGTTCAAAGAGCAACTGCCGTGGACGCTTACTTTCTCGTATGGTCGGGCGCTTCAGCAAACCGCCATGCAAACCTGGAATGGTCAAGATGCAAACGTGCCAGCAGCTCAAAAAGAACTACATCGCCGAGCGAAGCTGAATAGCGCCGCTGCTTTAGGGCAGTACCAGTCGGAGATGGAAAAAGTCGCGGCTTAGTCTACCCGTCCGTGATTGTAAAACATAGGCTAACTGGGTCAAAGTCCACTAAAGGGACTTAAAAACTGAGCAAGATTCAACCCGTTTAAACGGGTTTCGCACCGTTAGCCCGGATTTTTAATCACGGGCGGCATGGCAACAGAGTGACAGTCTTTTTAGACGCTTCAAAGCTTCCCTTAGGCGATCGCCGCTTATCCCACCACAAAATTCACCAGTTTTCCCGGCACGACAATCACCTTTTTGATGTCCTTCCCGTCGGTATGTTTCTGGGCGATTTCTGATGCACGAGCCTGTTGCTCTAGCGCTGCTTTGTCGTCAGCGATCGCCGTTGAAACCTGAATCGTACCCCTGGTTTTGCCGTTGATCTGAATCACAACGGTTTTTTCGTCCTCAATTAATGCGGCTGGATCAGCCGTCAGCCAGGACTGAGTGTGAACCGAATCCGAATGTCCCAAGTTGTGCCAGAGTTCCTCGGCAATGTGAGGTGCAAAGGGAGCCAACAACAGCAGCAGCGCCCGAATGCCCTCTGCATATACAGGTGAATCCTTACAAGAGGTATCCGTCAGTGCATTGCTCAGCTTCATCAGCTCTGAAACGGCTGTATTGAACTGATACTCGCCCTCCAAGTCATCGGTAATGGCATCGATCGCGGTATGGATCAATCGTCTTAGTTCTTTTTCAGGCTTGGTGAGGGATGTAGAAGTCTTCTCCTTACGCCTCTCCCCTCTCTCCTCACCTCCATACTCCGTCACCAACCGCCAGACCCGATTCAAAAAGCGTGATTGCCCTTCTACATCTGCCTCATCCCACTCCAGATCCTTCTCAGGAGGCGCTTTGAACAGAATGAACATCCGCGCTGTATCGGCACCGTACTTGCCAATCACCTCTCCGGGAGCCACACCGTTGTACTTGGATTTGGACATCTTTTCATAGACCAACTCTAGCGGATCGCCCGTTTCTGGGTCGATCGGATGAGTCAAATCGGCGATCTGCGCTGCAATGACGTACTTACCCGTGTGCGGATTTTTGTAGGTTTTGCCCTGCACCATCCCCTGCGTGAGCAAACGCTTGAAGGGTTCGCCGAAGTTAAGCAAGCCGCGATCGCGCAACACTTTGGTAAAAAACCGCGAATAGAGCAAGTGCAAAATCGCGTGTTCGATCCCGCCCACGTACTGATCCACAGGCATCCAGTCGTTGGTCTTCGCGGGATCAAAGACTTGCTGCGCATCCGTCGCATCGGGATAGCGCAAGAAATACCACGACGAATCAATGAAGGTATCCATCGTGTCAGTTTCGCGCCTTGCTGCCGTCCCGCAGGTCGGACAAGGCACATTCACCCACGACTCCAACGTCGCCAGCGGTGAGCCTCCCCGTCCAGAAAGTTCCACATTCTCTGGCAATTGCACAGGCAACGCCGCATCCGGCACTGCAACGGCTCCACACTTCGGGCAGTGAATAATCGGAATCGGCGCACCCCAGTAGCGCTGCCGCGAAATTAGCCAATCCCGCAGACGATACTGAATCCGCGCCTTGCCAAAGCCTTTCAGCTCGGCGTATTGAACGATCGCAGTTTTTGCCTCGATCGACAGCAAGCCATCAAATGCGCCGGAATTGATTAGAACGCCCAGTTCGGTAAATGCCTGGGTCAAGGGAGTGGGGAGTGGGGAGTGGGGAGTGGGGAATGATGTCCCTTCTGCCTCCTGCCCTCTGCCTTCTGCCCCTCCCACTGGCGCAACGACTGCTCGAATTGCCAATCCCTGCTCTTTTGCAAATTTGAAGTCCCGGACATCATGGGCAGGCACCCCCATCACTGCACCTGTGCCGTACTCATACAGCACATAGTCTGCAATCCAGATGGGGATTTCTTCACCTGTAAAGGGATTGATTGCCTTGCCGCCTGTGGGAATGCCGCGCTTAGGCTTATCTTCTGCCGTGCGCTCCAATTCACTTTGGTCAGAAATTTCTTGCACGAAGGCATCGACAGCGGCTTTGCGATCGCTCGTTGTCACCACTTGTGTCAGCGGATGCTCTGGAGCTAGGACGACGTAGGTCACGCCATACACGGTATCGGGACGGGTGGTGAACACGCCAATTTTTTCATTGGAATTAGCGATCGGAAACTCCAGGTACGCGCCCGTCGATTTGCCAATCCAGTTTGCCTGCATCAGCTTGACCCGCTCAGGCCAGCCTGTTAGCGTCTCCAAATCGTTCAACAACTGTTCGGCGTAGTCGGTAATTTTGAAGAACCACTGGCGCAGCAGCTTGCGCTCGACTTTTGCGCCCGATCGCCACGATTTGCCTTCACTATCCACCTGCTCGTTTGCCAGCACCGTCTGGTCGATCGGATCCCAGTTCACCGCCGACTCTTTCTGGTACGCCAGTCCTGCCTGCAAGAATTGTAGAAAAATCCACTGCGTCCATTTGTAGTAGTCAGGCGAACAGGTCGCGACCTCGCGGCTCCAGTCGTAGGACAGCCCCAACCGCTTTAGTTCGGTTCGCATCTGGTCGATGTTCTGGTACGTCCATTTGGCAGGATGCACACCCCGATCGATCGCCGCATTCTCCGCAGGCAGCCCAAACGCATCCCAACCCATTGGGTGCAGCACTCGATAGCCCTGCATCCGCCGCACCCGCGCCAGCACATCCGTAATCGTGTAGTTGCGGACGTGCCCCATGTGCAAACTACCCGACGGGTAGGGAAACATGGACAGCGCGTAAAATTTTGGCTTGCTGCGATCGTCAGGCGTGAGGTCTACTCCTTGCTCTGCCCACGTTTGCTGCCAGCGCTTTTCAATTGATGCGGGGGTGTAACGGGACTCCACGAAAACGGCTCCTACTCAGTCCTTTTGCTATACTCTACCCTACAAAGAAACGGCAACAACTGCCATGACGAATCTCTTACAAGCCATACATAATGTTGTTCACAGTCCTATTTCAGACTTAGTGAGCCACTACAAGGGGAAGAATAGAATTAATGGCGTTGGTGATGCTCTTGAAGTTTTCATCAAAGATGCCTTTGCAGGCACCATTAACGCAAATAACGAAAGCGAGAGACTGGAAAAATACGCCGAAGTCTTTTCGTATACTGGCAATCAAAATAATCCACCAGATTTAATGATTAAAAGCGGCGATGCGGTAGAGGTTAAAAAAATTGAATCGTATGGTTCCCAGATTGCGCTCAACAGCTCTTACCCAAAAGCAAAGTTATTTTCTGACGATCCCATGATTGCCAAAGCTTGTCGAACTTGTGAAGCTTGGTCAGAGAAAGACATTATTTACGCAATTGGTGTCATCAACCAACAAAAATTAAAACTTTTGGCTCTCCCGGCTTTGCGCTGATAAGACAACCTTATATCAAACTATCACTGGGTTTCAGCCGTCGATCGGGCGGCATTTTGTAGCCTTTCATACGATTTCAACCACAGATCCGGAAGAGCCTTACTTATTCACGATAGTTAGCTTTCTAAAATTATGAAGGTTGTATCTTTATTTTCGGGCTGTGGCGGTTTAGACCTTGGTTTTTATCAGGCAGGTTTGCAGGTGATTTGGGCAAATGAAAACGATAAATCTATTTGGGAAACCTACGAACTTAATCATGCTGAGACAGTCTTAGACAAAAGAGATATAAGAGATGTTAAATCATCAGAAATACCTGACTGTATTGGCATTATTGGCGGACCACCTTGCCAAAGTTGGAGTGAGGCTGGTGCTGGGCGAGGGATCGATGATTCTAGAGGACAACTTTTTCATGAATACATTAGAATCGTACAAGATAAGAATCCTTTATTTTTTGTGGCTGAGAATGTTAGTGGGATTTTAGCAGAAAGGCATAGTCATGCTTTTTCTAACATTCTATGTATGTTTAAAGATTGTGGTTACGAAGTAGCTTACAAGCTCTTAAATGCCAAATATTTTAATGTGCCTCAAGACCGACAAAGAGTAATTATTGTCGGTTATCGAGAAGATCTTGGAGGAACCTTTGAATTTCCAAAAGAAAATCCAAAGGTTCCTACGCTTAGGGATACTATTTATGACTTAAGTTTTCTAGAACCTGTTGCCACTACTCAGTTGAGAAGTGATTTTACTTCTGCGCCTAATCATGAGTATCTTGACATGAGTTTTTCTAGCATTTACATGTCTAGGAACCGGGTTAGAGGTTGGGGGGAGCCATCTTTTACCATTCAAGCAGGCGGTAGACACGCCCCAATTCATCCTCAAGCCAATAAAATGATTTTTATTGAAAAAGACAAACGAATTTTCGATCCAAATTCCCCTAAACCCTATCGTAGGCTTTCTGTCAGAGAATGTGCGAGAATACAAACTTTTCCAGATAGTTTCATATTTAAATATAGCAACATTTCTACTGGGTATAAGATGATTGGAAACGCCGTCCCCATCAGCTTCAGTAGAGCATTAGCAAGTAAGATTTTAATTGACATTCAGGAGTATCAAAATATTGGTTATTGTAACCACTTACGGCAAGTAAGAACTCCTACTCAGCTAACGCTCCTTAGCATTGCTTCCGTATAACTCATTGTCTTTTCATTATTCTTCGCGAGCTGTAATTTTCTCTATTTTTATGCACCGCACCGCTTTGGGTGTCTGCGATCGGTGCAAATTGGGAATGATAGCTATACAGCACCAGGCTGACTTCGATCGCTAGAAGGGCGCATTGACATCCATGAGGCAGACCACCGAAACTGAAACGTTTGAGGCTGAAGGCATCTTTCAGCGCGGCTTAGCGTTGAGCCAGCAGGGAGAGTATGAAGCCGCGATCGCGCATTTTGATCACGTCCTGCAATTGCAGCCTGATCATGGCAATGCGTGGACTGAAAAGGGCAATGCGCTTATCAACCTCGATCGCTATGTAGAAGCCATCACTAGCTTTGAGCAGGTGATCGTCTTCAATCCTGCGCTGCCGTTGGTACACTATAGCCTGGGTTGGGCGGCTTCTGTAATCGGGCAGCATGAACGAGCGATCGTGAGTTTTGAGCGGGTGTTGGCACTTCAGGCAGACTTTCCCAACGCGCACTACAGTTTGGGGCTTGCCCTGTACATGACCGGACAGTATAAAGCCGCGATCGCGGCTCTGAGTCATACACTGGAACTTCAGCCAGGGTTTGCAGATGCCTGGTACAGTCAAGGGCTAGCGCTTTACGCTACAAGTCGCTATGAGAGCGCTATCAAGCATTTTAATCAAGCGCTACAGCTCCAGCCCGACTATCAGGCAGCGTTCAGCAGTCGTGGAGCAGCGCTAATGGGGTTGGGTGACTATGCAGCGGCGATCGTTAGCTATGACAAAGCCCTGGGACTCAATCCCGAAGATGCTGAATCCTGGTATCAGTGGGCTATGTGCCTGAAGCAATCTGGTCGGTATCAAGATGCGCTGCTGGGCTATAACAAAGCGCTTGCCCTTGAACCAAACCACGCAGCAGCTTACGGTCGTGGCTGTTGTTTGTTAAAGCTGGGCAACTATGAAGGGGCGCTCTCCAGCTACGATTGCGCTTTAGAGTTTCAAGCCGCTCACTACGAAAGCTGGTTCAATCGGGGTATTGCCTTGAAGCACCTGGAACGCTTTGCGGAAGCCATTGACAGCTATGAGCATGCCATTGCGCTGCGACCGGATGATCCCAAAGCGCAAAATAATTTAGGCAGTATTTTGCTGAGCCTGAGGCGGATGGACGAGGCGATCGCTTGCTATGACAAGGTGCTAGCGCATAATCCCCATGACGAACTGGCGCAGAAGAATCGTCTGGTTGCCCTGCGGCGATCGCAGTCCAGTAAGAGATAATAAGCTTTCAGGCTTAAGCCTACAGTCTACTTGGGGAACGCAATGGGACAATACGAGCGCTTGATCCTCATGGCAGAGGATGAATTGACGCAATACAGCACCGATGCCCGCAAGATTGAAAAGCTGCGGCAAAAGATTGGGTTGTCGGTGCCGCCGGGTGAGCAGCGACAGGTGAAAGAGACGCTGTTGGCGGAGCTGCCGACTGATCCCATTAGCCAAATTGTGGAAAATCAGCGTCAGGCCGTGGCGTTGCCGTTTTGGGGTATTGCTGGCTTAGGGCTACTGCTGGGGATTTCGTTCATGCAGCCTTTAGACTTCATTGCGACGTTTGTGGGGGGCGCGATCGCGTTCAACGTTCAAAAATGGGGCTGGAATCTACAGGCAAAGCGTCTGGTCTTGCAAACGCTGGAGGAGATTGAAACGAAAACCCGCAAACCGATCGACGAGAAAACGACTGACCAGAGCACCTAATAATCTTGCTCGATCGCGGAAAACTTCACGGCTGCTTCTTTTTGAAGCGGCGACTCCAAACCAACGCCTTTAATATCAGCCCCAAAGAGAGGAATGGGCAACACCGCCATAACCGTTCCTATGAGCGTAAAAACGGCGAACAGTTTGCATACCATTAGGCGATCGAAGAGTGGTGTGTTCATAGTAAATGCCAATGTTTCCTCTTCGTTCTTCATAGAAACTTCAAGTCATCCGGGAGATAGACTTCTATCTCTTAAGCCAGTGATTTGTGATCAGAAGTTCACTCAACTAACCGCCTTAGCGCGAAGAAGATCATGGCGACGGCAATGTTTCCCCATTGCAATGGCTCTGTTCCTGGTTTCACAGAAAAGGCAATGGCTGGAAAAATTAAAGCAAACGTAAAATGATGAGCGCTTCGATTTCGGTTGATCAAACAAATTTTGCGACTGCGGTCATTGAGCGATCGCACGAAAAACCTGTGCTGGTGGACTTCTTTGCACAGTGGTGTGGTCCCTGTCAGATATTGAAACCGTTGCTGGAGAAACTGGCGCAGGAGTATGACTTTGTGCTGGCAAAAGTTGATATTGATCAGAATCCTGACCTTGCACAGACCTATGGCGTTGAAGGGGTTCCTGATGTCAAAGTTGTGGTGAATGGCAAGGTGACAGATGGGTTTGTCGGTATGCTGCCAGAGCCAAAGCTGCGTGAGTTTTTGGCACAATTACAGATCACATCGGTTTTAGATGAAGCGTTGGAAGCAATCTATGCCGATGCCGCGATCGGCAATGTCAATCAAGCCGAAATACGCCTTGCAACCCTTCTAGAGCAATACCCCGACAATCGTGGGTTGACCCTGGAAGCCGCTAACTTTTACATCGAAGCCGATCGCCTGGATGTTGCAGAAAGCCTGCTGGCAAGGATTCAGGAGCATGATAAGGAGTACTTTCCGCACGCGAAAACGCTAAAGGCACTCGTTCAATTTAAGCAAGTAGCCGCACAGTCAACGGGAAATAGCGACCTCGATCGCGCTTTTCAGCAAGCCACCAACCTGGTACTCGAAGAAAACTACAGTGCTGCCATGGAACAATTTCTAGCTATGCTTATAAAAGACCGTCGCTACCGGGACGACGGTGCCCGCAAAGCAATGCTGTCAATCTTTGATCTACTGGGTGATGAGCATCCTTTGACGAAGGATTATCGCAAACGGCTAGTCATGGCGCTCTATTGACGGCGATTTAGATCCCTGGTTTTCTGGGAGAAATCGGGGATCTCGGCTTCAGGCTTCCTCATTGTCTGCTAGCAGGTCATCTCGCAAATCTTCGGGTCGATCGAGCATTTCGGGCGCAACCGCAGGATTTTCGATAATTTCTCTGGGATTGCCTATGTAGCCGCCTTTAGAGACAAGTTCCTGAGGATCGAACATGCCGTCGTCCTTGAGCTTTTCAGCCTGGGTTTTAGCTTTAGCGGGAAGCTTTTCGGTTGGGTCGCTCATCTAAAACACCTGAAAACATTAGCTCCAAGCTTAGAACGACCGACTTCAAACGGTGACTACCTCAAGGACGAAAGCTAAGTTTCTAAAGGCTCTACTTTTGAGCTAGGTTACTCTTCTGCTTCAGACTTTTCTGGTTTGAGGAGCGGAAAGGCGATCGCGTCGCGGATACTGGCGCAATCCGTTAGGAGCATCACTAGGCGATCGATGCCAATCCCCAAACCGCCTGTGGGGGGCATCCCGTATTCCAGCGCGGTGAGAAAATCTTCGTCCACACCATGCGCTTCCAGATCGCCAGCGGCTTTACGGGCAGCTTGAGCTTCCAGTCGTTGACGCTGCTCAACGGGATCGGTCAACTCCGAGAAGCTATTGGCGGTTTCGCGTCCGACTGCAAAAAGCTCAAAGCGCTCTACCAATCCAGGCTTCGAGCGGTGGGGTTTGGCTAAGGGTGAAATTTCGACTGGATAATCCATCACAAATGTCGGTTGAATGAGGGACGTTTCGACTGTCTGCTCAAACGCTTCGTTGAGGAGTTTGCCGATCGACGTTACGCCATCAACCTCTGTGATGCCAGCCTTGGTTGCTGCCGCTTTCGCTTCTTCAAGGACAGTGAACTGGCTAAAATCCACACCTGTTTTCTCTTGAACGACATCGTTCATCGTGACTCTGCGCCAGGGAGGAGTGAGGTCGATCGGCGTTCCCTGATAGGTGATTTGCAGCGTTCCTAACACTGCTTGCGCGGCGTAGACCACGATCGCTTCGGTCAGCGCCATCATGTCATGGTAGTCAGCGTATGCCTGGTAGAGTTCGATCGTGGTGAATTCGGGGTTGTGGCGCGTGGAAACGCCTTCATTACGAAAAATGCGCCCCAATTCAAAGACTTTCTCAAACCCACCCACAATCAGCCGCTTGAGGTGGAGTTCAGTCGCAATCCGCAGGTAGAGCGGCATTTCTAACGTGTTGTGATACGTCGTGAAGGGACGCGCATCGGCTCCTCCGGCTTCGGTTTGCAGCACAGGCGTTTCAATTTCGATGAAGCCTTGCTGATCGAGATAGCGGCGGATGGCTGCGGTGATCAGCGCCCGACGACGAAACGTTTCCCGCACGTCCGGGTTCACGATCAAATCCACGTAGCGTTGACGGTAACGCTTCGCCACATCGGTTAAGCCATGCCACTTATCAGGCAAGGGCAACAGGGATTTTGTCAGCATCGCGTATGCGCTGACGTACACCGACAGTTCGCCCTTTTCGGTGCGCTTGATGGTGCCCTTTGCGCCGATGATGTCGCCCACATCTGTCAACTGCTTCAACTGGTCGAAGGCATCAGTGTTGTCTGCCATGCCTGCCTGGATGCGGGCTTTTTCGAGGTAAAGCTGAATCGTGCCCGTTTCATCCTGCAAGTTGAAGAAGGCTAGCTTGCCAAACACTCGACGCGCCAAAATGCGTCCCGCGATCGCCACCTCAACCTGTACTTCTTCGCCGTTGGGCAGTTCGGCGTATTTCGACTGCAAATCCGCCGTGTGATGCGTCACATCCCACCGATAGGCGTAAGGATTTTGCCCTGCCTGTTTGAGTTGTTCAGCCTTCTCCAACCGGGTGGCACGAATTTCTTCCAGGCTGGACTTGCTTTGGTCGTCAGTTTGAGGGCGATCGGAGGACATAGAAATTCTTTCAGAAAGGATGCAGCGCGAACGCCAGCGATGGGTGCAAAGGTTGAGGATTGTGCCGTCTCGCAGGGCTACCGGTTAACAATCCGACAATCATTGCAAACTCAATTATAGAGAGGAATTGCGCTTGAAAGAAACCAGGTTTCTTGGCGGGACGGCACTGCGTGAGACTCCAGGTTGCCTCTCGAAACCCGGTTTCTGCGTCGGAATCCTTCAAACTCAGTAACTCTCCGCGATCGAGCGACCAGCCTACCAGACTTAAAGGGAAAGCCAGCTATGATATTGCCATCAGGGTCACAGCAGAGCAACTTGAATGTAGCAGTGAATGCTGAAACACCTCGCTGACTGTCAACGAAAATAGAAGTGGCGTGAAATTAGCAAGTCTTTCCAACAATGGCATGGGTCGCGTCTTCCTGATTGCGGCGCTTTTACAATTTAATGGGATGCTAATCGGCTGCGGTCGGTTCACCAATAGCACGAACGACAGCCTGACGAGCACTGATCGTGTCAATGTGAGCGCTCAGAGCAGCAGCAGTACTCCTCTGGCTGTTCAAACGCTGACTAACGCTGCTAGAAAGGACTTTAGGAGTGCCCGTGTCGCTGACCAGCCAAACGCTCGCTCCCCTCTGGGCATCAACCTGGCTGGAGTGGTGAGCTACAGTACAGAACTGCCGTTTGTCGATGTCTTTAAAACCTCTCATACCTGGTTTTCTAATGCTGAGGGTGCGAGTTGGGCGCAGGGCGGTCCCTTAGCTCTCACCCGCGAGGGTTGGGTTGCCTCTTTGCGATCGGGTCAGTACGCCACAACAGGGCTGTTAGATGGAGGGCATTATCCAACCGGAAACTACACGCTGCTGTATGACGGGCAAGGTCAACTTGATGTGACGGCGATGAGTGGTAAGGGGCTGACGATCGTCAGTCAAACGCCCGGTCGCATGGTTGTTAAGGTCACAACGGAGGCGAATGGTGTTCAGCTCAACTTGCGATCAACGAAGGTGGCTGATCCACTCCGCCATATCCGGTTCATTATGCCGGGACACGAAACCACCTACCGGACACAACCGTTTAATCCAGCGTTTCTCAAGCTCCTGTCTCCGTTCAAAGTCCTGCGCTTTATGGATTGGGCAGGAACCAATGGGTCTCAGCTTGCCAACTGGAGCGATCGCACCACTCCATCTTTTGAAACCCAATCAGCGGTGCATGGAGTCTCGCTGGAGTACATGATTCAGCTTGCCAATACCCTGCACGCTGACCCCTGGTTCACCATACCCATCCGCGCCAATGATGACTTTGTGCGTCAATTTGCCACATTGGTGCGCGACAAGCTCGACCCGTCGCTGAAAGTTCACATCGAATACTCCAACGAAGTCTGGAATTTTGGCTTTGAACAGGCAACCTACGCCAAAGATCAGGGGGTGAAGCTGGGGCTAGACAAGGATCAATATCTCGCTGGGGCAAAGTACTACTCGCAGCGATCGGTCGAGATTTTCAAGCTTTTTGAGCAGGTCTTTGGTGGGACGAGTCGGCTCGATCGAGTGATCGCAGGGCAATCCGTCAACACCTGGTCTGGCGATCAGATCCTTGCCTGGAAAAACGCGTCTAAACATGCCGATTCATACGCGATCGCGCCCTACTTCGACGGCAGAGAGATATTGCTGAACCCAGACAAGGCTGCCCAAATTGCTCGAATGTCGCAGGATCAGGTGCTCGACATTCTGCAAGCAGACCTTAGGGGAGCCATTAAAACCAACATGGTTGCCTCTGCCAACCTGGCTCGTAAGTACGGTCTCGCGCTCAAAGCCTACGAAGGCGGGCAGCAGCTCACGAGCTTTCAGTTTGGGAATGATGAGCCTCAAATCACCAAGCTGTACTCTGATGTCAACCGCAATCCTCGGATGGGCGATCTGTATACCGAATATCTCAACAACTGGAAGGCAGCAGGCGGCGGGCTTTTTAATCATTACAGCGATATTGGAACACCCATCAAATTCGGCATGTGGGGTGCGCTGGAATACATCGGACAAGATCTGAAAACTGCTCCCAAGTACCAGGCATTAAGGCGCTACATCAACGCCAATCCGACGGCCAAATAGCTAAGGCACTAACCTCCTGGTTTTTCCCTAGTCAGTTTGCCCAGCAGATGTTGTTTCTATAAAGGGTGTCGCTACGCCCGTCGCCACAAAAATTTTGCACAATAGAATAAGTTGAGAAATTGAGCTGACACGTTCATCACAGCCGATCGTAATGTCACAATTGTTTAGTAGCACAGCCTACATTCACTGTTGAGCCTACCCCCCAATGAAGAGCCTCTTTCTTGAACGTCTGCACCATCCCGATCGTCCCGTCATTGTCTTTGACGGCGCGATGGGCACCTCGCTGCAAACGCAAAACCTGACAGCAGAGGATTTTGGCGGCGCAGAGTACGAAGGCTGTAACGAGTATCTGGTGTTCACCAAGCCCGACGCAGTTGTCCAAGTGCATCGCGAGTTTTTGGCAGCGGGAGCCGATGTGATCGAGACAGACACCTTTGGCGCAATGTCGATCGTCCTGGCAGAATACGATCTGGCAGACCAGGCGTATGCGCTCAACAAAGCTGCCGCTGAGTTAGCCAAACACATTGCGGCTGAATTCTCGACTCCCGAAAAACCTCGCTTCGTCGCTGGCTCGATCGGTCCCACCACCAAACTTCCCACCCTGGGACACATCGACTACGACACCATGAAAGCCACCTTTGCCGAGCAGGCAGAAGGCTTGTATGACGGGGGCGTGGATCTCTTTCTGGTAGAAACCGCGCAGGATGTGTTGCAGATCAAAGCCGCGCTGAATGGGATTGAGGAAGTCTTTGCCAAGAAGGGCGATCGCAGACCGTTGATGGTCTCTGTCACAATGGAGCTTCAGGGCACCATGCTCGTTGGCTCCGATGTCACCGCGATGTTGAGCATCCTGGAACCCTTCCCCATTGATATCCTGGGGCTGAACTGTGCGACAGGCCCCGATCGTATGGCAGATCACATCCGCTATCTGTCTGCCAACTCCCCCTTTGTCATCTCCTGCATCCCTAACGCAGGCATCCCCGAAAACGTCGGTGGTCACGCTCACTACAAGCTGACCCCTATGGAACTCCGCATGGCGCTCATGCACTTCGTCGAAGATCTCGGCGTACAGGTCATTGGCGGCTGCTGCGGCACCCGTCCCGATCACATTCAGCAATTGGCGGAGATTGCGCCGACTCTAACGCCGAAGGAACGTCCGGTTCGTACTGGGAGTGGGGAGTGGGGAGTAGGGAGTGGGGAGAAAGATCCAACACCCGACACCCAATACCCAGCACCCCGTCCCCTTCTAAGCTATACACCTTCCGCTGCATCTATCTATAGCGCTCAACCTTATGACCAGGACAACTCTTTTCTAATTATTGGGGAACGGCTGAATGCTAGTGGTTCCAAAAAGTGTCGGGACTTGCTGAATGCCGAAGATTGGGATGGCTTGGTGTCACTCGCCAAAGAGCAGGTGCGGGAAGGCGCACATATCCTGGACGTAAACGTGGATTACGTCGGGCGCGATGGTGTGCGAGATATGCGCGAACTTGTGTCACGTCTCGTCACCAACGTCACGCTGCCGCTGATGCTGGATTCCACTGAATGGGAAAAAATGGAAGCGGGACTGAAAGTGGCAGGCGGCAAGTGCTTGCTCAACTCCACAAACTATGAAGATGGTGAAGAACGCTATTTGAAAGTGCTGGAACTGGCGAAACAGTATGGCGCAGGGGTTGTCGTGGGCACGATCGATGAAGATGGCATGGCACGCACTGCTGAGAAGAAATTTGCGATCGCCCAACGCGCCTATCGTCAAGCCCTGGAGTTTGGCATTCCCGCTCACGAAGTTTTCTTCGATCCGCTGGCACTGCCCATTTCCACCGGGATTGAAGAAGATCGGGCAAACGGACGTGCCACGCTCGAAGCGATTCGTCAGATGCGCGATCGCCTTCCCGGCTGCCATCTTTTGCTGGGCGTTTCTAATATCTCGTTTGGCTTGAGTCCGGCAACGCGGATTGTGTTGAACTCCATGTTTTTGCACGAAGCCACAGAGTCTGGGATGGATGGCGCGATCATCAGCGCCAGCAAGATCCTCCCCCTCGCTAAAATCGATCTTGCCCATCAAGAAGTTTGCCTTGACCTGATTTACGATCGGCGACGCTTTAATGGCGATGTCTGCATTTACGATCCGCTCACAGAGCTGACGAAGCTCTTTGAAGGCGTATCTGCCAAAGATGCCAGAGCCGCCCGTGCCGCCACTGCCGATCTGCCGCTCGAAGAACGCCTGAAGCAGCACATCATCGACGGCGAACGGATGGGAATAGACAATCTGCTCAAGCAGGCAATGACGCAATACCCACCGCTCCAGATTATCAACACCTTTTTGCTGGATGGCATGAAAGTGGTGGGTGAACTGTTCGGCTCTGGGCAAATGCAGCTACCCTTTGTGCTGCAATCTGCCGAAACGATGAAAGCTGCCGTCGCTTTCCTGGAGCCGTTTATGGAAAAAGAAGACTCCGGGCAGGCAAAGGGCATCTTCGTCATCGCTACTGTCAAAGGCGACGTACATGACATCGGCAAAAATCTGGTCGATATCATCCTGTCCAACAACGGCTACCGCGTCATCAACCTGGGCATCAAACAGTCTGTAGACAGCATCATCGAAGCCTACGAGCAACACAAACCCGATTGCATCGCCATGAGCGGTCTGCTGGTCAAATCCACTGCGTTCATGAAGGAGAACCTGAGCCGCTTCAACGATCGCGGCATCACCGTCCCCGTTATTCTCGGCGGCGCGGCACTCACGTCCAAATTCGTCCACGAAGACTGCCAGAACGCCTACAACGGACAGGTCATCTACGGCAAAGATGCCTTTTCCGATTTGCACTTCATGGATAAACTGATGCCTGCAAAAGCAGCGGAAAAGTGGAGCGATCGACAGGGATTTTTGGGAGAAGAGGGGAGTCAGGAGTCAGAAGTCAGGAGTCAGAAGTCAGAAGCTAGAGATCAGGAGTCAGAATCAACTCAAAACTCTACCCCGACTCCCCACTCCCCACTCCCCACTCTCTCTATCGAAGATACCCTCCGCTCCGATGCGATCGCTGCCGATATCCCTCGCCCCATACCGCCCTTCTGGGGCAAACATCTTCTCCAGCCTGCCGATATTCCCTGGGACGAACTCTTCTGGTATCTCGATCTGCAAGCGCTCATTGCCGGACAATGGCAGTTCCGCAAGCCGCGTGAACAGTCACGGGAGGAATACGACCAGTTCCTACAAGAAACGGTCTATCCCATCCTGGAGCAGTGGAAACGCCGTATCGTAGACGAAAACTTGCTCCATCCCCAAGCCATCTACGGCTACTTTCCCTGTCAGGCAGACGGCAACTCGCTCTCTCTGTACGACTCACACACTTTGCATCCGACTCCTGATACCCCGATCGCCACCTTCACCTTCCCGCGCCAAAAATCCCTCCGTCGCTACTGCATCGCCGATTACTATGCACCGAAAGCATCGGGGCAAATTGATGTTTTCCCCATGCAGGCAGTGACAATGGGCGAAGTGGCAACGGCATACGCCAAAAAGCTCTTTGACGGCAACAGCTATACCGACTACCTCTACTTCCACGGCATCGCGGTGCAAATGGCAGAAGCGCTAGCGGAGTGGGTACACGCCCGCATTCGCCGCGAGTTAGGCTTTGGCAATGAAGAGCCGGACAACATTCGTGATGTGCTGGCACAACGCTATCGAGGGTCGCGCTACAGCTTTGGCTACCCTGCCTGCCCCAACATGCAGGATCAGTACACGCTGCTAGATCTGCTGGAAGCCAAACGCATCAACCTGCATATGGATGAAAGTGAGCAGTTGTATCCCGAACAATCAACCACGGCGATCGTGGCGTATCACCCAGCCGCTAGTTACTTTAGTGCGTGATGGAAAGGGGCGATCGTAGAAACAGCTATTGCGGCATAAAATTGAAGCATGGCATTGATGAAAGAGTTATGTTGAAATCGCTTTGGGCTACGATTCGATAAGGAAAAATTGAGCCGCTGGAAGCAACGGAACTACCGGAAGGGGTAAGGGTGCTAGTGACACTGCTGCCCGATGATGAGACTGAGTTTTGGCTACAAGCCAGCCAGACATCACTCGATACAGTTTGGAACAATGCTGAGGACGACGTGTATGCCCAGCTACTCCAAAAATGATGCCATTTTGGTGTGATACCCCTTCTCTGATTTGTCGAGTTCAAAGGTAAGACCTGCTGTTGTGGTGAGCGCGCCGCACTTGTCCCAAGACCTTATTATTACTCCTTTAACCAGCAAAACCAGTTCGTTACTTGAAGGAGAGTTTGTTTTGTCTGCGTGGGCGACAGCAGGATTGAACGTCGCTACAGCCGTTAAAAGAGGTGTTTATACAATGCATGAACGGTTAGTGATAAAGGTGATTGGTCAGTTGGTTGACGCTGATGCCAAGCAACTTGAGCAAGCTTTGCGAGGTTGGTTAGCCCTGTAGTCTGAGGGAAACTGTCGGTGCTAAGTATCATGCGCGAGGCAAGGAGGCAAGCTTGGTGGTGCAGAAAACTTTTTGGAGTCTCAAGTTGAGAAAACAGTGACACGGGAGCACTCAAGGCGCGTCTCTAACTGCGCTCGTTTCTTGAGGGAAGCAGCGGCAGGCGGCGGACTCTTTGGCG